>Ga0308403_1000189_pt1 | contig 26146 bp, 25 predicted proteins | sample HotsprSampleOSM3_FD_203470 | JGI IMG/M metagenome (GOLD analysis project Ga0308403, IMG submission 203470) | Hot spring phototrophic mat microbial communities from Octopus Spring, Yellowstone National Park, Wyoming, United States - 20060914_OS-M3 ... | reverse complement strand
ACTCGCGCTCAAATACGCGCGCACGCGCCACCAGACCGACGATTTTGACCGCACGCGCCGCCAACAGCAGGTCATTTTTGCTGTGCGCCAACAAGTGCTGCGCGGCGACGTCCTGCCCGGCTTGATCTTGCGCGCGCCTGCGCTGTGGAACGAGCTGAGCAAAGGCATCATCACCGACCTGACCTTTGACCAGATGCTCAGTCTGGCTTGGTATGCGAAGGACTTGCCGCTGCAGAGCATCCGCAACGCCTCGATTGACGAGCGCTACATCCGCGCCGTGAATGTGCGCGGCGAGACGCTGCTCACCATTGACCGCGAGCGCATCGCCGAGCTGATGATCAGCGTCTTCGGCGAGAATTACAACCGCTGAGCTATCTTCCTCAAGGCGACCGCTAAACCTAACATCAGCTGAATTTGCGTGTTAGCACACATGCGCAATCGGCGCGCTTGTGGCATACTTGCAGATAATTTGCGCATGTTGCAGACAAAATCACAATACATCTAGAGAGTCGTCATGCAGATCATCAACTTTTCACATCCACTGACCGCTGAGCAGGTTGCACAAATCGAGGCGCGGCTTGGCGGCAAAATAGACGGTATACGAGACGTTCGCGTTCAGTTTGATGTAGAACAACCATTTGTGCCACAAGTGGTGCAATTGGTGGATAGCCTAGGCATCAGCGCGCAGCAATGGCAGTCCGATGCATGGCTGATCGTGCTGCCTGCGCTGAATTTCATCGCGGCGATTCTTTTGGCAGAGCTGCACGGACGCAGCGGTCGTTTTCCGACCATCATCCGTTTGCGTCCTGTGGCGAATTCGCTCGTCAGCGTCTTCGAGCTGGCGGAGATCATCAACTTAGAGCAAGTGCGGCACGACGCACGCACAAGGAGGTAGATCATGCGCACCTGTTTGATCAGCACAGTAGGGACGAGCATCATCACAAACATCGGCGGTCAGTACAGAGACGACAGCGGCGTCTCTCAAGAGGAACATCAAGAGCTGAAAAGATTTCTCAACGAGAAAAACTGGGGTCAGTTGGCGCGCGTGCTGGCAAGCGTTGAGCCAACAGCGCGCATTTGCGGCGCGGAGATCAACTCAGTGGCTGAGATTGTCAGGCGGCAGCGCATTGACCTGCGCCACATCCATCTGCTGGTCTCTGATACAGACGAAGGACAGAACGTCGGCAAGCTCCTAGAGAGCTACTTCACTGAGCGTATCGATCGCGATTTGCCCGATCTCCAGACTGTTGAATATCACACTGTCACAGGCTTGCAGGATAGAGAGCCGGCGCGCTTCAGGACGCTAGGACTGCGCAATCTTGTGCGCGAGATCGGCGACTTAGTCAAGCGCTACGATAGAAGCAACATCTTGATTGATGCCACAGGCGGCTACAAAGCGCAGATAGCGATCGCTGTTGTGTTCGGTCAGGCGCTTGAAATTCCTGTCATGTATCGTCACGAGCGCTTCTCTGAGATCATTGCTATTCCGCCGATGCCGATCGCCTTCGATTACGCGTTGCTCGGCGAAAATGCTGATGTCCTCGCTTTTTTCGAGCGCGGCGCCACAGTCAGCAGCGCCGAATTGCCTGAGATGGACGAGCGATTGCGCGTTCTGCTTGAGGAAGTTGAGATTGATGGCGAGGCGCACTTCGGACTGAGCGCAGTCGGTCAGATTTACTTGACAGGCTTTCGCTTGCGCTTCCCGAGAGATGCAGCACTGACAGATGTTGCGTCTGATGAGAAGCGTCCGCCGTCTTTCGCCGATCATCATTATCCAACTGGCTTCAAAGCATTTGTCGAAAAAGTCTGTGCTGAAGTCGGATGGATTAAGACGGCGCACACACTGCCTTATGATCGTCAGCGGTCGATCAGAGGCACAGCCTTCTACGTCTCAGGAAACAAACTCGTCGGCACTTACCAAGATAGAAATAATTTCGGCGCACGCTTTGAAATCTTGACCAACGCATCAACGCCTGATCAGCTCGCTTGGGCTGCCGATCAGCTCAATCAGTTTTACGGAAAAGACGATCTATGAGCTGCGTTTACCTCGCTACCATCGGACAGCGTCCGCAAGCTATCACGGTCGCTTTGGATAACCTGCGCACAAGGTACGTCTACGAGCGAATCGGCTTGCTGCACACTGATCCTGTCCACTCGGGCATCTCTGAGCCGCTGCGCGAGCTGCGCCTTGAGATCGCGCGCGCCTATCCTGAACTGCCCGTCGATCTGCACGAGATACGCGCTCTGGACGGCTCGGCGCTTTTGGATATCGAAGATGAGAGCGCGGCGGAAGCCTACTTCTACGGCGTGCTGGACGCGCTCTTGCTCTATAAGCAAAAAGGCTACAGCGTGCATCTGATGGTGGCAGGCGGACGCAAAGCCATGAGCGTCTACGCCGTGTACGCCGCTTCGCTGCTCTTGGATGAACACGACGCCGTCTGGACAGTCCTGACGCCGCCGGACATCATGCAGCGCAACTTATGGCACGTGCCGCCTGCCGAGCGCGCGCGCATTCAGGTCACGCCGATGCCATTTCTGCCTTCGCGCTTCGCGCCGACCACGCTTGAATCGCTCACGCGCCAAGATATCATCGAACACTTAGCGAGACGGCTCAACCGCAAGGAGATGTTGCTCTCGCGCCTGACCGATGCGCAGCGCCGCGTGGCGAATGTGCTTGCCTTGCACGATGACTATAGCGACGCGCAGATCGCGCAGCTGCTCTCGCTGGCAGAGCGCACTGTGCAGCGCCATCTGCAGGATATCTACGACCGTATGCGCGATGTCTTCGACTTTGGCGACCGCATCCGCGATCCGCGCTTGGCGCTCATCAAGATCATGAAAGGCTGGGAATAACTGACGCAATGCAAAGAAAAGAATACACTTTGAAAGTGATCAGCCCGATGTTCAGCAACGGCGCTGATCCAAAAGCGAGAGAGTCGCTCGAAGTGCGCGCCGCCTCTGTGCGCGGACAGCTGCGCTATTGGCTACGCGCCATCATCGGCACACAAAACGCCGAACAGCTCTGGCGCGAAGAGTCCGAAGTTTTCGGCACGACAGAGCTAGGCTCGAAGGTCGCTGTGCGCGTGTATCCAATCGCCGTGGACCTGCAATACGTCAAGAAGAGCGAGATGCTGCCGCACAAAGATAGCGAACGCGAGCGCTCGCCTTCTTGGGCGATTCAGCCGAATTGGAAGGTCTCGCTGGAGCTGGTCGCGCGCAAAGGCGCGTTGCCTGAGCCTGCGCTGCACGCGCTGCACCTCTGGTCGCTGCTCGGCGGACTTGGCAAGCGCTCGCGGCGTATGTTCGGCGCTTTCAAGCTCAGCGGCAGCGACGCACCGCGCTACAACTCGCCTGAAGAATTGGCAAGTGCTATCAAGCAGACCTTGAACAAGGCGATCGTTCAGGTCAGTCCAATGCCTGACATACCAAAATTTCCGACGCTGCATCCGAAGCATTCGTGGATCATCGTCGGCAAGCGCGGCTACGACGATTACGAAGACGCCGTGATCAGTCTGTTCCGCGACTTGCTGCGCAGCGCCAAATTCCGTCCGAATCAAGACTCGTTCGGCGGCGTCCGTCCGCGCCGCTCGTCGCCGCTCATCGCGCAGCTGCGCCAGATCGATAATAAGTATTATCCGGTGCTGACCGTTTTGCGCGCCAAGCCTGACTCGAAGATCAATTGGAATGTGGTGCGCGACTTCATGGAAGCGGCAACGCGTCACTTCAACGCCGAAAAAGTCTGGGGAAGCTGGTGAACGCCATGACCACACATCTGTACCTCTTCGCCATTGGACCGGTGCAAGCCTTCATCGCGCAGGCGCGCCGCACGCAGGACTTGTACATGGGCAGTCGGATGCTCAGCGCGCTGGCAGCCGCCGGCGTCAGAGCAGCTGCTGATAGCGCAGGCTTCAAGGCGATCTTCCCTGCGCCGAGCAACGGCGCCGATACGTTCACAGAGGAAGAGCTTGACGAATTGGAAGGCGTGCCGCATCGCTTCGCCTTCCTGAGCGACGAGTCACAGCCATCTGAGCTTGCCGAGAAGATCGAGGATGCCATTCGCAATGAATGGCGGACGAAATTCGCTCACAAGGTCAAGAATTGGCTGCGCAGCGAGATCGGCGACGGCGAATGGCAGGCAGTCTTCGAAGCGCAAGCCTACGATTGGCTTGAATTCTACTGGGTCGCGCTGCCTTACAATGAAAGTGAACACGCCGCTGTTTACAAGCGCGCCAATGCTGCCATAGCGCAACGCAAATACGCACGGCACTTTCCGCAGATCGAAGGCAAGGGCGATAAATGCACGCTGACGGGCATCCAAGCGGCGCTGCCGTTCACTGAGACACAGCGCGAGAGGCTGATCAAGCGCGTGAGCAACATCGTGATCCGTCCAAATGAGCGGCTCGGCGCGTTGGCGACCATCAAACGCTTGGCAGACCGCGCAGAATGCTTCGACAAAAAGTTTGAGGTGCGCTCGACTAGGGCGATCGCACGAGACCTAGAATATGAGCCTGAAGAGCGAGAAGATGCTGACGCAGAGCGCGGCAAAGAAGTGACAGGCTATCTGGCGGTCTTGCACATGGACGGCGACAGCATGGGCAAGCACTTGAGCAGCTTGACAAAGCGGGAAGAACATGCCGCGTTCTCAGGCAGGCTCTCAAGGTTTGCACAACGCGTGCCTAAGGTCATCAAGGAGCATGGCGGCAAAGGCGGCTTGTTGGTCTACAGCGGCGGCGACGATGTGTTGGCGCTCTTGCCATTGCGGCACGTCCTGAAATGTGCTGAGGAGCTTTACAAGGCTTTCCATGAGATAACAGGCTTAAATGCCAGCGCAGGCATCGCTATCACGCCGCACAACTTGCCGCTCGACTCAGCTTTGGCGTTGGCGCGCAAGGCTGAAGAGGAAGCCAAAGAGACCTATGGACGCAACGCGCTGGTCTTCACAGAAGCGCACGGCACAGGTCAGCTGCGCAGCGCTGGCGCCAAGTGGCAGATCGTGCCGTTTTTGCGGGAATTGCAAGCGCTGTTCGCGAAAAAGAAGATTTCCAGCAAGCTGGGCTACGAGCTGCAGGCGATCAATCACGATCTGCACGCTGCAGACATGGCTGCGTTGCGCGCAGCTGAGATTTTGCGCGTCGCGCGGCGCCGCACGGCTGAAGGCGTGCGCTTCGAAGAAGAGGTAGAGCCGACCATCAGAGAGATGATCGCGCTGGTTGACGAGAAAAGACTTCTAGACTGGGCAGATATGGCGAACTGGGCGATCTTGATGCGCTTTTTGGCGTCGGATGCATCGGAAGGAAGGCGATCATGAGCGGACAGTGGCTGTTCATAGAGCCAGTTGACGTCTGGTTTTTTCGCGATAACAAGCCATTCACAGCTGCGCAAAACTTCGTGGCGCGCAGCATGTTCCCGCCGACTCCGCAGACAGTGTTGGGCGCGCTGCGCACGGCATACCTTGAGCAGCAAGGCGTGGATTGGAAGGCTTTTGGGCGCGGCGAAGTGCAGACTGAGGTCGGGACGCCGGACGCGCTGAACGGCTTGCGCGTCCAAGCGCCGTTTGTGGCGCGCTATCAGAACGGCACGGTTGAGCGCTTCTTCCCTGCGCCGCTCGATCTTCTCTACAATAAAGACGCTGAAGACTCTAAAAAGTGGCGGCTCTTGAAGCCTGCTGAGCAATTCGATTGGTATACAAACCTTCCGTTCGAGGCATGGCGTCCGCTGGAAGGCGGCGGCGACGGCTTCAAAGAAGCCGAGAGCTGGCTGAGCGAGGCGCAGTTCAAGCGCTATCTCGCGGGCGAGCAGGACTTGGACAAGCCATGCAAGCCTGATGATATCTTCGAATACGAAGGGCGCGTCGGCTTGGCGCTCGATTACGGACGGCGCGCCAATCGCGGAGGACATTTCTATCACGCGGAATTCATCCGCATGAAAGAAGGCTTTGGACTTTTAGCGCATTTGAACAAGGCGCTCTTCCCTGAGCGCGGCGTGATGGATATTGGCGGCGAATCGCGCGGCGCGCGCTACTACAGCGTGACTCAAGCGCCGCAGACGCTGCGCAGCCGCACACAAGGGCGCGTGCGCATCATCTTGCTGACGCCTGCTTATTTCAGCGGCGGCTGGCAGCCTGCTTCAGGCGATTGGTCGCGTTGGGTGGGCAGCGGAAAGCTGGTCTCGCTGGCGATTGGCAAGCCGTTGCCGCTCAGCGGCTGGGATATGGCGCGCAAGCAGCCGCGTCCGCTGCGCAATTACTTGCCAAGCGGCAGCGTCTTCTTCTTCGAAGAGGCACAGCTGACGGATGAACCTTTCACTGAGACGCCGAACGGCGCGCTCGATCACGGCGCGATGGGCTTCGGCATGTACGCAACAGGCATTTGGTGAACCATAGAAAGAGAGCGATCAGACCATGTTGAGTGTTCCGCTTTTTCTCTACACAGAGACATCGTTACACGCCGGCGTCGGCAGCACGGTCTCGGCAATTGACCTGCCGATCCAGCGCGAGCGCACCACGCAGTTCCCGATTGTGCAGGGCAGCGGCATCAAAGGCGCATTGCGCAGCCAAGTTGTGGCAGGCGAGGACGCGCTGGAAGCGCTCTTTGGCGCTGACACTAAAAAAGAAGAGAAATTCGCAGGCGCGCTCTCAGTTGGCGACGCGCGCATCGTGCTGTTCCCTGTCCGCTCGCTGAACGGCGTGTTCGCCTATACCACGTGCGCCGCAGTCCTAGCGCGAGTCGCGCGCGACGTGCCGAATTTCCCTGCGCTCGATCAGGACGTGCAAGGTGAAAACGCGCTGGTGACCAGCAAGAGCGCTGTGGTCGCCTCAGGCAAGGCTGTGCTGGAAGAGTTCAGCTTCACCTGCACAGCGAACGCGCGCGTGGATGAGATCGCCAAGTGGCTTGCGCAGAACGCCTTCCCTACTGCGCCTGCCTATGAGTATTGGCGCAAAAAAGTGCAGGATAGCCTGATCGTGCTGAGCGACGAGTCCTTCCGCGACTTTGTGCAGAACAGCACTGAAATCGTCACGCGCGTCCGCCTTGATCGCGAGAAAAAGACGGTGGCGCAAGGCGCGCTGTGGACTCAGGAAGCGCTGCCATCGGATTGCCTGCTGCTGAGCGCGATCTTGGCGCGCAGCACGCGCAATGGCAGCAATGGAACTGCCGAGCAGGTTGCCGACTGGCTGCGCGATCCACAAAATGTGCCGCAGCGCATTCAGCTGGGCGGCGACGAAACGACAGGTTCAGGGATTGTCGCCTTACGTTGGGCAGGAGCGTGATCCATGACACAGAAAGCACAATCTGAGCAGCAGCCTCAGAAGCAATCCGCGCAGCAGACGCTGCAGCAGCGCCGCGCCAAGCACGCTTGGGAATGCGTCGAGCAAGTTGATAAAGTGGCTGATAAGACGAAGAAGAAATACGGCTCGCTAGTGCGCGGCTTGCCACAACTGATCCAAACTGACGGACTCGGTCAGATGTTGGCGTTTTTGCAGGCGAAAGCAGGCGGCGATAGCAACAGCGAACACGGTCTTGCCTATGCGCACATCGCCAGCTGGATCAACACGGAATTCAAGCTGAACAACAACAAACTGCTGGAATGGCTGCTCGATCAATCCACAGCCGATTATCGGCGCACGACGGCGGAAGTGCTGGCGTACGTGAATTGGCTCAAGCGCTTTGCCGAGGCGAAAGGCTGGAAAGGCGAGGATAACAACTGATGGCTTACACTTACCTCGCGCCGAAAGATACGGCGAAGCTGCTGGAGCAGGGCGCTGCGAAATGCCAGAACTTCGGCTTGCGCCTTGTGCGCTACGCGCCGCGCCAGGTGATCGAGTCAACAGATCGCTACGACGATCGCGGCAAAGTGATCGGCAAGGAGCGCAGCTTTTGGCTGCAGGAGCTGTGCAAGAACTTCAAGCCTGACTCGGAGCTTGTGCAAAGCACGTATCAGCGCTGGCAAGCGATGACGGAAGGCGCGGCGCGCTTCAAAGCGACGCTGCAAGGGCGCATGGTGATCGGTCTGGGCGGCAAAGGCGCGATGGAATTCGGCATCACGCTGCATCGCGTCACAGGCTTGCCATACATACCGGGCAGCGCGCTGAAAGGCTTGACGCGCAGCTACTTCTTGATCCAGCTCGCTGAGCAAGCAGGCTATACAGATACGCTAGACAAACTCGATGAGCTGCTCACCAAAAGCGCGTCTGATGATGAGAATAAAGATAAATCGGACGCTGAGAAAAAGGTGATTGACGAGATCGCCAGAGCGCTGCCGAAGCTCGATCGCAATTTCATCACGCTCTATCGCGAGATGTTCGGCTTGCAAGGCGAGGCAGGCACGTGCGTCTTCTACGACGCCGTGCTGGCGGAGCCGCCGCAAGGGCAGCTTTTCACAGTGGACGTGATGACGCCGCATTTCGTCAAATACTACCGCGAGAGCGGCAAACAGGCGCCTGATGAAGGCGACAATCCGAATCCTGTCAACTATGTCACGGTCAGCGCAGGCGTGCGCTTCGCCTTCGCCATCGGCAAGCGGCGCACAACGGATAAGCTGCACCTTGCCGATGCGAGAGTGCTGCTCCGTGACGCGCTACACTGGCTCGGCATTGGCTCAAAGACAGCCTCAGGCTACGGCGTGTTCGAAGCGCCTAAATCCTGACGCAAGATGGCTCGCGCTTCACAAGCGAGCCATTTTTGCGCTTGCCGAACGGCACGGATAGCTTTAGACTCGGCAAAAAAGTTCGGGCAGGACGTGATGCGATGAGCGAGCGTGATCGGGCAGGGCGCGCTGAGGTGCGCGGCAAGCGCGTGTCGTTTTTTGTGACGTGCATCGTGGACATGATCTATCCGCACAGCGGCATGGCAGCCGTCGAAGTGCTGGAGCGAGTCGGCTGCGCGGTTGAATTTCCTGCTGCGCAGACCTGCTGCGGACAGATGGGCTTCAACGGCGGCTATCGCGCAGAGGCGCGCCATGTGGCGCAACATTTTTTGCGCACCTTCGCCAACGCCGAGCTGATCGTCACGCCGAGCGGCTCGTGTGCAGCGATGGTGCGGCACTACTATCCTGAGCTGTTCGCGGATGAGCCTGCCTTGCGCGCTGAAGCTGAGCGAATCGCCAGCATCACATGGGAACTGACCGAATTCTTGGTAGACGGTCTCGGCGTGACCGATCTGGGCGTCAGTTTGGCGCAGCCGCGCACGGTCGCCTTGCACGATTCGTGTCACGGCTTGCGCGGACTGGGCATCAGGCAGCAGCCACGCGCGCTCTTGGCGAAGATCGGCAACTTGCGGCTGATCGAGCTGCAAGGCGCGGATCAGTGCTGTGGTTTCGGCGGCTTGTTCGCCGTCAAAATGCCTGAGATCAGCGGCGCGATGCTGGACGAGAAAGTGCAGCACATCGCGGATAGCGCAGCCGATGCTATCGTGACGTGCGACGCGAGCTGCCTGACGCAGATCAACGGCGGACTCAGCCGACGTGGCTGCCGCGCGCGCGTCTATCACGTGGCAGAAGTCCTGGCAGGACGCTTGTGATGAAGCGCAAGGCGGACTCATGCGAGTCCGCCTTGAATGTGAGAAACTAATTAGCAGGCTGCACGACCATGGCTGAGCCGCCGCCGCGACGGACAGGCTCGGCTGCTGCCAATATGCTGCCGTCAGGCGCGACCACGATGCCGGTCGCCGCGCCGATCTCAGCCACGCCGCGCAAGTCGTGACCGAGCGCGATCAACGCTTTGCCCAGCTCAGTTTCCTCGAATTTGCTATCCACTTGCGTGAAGCCTGTGTTGCGCTGCGAGATGCGCGGCGCGGCGATCGCCTCGTCAAGCGCTAAACCGAAATCAATCATGTTGACGGCGATGGTCAGCGCTGTAGTGATGATCGTAGCGCCGCCGGGCGAGCCAAATGCCATGACCGTGCCGTCGGGCGCCAGAACGATGGTCGGCGCCATGCTGCTGCGCGGACGCTTGCCCGGCTCAGGGCTGTTCGGATGCGGATCGGCGAGATCGAAGTCGGTCAGCTCGTTATTCAGCAAGAAGCCATAGCCTGGCACCACAATGCCTGCGCCGCCGATTGACTCGATAGTGAAGGTCGCGCTGACTACGTTGCCGTCTTTATCGGCGACCGTCAAGTGCGTGGTTGAGCCGCCGAGCGCGTCGCTGAACGCCATCTCGACGTTCTCAGCCGTGCGGCTGGGACTGGTGTCTTTTTGGAAGGGCAGCGGATCGCCTGCTCTAGCACGGAAATCCGCGACGTTGTCAGGCGCGCGATCGCCGATCAAAGCGCGGCGCGCAGCGGCGTACTCCTTGCTCAGCAAGCCTTGCAACGGCACGTCCACATACTCAGGATCGCCTAGGAAAGCGCCGCGATCTGCGTAAGCGAGCCGCATCGCCTCGATCACGTAGTGCCAAGCCCGCGCACGGTCTAGGTTCTTCAAGTCATAGCCTTCGATCAGGTTCAAAATCTGCGCAGGCGTGATGCCGCCGCTGCTCGGCAAGCCCATGCCATATACTTTGTAGCCGCGATAATCGGTGACGACGGGACGACGCACAATGGCGTCGTAAGCGCTCAGATCGGCTAAGGTCATGCCGCCGCTGATGACGCGGAATGGTGGTCGCGGCACAGCAGGCGGATTTTGAACGGTCTCCACGATTGCTCTTGCGATCTCGCCCTGATAAAAGGCGCGCACGCCGCCTTCCGCGATCAGGCGGTACGTCCGCGCAAGGTCAGGATTCTTGTGAAGCGTGCCGATGGCAGGCGCCGCGCCGTTCACAAGGTACACCTCAGCCGTCGAAGTGAAAGCGGCGAAGCGCGCCTTGTTCTGCCCAGTCTGCGCTGCAAAGACGGCGTCAACTTCAATGCCATTCTCAGCGAGCGCGATGGTCGGCGCGAGCAGCTCAGCCAAAGATTTTGTGCCATAGCGCTCAAGCGCACGCGCCCAGAGCGCCACAGTGCCGGGCACGCCAACTGCCGCGCCATTGCTGATTCGGTTGGGCGCAAAAGGCAAGTTGCTGCTCGGATTATCAGGGTCTTTGAACATATCCGCAGAGGCGGAGAGCGGTGCAGTCTCGCGACCGTCAATGGTGATCACCTCGCCCGTCTCTTTCCAGTAGATGACCATGAAGCCGCCGCCGCCGATGCCGCATGAGTACGGCTCGATGAAGCCGAGCGCCGCCATGACTGCCACGGCTGCATCCACGGCATTGCCGCCTGCTTTCAGCACATCAATGCCGATCTGCGTGGCGCGCTCATCCACGCTTGCCACGGCGCCGCCTGTGCCGCGCGCTGTGGCGCCTGCGCCGCCTTGCGCTGAGGCTACGCCGCTGAAGGCGACGCTCAGACAAACTGATAGAACGACCAAAAGCAACTTTCGCAACATCTGATTAATCCTTTCTGGCTGCTGGCACAGCGCGTGCCTTTGAGAAAATAGTTCTGAACAACTTCTTGTGCAAGGTCGCGCTTTGGCAACCTGCACAAGCGCCGCGCAGGTTGCCGAATGGCGCGCCTTCGCTTACACTCTACCACACAACAGTAGATTTACGAGCATTTTGCCATGCGCATAAACATCAACTGGGTCAATCAACATCTGATCGAAGCGCTGTACGGCGCACCGATTGTCAATAGCGTCCTGCACGATGGCTTTGACGTGGTACTGGTCGATCTGATCAGCGGCGAGCAGATCGCCATTCACTTGATCGAGCGCGATATTGACGTGGCGTACATCCAAAGCGTGCTTGAAGCGAACGCTGCGAACGGTCGCTACACGCTCTTCTTCCTGTGGAGCGCGATGCTCTTGCCTGAGCATGGCGAGCGCTACCTGCCCTACGACTGGATGACGACGCTGCTAGATATCTACGGCGATAAAATCTACGCTTTTGAGAATTACGGTCAGAACGCGTGGCTTTTCCCAGTCTATTTTGAGCCTGAGCAAGGCAGCGCATGGCGCAACGTACGCTATGGCGAGGCAGTGGATATGGCGGCGCTGCATTGCCAAGTCGTCCACACAGAAGGCGGCTTTTTGAACGGCAAATGGCGCATCGCGACCTTCAACGAGGCAGCGCAGCCGCAACGCGAGCGCCGTCAACGTGCGGGCAGGCATCATCGCGAGCCGCAGCGCAGCGCGCGCGCCGCCATCTTCGATTACTACGATCTGCTCGGCGTGGCCTACGACGCTGACCTTGAGACGGTCAAGCGCGAATATCGCCGTCTGGCGCTTCAATTCCATCCCGATTACAACAAATCGCCCGATGCGACCGAGCGGATGCAGGCGATCAACACTGCTTACGCCAAAATTGTCGAGTATCTGGGCGAGAACGGCTGACGCGTGCGCCCAGTTTGTGCTAAAATGAACTTATATGCTTCTATCAGCCTTTTGAGAGAGCCATGAGGCATGTTTTGCGCGTCCTGCTGATCCTGTGCGCGCTCAGCCTGACCAGCTGCCGTCAATCTGCTCAGCCAACACCGACACCTGATCCTGATATCCAGCTTGATTGGCTGACCGCCGATAAGCCATTGCGCGTCGGCTTGGACGCTTTGATTTTCACCTTGAAGAATGCGCGCGCTGAGCCGATTCGCGGCGCAGTGGTCGAAGTGCGCGGCGATATGACACACGCAGGCATGGTGCCTGTGGACGGCAAAGCGGAAGGCGGCACGGACGACGGACGTTACGTTGTGCCTTTTGAGTGGACGATGGGCGGCGATTGGATCGTGACCGTGCGCGCGACACTGCCCGACGGTCGCACGGCGCAGCGCCGCTATGAAGTGCAGGTGCGATCGCGATGAGCCGCGCTGAACCGCTCTACCGTCTGCCGATAGACGCGTTGCGCCTGCCGCTGCTCGGACGGCTGCTCAAGGCGCGCTATGGACGGCTGATCGTCCAGCTGCCGCTCTTTTTGGCAGCGGCGCTGCTGATCTACGATGGCTTCACAGGCGAGCAGCTCGCCTCGCGCAACTTGGCGACGGTCGGCGCGTGGGTGCATTATCGCGGCTTTGTGATCTTGGCGCTATTGCTGGCAGGCAATCTGTTCTGTATGGGCTGTCCGTTCACCTTGCCGCGCACGCTCGCCAAGCGCTTGGCAGGCGGCGGCAAGCGTTTTCCGCGCCTGCTGCGCAATAAATGGCTCGCTATCGGCGGCTTGTTTTTGATCTTCTGGCTTTACGAAGTCACGGACATGTGGGCGAGTCCAATGCTGACGGCGTGGGTGATCATCGCCTACTTTGTCGCGTCATTCGCGCTAGAGCTGCTCTTCAGCGAGTCGCCATTCTGCAAGTATGTGTGTCCGCTCGGCGCATTCAACTTCGCTTACAGCACGCTCTCGCCGCTGCAGATCGGCGTGCGCGATCCGAAGACGTGCCAGACGTGCGTCGGCAAGGAGTGCATCAACGGCAGTTACAGCGCGCAGCCTGTGATTTTGGTCGAGCAGCTTGACGCGCGTCCACCTGTGCGGCATGACTCGCGCGGCGTGCTAGGCTGCGGCACGCTGCTCTACGCGCCGCAAGTGAAGAGCAATATGGATTGCACGTTCTGCCTAGATTGCGCGCGCGCCTGTCCGCACGACAACGTGATCTTAGGCGTGCGCTCGCCATTGCGCCAGCTGCAGACGCCGCGCAGCCTGCCCAGACGCTGGGACGTGAATTTTCTGCTGGTGGCGTTGGCTTTCATGGGCATCGTGAACGCTTTCGGCATGGTGCCGCCCGTTTATGCGCTGCTGCACGAGATGGCGTTAGCGCTCGGCACAGATGCTGAGTGGTTGCTCTTGCTGATCATCTTCTTCATGGGCAGTGTCGCGTTGCCTGCCTTGCTCAGCATCGGCGCGGCGTGGCTGGCAAACGCGCTGACGGGCAAACGGCGGCGTCCGTTCCTGTTGCGCGATACGTTCGCTGCTTTCGCGCCCGCCTTCGTGCCGATCGGCGCGGGCATTTGGGCGGCGCACTACGGCTTTCATTTCGTGATCGGCGCGCTGGTGATCGTGCCTGTCTTCCACAACTTCCTGCTCGATCACGGCGTGACGATCTTCGGCAGGCAGGTCAATTGGCAGCTAGGCGCCATTGCCGATGTTGAGCAGTTCGCTATTGTGCAGGTGATCTTGCTGATCGGCGGCTATTTGCTCAGCCTGATCTTGGCGCGGCGCATTGCCGTGCGCGAGTACGGCGCGGCGCGTGCGCAGCTCGCTTTTCTACCGTATGCGCTGCTCTTCTTGGCGTTGCTGTTGGCGGCATTCTTCATCTTCAGCCAGCCGATGGAGATGCGCGGCACCACTGAGCGGGACGGCTTATTTCACTGAGTTTCGGCTTGTTGCGGCGTGCCAAGCCATTGCATCGGCTTGCCGTCGCCGCCGTTGCGCAGCATGATGATCTCTGCCATGATGCTGAGCGCGATCTCGCGCGGCGTCTCAGCGTTGAGCTCTAGGCCGATCGGCGCGCGGACGCGCGCGATCTGCTCGCGGCTGATGCCGCGCTCTTCCAGCGCTTTCGCCGTCAGCGCCCAGCGGCGGCGGCTGCCGATCAAGCCGATGTATGGCACAGGCGCGCTCAGCAACGGCGGGAAGAGCTGTTCATCCACTGGCAAGCCGCGCGTGACGGCTGCGATGTAGGTCTGCTTTGTGAGCGGAATGTGCGCAGCGACCTCGCTCGGCGGCGCGACGATGTAGCCGTCCATATTCGGAATGTGCTCAGGGCTGCACAGCTCAGGGCGATCGTCGCTGATGATCACGCGGAAGCCGAGCCACTTGCCCAGCTCTGCCAGCGCCTTGCCAACATGTCCGCAGCCGATCACCACTAAAGTCGGCGGCGCGCCATACGGCTCGATGTAGATATCGGCGCTGCCGCCGCAAATGCCCGGATCGCCGTCGCGCAGGTCGTTGAGGCGATAGGTGACTAAGCGCGGCTGACCGTCGGCGAGCGCCGCCAAACCGTCTTGGACGACGCGGCTTTCCATCGCGCCGCCGCCGATCGTCCCGATGATCTTTCCGTCGCTGTAGATGAGCATTTTGGTGCCTGCATGGCGCGGCATTGAGCCGTGCGTGCGCACGACAATCGCCAATGCCACAGGCACATTCGCTCGGCGCGCCTGATAGAGCGCTTCGAGTACGTTCTCTTCGTCCATGCCTTCCTGCCTTGCGCAACTGGTTGATGCTCAGCAGATTCTAAGGCATTTTCTGACGATACACCACCGATCGTTTGTCAGATCGGTAAAGAAGGTTATGATTGACGCCATGCTTTGCAATCGCAGAGGACGAGGTTCAGAGAATGCGATATTCAACCTTCGGACGGCTTTTCATCGCAGCACTCATCGCGCTCGGTCTGGGCGCAGCCGCTTTGGGACAAAGTCCTGCGCAGGCACAGGGCATCACAGGCTCAAACTGGGAAGGCTACTACTGGGCGAATCCGACCTTCAGCGGCAGTCCTGCGCTGTTTCGGATCGATCCTGCTATTCTTTTCAACTGGGGAACGGGCTCGCCGGCGCCTGGTATCATTCCAAACGATAACTTCAGCGTGCGCTGGTACAACCGCATTGCCTTTGCCGCTGGCACGTATCGTTTCCGCGCAGGCGCGGACGACGGCATTCGCGTCGCCATCAACGGCAATATCATCATTGATCGCTTCACGCCAGCAGTTGGCGGCTTCACGGTCAACACGGCGGACGTGGTGTTGGGCGCCGGCACCTATGAGATCATCGTAGACTACTATGAAGGCGTCGGCGAGGCAGGCGTCCTGTTCGATTGGACGGTCATCGCAGGCGGCGATGGCGGCGTGCCAGGTGGCGGCGTTATCTCACCGACTGCGCCTGCTGTACCGACTAACGTGCCTGCCGTGAAAGCGGTCGTGATCGTGGATCGCGCCAACATTCGCAGCGGTCCGGGCACTAATTTCCCGACTATTGGCGAGGCGTTCAGAGATCAGCAATTCACGGCTATCGGGCGCAATGGCGATTTCGGCTTTGAGACGTGGTACTTGCTCGATCTGGGCAATGGCGCGCGCGGCTGGATGTTCCGTCAGGTCATTTATCTCTACGGCAGCAATCCTGCCAACTTGCCGCGCACGCGCGAAGTGATTGACGCGCCTGCCATCGCGCCAAGCGGCGCGGATGCCGCAGCAGGGCAGCCGCCTGCCGTCGCGCCGTTTGAAGTGCGCGGCGTCACCTTGAACAACGCGCTTGTGCGCAGTTTTCCCAGCCTGAACGGCGAGCGCATCGGCGTGATTCCTAAAGGCGCGACCTTCCAAATTCTCAAGCTGAGCAACAATCAGGCATGGGTCTATGTGAGCTACGAGGATTTGCGCGGTTGGACGTATGTGCCGAATATCCGCGTGACAGTCGGCAGGCTCGGCGTGTTGCCGAGAGGGAACACAGCGCCATAGGCGGGCGGATCAGAGCGTTGAGCGCGCTGTGCAGTCTGCTGCTCTTTCCGATCCTGCTCAGCGCGCCGCAACAGACATCAGAGCGACCGTTCAGCTTGCCGTTCGCCGCGCCTTCAGGCGTGAACACTTGGCTGCTGGAGCAGCATTACGGCAACACACAAGAGGCGTTCATCTACGGCAAGTACTGGTACGCGGCAGGACAAGGGCTGCACTTCGGCGTGGATTTTGAAGCGCCGTGCGGCACGCCTGTGCTTGCCATCGCCGATGGCGTGGTGCGCAACGTGGATAGCGATCTCTTCGGCGCAGAGCCGCACAATCTGGTCATTCAGCACGAGGCGCTCGGTTACGCTTCCGTGTACGGTCACTTGCGGACGCGCTCGCCGTTGATGGTTGGGCAACCTGTGCGGCGCGGTCAAGTGGTCGGCGAGGTCGGCGATCCTGACCTGACCTGCCAATCGCGTCCGCATTTGCACTTAGAAATTCGTGCGCTGGATTATCGCACGGTCTACAATCCTGCGCAGCTGATCGAAGCGGACTGGGATCGCTTGGCGCAGCTCGGGCGACCGATTGGCATCGCCTTCGCGCGCGACCTGAGCGCGCCGCGCCGTTGGCAGAGCATTCTCGATCAGCCGCTCATCCAGATGGGCAACGCGCCGCTCAACAATTACGGACGCGCTTATCCGCCGCCGCAACGCCTCGCGCCGACGCCTTACACGCCGCCTGCTCTGCGCACGCCGCCTGTGACCGCCTTCGAAGGCGTCCGTCTGACCGAGTCTGATTGCTGCGGCGGCGCTTGGTGGCAACCTGATGGTGAACTCGCCTATCTTGAGGCGCCGAGCGAGCGCTTTCCGCTCATGCACTCACCTGACGGTCGCTACGCTTTTGCGAACGACAACGGACGCGGCGTCTTGGTAGATCGTCTCAGCGGCAGGCGGACGCCGCTGTTCACACGCGGCACGTGGCTCACTTTCTCGCCCAGCGGCAGGCAGCTGCTGTGGCACGTTCGCAACGGCGATTACTTTCCAAGCGCACAGCCGCTCACGGAAATTTGGATCGGCGATCTGAGCGGCGAGGCGCGTCGCGTGCGCATACAACGCGGCGGCGAGGTCTATTGGCTGGACGAAAAGCGCCTGCTCCTAGTAGAAGTGGCGCCGCGCACGCAGCGGCACACGCTCAGCGTGCTGTACCTTGCCGATGGACGCACGGTTCAGCTCGGCAGCTTCGATAACTTACGACGGCTGAGCGTTGCGCACGGCGGCGACCATGTAGCATTCTTATTGCCGTTTCAAGAGCGTCCTGACGACTCAGGCGTTTATATCCTTGCCACGCGGCAAGGCGCAAAGGCGCAAAAACTGCCGTTTGTAGGCAGTTTCCGCTGGCAAGATTCCGAGCATTTGCTCTACGTGCCTTACCTGAGCGAGACGCCTGCGCTGCGTCGCTATAACATCAAAAATGGACGCGACGTGCGTTTGGCAGGTGACGCTGCGCTGCTGCACATCGCTAATGACGAATGGTCAGTCGCGCCGAACGGTCAGCAGCTCGTCCTGCGCTCAGCGCGCGACGGCGCGCTATGGCTGATCGAGCTCGTTGATAGCACATTTTGACCAGTTGGATTTGAACGCTCTATTCAACTTGCCAAAAGTGTGGTAAAACTGAATAGACGTGAACAGACGTTCGATTGAGCGTCGCTCGTGAGAGATTTTTCTGCCCTGCAAGATCGCATAGAGGTGTTAAATGCGCGAAATCACTGTTACCACTGTCCAGATGAAGCCGGAGTTGGGCAACGTCGGCAATAACCTAGTGAAGATGTCCGATTACATCTCCGATATCGTCCGCGACCAGAAAGTAGACCTGATCGTCTTCCCTGAGCTGGCGATCAGCGGCTACGAGCTAGGGATGCAATTCACAGAGCTGGCGCAGCGCGTGCCAGGCGCCGCCGTGAACTTGCTGGCGCAACGCGCTGCCGATGCAGGCGTCTATCTCGCCTTCGGCATGCCGACTAAAGAGAAGGTCGAGAGCATCCTGTACAATAGCGCCGTCCTGCTCGGACCGAGCGGCGATCTGCTGGGCGTCTACCACAAAGTGCATCTGCGCGGCGAAGAGCGCATGGCGTTCCGCGAGGGTTTCAAGATGTCCACTTTCGATACAGGCGAGATCGGCAAGATCGGCATGATGATTGGCTGGGACTTGGCGTTTCCTGAAGTGGCGCGCGCCATGACGCTCGAAGGCGCCGATCTGCTGTGCTGCCTTGGCAGCTGGGAACAGCAGTACATTGATGAGTGGCGCATTTACGTGCGCGCGCGCGCTTATGAGAACGCGATCTTCTTCGCGGCAGCCAATCGGATTGGTGAGGATGTCACCTTGCGCTTCGGCGGCGAGAGCTTGATCGTCGGTCCGCGCGGCAAAGTCTACGCGACGCTCTCAGTGGAAGTGGACATGCTGCGCGAGATGCAGCGCGAGCAGGAAGCGCTCATCAAAGAGCTAGAGCAAGTGCAGTCGCTGCGCGCCGAAGAATTCAAGCAATCCAAAGCGCTACAAGAGGCGCTGCGCGCCGCGCAAACTGCCGCGCTTGAAGCGGCTAAGAAAATTGAGGAGTTGGAAAAAGCGGCTCAAAAAGTGGCTGAGCCTGCCGCGATTGCCACGAACGGCGCTGAGAAAGCGCCTGAATCGGATGTGCAGGCGAGCGCGCCGTCTGCTGCTGAGCCTGCCGCTGACGCCAAGCCTGAGGCGACTTTCAAGCCAATCGATCTGCCGCCGCTCAGCGATGCACCGCCTGACCTGCGCGTGCGCCGTCCTGAGCTGCCCAAGCCTGCCGAGCCGCGGGAAGGCTACTGCGTCGCGCGCATTGACCTTGACGAAGTGCGGCGCTACCGAGAAGAATTTCAGACCTTGCAAGCGCGCCATCCGATCGCTTATCGCATCATCGCTAAACGCTACTAGGCGCTCAAGCGCTCAAGCGAGGTTGTCCGATGCAGCTCATCCAGCTGACGACAGATTGCGGCGAGGCATTTCAGCGCGATCCGCTCGGCTTTTTGCAGCGCGCCGCAGCTGCGCACGGCGATCAAGTCGCTTTTGACCTGTACGGCGCGCCGCACTTGTTCATCAACGCGCCTGAACTCATCCACGCCGTCTTGGTAGACCATGCCGATAAGTTTCAGCGCACTGAGCATACGCGCCGATCGCTGGGCAAATTTCTCGGCAACGGCTTGCTGGTCTCTGATGGCGACTTCCATCGCCAGCAGCGCCAACGCCTGCAACCTGCCTTCTATCACCAACAGCTGACGCGCTACGCCGCGCAGATGATCGCGCATATCGAGCGCGCCATCGCCAATTGGCAGAGCGACGCGCCGTGCGACGTGCATCACGCCATGCTGCAGCTCACGCTCGGCATTGTGACCGATGTGCTGTTCAGCACGGACGCCGCCAGCATCCTAGCGGATATGGAAAGGCTCTCGCAGGCGATTGCCGCCTCACAAGGTCGCGAATGGCTGCCGCCTGCTGAGCGCTCGGTCGCCGATCGCGCGGCTGAGGATATCTTGGCGCGCATCAATCAGCACATCGCGCGCCTGATCGCGGCGCGCCGCACTGAGACGGCGCCGCGCGGCGATCTGCTCGACCTGCTGATACGCGCCACTGAAGGCGAGCTGATGACCGATCAGCAAGCGCGCGACGAGATCATCACGCTCTTCACTGCCGGTCACGAGTCGACGGCGATGACGCTGACTTGGGCGCTCTTAATGACCGCTCTGCACAGCGACGTGCAGACGACCTTGCGCGCAGAAGCCGACCGAGTCTTCGGCGAGCGGACGCCGCAGCCTGATGATTATCCGCAGCTGCGCTATGCGCAGATGGTGCTGCGCGAGACGACGCGCCTGTATCCGACGGCGTGGATTCTCTTCTTGCGCCTGCTCAGCGAAGACCTGACCATGAACGGCTTGACCTTGCGCGCAGGCACGACGGTCATCATCAGTCCGTTCGTCCTGCAGCGCGACTCGCGCTTCTATCCACAGCCTGAGCGCTTCGATCCGCAACGCTTCGCCGAAGGCTGGGAGAAAGCGCGGACGCGCTTCACATATCTCGCCTTCGGCGGCGGACCGCGCGTGTGCATCGGGCAGCACTTCGCGCTGCAAGAGGCGGCCTTCACGTTGGCGCGCTTGGCGCAGCGCTTCAGCATCTTGCCTGAGCCTGGCTACGCAATTGCGCTATTGCCGCTGACCGTGCTGCAGCCGCGTCAGGCGGTGCGCTTGCACTTCGCGCCGCGCAGTTAGCGTGTGGCGCGTAGCGCGCGGCGCGCTATAATCTGTCAGCGTTTGTCCATCGTGTGCTGAGCGAGGAATGAGGCTGTGTCTGCTGCGTTTGCCGCGCTGGTGGCTGCTCTGAGCGTCGTGTTCGCGCTCGCCGTCAACACGACGAGCAGTCAGCCGATTGAGACTTACCTGAACGTACTGCTCGACTTCGTGCGCGGCAACTCGCTGCGTGTGTTGAGTGCGGATGAAGCGCTGAGCGTCCTGTTCTACACAAGCGCGCTCTATCTGCTGGTCTTCTCGGTCACTTGGTGGCTGCTGCGCTTGCTCGCTATTTTCCTGACCGCTTTTGGGCTGCCCAATGAAGAGGCGATACGGCTCAATCGCGAGGTGCGGCGCGGCAGAGGCGCGCACATTGACCTTGCGCGGCGGCAAGCGCGCCTGACCGCTGCCTACATCCTGCGCGCGCAACAACTGGCTGAGGCGCGCCAGACGCGCGCCAGTCGCCGTGCCGATAGCGCCGAGCCAACACTCGAAGATTTCAATCTATAATCGCTGGAGACTGCCTGAATGGATTTTCGCACCATCGATCCGAGCGCGCTGGAGCCGCTGAAGCTGACCTTGCTCTTCCAAAGCCTGATCGTGCCGCGACCTGTGGCATGGGTCTCGACGCTGAGCGCGGCAGGCGTGCCGAACGTCGCCGCGTTCAGCTATTTCAACGCCGGCAGCACCAATCCGCCGCTGGTGATGTTCTCGGTCGGCGTATACCGCGACGGACGCACCAAAGATACGCTGAACAATCTGCGCGAAGTGCCAGAGTTCGTGTTGCACATCGCCAATACGCCGCTGATCGCGCAAGTCGAGATCACAGGCACTGAATTCGCGCCTGAGGTGAACGAATTCATCGAAGCGCGCCTGACGCCTGTGCCTGCCGATCTGGTGCGACCTGCGCGCATTGCGGAAGCGCCTGCCGCCATGGAATGCCGTCTGCTGGAGCTGCATCCGATGCCTATCGGCAGAAGCACGCTGGTCATCGGACAAGTGTTGTGCTTCCACGTGCGCGCTGACCTGCTGACCGAATCGCTGTGGATCGACACACTCAAGCTCGATCCGATCTCGCGGCTTGCGCGCAAGGATTACGGCAAGCTGGGCGGCATGAGCGACGGTCAGCGCTTGGCAGAGGCATTTCGGCGCGCGGCTGCGCCTGATTTCGATTAGCGAGCGCCGCTGATGAGCGACCAACGCTGGGATCAGTTGTGCGTGCAAAGCGACTCGGCAGCTTTTATCGCAGAGCAGCTGCGCGCGACGCTCGCTGAGAGCGGCTACGCGCCTTACGATCCGTTTCACGGCGGCAGCGGCACGCCGCCGCGTTTCAAGCGCTTTGTGCGGCTCTTTGTGCTGCCGCCGCACAGCGGCTGGACTCGCGTGCTAGGCGCGCAAGATGCAGATGTTTTGCCTGCACTGCTGCGCGCACTGAGCGCGGATCGTCTCTTGATCCATGCGTGGTTCACGGCTGAGCGCGGCGCGCTGGACGCCTATCGCGACGGCGCAGCCGACTCGGCGTTGCTGGCGCCGTACCTGAGCGACGCGCCGCGCGCCGCTGATGCACCACACAGTGCAACCTTGCCGCCTGACGTGGCAAAACTCGCCGAGTCGCGCGGCGTGAATCCGAAGCAGGCGGAAAAATTGATCGGACGCTTGGCGCGCAACGTCTTCGGCGCGCAGGCTTCAAACGTGCAGCAAGATGCAGCGCAATTGTTCAGGTCGGCGTGGCAGAGCGCAGGCGCGCAGCAGCTTTTGACGGCGCTCAATCGGCTGCGCTTGCCATTTGACCTGCGCGCGCCTGATTTTGAGACGCTGCGCACGGCGTATCAGGCGGCGCGGATGCTGGCGCGCCGTCCAACTGCCAGCTTGTTAGACGCTGAGCGCGCCGCGCTGGACGCCATACCATACGCAAGCGATCTGCTCCCGATTTATGTTGGCAAATGACGAGGATCACCATGCCCAAGCGCTTCTTGATGCTGATTTTGGCGTGTCTGCTGGCAGCCTGCAATGGCGCGAGCGATTCGCCTGCGGCGGCTGTGGAGAACTACCTGCGCACGCGCATCACAGGCGATGAGAGCAAGCTGGTCGCGCTGGCGTGCCGCGCGCGCGAGGCGGAAGCGCGCACTGAGGCAGCTTCCTTCGCGCCGATGAACGCTGAGATCAAAACGCTCAGCTGCCAGACGGATGGCGCAGACGGACAGTACACTGTGGTCGCCTGCCAAGGCGAGATGATCACCAACTACGCAGGCGAGACGCGCTCATGGGACTTGGGCGCGCGGCGCTTCCGCGCTGTGCAGGAAGATGGACGCTGGAAAGTGTGCGGCTTCGCACGCTAACTGCCTGATCGCCGCGCCAATTTGAGCTATACTATTAAGCAAGCTGCTCAAGACGGCATCAGCTTGAATCTGACCTTGCACAGTAGGTATGTCCATGAGCCATCAACCTGAAGGAATTGCCAAGATCACGTGGAACGATCCTACCACAGGCGAAAGCCATGAGTTTGTGCTGGTGGAAGGCGCTAGTGCCAGCATCGGACGCTCGCCTGATAATAATATTTGCATTCCTGAGCGGCACGTTAGCCGTGGACACGCTGTGATCAACTTCCGCGACGGCGTCTTCACCATCACGGATTTAGGCAGCGCTAACGGCACTTTCGTCAACGACCGCAAGATCAGCGGCGCTTACGTGCTGACGCATGGCGATGTCATCCGCCTTTACGTGCCTGTGCTGCATTTTTCCGCCATTGTGAGCGAAGAAGAAGTAGACCGCGCTTTCAAGACCAACACTGCCATTTTTCCTGCCAAAGGACTAGGTCGTCCGCGCCTGTTGGTGACGCACGGACCGCAAGAAGGCGCCGAGTTCATCCTCGCCGAAGATACGGTCACTATCGGGCGTGTCACAGCGGATGCCACGTGGGAAATCACGCTCAACGACCGCGCCGTCTCGCGTCCGCATTGCCGCCTGCGCTTCCAGAACAACACTTGGACGCTGCTGGACTTGGCGAGCGCAAATGGCACGCTTCTGAACGGTCAGCCAGTTGGCTCGACGCCGCTGCCGCTCAAAGATGGCGACGTGATCACTGCCGGCGAGACGACCATGCTCTTCCGTTTAGCGGCAGTCTAGGCGTTGCGCGGCGCGTATTGAGCGCGCAGCTCGCGCTTCAGCACCTTGCCTGCGGCGTTGCGCGGCAAGCTCTCGGCGAACACGATCTGCTTCGGCACTTTGAACTTCGCCAAGCGCTCAGCGCAATGCGCGATGATCTGCTCGGCGCTGAGCGTCTCGCCTTGCCGCAGCACCACAATCGCCATGCCCGATTCGCCCCAGCGCTCGTCTGGCACGCCGATCACGCCGACCTCTGCCACTTGCGGCAATTGATAAATCACCTGCTCCACTTCGGCAGGATAGACGTTCTCGCCGCCGCTGATGTACATATCTTTGTAGCGATCTACGATGTAGATGCAGCCTTCTTCATCCACCATGCCTGCATCGCCGCTGTGCAGCCAGCGATTGCCGTATTCATCCACGCTGAAGCTCTCGGCGTTCGCCTCAGGGCGATTCCAATAGCCGGGCGTGATGTTCGGTCCGCTGATGATGACCTCGCCAACTGTGCCAACAGGCACATCGCGCAATTGAGCGTCCACCACGCGCACGCGCGTGTGCAGCAACGGCTTGCCAACGCTCGTCGGCTTGCTGAGCGCGCGGCGTTTGTCAATCAAGAAGACCGTCGGGCTGGTCTCGGTCATGCCGAAGCCGAGCTGGACGATGATGCCGCGCTTGGCGTAGGTCTCCAGCACAGAGACAGGCATCGGCGCGCCGCCGCAGCCCCAAGATTTGATGCGGCTCAGGTCAGCGCGCTCGAAGTCAGGATGTTGGCTCATGAATTGATAGATGGACGGCACGCCGAAAAAGTGCGTGACGCCCAGCTCAGGATCGCTGAGCGTCTTGAGCGTGAGCGCAGGATCGAATTGGCGAGCGATGATGCTGCAGCCGCCCAAGTGCAGCAGCGGATTGACGTACAAGTTCAAGCCGCCGATGTGGAAGGTTGGCAAGACGCAGTAGAACAGGCTCTCGTAGCTCAGACCTGTCGGCGTGGTGATGTTGATCGCGTTCCAGAGCATCATGCCGTGCGTGATCAGCACGCCTTTAGGATGCCCTGTAGTGCCGGCAGTATACATGATCACGACAGGCGTGTCGTGCGTCGTCTGCGGCGGCATGTGCGCGTGCTTGTGCGTCCTGCGCAAGGCGTCATCGTAAGCGAGCTTGTCATCGGCAGGCGGCGCGCCAAAATCGATTCGCAAAAAATGACGCGGCGGCGTCTGCGCCAGCGCAGGCAGGCGCGCTGCGAACTCAGCATCGTAGATCAAGCCGATGGGCGCTGCATCGTTCAGGATGAAGATGAGTTCAGGATCAGCCAAGCGCCAATTGAGCGGCAGCAGCATCGCGCCGAGCTTCCAACATGCCCACAGCACTTCAAAATACTCAGTTGAGTTCTTGGCGAGCAGCGCGATGCGATCTAAAGGCTGCACATGCCATTCATCGCGCAGGAAAGCTGCCAGACGCGCTGCGCGGTCGTTGAACGCGGCATAGGTGAACGGGCGCGCCGTCGCCTGATCGATCAGGGCGAGCTTTTCAGGCGTGCGGTCAGCGTGAAAAGCAATCCAATCGCTTGCGAGGATCATCGTCAAAAACCTTTTGGCAACAAGTTTTTTCAACTGCCAAGTATAGCCGATCTACGCGCAGTCAGGGAGACTTTTCGCACAATTCCGTAACAGCGCGCGCGCCATCTTTATGATATATTTCTGAGTAGTTTCTAACCAACCGCTCACTGACAGAGGAGACCGAGTTTTGACCAGCTCAACTGCGCCGAGCGCCACTGCTGAGAGCGCTGCCGCGCGTCAAGTGACCGTCCGCCTTGACGACCGCGTGCGGCTGATCTCGGCAGTGTTGGCAGCCACGAACTATCCCGATAAATCACAACAGCGCCGCAAGCACGGCACGCACGCGCACGCACGCGCAACGCGCAAGTGGCTGATCGATTTCACCAGTCATCCTGCTGTTCACGCCGCGCAAGTGTTGCTCGATCACAGTATGCCGCTCAATGCGCTCTTCAGCTATGCGCTGCGCTTGAGCTTCCCTGCTCTTGAAGCTGACCTGCCGCAGCCGCGCTGGATTCCGCCGCGCTGGCACGAGCATCTGCGCCATTTCTACGAGCAGACACGCCTTGCCGAGTGGTGGGCGAGCGAAGCGCCGCACTGGCAGACCGCCGTCCGTCATCTGCGCGAGACCTTCGCCAGTGTAGACCTGCACGCCTTCCTTGAGCCGTTCGTCGGACGCGTGGCGGAGTCGCTCACCTTCATGCCTAACATCTGCTATCCAAGCGATCAGACGCTCGGCTTGCAGGTTGGCGGCGAGTTGATCGTGATCATGCCGCCGCCAATCGCCTGGGGCGATAGCGCGCCGTGGCCTTACAAAGACGATCCTGCGCTCGCTTATCGCAGCGCGTTGGCAGAGTACGGCACG
>Ga0308403_1000187_pt1 | contig 26185 bp, 26 predicted proteins | sample HotsprSampleOSM3_FD_203470 | JGI IMG/M metagenome (GOLD analysis project Ga0308403, IMG submission 203470) | Hot spring phototrophic mat microbial communities from Octopus Spring, Yellowstone National Park, Wyoming, United States - 20060914_OS-M3 ... | reverse complement strand
TCCCCGCATACGTGCTACACTGCAGCTGTAACCCACAGGTCTGCCGTAACAAATACTCGTAAAGATACTCCGGCTCATAACTGTGCGTGAGCACGTAACCCTCGCACTCCTGCCGCACCCGCTGCAAAGCCTGCCGCCGTAACTCCAACGGACTGTAACACCCTAAATGCACTCGCATCGCCGCTTGACCGTCGCTACCCTCCACCCTAGCACGCTGCAACCCAAGGGAGCGCAAATTGCACAGTTGCTTCCCCCTCACTCGCGCTTCGCTGGTAAAAGAATTTATCCACCGGGCTCATGGGCGTCAACTTACCTCCCCTGCCCAACGGCATCAAACTCGTCAATACCGGGCTGGCCCCCAACGACTTCTTGGGCGACCCCCTGCCGGTCGCCTTCGAAAAGATTAACGACAACTTCCGGCTGGTCCTCACCCGCAACGACCCGCAACTGCCCGGCAACGTCAACTTCACCGGGCCCGTCACCTTTCCCCAGCAGGTTACCCTGCAAGGCAACACCGTCGTCGAAAGCAACGGCTCGCTAACCGTCAACGGTACCACTTTTCTCAACGGCACTACGCAGGTCAACGGCAGCATTACATTCCGCAGCCAGGCCACGTTCGACGGCCCAACCAGCTTTAACCGCGCCACCCGCATCGCCGGCCCCCTCGACGTCACCGGTAACGCCACCTTCCACAGCCTCACCCGCTTCAACGGCCCCGTCGAATTCGCCGGCCCCGTCAGCCTGCCCGCGCTAGAATTGAGCCTGGGCCGCGACGACCTCAACGCCGCTAACCCCGGCCCTCGTAAAGTCTTGGCCCTCGACGGCAACGGCGTTAACCTGCACTGGACGCTCCTACAAGCCCAGCACCTTGCTACCGTCAACGCCCCCAAAGCCGGCCAAGTTCTCACCTACACCGGTAACTCACTCGACTGGAGAGACCCTATGCCCGTCCTCAGCTATGTCATCGAAGGCACAACTCACAACAACGTTCCCACCGAACTCTTCCGCGAAGGCTCCACCGCCGGCAATCCCCTGCGCATGACCATGCCGGAAGACACCACCTGGGCCTTCCATATCGTCCTCGCCGGACGTACCGTCGGCTCCAACAACGAGTCCGCCGGCTTCGAATTCAAAGGCGTCATCGACAACAACGGCGGCATCGTCGATATGGTCGGCCAACCCATTAAGGTCCTTCTCGCCCAAGATACTCAGGAGTGGGACGCCTCCGTCACCGCCGATAACGTCCACGGCGCCCTCGTCGTCCAAGTCGTCGGCGAACGCGATAAAATCGTCAGCTGGCGCGGCGCCGTCACCATCGCCCCCGTTAGCTGACACTAGCAGCGCCGAGCAGGCTTCTCGCTTCACCGGGGAGCCTACGCAAGAAGCGCGCTACAGACGTACTCCGCCGCGTAGCGGGCGCCGGTCACCGCCCGTTGTTCGGTATAACCACCCGCTGCTCCAATACCCGCAACAGCTGCGTCTCCACTTCGTCCAATATCTCCCGTACCTCCGGGCTCATACTGTACTGTACATCCCGCAAAGCCCGCGCTAACTCCTCCACCAGCCGCTGCACCGACGGCGCCGATAGCATAATATCCAACAACAACGGCACCAAACGCCGCAACCTTAACCCATCCTCGCTTAAACCCGGCTGCAACCCCCGCCGCCGCATTTCCTGCTCCTGTATCTTAATCACCTCACACAGCCGCTCCACAACGGCACCCCTACCCTCAGCCCGTAACCGAGCTAGCTCCTCTTCTAACACCGCCTTCTCCTCAACTAAACAGCTCAGCTCCGCTAACCGCTCCCGTAACCGCGCCGCCTCCGCCGCCAAATCCCCCACACCTGTCTCTACCGCCACCCGGCCCGCCTCAATTAGCTGCTCCACCAGCTCCGACGTCGTCACCCCACGCCGCTCTACCTCCGCTCGCACCCAGTCGTATAACGCCCGACTCAACGTCGTCGTCAAAATCGGCCGCCGCCGCTCCCGATTCGATACACTCTTGCTCATTCTTCGCATTCCATTTACAAGCACAAGCACAAGACTAGCTTCCTACACTCCTATCATAGCTAATAACGGCAGAGTTTGGCGTAAGTCATTATTTTACAGTCGAGTTTGGTCGAACTACAAATGTAAAGTTTAGTGTAGATTTGACGCAAGCAGGGTGGGGACGTGTCGGCGGGGGACCCCTAGGGTAAACTTCGGCGGCGCAGTTGTCGTCGAGTGGGGGCGTGACGACCCGGTTTGGGGGATTTGGCGCGCCCCAGTGGGGACGGGGCGATACGAGTAAACTACCCACCTTACCACGATAAAGCGCGGTAGCGCGGGCTTACAGTAGCCCTGAGCCTGTCGTGCTCCGCCAGAGAACACGACAAGCCCGTTTGCGAAGCGAGTCGTAGGCTTAACCTCTAGGCTGGTTTACGGCAGCCCCCAGTCGCGTTAGCGGTGCGGAGCACCAAAGCGCAATCACATTAACGCTCCGCGCCGCTAAGTCGTAGTTGTATTGTACTTTATCAAAGCGCATTCCGCCCGACACTGACCCTATGGGTACAGTGCGGGACCCCTGCGCTAGCAAGTTGAAGGCCGCGACTGTGGGCCCAAAAAGGGGCGAAGAAGGGGCGTTTGCGGGTGACATACTCCCGACTCCGACTGCTGGCAGTACGGAACGGGCTTCTCGCTTCAACGGGGAGCCTACGCAAGAACCCTCCACGCCGCGTAGCTGTACCCAATTCCAGCAACGCCATTTTGTACAACCTGCGGACGGAGGGCGGGGCTTCGCGGCAGTCTAGCTGCGACTGTAAGGTCAAAAAGCGACGTCTGCGGTCCTCAGCCGCGACTGTAAGGTCAAAAAGCGACGTAAACGTCGCTTGGGCTTGAACAAAAGGTGCTCAGAACGGTTGCGCCTCTACGACTTCACCCAGGTACTGGCGGGCCACTTGGGGGTCGTAAGTTACGGCCGCTACCCGCCCGTGCTTGAGCAGCAGGTAGCAGGCATACCCGTCCAACAGTGCCTCCAGGTTGTCTGGCGCTGCCGGCAGGATAACGGGTACTAGGCGGGCCCCCTTGAGTTCGGGGTGCTGCTGGGCTTGCAACCAGCCCTTCCACAACACTCGAATTGGGCCGAGGGCAACAACCGAAAAGTCTTTCACCAAAGCAAACATAGGTTCCTCCTTTTGTGTTGGCAATTGTGTTGTCGATGGGGGCGGTTTTGGGCCGCCCCCAAGTTGTTACACGGGAACGACGTTGGCCTGAGGCGCAACGGGCGCGATGGGCGCCGCCGGTCGCTCCCTGCGCTGGACAACGTCTACAACCGTGTACTCGTCGAGGTAGTACAGGGTGTCGCCACGACCGTTCAGGCCGCGCACGACGTTCCCGTCCTCGTCCAAAATTGGCTTCACACCTGTGAAGCGCACCTTGAGCCGGTCACCTCGGCCCCCGTACTTGGGACTGACCGTCAGAGGTCCTCCCAGGCACGGGACAACCAACGTTGCCGCGCGATAGGCTGCACGCCCGTCACGAGCCTGCAGCCGACTCGGCTCCGCCGAAATGGCCAACGCTTCCACCTCCACAAACAACGTGTCCGGGTACGCGTTGTGCGGCAGCTTGAGCTCCTTGCCCTTGACCCGGTGTATCGTCCCCGCCAAGGTCACCGGCAGAAGCCCCCCCTCATATCCGTACAGCTGCCGACGCTCGTAGTCCGGCCAGATCTGCTCCGGCTGGAAAGGCGACTCCTCGAGTCGCAATAGGTTCAGCAAGGCCGAAAACCGGCCCCGCTGCAACTGCTCCAACGTGTAATACGCCATCTCCTTCCTCCTCTGCTCACTCCAGTCGCAGCACCCCGTTCTGTAACGCACGGTGCTGCCGCTCGTCTTTGTAAAAGTCCGTAAGCCGTACAAACTCCCGGAACTCGTATAGGTTGCGCCGGGCATCTCGGCTCACCACAATCAGCTCCGGGTACGTGTTCAGCCGCGCCGCCACCCCCACGGCTACCAGAACCGCGCCCACCGAAATGCCAGGCACGGTCAGAAAATGCGGCCCGTCTTCCTCAAACGGCCGCAGCGGATGGGTGGCAACGCGGTCTAAATACCGGCTCACCTGCGTCGAGGCGGGCGGCGCCGCCGGGCTGAAATCCAGCTCAAACGGCACCGACACCACCTTCACCTGCCCCAGCCCCCGGCCATGCAGCGCCTTAAACACGCTCTCCGGTACCCGGTGGCTGGAGCAGTTCAACAGGCAGCACGCAGCTACCTCGCCCGCCATTAGAACAACCCGTCCCAAGCAGCAGGCTTACGAGCAGCAGAAGGAGCGGGCGTAGCGGCAGGAGTCGGAGCAGAAGTCATCGTAGGCTTCGTCGGCTGCACAGGCTGCGCAGGCTGCAACACCTGGTCAATCAGCGCCTGCGCCTCCGCCAGGTCGCCCTCGTCCGGCACAAAGGTGTTCGCACCGGTCAAAGGCCCAATGCGCAAATTCACCGGACAAATCCGCGCCAAACCGGGCACTTCGTCACCGGTCTGCGGGTTTGTGCGCATTTCCACCTCAAACACCAGGCCGCTGCGCTCGTGGGTGGGCAGCAAGAACAAACGCTCCGTGCCCCGCAACCCCACATTGCCCGTATATCCCTGTCTTATGTACTCGCACAAGACGTCATAGCCCGGAAAATCGCGGTCGGCAATCACCACTCCCCTAAAGCCGCCCGCGTTTACCCTGCGGGCTTTCCCGCGAGAGTCCACATACTCCCGCGCCGGAATCGCAGAACCCTCCGGCACAGGAAATTGCAGTGAAATGCGCAACAAATAACGCACCTCGTCCAGCTTCTGCACTTGGTCAATGCTGACCAAATGCCCGCCGGCCAAAGTCAGGTCCTGCGCACTCACCACATACTTGTTTCCTACCGTGTGCATAGGTCCTCCTTGCTGACAACAACTGCAGCCCGAAGGCTGCGCCCAACCCGCTCGGCAGCGGGCTGGGGCAAACTTCGGTACTCAAAAATCAAAACAGTATGGAAGCGTACACGAAGCTCTTGGCCGTCCCGTGCTGTCGACAAAGGTGGTGGAGACAAAGGCCGCCTCCACAGGCCAAGAGCAAATACCAAAGCGGAACGTAGCTGAGAAGGGTGCAGACCTGCAGGACGCCGGCTAGCAGCGTCAGCGGACGGGCCCCCTCTCGAGGCAGGTAGCGCCCGACAAGGTGATGGAGAACGTGGCCCAGCAGCAAGCCTCCGCCTACTGCACAGCTCACAGCAGTTGGGCTGGGACTGTACTGCTGCACGGCGTAAAAACCGCTGAGCGCCGTGCGAGAGCTGGGCGCCCCCTGCACAGCCAGGCCCAAACCCATAGCCTCGGCAAAGCTGTTGGCCGCTACACTGACCGCAGCTCCGGCCCCGCCCAGCTGCGCACAGCTGAACAGGCTGGTGGGCGTTGCCAGGGATCCCAACCCCACAGTCCCTGCCGCAAACAGCGGCATAGGATGGTGCACAGGGTCGTATTGCACAGGAGTCGGCTGCGGCGGCCTCTGCCACAGCTGCAGCAGCGCCGGCAGCTGCCAAACGCCAAAGCTAATGGCGCCAATCGGCCAGGCAAGGTTTTCCGCTAAACGCAGCATCAAAGCCCCCCAGCCGGCTGCTGCTAAAGGCGGCAAAAGGCCGTGCCCCCGCCCCACCAAATGCAGCAGCGCCGCTAAACCGGCAAGCCGACCCGCACCCAACAACAAACTCGGCGGCAAAAACGTGGCCAACCCCGTTCCCACAACCCAGGCCAACGTCTTAAACCGCAGCAGATCCCGCTGCAACGTGTGCGGGTTCGCCACCTGCCACCAACGCCGACAGTAGTGCGCCGACGTCCCATCCTCCCGCAGGTAACCTACCCGCTCCTCCAACAGCCCGTTCTCCAACAGCACCTCCCTGTTGGTCAGGCGCGGCACCCGCACTTCCTTAGCCGTCGCAGCTACGTCCGCCGCAATAAACCCCGCCGCTGCCCACGCGTCCGCCGGACAGTGCTGCAACAGCACCGTCGCCTCTAGCCCCGGCACCAACGCGCTCAGGCTTAACATCAACGGTACCACGACAGCACCTCCAGCCCCTGCCCCGGTCGCTCCCGCAGCCGCACCACAGCTACCCCGCCCGGCAACGCATGCGGCAACCGCACCGTCGCTGCCCCGTCTGACAGCCGCACCTGGCCGTACCACTGCCCCCGGTACGTCAAATGCTCTACCCAAACCGCTTCCGTGCGTACCTCCACCGTCCGGTAACACCCCGTCAAGAACGTTACCGCCAGTAACGCCAAAAGCAGTTTGGACATAACCCCTTCCTACGCAGCTGCCTTCGCCAGAGCCGCTGCCTCAACCGCCGGAACCCGGCCCCGAATCAGCAGCGTTTCTTCCACTCCCTCCTGCCACCACAGCTCGTACTTCACCTCCCGCTGCGCTACATACAGCGTTTTCACCAAACAGCGAAAGGTGATAACCGCGGTGACATACGAACTAAACCCGTACTGCACACGCCGAGTCGGCGAAAATTTTAATATCACACTGTAACCCCCAGCCGTAAAACCCGTAGGCCAGACCGTTGCCTCCCCGACAACTTCTTCGCCCCGCGCCAAAACACAGCCCGGGTGCACACAAAGCGCTTCAAAGGCCTCCGGGAACGTCGGATAGTCCGCTACGAGCTCACCCTTGTGCAGTAGGGAAAACATCTCCCCCTCAATCTCCCCCTCACTATGTGTATAAAGAAAAAAAGCCCGGGGCCGGGCTTATATCACACTGTGCAGCCGCACCTCGACGTTCTCCTCGGCAAGAAGCGCAAGGGCGTCTTTCAGCCAGCGCCTGGCCGCCTCGCGGTGTTCTTCAATGTCCCAGCCCTGCGGGGGCAGGGACAAAACGAAGCTGGGCAAGGCAACGCCGCTAAGCGCCTCCAAGTACAACGGCGATTCGGGACGGTAGTCCTGCACCAGGCACGCTACCGCCACTAACTCCTGCATCAGGACAGACATGGCACCTCCTTTTGTGCTGTTACGAATCCCTTTGTGGATTGCGTAAGAATCCCCTGACTTTAGCTTGTGGGGGTGTGGGGGTAGCTAAGCCCCGCACTGTACCCGTAGCGTCAGTGTCGGGATACAGATACCCCCACATGGTGTATGAATACAGATACCCCCACATGGTGTATGATGAGAGTAGTTGCACAAAACGGCTTTGCCGGAATCTGGTGCAGCTACGCGGTGGGACATCCCGTGTCTGCTCGCAGAGGGTTCTTGCGTAGGCTCCCCGTTCGCGTCAGCGGTGCGTAGCACTTTGAAGCGAGAAGCCCACACTGTACCCGTAGGGTCAGTGATGGGAGTATGTCACTCGGGGGAGTGTCAATTCGTCATTCCTCCTTATCAACGGTGCGAGCAATCAAAACGCTCGCTCCGTCCTCAGTAATACCCCAAATCGAGCATGGGGTGTTGGTCCGGGCTGCGAAGTACCAGTACCCGGAGACATCCTCCGGGCAGGTTTGGTACTCGTAGTCGCTCAAATATACGTAGTACCGGTCAAAGCTCAAGGGGAACGTCTTAAACCCCTTGGCCATAAGTTGGCCGTCCTTGTAGACGGCAACGTCACACTGCCCTAGGAGACAAGCTCCATAGGGCAGTCTCCACTGGTGAGCTTCGTAAATGTACTCGTAGTCCGTGGATTGTAGAGTATACATCGTAGACCTCTTTCGTTCACAACAAAACCCCTCGCGGGGAATAGGCCGGGCAGGAATCGAACCTGCCTCACCCCCCACGTCACGCCGACGTGGGGCGGCCCGCAACCCACCGCCCCCGAAAGGGCTAGGGCGGCGCAGTCGGCTTGTCGCCGACCGCGCCCCTCCCTGCTCGCGAAGAGCGGGAGGCTATAGAGTTACAGGGCAATCATGCCCTGTCGCTGCATCCGGGCGTCGGTCCGGATTTGGTTGAGGTCCCAAATAGGACCCGGTACAAACCCACCGTCCCCCCGGACGAGGGTCTGAATACGGGGAAAACTCCCCGTGATGCCGTGTAAAATTGTCACGGTCAACACCGCCAGGGGCGCCAAGCCCGGCGGTGTTAGAACCACATCGGAGTCGTCCCCGATGTGATTCGTAAGAATGTCCCGCAGCTTTTGCGGCAGCTGCGGGTCTGCAAGGTCCACTTGCAGGAACAGGTCAACAAACCCCAAATCCGCCAGGTGGCGATTGGGGTGACTGCTCATATTGAGGCGCACCATCTTTCCTCCTTCTACTGTGCTCAACAGAAAAAGCCCCCGCAAGGGGGCCACCCAGCGCTTCAGGAAAGGAGCTTCAGAACAAGCTCCTTATCCTGATTAGTACCATTATGCGCCCTGGCAAGTTTCCCAAGGCGCAAGCTCACAAGCACAATCCGCGCCATCCCCAAAACCGGAGAGCCGGTCCGCATGCGCTCTTCAGTTACAAATCCAATCCCCGCTGGGTCGCCGTTGGGGAGGAGAAAGTAGCGCTCGGCTCCTTTCAAGCCGAGATTACCGCTCCATCCCCCTTCCAGGGCTTTCTCAAGCCCCGGGATTTCGGCGGGGGAGCAGATATAATAATTCCCGCGCAGGGTCTTCACCCTGCGGGCTTCCCCCCGGGAATCGGTATACTCACGGGGATTCCCTGGGATGGGAGAGTCCCAGGGAAGCGTTAAAGTCAATCTCAAGAGAAGCCCTTCCTCATAGGGCTCCAGAGTGTCTACTCCGAGGAGTTCTCCCTCGGATAACTTAGAGACAAACATATCTTCCTCCTTCTTTCTATCTTCATCCAAAGCTTCTTCCCCCTTGAACGCCGAAACTTGGGGAATGCAAAAGTCCAAACACTTTCTAAAGCAGAGACGCTCGTCTTACTCGTTGCGTTTTAAGCTCGCCAGCTCCGGCTCTTGTTGCCCGGTGCCGGTCGCCGGGTTTCCACCCTTAACGGCGGGTGGAGGCCGTTGCCCGCGCAGCCTTAGTACAGGCAGGCTTCGCCATCGTCAGACGGCAGAGCCTTGTCCAGTAAACTCAGAAGCGAAGGCTTCGACTTCGGCTTCGGCGAAGACATCGGGCTCGGTTTCGGCTGCGGCTTGGGCGGTGGCACAGGCGCCGCGTCCGGCACCCAGAAGTCCCCGTCGTCATCCAGCCAGTCAACCTGCGGCTCCGGACGCGCAGCAGCAGCAGCAGCAGCTTGTACGGCAGCCATAAGCGCATCCTCAGCCGCGGGCTTGGGCTGCACTGCTTCAGAGCTCACCTTGGGCTGAGCAAAGCCCGAAGCCCTTGCATAAACCTTAACCGGCGGCGCCGGATCGGCCAGTTCTTCGTCCAGCCAGTCAACCTGCGGCTCCGGACGCGCAGCAGCAGCAGCAGCCCGTACGGCAGCCATAAGCGCATCCTCGCCTTTGGGCTCGGGTGGCGGAGGCGGCGGAGGCGGCGGAGGCGGCGGAGGCGGCGGAGGCGGCGCGCTAAAGAGGGCCTCGTAGCAGGAGTAGCCCTCCGGCTCGTAGTCGTCGCCAACCTCTACCGGCGGCTTGCCAGTTGAACGACTGGGCGCCGGAGGCACAGGGGGTGCGGGTGTGGGCGCGGGTGTGGGCGCGGGCGTGGGCGCGGGTGTGGGTGCGGGCGTAGGCGGCACGGGCTGAGCGGGCACCGGAGCCGCCACGTTCCAAGCGGCCAGAGCAGCCTTCAAAGAACGGCGCGACTCGAACAGCCGCTTTGTAAATGGCCCGCCCTGCGGCGCAATCGGCGACCAGAACCAGCGCACTGCCACCGGCTTGAAGGCCAGCAGTGCCGAGTCGTAGTCGGCCTTCTGCACCTCGTCCACCTCCTCGACCCAAGCAACAAGGGTCGCCTTGAAGGTGCGACCGTTGGCCAAGCCGGCCTCCTCGACCATCTTGGCCAGCTTCTTAAAGACCTTCTCGGCACCTCGGTGAGTACACGACAAGGTGGCGGTGAAGTCACGCTCGCCGGCGTAAGCGGGGAAGTAGCTCGGCTCCGCCAGCTCCCCTTGCTGGAAGGGGAAGAAGGCGAAGGAGTCTAAAGCAAACTCAGCCCGCTCAACGGCAACGCGCACGTGAGTGTTGCCCAATTGAACGGTGTCCTCGCCCGGCCCCTCGGCATAGGTGCTGCGGGTAAAAGGCGAGTACCAGGGCTTAGCGTCGGGCTTGCCCACCTCAAAGGCGTAGCGGTAGCCCGGCAAAGCAACAGTTTTGTCACCCGCCTTAGAAAAGCGCAGCAACGTTGTGGCCACCAATAAGCCGCAAGCCTTGACCTTCTTCTTGCCAGACAACATCGCACCAAGCGCGTTGCCCAAGGCCAAGTTTACTTTGTCAAAGCCCAGCAGGCTGACTTCGTGTTGCTCATGCAACGTAAAGTCGCCCTGTTGAACGGTCAAGTACTGCCAAGCTTGGGCAGCCTCAATTAAAAAGGTAGAGGCAGAAGTCATGGAAGTGTCCTCAAAGCTGACTAAAGAAGAAGAACGAATCATGGAAACCTCCTTATCGTTGTTGTTGTTGTTGTTGTTGTTGTTGTTGTGGTAGTTGTTGTACGCGCTCATAGAGACCTCCGATCAAAAACAGATAAACGGGGGCAGCACAACGCCACCCCCGCAGGAAAACTTAATTGGATGTCGTTAGACTTGCGGCTGCAGGCGCCCCGCGGCCAACAGGGCCAGCGTCATGGCGTGACAGCTGCGCGGCTCCGTCGTCGCCGCCGTCGGCTGCTGCACGCACCAGCAGGCCAAACGCTTGCCCCGCAGCTGCGCCGCATTTTGCAGAATCCAACGGCGCTTGGCGTCCAGGTTCTGCCGCTGCTGCAGGCTTAGGCTAAAACTACCTAAATCGTTGCGCAACAGCCAGTCCTCAAACGCCCGCACCGCGTCCTCGCGGGTCTGCAATTGCGGATGGTGCAGGGCATTGGCGTACGGGTTGTGGGAGAAGGGGTTGCCCCACGGGCCACTGCGATCCACCGCCACGTCGTACTCGTGCAGCTTCACATGCACAACGGGCGGTAGCCCCTCCGCCGGAAGCAACTCCGTCAACTCCGCAGCCCACAGGTACTGCGACAAGGGACACTCCGCCAGCGGCCGCTCCGTCCCCACAGCGCCCACGTAAACGCGGTTCTCAGCTAGCACTACCGTCCGCTCCGGCGCTTCGACAATGCCAAAACGGTGGTACGTCACGCCATCTCGCTGCACCGCGCCCAGATAGCGCAACGTAGGCTTAGCTGTATGCGCCCGTACCGCCTGCAGCGCCGCCTGCACGGCACCGTCCTCCCAGGCCACAGGCTGGCCGCCGCCGTCGACCACCTGCACGCAACCGTAGGCCGCCCGCACCGTGTAAACGGCGCTGCCCACAGCCACCGTGTAGGTCGAGCCCTGCACTGAGAGAAGGCGCGCTTCTACAGCACTCGTCGCGTGCGGCGGCACCGGCGGGGCAGGCCCATCCGGCGGGTCGGACGGCAGCGCCGCCAGAAGCTCGTTCGCCCACAGGTACTCCGCCAACGGGAACGTGGCCAACAGCTTCTCGGTCAGCGGGTTGACCACCTGCACCGTGTCGCCGTCGCGCAGCAACACCAAACGGTCCTCCACGCCCACAATCTCGAAGCTGTGGTACAGGTGACCGTTGTGGTGCGCCGTCTCGTCGTGACGGAAGACCGGCGCCTGTACCTGGGCACGCAACACCGGCAGCGCCGCCTGCACAACGGCATCGTCTACCGGCACCGGCTCGCCCGCCGCCGTGGTGGGCACCAGACGCCCGTACCGCACCGTCAGGTTAAGCGTCTCTACGCCCATCACCTCAAGCGTGAAGTGCGGCGCTTGACCGCCAACCTTGACACGGTACTCGCGGCCGTCGACCGTCGCCCGCACAATGCCCGCCCCCTTCTCCAAGAAGGCGATAACGCGCGGGTCGGCCACCACACAGTCCGCCAGCGTCGAACGGCCGTTGGGCGCCACATGGTCGATTACCAGCTGCTCAATCACCTGCGTGCGGCTCAACGCCACATACAGGTCGCCGGAGCCGATAATCGACGGACGCCCGTCCGGCCCGTAAGTACGCACCACCAACAGGCTGCTGGGCAGCAACTTGCCGTCCGCACCCCGCTGCGCCACCTTCGTCAAGCCCTGAGACTTGGCCACCGTCATAGCCGCGCTCAGGCACAAAGGCAGCTGCTCGTACTTGTCGGGGTGGTCGGTGCCGTCGTGCTGCAGCGGCAGATGGATCGGGACGCGGCCTACCCGCACCGGCTCGGCATGGCCGTCCAGTTGCAGCACAACGTGGTCGTCGTGCAGCTCGAGAAGGACGCCCTCCTCGCCGTTATGCAGCGCTTGGCCGTCCAAGGAACGGCACTCCTGCCGCACCATCGCCCGCATGCCCTGCACCAGGAGCAACTGTGGGCTGACGGGCTCCACTTCCTTGGCAATCTCCGGATAACGACGAGCCCAGAGCTCATCGACCGGCTTGCCGTTGAAGTAGGCCACATAGGTGCGGCTGGCCGCTCCCGCCGCCACGTACTTGGCCACCACGCGAGCGTTGTGCTCGGCCACCTCCTTGTTGGAGGCGTACAAGTACGTGGACGTCTCGTCCGGCACCTCCGCCGTTTGACCCAGGGTGCGCGTCTTGAAGAAGTCGAGCACCGACTTGGACTTGTCGCCCAAACGCATGCGGTTCAACATGCGAGCGTAGTCGCTGTCGGAGCCCTGACGCACCACCTGCTCCAGCGTCACCAGCTGGAAGTCGGCAAAGTTCAGAGCCGGGCGCTCGATGGTATGCACCACCTCGCCGGCAGCGTTGCGCAAACGCCAAACCGGCTGCTCCCAGGTGAACTCCACCGGGTCGTCGGCATGAGCTGGCACCGGAGCCCCCTGCGCCGGGTCGCCGAACAAGACAAACTGCACATTGCCGTTAGTCACCTGCCGCAAAATCTCCACGGCAATATGCAGCGTCTGCGGGCTGAGACGGAACACCTCGTCGATAAACACCACTGTGCGCTTGCCAGGCTTGTACAGCCGAGCGCGCACGCGGCTATCGGCGATAATCGTGTCCGCCATGCGGTGTCGGAAACCGGGCTTGCGTAACTCGCCCGGCGGCAAACACCCGCCTTCGGCGCCCAACGCCAAGGCTTTGTGCACCGTGGTGGCACCGCACCCCAACACCTTGGCACCGTTGCCGGTGGTGGACATCACCAACACGTGGTTGGCCTTGTCCGCCCGCGCCAAGTCGATGAGGTAACGAGCCAGCGTCGTCTTGCCCGTACCGGCAGCGCCAGAGTAGATAACGTTCCGGCCCGTGATAAAGGCCTCGTACACCTTCCGCTGGTCGGAAGTCATCGTATCCGGCGTAAGACCGCCGCTCATCGCTACCACCACCTCCGCTGCTTCAACACTCCGGCGGCGGCTGCGGAACGTCACCACCACCGGTTTAACCGTAGAGCTGTACAAGCCCGCCAGGTCGGCTACCCGCTTCAGCTGCTCCACTACAATACTATCGGAGCAGGCTTGGAAGGCAGGTACCTGCACCAAAAGCTGCAGCAGGCGCCAGTCGGGCGGCGCATCCCACTGTCCCGTCGCAACATCGTAGCGCGGGAAGAGCGGCTCGCCCTTGGCCACCACGTAGCTCAGGTGGCAGGCCGCATGGCGCCACAGCTCGCCTTGGCCCAGGGCCGTTACACTCAAGCCCTTGCGCACCAGCCGACGCAGGTCGCGGGCAACCCGCACGTCCTGCACCAGGCTGACCATCGCGTCGTAAAGACGCTCGTTCAGCCCGGCCTCCCGCATCAGCTTGCGCAACGCCGAGTCGGTAGCCTCCACCTGGACGGCGCTCTTGACCAGCGCCTCGTCCGCCGGGAAGCCGCCCAGGGCCGGACGCAGCCAACCCTGTACCAACGCATACATCTCTTTGGACAAACCGCCCAAGAGGGTTTCGTACACGTTGTACAGCGGCAGCGCCCAACGCTCCTCGGCGTGCAAGGGCTTGTCGGCGGAGCCACGATACAGCTCCACATATCGGTCGCCGTATTCGGCAACCCGGTAGGCTACACCCACCAGCTCAATCTGGTTAAGGTGAGCCCTGTGGATGAGCAACGCATAGTCGCTCGTCCAGTTGGCCGGGCTGTCGGGAGCCAAAGCGCCTTCGCGACCGATTAACGTAAAGGCGCGCTTGGTCTTGCGGAAGTTCTTGAACCCCAGCAAGTGGTCCGCCAGGTAGTTGACTTCCTCCGCCGGGCTCAAGCCCGTGCGTTCGGAAATCATATTCAAGATACCCTCCACACCCAAGGGCTCCAAGCGGCAGTCTACCGCATCCACTACCGTGCGGCCGTCGCCGTCGCAGTCGCCCGCGTCGATGTAAATGGCCAACAGGTCGGTGACCACCTGGTAGTCGTTCATCCGCTCGTACAGCGGATGGCCGCGGTGAACAACCTCTACATACAGCACTGCCGCCGCGTTCATGGGAGCGCGGCTGAGCAGTACTTTACGCCCATCTAACTTTTCGCTACCTACCAGCTGGGCAAACTGGCGGTAGAAGCTGCCCGCCTGGCGGCTGTAGCGCACGTACAGCTTGGACGGGTCGAGGCCGGGCAGGGCGATGCTCTTGGAGTTCAAGCCGACGCGCCCGGTCACCAGGCGCTTCTGCGGCTTCTTCGACTCCAGCATTCGCCTCAAGCCGGCGTAGATGCCGTCGGCAGCCGCCTGCGACCACTGCCCGGACAAGAGCAAGTCGGTCAAAGCGGCCAACACGCGGCCCGCTAAGGTGCCGGGGCCCTCTTCCTCGGTGTGCTTGTTCAGCAGCGTGCCGAGGTGGAGCCAGTACGGCGCCAAGGCGTCCTCGTCCAAACGGCAGTACAGCTGCACGGCACGGCAGCCAAAGCCGTCCGCCAGCAGCGTCGCCAAGCGGCCCTCTTGCTGAGCTCGCTGCACAGCCGTGCGCAAGAGCTCGTCAAAGGCCGCCGCAGACAAGCTGGCCAGTTCCTTAGCCGCCGCTATACGACCGGCGTTTTGGAACAGCCCGTAGGCGCGGCCCAGAATATAGGCCGCCCAGAAACGGGCCGGGCGCAGCAGATACTCTAAGCTGGCACCCTCGGTCGTAACGGCAGCAGCTTGGGTCAGCTGCTGGCGGGTGGTATCGTCGAGAGCCTGCCAGCGGCGCAGAGCCTGGCCGGGCCACTTGGGCAGCAGACCTTGCGCCTGTGCAGCGGCAATGGCTCGGGCCGCCGTCAACGGCACCGGAGCCAAGACCGGCATGAGGCGCTCGCCAGCACCCACCGTATAGGCCAAGCGGCGGTTGTAGTAGCCCGCCGTCAAGACCGCAAAGCGGGTGCGGTGCTGCTCCCCGTCGGCCATCAGAGCCTTGGCAAACTCCAAGTCCCCCTGCTCCGCCACATAGCGGATAACCGAGGCTTGGGTGGCCGTAGTGGTTACCGCCTGCTGCACCGAAGACAGCTCCACCTTCCAGTTCACCTTCACCGGCCCCGTCGCCGCCGTGCCGGCGTACACATAGGGGCAGCGCTGGTGAACTTCCAGCAGGCCGTCGCGATGCCCGAACACCAGCACGTTGCCGGTGTCCAGGTGACGGTACACCTCCACGCCCGCCAAGCCCTGAGCCTGGGCCGGCAGCGCAAAGCCCTCGACGCGCTCAAACTCCACGCCGGCTGCGGCCTTGGCCTGCACCAAGCGCCACACCGCATGCCAGCCGTGCTCGCCGGCGTGAAGCGAGCCAAACTTAAACCAGACGTCCTTGTGCAGGTAATATTTCTCGAACACCTGCACCAGGGCGTCGTAGCCACCTGTGGCCGCGACGAGCTCCGAGTAGATGAAGCGCTCGTCGGCAGCGGCATCCCCGGACAGGCGGCTGGCGGCCCGTATGGCCTCACGACACTCCTCTACCGGGCTCTCCCACATCGTCTGGGCCATAACCGGCAGCAGCCCAGACAGCAGGTCGGTGCCCTTGAGGGTGTCGTTGGTTACGACAACGTGGGCCACAAACTCGCCTTGCACCACGTCGTCGTTGAGGCCACGGTGCAGCAGGGCTTTAATCTCCGCACCGCGGGCCTTCATGCCCTCGTCGATGCTGTAGTAGCGGTTGGTACGCACCTGCACCTCCAACACCCGCTGCTTGCCCACCAGCTTCTCGCTCCACTCCACAGAGCGCAGGTAGCCGGCATGGCCAGCGTGCACATAGCGCAGAGTGCCATCCTCCGCCGTGAAGGCCAACACCGGGTCGTTGGCCTCTACCCACAGCTCCTGCACCTCCTGAGCCGGCAGCTCCAAAACGTACTGGAACGTACGCTCCTTCGCCGCCAAGGTGCCCGCCTGTACCGGCGTAATCTTGCCGTAACGGGCCGGCCCAAAGAGTTCAGGGGCGTCGAGGGCATACTTGCCGCTGTAGGAAACGGCGTGGGTGCTGCCCACAATGTAGCGGGTATCCACCCCCTCGGTGGACAGCAAAATCGCCACGCCGGGCGAGTAGGCCAAGGGAGCGATAACAGCGGCTAGCTCGACTCCCTCGGCGGGCGGGTGGCCCGGACGAGCAAACCAACGGGGCTTGCCGTTGACCAGCTCGGCGCAGAGGGCAAACTCCGCCAACGACCGCTTCGGCTTACTCACCTTGGTCGTGAACGGAATTAGACCCTGCTCCTCGCAGTAGGTCAACACCTCCTCGTCGGTCTGCAGGCCGGCCAGGGCCTCGCCGTGAGCCTTGCGCAACGCAGCCGCCACAGCTGCCGGCGTCGGCTCCACTTTGTAGGTGAGAGCCACCGCCTTGAGCAAGAACTCGCGGCGTTCGGCTGCCGGCACGTCGCGCAGGAACACGGCGTTGAGACGCCCGCCGATGTAGCTGCGCGGGCCGGCGGAAATATGCTTGACCAGACCGTACGCCCGCAATACGGCCAGGTCGTAAAGGCCGGTCGGGATGCGCCCGTTGTCGGCCAGCGCGTTGGACAGGTCGCTCTCGTTGTCCAACAGCGTAGCCACATGGAAGCGGTCGGGCGCCAAGCCCACAACGGCCTCTTTGCCGACGACCGTGAGCGGGTACTCGCCCGTGACGTAAATGGGCGTGTACCGCTCTTCTAAGTACAAGCCACGGTCGGCGTCGGCAGCCGCCATGGCCTGCTCCTCGGATTCAAGCGGCAGGAAGCGCTCCAGGAAGCCGTAAAGCTCCTGCAAAGCGCCGCGACGCAGGAAGTCCACCCCGTAGGTGAGAGCGTACACCAACAGGGTATACTCCGTCGCCGGCAGCGCCTGGTGCGCCTCGAACCGGCTCTGGCCGAGGTAGTAGAGGGCCAATAAGCCCTTGCGCACGCGGCGTCCAGCCCCCAAGAACACCGCGTCCGGCGCGATGCGGACGACACGGCGCCCCACGCGCAACTGCGTGCCGTCCCAGCTAAACTCCGCCGCACTGCGCGGGTGCAGCAGGGCAAAGGCCTGTACGAGAGCCTGCACTACCTCGACGCAGGTCTCGTAGCTGAAATTGCCTCGCCACTGCACCGGCTCGGGCAGCGGTACCAGACCGGCTGCATCGCAAAAGCCGGCCAAGGTAACATGAGCCGGCAGCACCTGCCGCAGCGCCGCCACCAGGCGCTCCAAACACTCGCCCCGTGACAGGTGCAGCCAGTCGTCGGAGTCACCGTCGCCTACCAGCTGAGACCACACCTCGCTCGCCTGTGCAGGGGTAACCTGCACGAAACGAGCGTTCGCCTTGAGCAAAGCTTCAAAGGCAAAGCCTCCTACCGGCGCAGGAACTTTGCCGGGCTCTACCCAAGCCAGGGGGTCAACAATGTATACGTCGCCGCTCAGGGTGGGTAGCTGTACGCCACCCGTGGCGGCTAAGAGTACACGGCCCACAATACCCGTAAATGGGTCGTCTTTAACGGGTACCGAGCCGAAAGCTCCCTCGGGCCCCGCCGGCAAGGTCAAAATGGGCACCTTGCTCAGCGGGGAGAGGGAAGTGTAGTAGGCGCTCATCATGTTCTCCTCCTTCGGGTTGCCTAAGCGCTAAACGCTCGGCTTAGTACAGGCGGGCGTCCGCCTCGTCTTCGCCAGCGTCCAGGCGCGCTAACAGGCCGCCCAGCCGAGACTGTGGCCGGGTAGGCTGCGGTCGCGCCGGCGCGGCAACCTCCTCTTCATCGTCCAGCCACGGCAGCTCGTCCACCTGCGGACGCGGAGCCGCCTTGGCAAGGGCAGCTGCCAAATCGTCGACAGGGGCGGCCTTGGCCACCGGCTGCGGCTGCGGCTGCGGCTGCGGCTGCGGCTGCACGGGCTGAACTGGGGTTTGCGGTTGCGGCTGCGGCCCAGGAGCGGCCTTCCAAGCCGCCAGCGCCTCCTTGAGGCTGCGCCGCGACTGGAAGAGCTGCCGGGTGAACGGCCCGCCCTGGTTGGCCTGGAGTGGCCTCCAGAACCAGCGAATAGCCGCCGGGTGGAAGGCCAAGAGGCCGGTCTCGTAGCCGCTCTTCTGCAGCTCGTCGACCTCCTCAATCCAGGCCACCGCAGTGGCCAAGAAGCTGCGGCCATCGACCAGGCCCGCTTCCTTAGCCAAACGCGCCAGTTTGTTGAAGACTTTCTCCGCACCGCGGCGGGTGCAAGAGAGGGTGGCGCACACCTCTTCCTGCTCGCCGTAGCCAAGGGGTGGGAAGTAAGCCGGCTCGGCCAGCTCGCCTCCCTCTTGGAAGGGGAAGAAGGCAAAGCCGTCGAGGGCAAACTCCGCCCGTTCGACCTTAGTGCGGACGTAGCCCTTGCCCAGCTGCACGACCCCTTCGCCGGGGCCCTCGGCATAGGTCTCGCGGGTGAAGGGGCTATACCAGACCTTGGCGTCCGGCGCGCCCACATCACAGGCCCGCTTGTACCCGGGCAGAGCTACAATTCGACCCTCGCGCTCGGCAAAGCGCAGCAGGGTGCGGCCAATCAAAAGCCCACACGCCTGTGCGCGGGTCTCCGCCGGCAACATCGCGCCCAACGGGTTGCCGAGGTTGAGGGCAATTTTGTCAAAGCCCAGCAAGCTAACTTCCCGCACTACCTGTGCTGGGCCCAGGTCGCGGGCATCCGTAAGGTGCATCCACGCCTCGGCTGCCTGCACCAAAACAGCCGAGGGGGAGAATGAATCTCCAAAGAGGTTTTGGGTAGCCATAGGACTGAGGCACCCATAAACAAGGGGCTTTACAGCTTGCGCGCACTACGCCGCTTTGCGCACAACGTTGCGCGGCCCCGTCTTGGTAATGGGCTTGACGGGGGCCGTAAAGCCAATTTTCTTGGTTTTGTTCGTTTTCTTCGGCGCGGGCATGGAAACCTTAGTGCCCTTGCCGTTGCTGGAGGTGCCGCCGGTGGCCTTGCCGCGACGACCGCGCGAGCCACGCTCGTTGCGCGGTTTGATGTCGGACTTGGCCGGGCCGTCGAAGGACGCCTTGACTTGCGCCCGAGACAGCTTTTCCGGCTTTTCGACGACGGGAGCACCCTTACCGGTGCCACCCCCAATGAGATGGGAGATGGCCTTACCGCGGCGACGGGTGCCCGTCATAGAGATGAGCTCGATGCGCTTGACCTTGCGAGCCGCTTGCGCCGCTTTGCGGGCAGCCTTGCGGGCAGCCTTGGCCGCAGCTTTGCGGGCAGCCTTGGCTTCGTCGGTCTTGCGCTCCTTCCTGGCCGCCTTCTCGACCTTCTCGGCAGCCTTAACGACTTTGACGAGCCCTGCCTTCGCAAAGGCCGCCGCCATCGCAGTGGCTTTGGCCTCCCCGGCCGTGGCGATAACCGCCGGCTTGCCGGAACGCACCGGGGCAGAAGGACGGGTCGCAGACTTGGACACAGGAGCCGCTTTGGCCGGCACGGGGGCCGGGGGCGGCGCAGGGACCGGCGCGGGGGCCGGACGCGGAGGCGGCGCAGGGGCCGCAGGCGGGGCGGGGCGCTTCTTGCGCTTGGGCTTGGGAGGCACCGGCAGCAACGGCGGTACCGGGCGCTCGACCACCTTCTTAAAAGTGATCTTGCGACCTTCGCGTACCACGATCACCGCGGCGTCCTTGGGCACCTTCGGCGCTTTCGGCGCTTTCGGCGCTTTGCGTGCCTTGGGCACGTAGCGCTTCAACGCTTTCGGCACCTTGCCCGTCGCAAAGAAGACGACACCCACCGCTGCAATAACGGGGGCGTTCATGTTCTGTCTCCTTTTGTGGGCTCTGTGTAGTACAACCCCGTACACAGGTTCGGGGGCGGGACACTTATCCTGGTAAACCCGCAACTTGCGTTTCGCACTCTCGTCGGGCGGGTAATCGGGGGCCACACTGTGCGGAAGTGGCCCCCAAAGCGAAGAACTAGATCAGGTCGGTATAAGGACGGGGATGCGGCTGGTAGTTCCGGTGCTTCGTCACCGGAATCCAAGCCTGACTCAGGTCCGTATAAGCCTCAATGTCCTCCAGAGCAGGGGGGCGATTCAAAAAAACTTCGCCCTCGTCCAGCCAATCCTGGTGGCCGGACTTCTTTCCGGGAGGAGGTGGAACGAGCGCTACTTTGTCGACAGGCACCCGCACGACAACGGACCAGGTGAGCCCGTTTTCGTACATACACATGGCCTCGTTCCGCAACTCCAAGAGCCGGAAGGCCGCTTCCTCCCTTGGGGTCCAAAACCCCGTAAAGCCGTAGCGGCCGCCGGGGATAGGCAAGTGGTCCACGTCCTTTGGATAAAGGACACAGACCCTGTAGATGTAATTCATAAAACCCTCCAAGCCCGTCTCGTGGGCAGACCGCCTGTGTAGTACAGCCCCGTACACAGGTTCGGGGGCGGGCGTTTGTGTCGGTAAACCCGCTACACCTGTGTTTCGGTAACTCGTCAGGCGGGAAAACTGTGTACAGGCCTACTTGCCTAGTGCCTTCCCCCAACTGTGTGCCGATGAGCTCACAGCCAGGAGGTATTACAGCGTTAAGTAAGCGTGCGTGACAAAGTAGCCCACACGATGGGCTTCGTCACGCAGAGGCTTGGCCAGCTGCTCAACGAGCACTTGGCGCTGCTCGTCGGCAAGCTGTTCGAAGCTCAAGTCCAGGTGGTACTCGACCACCAGCACGCGCTGATAGCCGAGGGCCTGGAGAACCGGGGCCTTGCGCCCCACGGCGGCCGCTTCCTTCTTCTCGACCGCCTCCGGGTTGGTCGTAACATCGACTGCAACGGCCCAACCCTTGCCGTCGCAGGAGAACTTGGCGGAGCAGTCGATCCCCAGGTGATCCAATACCTGGGCGGGCGCCAGCTGCTCCAACTTGCGCCCGTTTGCCTCAAAGAGCTTGGAGCGCACGTTCTGGAAGCGCTCCCAAGCCTTATCAGACTTGCGGAGCGCCGCGATAATCTCCGCCGTCGTGCGCTCCGGCGCGGCGGAGAAGCCTGTGGAAGCTTGTGCAGCAGCCCAGGCCAACAACTGCTGCACCGACTGCTCAGCCACGTGGGACGAGACGATGTTGCTCTCGTCCACAACATGGCTCTGCTTGGGGGCCACCGGCGCAGGCGCCGCTTTGCTGTCCGGCGGACGCGGCGGCCCGACCAAGGTAATCTTTTTGTCGGGCGCGGGCGCGGGCGCGGGCGCGGGCGCGGGCGCGGGCGCGGGCGCGGGTTTATTCTTTGACATATTCCACCTCAGCCCGTCTCGTGGGCGAACCGCCTGTGTAGTACAACCCCGTACACAGGTTCGGGGGCGGGCGTTTGTGTCGGTAAACCCGCTACACCTGTGTTTCGGTAACTCGTCAGGCGGGTAAACTGTGAACAAAACATCCGAAACCCCTACCCCGCAGGACGCCCCAGCTTCAAAGCAGGCCTGCGAAAATAAGGCCTAGTATCGGTAGTAAGCTGTCGAGAGCTCCTCCAGACCCGACAGGTAACGCGGGTCTGAGGAGATAGCCCGCAGTCCCTCGTCAAGGCGGTTCAAGTCCGCCTCCTCACTCAGCTCCTGAGTGAGGGGGTGCGGATACTCACCCAGCTCCTCGTGCTGGGTGAGACCAAAATCAATGAGGTAGGGGCGGAAGCGCGCCCCCTGCAAACCCACGACGACGTTGCCCGGGTGCAAGTCGCCGTGGACAAAGCCGAAGCTATGGAAGCGCGCCACTGTGCGCCCCACAGCACCCATCAACTCGTGCCAGAGCGCAATGGGCAAGTCGGCACGAGTTGCAAACAACGCCGCGTAGTCCTCCAAGGACGCGGCGGCGTTGATCAATTTAATGACGAGGCAGCCGTCGGAGGCGTCCTCGTCAAACTCCGGGGCCAAATCGTCGGCCCCCAACTCGAGCAGGAGACTGTAAACCCGTGTCTCCCACTCTACTTGTGGAGGAACGCCAGGAGCGTCCTCCTTAACGATCCACCCCGTGTCGTCCCACGGGGTGATAATAGACTGGCTGGCACGCTCCAACCGCGTGCCGACGCTCTCGGCCTTCAGCACGAGAGCATAAACTCGGCGGGCATCCATTTTTTACCACCTCCTTTGACAACTAACCCGCTACCTTACCGTTTCGAATCTCGTCAGGCGGGTAAAAAAGCCCGGGCGCCCCCTAGGGCAACTAGGATAAGGCGCACCGGGCTAGATTTGGTCGCGGATCTCAGCGTACGCCCGGTAGGCCAGCCGGGCGAGGTCTTCGCCGCTATTGGTGCCGTAAAGCACCAGCAGCTCGACCAGCCGCTGAAGATCCTGCTGGACCAACGGGGAATCAACTGAGGGTTGGCCAGTCCCCCAGTCGATAAAGATCACCCCCCCGGAGGTGATCAGGACGTTGCCGGCATTGACGTCCCCGTGCGTCCAGCCGGCTTTATGAATTTGGGCGAGGGCCGCACCCAAATCCGCCGCCAGCCGGGGCTGGACGGTGCCGAGCTTCTCCAGGGTTTGGCCCGCCACGTACTCCATGACGAGCTCCCTGTCGGAGCCGGTGTCGGTTGGGTGCAAGGCCGGAGCGAGGCCGAGGGGCCCTAATTCCACCAAGGCCTGCCGCTCATAACGCCCCAGTGGGACGTGCGGCGTTTCCTTGATGACTCGGTCGCCCTCTTGGAACACTCGTCCGGTGCCTCCCGCCCCCAAGAGTACTCGGTCCATGACCTTTCCTCCGGGAGGTGCCCCACACTCACGCGGTGAGGCGTCTCGAAGCCTTGACTGCCGTCGACCACGACAGCCCGTCATACACCTGGCCGCGCTCACTCCAGGCGGCGAGCTCACGCAACACCCTTCCACCCCCCTCAAAGAGGTCGACAAGGGAGGTTTCCAAATGCGCGCGGTCGAACAAGCCCGCTACTTCGTTTCGTCAAGCTCGTCAGGCGGGCAAAAGAAAAGCCGGACTGTGCAAGTCCGGCCAGGTGGAATTAATCGCCAATAGGTGTAGGGGGGTGGTCTAAAGCGGTAAATAAAGCCCTTTTATCCCGCGCCTAACTTTCCGCCCCTAGCGCCGCTCAACGCCGTGTGACATACTCCCGACTCCGACTGCTGGCAGTACGGAACGGGCTTCTCGCTTCAACGGGGAGCCTACGCAAGAACCCTCAGCGCCGCGTAGCTGTACCAGATTCCGGCAACGCCGTTTTGTACAGCCAGGTTGATTAAAGCACAGATGACGTCCGCCTTTCCCTAGCGGCCCTTGTCCTGCAGACGGAGAGCGGGGCTTCCCGGCGGTCCGTCTAACAACCAATTTAGGTAATCCCGCAACACCGCCAGCTGCGCCCGCTGCCCCGGCGCCAAACCCCGCTCCGCCTCCCGCCTCAAACTGCCCAACAATAGGTCAGGCCGCCGCCACCGATACGCCTCCACTAACGCCGCAACCGTCGCAGCTACGCTGTTCAGACTCAACTCCTTCCGCAACAGCTGCAGCTCCTCCGCCACCAGCGGGTGTAAACGCGTCAATAACCCCAGCGGCTTCGCCCTCGGCATCTTCCGGGTCAAAATCAGGGTCGCAGTTGTGTAACAAATAGCGCGCGTTGTAACGGGCTACGCCAGCATGCTCCACAGCAAAGTTCCCCGCTGCGTCAAATACCAGCGTCAAACCCCACTTATGCATAATCCATACCCGACCCGGCTCGGCGCGCACCTGCAATAAGCTCAAATGCCGCCAAAGTAGACGCAGTAACTGCACTAAAACCGCCAAACGCCTCACCGATCCCGCCCCCGCAGCTCGTCAAAATACCCCGTTAAGCGCCGACGCACAGCCTCGTCACAAACCGGCTGCCGCATCGCCGCCGGCTCCACATCGGCAACGTCGCTAAGCAAGTTGTCCAGCCGAAACCCCGCTGCCGTCGCCTCCACATCTACAACTGTCAACAGGTCGCTCACCATGTAAAAGTCCTGGCCGTCCCAAAGCTCCCGCAACGCATAGCCCCGCTCCCGCAAGGCCGCTAAACCGGCCTCGCTGTAAGTCGGCATCGCCCGCTGCCGGTACTGATACGCCAACTGCCGCAACCGCAACCGCGCCCAACAGCCCCGCTCCCGTAAAACCTCAAAGTCCAATAGCCATAAGCCCTGCTCCGCCCGCTCCAAAGCTCGCACCTGGCCCGCCGGCACCACGCCAATGCGTACCTCGCTCACTAAACACAACTGCCCCAGCCACTCGACGCGACGATAAACCGTGCTGCGATAGCGCTGCGCCTGCGGCCCGACGTACACTGGATAGTGGTCTTCTTCCACTCGGTAATACCCTATGTCCTGCATCTCTCAACTCGGTGCCTTACAACAAGCCCGCCGCGGCGATCTCGCCACCTGCCCCCTCTGTATACCAACCGTGGGCGTAATTATGTACATGCTATGCCAAAAAACGTACGTCAACAACCGCATCGCCTCCGTCTGCGGCGACGGCATCACTTGCGGCGCCAGAACCTCGGGCTCCTCGCGCAGCGTGTACATCGAAAATCGCCCCGCCCACCGCCTAACCAACCTTAACACCTGCGGCGGCGTGACCGTTACCGCCTCGCCGGATACCTACACCGGTTAAACTGCACAGCTTCGAGCCCGGCAGCTTGCTAAGCTGATGGTAAACTGCAGGACGTTACCATGGCCAACCGCACCCGCAAAGGCAACGTTACCGCCGAGGCCCGGCGGCGTTACGGCGACGACGAGGGGCGCTTCCCCATCTTCGACCGGCGCTCCGCCGAATCTGCCCTGCGGCTGCGGGGGCACGCCCGCAGCGAGGCCGAGCGGCAGTCGATTATCCGCCGCGCTGCCCGTTACGCCCCCGAAGCTGCCCGTCGCGCCCGCGAAGCCGACCGCGAACGGCATTAAACTTGCACAGGCTTGCAACGCCAGCGCGGCTAGTCTGGCAGCATCGCGTTGAGAGCATTTCGGTGCTTATCGAAGGCATCCTTTTGGCGCTGGGCCTGGTCGCCCATAACGGGCATCGCTTCGACGCTTTGGCGCTGCAAACCCAGGACCAGGTATACGTCATTTGCGTGGGCAATATCTACCGCTACGACGAAGGTACCGACAGCTGGCTGTCCATCAAAAGTCCCGCCGCCACCGGCTGCCCCGCCGAGCTCACTTCCAGCTTTCCCGCCGACGTGGCCGACAGCTTGCATTAACTAATGAGGGGTACGGGGAGCTATAAGTCCCGCGCTGTATGCAAAGCAACCCTGCGGGAAGCTAGCTACAGCGTCGGGATACATGGACTCCCCGTGCTTGTCGCTTTTTCTCAATGGGGATAAGACAAGCATTTACCAACAATCATAGCTTGTGGTAAACTATAATCATGCTGACAACGAACTACACCTACCGCATCTATCCTTCTGCTGCACAACAAGCAGAACTATTGGACTGGCTTGAGATTTGCAGAAGCGTGTACAACTACGCTTTACGCCAACTCAAGGACTGGATAGCTTCGCGTAAGTGTCCCATAGACAGATGCTCACTGGAGAAGGAATACATCATTCCTGCCGATGAGCCATTCCCGTCTTATCATCGTCAGCAAAATGACCTACCCAAAGCAAAGAAGCAATTCCCACATTTGGCTAAGGTACATTCTCAGGTTTTGCAGACTACGATTCGCAGACTGCACGATACTTGGGAAGCCTTCCAGAAGCGGGGGCATGGATTTCCCCGTTTCAAGAAACAAGGTCAATTCAAGTCTTTTGTGTTCCCCCAATTCAAGGATAATCCTATCTCCGGCGGCAGCATCAAGCTACCGAAGATAGGAAAGGTACCCATCAACTTGCATCGTCCTATCCCAGACGGGTTCAAGGTAAAGCAAGTGAGGGTGTTATCCAAAGTACGGGGTACGCAATGGTATGTAGTTGTTAC
>Ga0308403_1000186_pt1 | contig 26211 bp, 36 predicted proteins | sample HotsprSampleOSM3_FD_203470 | JGI IMG/M metagenome (GOLD analysis project Ga0308403, IMG submission 203470) | Hot spring phototrophic mat microbial communities from Octopus Spring, Yellowstone National Park, Wyoming, United States - 20060914_OS-M3 ... | reverse complement strand
ACCAAGTTCCCCGCTTTGGTTCGATCTTGATCGAGAAGGGGGGAAACCAAACGTCTTTTGTGTGATAAACCGTCTTCATCGTTGACCTCCTTATAGTGTGATTGCGATTACGCTTGTAGTATACCGCGCCTCGGCGCGGTTGTCAAGAGGAAAAAGAAAAGCGCCCCGCATTTGGTGCGGAGCGCCGAAAGCGAGGAAGCGAGGGTTAGTAGCGTTGAATATCGGTGATGAGTTCGATCACCGCCTGCAGCGGGGCGTCGCCCTCTCCCCTCCGCAGCCGCCGACGGTCGCCGAAATCGACGAGCGCATCGGCAACCCAGACGCCGGCGTCGGTCTGCCAGATTTCGACATCGACAACGGCGAAACTGCGGAAGAGGACAACAACCAGAGCGCCCAAGCGATGACAATCTGGTTCGGGAACGTGCGTCCCGACCAGAAGTTCATAATTCAGCGGACGGATGATGTCTTTGTTCGTCGCCGGGCAAGCCTCGGAGCGCGAGAGGACGCGCACCAGTTCGGAATACTCCTTGAACCGTTCAACTTTTACCGAAGTGACCATTTCTCTTACCTCCTTTTCGATATAGATGATTGTCACAAGCATACTCTACCACACATCGCGCCGTTTGTCAAGAGGGAAAAGAAAAGCGCCCCGGCACATCGCCGGGGCGCGAAGGCGGGGAATTTCAGTCCTTTTTGATGATGTTGCAAATAAGATTGCGCAGCGCGTTCATTATAGTGTCACCTTCGCCTGCGTGGGGTACAACATTCCACGCATCGATTTCGATAGTAGCGTTCGCTTCCCAGCGACCATCAATCTGGCGAACCTCCAAACCAACCGCGCGCAGATCGAAAAGAACGCGAACCAGCCGCTCCACCTCTTCGGAATACCCGGCTCCGCGAAGGAAATCGCTAACCAGGTATCGGATGTCTACGTTCCCGTTCCCGTCGTCAACGATAACGATCCCGTGTCCAATCCAATCAACCTTGAGCATTGTCGTCCTCCTTATGTACTAGTTATCACGCCTATACTATACCACACGCCCGCCGGTTTGTCAAGAGCCGAATCTCAACCAAAATCCCGCCGAAAGCCCTTGACAGATAGGAACTTGTGTGCTAGGCTAACGACCGGCGTAGTAGACGCCGACTTAGACGAGGAGAAAGGAGCCTATGTCCATCTCATCATTTGCAGATTACATCGACTTGCTCTACGGCGACGATACCGCCGCATATACGACCGTCAGCGTCAAGTTGACCGACGGTCGCTTCAAATGTCAGACATTCAGCCTCTCACAGCGCGCCGAGATCGGCAAGTATATCGAGAAACACCTCGTATACGACATCTACATCAAGCGCGCGTCGCAAAAAAGAATCCCAGACCCCGGATCGTCCGGCAGCGCCAAACTTGCACACCTCCAGCGCGTCATCACCGCCGACATCGACATCAAGTCCGCCGCGCACGCGAAAGACGAACTCCCCGCGTCAAAAGACGACGCGCTGAAACTCCTCACCGAGAGCGGCTTGCCGGAACCGACGCTCGTCGTCCACACCGGCAACGGTCTGATGCCGATGTGGGTTCTGCGCGAACCGCAGAAAGCGGACGACGTTGCGCCGGTGCAGTCCGGCGTCGAGGCGCAACTACGCATCACCGCCGCGCGCTGCGGCTGGACGCTCGACAACACGAGCGACGCCGCGCGGTCGATCCGGGTGATCGGGAGTTACAACTGGAAGCAGCGACCGCAGAAGAAGCCCGTCGTTGTCCTTCGCAACAGCGACCGCTACTACGACCTCGCCGATTTCGCCGCGTTCGCCCGCCGTCCGCTCCTCACACCCCGGCGCGTCGGCGGCGCGGCGACGCGCGAGACAATCGAGACGTTGCTGCGGTATATACCGGGAGACGGACTTGAGTACAATATGTGGCTCGCAGCGGTATGGGCGATCCAGTCCGCGCTGCCGGAAGAGGACGCGACCGAGGTGCTCGACGGTTGGACGTATGATTGGGAAAAGCACCGAAAACCCGAAGATGTTGAAAGCGGGATCGGGGTGCTCGTCAATCTCGCGCGGAAGTACGGGTTCGAGGGAACGATCCCCGGTCTGCGCGGCGGGTACGTTACGTCGCCGGAACTGCCCGACGCGATGAAGGTCAATCAACGATTTCTCGATATTGAGATCGACCCGGATGACGACTATCCGAACATCGTCGTCATCAAATCGCCGAAGGGCACCGGAAAAACCCGGTGGCTGGCGGAAGCCGCGAAGTGCTACAATCGGGTGTTGTCGGTGGGACACCGCGTCTCGCTGGTGCGCCAGAGCGCGGCACGGCTGAACCTCACGCCGTATTACGAGGACGGGCGCTGGATTACGAACGCGCCGCGCGTTGCTACCACCATCCACAGTCTCGACAAAATCGAAACAGACGCGCCGTATGATCTTGTGATCGTTGACGAGATCGAACAAGTGTTGAAAGCAATCGTCAACGACCGCAATCTGAAAAGCCGCAAAGTCTCGGCTGTCGGCGCGTTGATGGAGCATCTCCGCAAGGCGCGGCTGATCATTCTCGCCGACGCCGATGTTGGCGAAGCGACGCTGACGTTCATTCAGTCTGCGTTTCCTAACCCGAAGATAGCCTACGTCGAAAATGAGTATGTCCACCGTATGATTGATCATCTCGTACTGCTGCCAACGCCGGAAGACGTACTCCAGAAGTCGCTGGAGTGGTACGAAACCAATGCGTGGAAAATCGCGCTCGCGTGCAACACGCGCGCCGACGCCGACCGCGCGGAATTATTCTACCGCCAATTTTTACCAGACGCGCGGATATTGAAGATTACGTCGGAAACGAGCGAGAACAACAACGAGACGCTTGAGCGCATCAACGATATTCTGAGAGACGTTGATGTGTTCATCTACTCGCCGTCGGTCGGCACCGGCGTCTCGATTGACGTTGGGGGGTTCGCACTGTTCGGCATAGCCAGAAACGGCGTCGGCGTCGGCGATGTGGATGATTTCCGCCAGCAGTTGGGTCGTATTCGCAATCCGCTTGAGCGTGAAATCAACGTCTACGTCGAAACGAAACGAATGAACGAACCGACATCGCCGGAGGCGTACCGCGATCTGGCGAAACTGCGCGAACTGGAAGATGACTTCCGCATTTCGCGCGCGAACGGCGCGCCGGAACCGGCGACGGAGTGGGATCGCGTGTACCTCGATCTGTACTGCGTTGTCAAAGCGAAGACCGCTGCGCAGAAGAACGACTTCTTCAACAATTTCGTCGGCGCGTATGCGGCGGAAGGCGTTGAGGTCTGGGACGACCGCGACAAGCCGAACCTGCCGACCGACCGCCGCCGCGAACTGGCGAAAGCGCTGCGCGAACAGCGCGAAGCGCAAGAGCGCGCCCGCGCCGAACGGATCGCCAACGCGCCCGCGCCGGATGATGCGAAAACGGAAGAGCAAAAGCGCGACGCAGAGCGGAAGGTCGAGTTGGAGGAACGCTACGGCATCGACGTTGACGCTGAATTAGTGCTCGACGACGAGCGCGGCGCATACGGGCAGGCGCAGCGGTTCGCATCGGTCGAGGACGCAGAGGTTGCGAAGGCGCTGGACGAGGTGGAGGCGACGCGGCGCTTCAGCGCCGACCGCAACCGGTTCGCGTTGTTCGCAATCTGGTTCAACGCGCTCCTCGCCGCGTTGCGACTGCGGATTGAGGAAGGTGCAGAAATTGCAATCACTGAAGAGTTCCTCGACCTCGTAGAGCGCAACCGGCTGCTGATCTACGCCGCGCTAGGGGTCAAGGTGCGTGAAGACTTCCGCCGGAAGCCGATGTCGTTTGTGGGCGCGCTCTTCCAGCGGATCGGCGTCGGGATCGAGGGGAAGCAGCAACGAACGGAAGGAGGGAAGCGGGTGCGCGTCTACCGACTGGTCAACGTTGACCGGGCGCGACTGCGGGCAACGGGCATCCGCAAGCGACATCAAGAGCGAACCGCGCCGGTGTATGAGTTTCTCGGAACGCCTGTCACAACACCGTATAGAAATAAAAGAAAAGCGCGTGTTGTGACGGCTGCTACTGCTGTACACTAGGGGGCGGCGGTGCGCTCGTTTGACGAACAAGCCGCATTCGGGCTGCCCTACGAACGCCTGATCGCGCAGACGGCGGCGCTGCTGCTCTACCCGCATCGTCTCGATCTGACGCTGGTGCGGCTGGACGCCTACGCGCCGCTGGATTATCTGCTGCTGGACGGCGAGCAGCCGGTCGCGGCGCTGGAGGTCAAGCGCCGGTCGGTGCGCTCTGATACGTACCCGACGACGATTATCCCGCAATCCGTCGTTGACGCAGCGAAGCGCTTGACAATTCCCGTCTTTGCTGCTATCCTCTTCCTCGACGGACTGGCAGTATTCGATGTGCTGCGCACGCCCTCAAGCGTTCGCTGGCTGCGCACGCGGCGCGGGGTGTTGCGGAAGCACCGCGAATACGACATCTCAGAAAGGTTGGTGAAAGTTGAGGAAGTACATCAACGACAGAGACGAAGCGCTTGACGCGGTGCAAGCGCTGCTCGAATGCGAAGCGCTTGCGTTCGATATCGAGACGCAACCGCTGTTTCCGTACCCGAAGGAACGAACAAAGACGGCGTACAAGGCGTACTTCGCGTATCTCAAGCGCAACCGGTGGGGTCTGACCTACGACCCCGACCCAGACGACCTTCCCGACCCGCTGCCGCCGCCGGTTGACCGCCTCGCCGAAAAGCAGCGCCTTCAGCGTCTCCTCGCCGACGCCCCGCGCGGCGGGAAGACCTCAGCGCGGCGCATCGGCGATCTGGAGCGTGCGCTTGAGGCGCTCGACGACGAGGTTGTTCCGGCGTGGGTGATGCGGCATATCGCCGGTCTCCTACGATCCGGCGACTACGGCAACGACCCGGTGCGTCCGGGGCTTGACCCGCGCGCCTCGCGCGTCTTTCTGGTGCAGTTTGCAACGCCCGACGGCAAAGCGTTTTGTTTCAACGTGCGGCGCGTCGGTCTGGATGTTTTCATTCCGCTATTCGAGCGCATACCGCTCGTCGGCGCGAACCTCGCCTTTGATGTGCAGTTTGTGCTGCACAACGTCGGGATTTTTCCGAAGGTTGAGTGGGATGTGGTTGTCGCAGATCGCGTGATCACGCTTGGTCTCGACGTTCCGCACTCGCTCGCAGCAGTGACCGAACGCTGGATCGGCGAGACGCTCGATAAGAGCGTGCGCGAGACGTTTGCCAACCCGCACGCGCTGGAGCCGAACCCGGCGCAAGTCGAGTACGCGCTGAAAGATGTCGAGGTTCTCTTCCCGATTCAACGCCAGCAGCAGATGCGCGCTGAGGCGCTGGGCGTTCTGGACGCGGTGCGGCTGTTCGTCAGCCTCACCGTTCCGACCGCCGCCGTCGAGTATTGCGGACTGCGCATCGACGCCGCCCGCTGGAGCGAACTGGCGGACGAGGCGGAGCGGCGGCTGCGCGCCGCTTCTGAGCAGTTCGCCGAATACCTCGGCGTCGAACCGGAGGATTTGACGAAGCGCGAACTCGTAAAGACGACGGCGAAGATGCGCGGGATTGACATCGCCTCGCTTGACAAGCAAGAGTTGGGCGAGGCGGAACGCGAATACGAAGACGACCCGGAGCGGCGTCGGTTTTTCGACCTCTACCGCACCTGGTCACATTGGCAGAAGCGCGTGACGACCTACGGGCGCGGGTTTCTGGCGCATATCCACCCGCTCACCGGTCGGGTGCACCCGAACCTCAAGATTGCGGGTGCGGACACCGGGCGGTTCGCGTGCGGGGAACCTAATCTGCTGAACATCCCGCGCGGCGAGGGCGACGATCTCGACTACCGCAGCGCCTTTCTCGCGCCGGAGGGGTACGTTTTTGTGAACGCCGACTACGCTGCGATGGAGCAGCGCATCGCCGCCGATCTGTCAGAAGACCCGGCGTTGCTGGCGTTGTTCCGCGCGGGCGGCGACAATCACAGCGTTACCGCGGCGCTGATGTTCCACCTCCGGCGCGGGGACGTTGACGAACCGACACCGACAACGCTGACGTTTCAGCATCAGTCGGTCGAAGGGTACGTTATTCCGGCGGCGTGGGACGCGCAGCGCACGGTGCGGTTTGTGTTGGAGAGCGGGCTGGCCGACCTTATCGGTAAGAAGTATAAGAAGTCAACGCGCCAGACCGCGAAGGTCGTCGCCTTCCTCTACTTCTACGGCGGCACCCCGGTCGGGCTGGCGAAGAAGTTACATCTGTCGGTCGAAGAGGCGGGACAATTCTTCAGAGACTTCAGATCGGTGTATCCGGTGTTGTCGAACTGGTTTGCGGACGCCGCCCGCGCGCCGTTTGAGCAGAGCGCCAGGCGCGCTGACGGTTCGACCGCCGGGTACGTTTCGACCTACGCCGGTCTGCGCCGCTGGTTTACGTTGCCGAAGCCCGCAACGAGCCGCGCGGATGAGGGGCGCGTCTGGCGCGAGCGCGGCGCGATCCAGCGCCAGGCGATGAATTTCCCTTGTCAAGGGGGCAACGCGGTCGTTATGGCGCAAGCGATGTCAGACGCCTTCCGTCTCTGCGCGCCGCGCGAGGGCGAGGTTGAGGCGACGTTGGGGATCGAGCGGATGATCGTCGCGCCGATTTACGACGAGGCGCTGGCGATTGTGCCCGCGTCGCTGCCGGAAGACGAAGCGCAGCGCTGGCTGGAGCAGACGATGCTGAACGCTGCGCAGCGGTATATGACGCAGTGCCCGCCTGCGGTTGAGGCGAACCCGATTTCTAAGAACTGGAGGAAATACTAAGATGACTTCGTTCTTTGGCGTCCAAATCCAAAAACCGCAACCGCTCGTTGACGCGATCCGCGCCGCCGTCGCCGCGAAGCGTCGCCCGGTCGCGGCGCGGGATCGGGTGTACGCGAGCGAGATTTCCGCGTGCGACCGGCGCATCACCTTCGGGCTGCTGGGCTGCGAACCGGACGCGCCGCGCGCAGACAGCCCTTCCGCACTGATCGGCGACGCGATTCACGCGCATCTCGAAGCGCTGCTGGTTGAGGCGTTTCCGGGGCGCGTTGAAACAGAGGTGCGGGTCGTCGGCGGCGCGATCTCCGGGCGGATCGACGCGCTGCTGGTCGAAGACGACAACACGCTGACGGTGATCGACATCAAAACCGTCAGCGCGAAAGAGTGGGCGACGCGGTCAAAGATCGAGGAGTATGTTGATCAGATCAGCGTCTACGCCGCGCTGGTCGAGGCGCAGACCGGCGTTGTGCTGCTGATCAATCGCGACACCGGCGAGATGGAAGAACTCCGGTTCGCGGTTGACCGCGCCCGCGCGGAGGCGCTGTTCTACAAAGCGCTGCGGTTGCAGTCGCTGGCGCTGGAGGGGTATATTGCCGCGGCGGTCGCTTGGGGCACAGAGGAATGCCGGTGGTGCCCGTTCCGCAAACGCTGCGAGTCGCTTGACAAAACGGGCGTTCTGGAGTATACTGCGGACTAAGGCGATTGTGCCGAAGCAGTAAGAAAGGAAGGAGAGGAACCCGAATATGTTCAAGGAACTCATCCAAAACGGAAGCCAAAGCGAACGACCGGAACTCAACGGCGCGTATATCGGGCGGTTTCTGGGCGTCAAAGAGCGCCAACGCCCAACGTTCGAGACCCGCAACGACCCCGAGCCGACGCTCGAAGACGTTTTCGTCTTCGAGTTTGAGGTTGTAGACGCCGAGTTTGACGCGCCGGTGCGCGTCTCGAAGTGGGTGCGCAAGCCCGCGCGGTTGACACATCCGAGCAAGAACGGAAAAGTCACCAATCTGTATCGGGTTCTCGCTGCGCTCTACGGCGTCGCACAGATGACCGACGCGCAACTAGAGCGCGCAGAGGAATTCGTTGAGAACGAGGCGATTGGGCGCGAGTATCAACTCACGCTGGAGACGAAACCCTCCGGGTGGGTTGAGATCGTGCACATTGCGCCCGTCCGCGCGCGGCTGCGGAAGGTGAAAGAAGATGAAGTTCCGTTCTAAAAGCGAGCCGCGCTGGAAGAGAAAGGAGCGAGACGCACTGCGGGCTTTGCAAGCCACGTTCGGGCGGGTGAGCGATCCGTCGCTTGCCCGCCTTTTGACGCCGACGGGGCGCGTGGGACACCTCACGCGCTTTGGTGTTGACGGATTCGTTGGGGATAACCCCGGATTTGCGGTAGAAGTGAAAGCGAGGCGAAAGATGTTGACCAAACCGACGCTTGACGCGCTGCTTCAGACGATAGACCGCGCGGCGCGCTTTGAGCGCATCCCGCTGTTCGTTTTGGTGTTCGGGGATGATGTGCCAACCCGAACCGAAAACGGCGCGCGGGTGGATCGGGAGTGGGTAATGATGCCCAGGCGGGTTCTTGATGAACTCGTCGGGAAGAACAAAGGGGACGGCGATGCGTGACGACGATCTGCGCGCCGCGATGTCGTTCTTCGCCGAACGTCTACGCGACGCAGAGATAGACGAGACGCGACTGCTGCGCTGGACGCGGCACAAACTGCGCAACGACGCGCGGGCGGTCGCGGCGTTGATGCTAAAAGTTGGGTATCGACCGACGTTCATCCGATATTTTCTGCGTTACCACATTCCGGAGATCAACAAGAACGCAGCAGTCGGGGAGATGTATATCGATCCCGGCGCAGCGCCGGAAGCGCGTCTCGGGCTGTGCTGGCGTCTGGACGAGGACGTACAGACCGTCTATTCCGATCTCCACTCCGCCGCGAAGCGTCTGCGGCAACCGTACCGCGATCTGGCGGCGGTGTGTCTGCGGTGGGGATACGTTCACGAAACGGTGGTGCTGATGCTGGCGCGAGTACTGGAGCGGAAATGAACAAGAGTATGTATCGTCTGTACCGCCGCTTCACCGCCTTCCGTCGCCTGCAGGCGGTGAGGGTTGCAGTGCTGCTGGCGCGCGCAGGCGCGAGACGGAAACGCCCGCGTTGGGTGATGCCGGCGCTGGAAGCGGAGCGCTTGAGGAAGACGCTGCGAAAGATGAGAAAGGAAGGCGAAAATGTGGTGGAAGATTGAGCCTATTCCACATCAAGAGTTGGAAGAGTGGGCGCACGCGGTCGGGCGTTTCGAGCGCGCCGCGAAGCGCGATCTGGACGTGCGCGCGGCGGGCGCGTTCGTCATCTACGACCTGAACGGGGTGTTGGGCTACGTGGCGGGGCGCGAGGCTCCAGACGGAGCCTGCCTCGTTGAGCGCTGGGTACGCGGCAAGAGGGGGTGGACGCTCTATGAATGACCTCATCGCCTGGATCATCGCCGGGGGCGTCATCCTCGCCCTCGTCAACAGCAACGTTGCCGACGGACTGCTGAGCGCGCTCGATCTGAGCGACAACCTGCGCCGCGCGGTCGACTGGGCGCGCGGGGTGCGGGGCGTTCCGGCGGGCGTGGCGTCGGCGTGCTTCTTCATCCTAGCGTATGTCTTCGGCGCTTTGGCGTACCGCTACGACCTCGTACCGACGTGGAGATTTATTCAGCCGATTGCTGCAGACGTATTGGCGACGGGTGCGGAATGGCTGACGCTGTTTGCGCTGTTCCTCACACTGCTGCCGACGCTGATCGAGTTGGCGACGGTAGGGCTGGTGCAGCGCGACATCAAAGCGCTCCAGTGGATGGTGTATTTCTTCATTTTCTTCGATATTGTGACCGATTATCGCGAAGCCGTCGCTCTGGTTGACGTGTGGCAGCGCGGCGGACTGTTCGCACCGTTGCCGGACGCGCTTGAAGGAGCAGCGGCGGTGCTGGCAAAAGTCGGCTGGACGTTTGCCGCATCGTTCGCGTTTGAGTTCCTCACCATTCTGTGCGCAGTAACGGCGCTGCTGCTCGCGGCGAATGTCAGAGCGCCCGGCGGCGGAGGAGGCGGGCGGTGAACGTCAGCGGCAAAACGGTGTTTTTGATGTTGTTCGGCGTCGCGCTGGCGTTCAGCGTTGATCCGGTCGCCGGAGTGTTCGCGTTCCTCGCGCTGGCGGCGGCGACCAACCGCGACGCTGTGGTGCGCGCGTACCACGCACTGAACGACGCCGCGTATCGGGTTGAGCGGCAACTCGAACAGCGCGGCTTGCTGCCGACGGCGCTTGTCGGGGGTGTCACAACACCGCGTATAAATAAAGAAGAAGAGGATGCTGTGACGGTTGATGAGCAAACGCCCGCGACCGCCGGGGCTGCGACTACCACCACAGCCCCCGCTTCTGTCACAACATCAGCGTCCGCCGTCACAACACCTCATATAAATAAAAGAGAAGCAAGTGTTGTGACGCTTCCTTCCCCATCACTGTTCAACCCCGCCGACCCGCGTCCGGCGCGGTTCGCGGTTCCGCTGGGGCGCGACCAGACCGGACGCTTCCGCTGGCTGGATTTCGGCAGCGACGCGCTGCACATCGGGCTGTACGGCACGAGCGGCTGCGGGAAGGATCACCTGCTGCGGCTGTGGTTCGCGGCGCTGCTCAACGAGACGGCGGTGCGCTGGGCGATCCTCGACGGCAAGGGCGACTGGCTGACGCCGAACCTCGCGCGGCTGCCGCAGATGCTTTTCCCGCCGGCGGGCGGTTACGGCGACGAAGGGCAGCAGCGAATACTGAGCGCAATCGCGGCAATCAACGAAGAAGCAAAGCGCCGGTTCGGTCTGTTGCTGAGCGCCGGGGTGCGCAGCGTCGAGGAGTACAACCGGACCGCGCCCGATCCGCTACCGCTGCTGGTGGTGTTGGCGACGGATATTATTGATGCCGTTGATGAGACGGAACGTTTACTGATCGCGCTGGTCAGCAAAGCGCGGGCGTTGGGGATTAGGGTGATCGTCTCGATGCAGACGCCCACCGGCAAGCGGCTGGAGTGGCGAATGAACCTCTCGACGCTGATCTCCGGCGCGCTGGTGGACGGAAGCCAGGACGCGCCGGCGCTGGGGGTGCGCGATCCGAAGGCGCTGCTGTACCGACCGTCGCAACTGCCGCCGCCGCCCGGCGAGCGCGGGTTGTTCGTTGTGCGTCACAACAACGAGCAGTTTCTCGTCCGCACGCCGGCGTTGGTCGGAGACTTCGACGGGCTGATCAACGCGCGCAACGATGCGGCGCTGTTGGAGATGTTGCTCTCAAGCGCTGTCACAACACCGTATAGAAATAAAGAAGAAGCGGGTGTTGTGACGGCTGATGAGCAGACCCCCGTCCCGACGCTTTCTGATGCGCGGGGACGGAACGAGGGGGAGGATTTGGCATCAGCAAGAGCGGGGACGGGGGTTGACCCGTCCCAAGGCGTCAGCAAGCCGCGGGACGAAATTGTACCGTCCCAAGGCTTTCTGATGCCCGGGGACGGGGGCGGAGCCGTCCCAAGGCTTCAGAATGCGCCGGGACGGGTTTCTTCCGTCCCCGTCCCCAACCGTCCCGAACCCGCAAAAAGCGCCGAAATCGGGGATTTTGGGGGGTTTTCTGGGCGCGGGGACGGAGACGACATCGCGCCGTCCCAAGGCGCTGTGTTGCCGCAAAACGCCCCTAGTCCCGTCCCAGAGCATCAGCAAGCCTTGGGACGGGCTGAAGAGGCGGATAGGGCTTCAGAACGCCTTGGGACGGGCATCGATCCGTCCCCGACGGATGGGGACGATGCGCTGCTGGCGGCGCTGGCGGCGCTCCAACGCGCGGGCGTCAGTCGAGAGCAGGCGCGGGCGCTGGGGCTGCGGTTCCGCAACGACGACTGGGCGCGGGCTGCGCGGTTGAAGAGCGAGGAATGAGAAAGGAGGCGCGAAGTGGAGGAAACCGAACTCTGGTGCGGGGTGCGGGGGAATACGTTTCAGAGTACGCAGTGTGTCCGGTTTGTCGGCGAGTTCCTCGCCGTCGTTGATGTGGCGCGCGCGGACGAGTGGGTAGAGCGCTGTGTGCTCTACCGCACCGAGGACGGGCGCGTGGCGGTGCATCAGATGCGACTATCCCTCCTTGATGACGGAATTGATATCGCAGAGGCGTACATCCTCCCCGCGCTGGACGCGGGCGAGGGCGTTAGGGAACAGCGGTAAACGTCTGTCACAACACGCTATAGAAATAAAAGAAGAATGCGTGTTGTGACGGGGAAGGAGGATGTTGTGCGAACGGTGATCTCATACGGCGGCGGGGTGCAGAGTACGGCGCTCGTCGTACTGGCGATGCAGCGCGGGTGGCGGATAGATGAGATCGTCCACGTCGATCTGCTGGACGCAGAGTCGCCCGCAACGCGCGAGTACGTCAAGCATTTCGCGCGCTGGCTGCGGGAAACGCACCGGCGCGACATTACGGTTATACAGCGCGATCTGTACGGAGATATGCTTGCGCGCCCGGCGTTCACGCCCGCGCCGTGGCGCTCTCGCGACGGATCGTTTATGTTGAAGCGCCAGTGCACGCGGCAGTACAAGGTGGAACCGATCCGACGCTATCTGTACGACAAGTACCGACGCGAGCGGATCGGATTGATGCTGGGGATCAGCGTAGACGAGTTCCACCGGATGCGAGAATCAGATGCAAAACGTATTGAGCATCTCTACCCGCTGGTAGACGAGCGCCTTACCCGCAACGACTGCCGCGCGATCCTCGAACGCGCCGGGCTTGCAACGCCGCCAAAATCTTCGTGTTGGTTCTGTCCGTACCGCAGCGCCCGCAGTCAATCTGAGTTGCTCAGACAATACCCGGCGCTGCGCGAGAAGGGTGAGGAACTGGAGCGGCGCATCAACGAGGAGCGGCGGAAGCGGGGGAAAGACGCGATAGTTGTGTTGCGTGCGGACGCGGCGGAAGAGCAAGCGGATTTCTGTGAGGAGGGGTTCTGCGACATTTAGCGGGTTCGGGAGTGGCGTCTGTCACAACACTTCTCTTAATTAAAAGAAGAAGAGATGTTGTGACGGTAAAGGAGATGTACTCGTGAAGTTCCGCATTCTCGCAACGCTGGCGGTTCTGTTGCTGAGCGCCCCGTCCGCGCTGGGCGTCCAGCGCGCGCTTGCGCCGACGCGCGGGGACGCTGCGGGCTGGCTGGCGGCGGTCGGAATAGAGTTGGCGTATCTGTCGCTGGCGTTCGCTGTGTTCGCAGACCAACAGCGCCAACGGTTGGCGTCGCGCGTGGCGCGGGCGGCGGTGCTGACTGCGATTACGCTCAACGTTTTGGCGGACTACGCTGCGCGCGTACCGACGGGGCTGAGCAGCGCGGCGCAGTTTCTCGCAACGTTCGACTGGTTGCTGCTGGCGCTGTCGGTGCTGGAGAGCGCACCACTGGCGACGCTGGCGTATACGCTTGCGACGTTGCTGCATACGCACAGCGGTTCGCATCCGCAGCCGGATGCGTCGCATACGGCTTCGCATACGACGCAGCATACGTCGTATACGGATACGAATACGGCGCATCATACGGCGCATACGGCTTCGCATACGGCGCATACGGCTTCGCATACGGCTTCGCATACGGCGCATACGCAGCGCACTGCGTCGTACCGGTGTCCGCACTGCGGTGCGGCGCTGGCGAAGCAGCAGCAGTACGCGGCTGCGCTGCGGTACGGGTATTGCGGGAAGTGCAAGGGGAAATAAGAAACCCCATCCGTTGCCGGACGGGGGCTTGATGGGTGCGGCGGGTCGTCTAGATGACGCCCGCTTTGCGAAGGACAAAAGCGTAGTCTTTGGCGGCGGCTTCGAGATCGGGGTACTCAAAGATTTCTGCTTCGCAGTAGTGCCCTTCGCGTTTCACGAAGAAGACGACGATACCTTCGCACCACCGGATTATGCGATACTGAATATCGCCGTTTTCATCTTCAAACCGAACCGCGCCGATTTCCTCCGCGTCCTCGTAGGTGACGGTCTCGTAATCGTTCTCTTCGTCCCAGTTCCAGTGCCGGTAGCCTCGCCAGATAGAGATTGTTGCCATTTTGGTTGCCTCCTTGTGTGTGGTTATTGATTACGTCTCTACTATACCGCACACGCCGCGATTTGTCAAGTCCCAATTTCGCGGAAATTCCGGCGGATTTCCCGCTTGACAACCAGCGCGAGGTGTGGTAAAGTAGGGGCGTGATAGATAATTACTAAGGGAGGTCAAAAATGGCTACGATCAACATCTGGAAAGGAGCCAAGCGTGTCGTGCGCGGCAATACATATAAGACCGTCGCTTACGTTGAGTTTGACGGTGAGTGCTTGGGAGTCTGTTGGGAAGAGTACGACTCCCGCGGCGTAGAGACAACGTTTTTTCGTTCTTCAGATGGGCGTATAATCGCCCATCAGGAGAGGTGGAGTCGGTGGGAGGGCGAAGAAACTCGTGCAGATGTTTTCGTTTTTCCATCTATTGAAGATGCGACGGACGCATTCCGGTGGGAGTTGGAACAGGCGGGTCTCATCCCGCCGCACACAGTGACGCTGGGTTGATCAGTTCGGGGACGCTCCGGTTCGTCGGGGCGTCCCTTCGTTGTAAAGGAGGTTCAAAATGCGGGTACGGGTTTGGCACGGTTGGCGAGGCGTCCACGGCAACAGAGACGTTTCACAGTTCGTCTGGATCGAGTTCGACGGCGAGCCTCTCGGTTCGCTCGTCGTTGAGGTCGACGAAGACCGAACGGACGAACGGGAGTTCTACCGGCTGTATGACGGGCGTCTTGTCGTCGCCGAGCATCGCTACGGCGACTGGGAGAAGGGCGGCGTCGATTACGGGGTAGTGTCGGTGTACGCCGACCTCGACGACGCCGCGCGGCGCGGCTGGCGCGACGATCTTGTGCGGATCGGCGCGTATGATGCGCCGACGCTGGAACTTGATGAGTGGCTAAGCCGGTACGAGGAGGAGGAATGAAGATCGCTTTTGAACGCACCCCAACCGCGATCTGCGCAGTGCTGTACGAGCCGGGCGAGTGCGACCGGATCATCACCGTCGCCCGCCCAAGCGACGCCATCGACGTATTCGCGCTTGATGTTTCTCCCGCTGCGTACAAGCCGCTCGACGCGCTGTTCGCGTTGTCGCGCGTCGTCTGCGTCGAGATCGAGCGACGCGAAGGCGGTTGGCGCATTGAGGTCGCGTACTGGAACAAAGGTCTGGGCACGCTTGCGCAGTACGAGACAGACGCGGCGACGCTTTCTGAAGCGCTCGCCAGATGCGTGTGGGCGCTGGCGAGGTAGACGGCGACGGTGACGTTTACATAGAAAGGAAGAACACTATGTCCAGCACAGAACTTTCCAACTTTCTCCGCGTCGCCCTCGACATTCAGGCGACGCCATTCTCCGGCGTTCACGTCGATGACGGCGTAGCGGCGGCGACAGACGGGGTGATGTTGGTCGCCAAGACGTTCAGCGGTGAGTTCCTTCGCGGCGAAGGCGCGATCTCGCCGAAAGCCGCGAAGGTGCTTGAGGCGCTGGCGGAGGCGACGTGGATCGGGAGCATCGAGGTTGACGGAAACCGCGTGACCGCGACCGCGCAGACCACGCGGTATGAGGAGAACGTTGGGGAAGTCGCGGGCGAGTACTGTGATGTGTCGCTGCCGGAATTCTACTGCCCGCGAGCGCCGGTCGCGCGGATGCTTGGGTTTTTGCACGACGAGAGCCGCGGGTGGGTGCAGATCGTTGAGAATCCCCGACTGAAGACGGTCAAAGAAGCCAGCGCGAAGGACTACGTTGCGCTGGTAGATGACCCGCGCAACGGCGGTGAACTCTTCCGCCCTAAGGAAATCGACGATGAACATTGGTACAGCGTCGCCCAGTTGCGGAAAGGGTTGCGGCTGTTCGGAAAGAACTCGCGTCTGAGCGTGCGGCGAAGCAGCAGCGGGTGGCTGGCGTTCGGCGACCAATGGGGTTACACCTTTGCCGTCACCCCATTCATCAAGCACAACTAGCGCCAACGCGAACTCCAGAACCGCCGGACGCGCGCCTGGCGGTTTCTGTTTGTTCAGCAGTGTCACAACACATCATTCTCTTTTATTTATACAGCGTGTTGTGACAACAGTTCGCGGGCTTGGCGACGGCGGGGAAAAGAAAACCCCGCGCTTGTGAGGCGCGGGGGTTCGGTCGGGTTCGTTGATTAGATGAGGCGCATATCTTTCAGTGCTTGTCGCAACTCGTCATTCTGCGCCGCTTCCTCAAGGTTGCTGAACCGGAAGACCTCTCCGTAGTGCGGGTCCCCAAGAGTGCTCGTCCAGCGAACGCGGTGAATGACGATCCCGTTTTCTGTCCGGTACACATAGTATGTGCTCCCGGAGTCGTAACCTGCGTCTTCCCAAACAGCCAGTTCTTCACCGATGATTTCGTACTTCTCGTACCCGCTGTCGCCGGGCAGCCAAGTTCGAGTTCCGCTCCAGACTGTGTACTTCTCCATTTTGTGTTCCTCCTCTTGATACAGTGATTATCGATTACGGTTATACTATACCACACCCCGCGCCGGTTGTCAATACCCAATTTTCGAGATTTCACCGCGAATTTTCGGACTTGACAGACCGGCGCGCGCGTGGTATACTAGCAGCGTAGTCGATTACGCGAAAGGAGACCACTAATGCCCAAGCGACGCTCTGCACCAAAGCCGCGCCCCGAGCGCGAGATCGTTATTGCTGAAGGCGCGGATTATAAGATCGTCTTCGACCGCGAGACGCGCGACTACGCGGTCGAGTACCGCGGACAGCCCGTCGGCTGGCGCGCGTATGTTGAGGACGCGCGGCGGCTGGTGGAACAGTTGCGGTACGAGGACGCGCGGCGCGGCGAGTAGAGGAGGAAAGTGATGTTTCGAGACGTTACGATCATCAACGGGCCCGTTCCGAAGGACGGGGTTGCGGACTACGAGCGGGTGCGCGTCAAGGCGCGTCCTCTTGGTCGTCCCTACGCTTGGGACAACGGGCGGGCGTGGAACCCCCACACAACGAACGGCGGCTTCATCCTCGTCTTCGAGTGTGAGGACGGAGCCGTCTACGTCCAGGAGATCGAGTGGGAAGTTGACCCCCACCCCGCTGCTGACCCGTCCCCGCGGACGTACTACTATTATGAACGCTACAACTCGCTCGACGAAGCGCGTGCGGGCGGGCGCGGGTGGTTGATAGAGTACGCGCTGGGAATCGAATAACCCCCGCCCCGCTGTCCCCACACCCCGCCGATGCCGGCGGGGTTTCTGTTTGTTCAGCAGCGTCACAACACTCGATCTTCTTTTATTTATACGCGGTGTTGTGACAGTCCCGATCGTCGCCTCACCCGAATGGAGTACTCCCCCGCCCGCTGCTGGTTTATCAGCGCTGTCACAACACTCTATAGAAATAAAAGAGAAGCAGGTGTTGTGACGCCCCGCGCCCGCGCCGCGATCTGGTGTACGAAAATGCGGGGCTTTTGCTGTACAATTAAAGTGAGGGGAACACAGCGCCCCGCTGAAGAGAGAAGAGTAGGAGGGCATCACGTGAACCTTCCCTTTTCGCAACCGTTGGACAAGGTGACCTTTGGCGCACTCGCCGCCGCGACCGTCATCATTCTCACCTGGGCGCTGCGCGAGTTCGCGGGGATCGAGTTGCCCGCCGAGGTGCAGTCGGCGCTGGCGGTCATCTTCGGCTACGTCGTCTCGTATCACATCCCGCTGACCGAAGCGGAGGCTGAGGCTATCGCTCGGAAGTACTACAAGTACAAATGACCGTAGACGAACTGCTGACAGACGAAGCCCGCGCTGCGGTGTTGCGCGCGTTGTTTATGATCGTTGTCAACGACAACGAGCCGGCAAGCGCGCGCGTCGCTGCGGCGCGGCTGTTTCTGTCGCAGTTCGATGAGCAACCGAACGCCGATCAGAGCGTACTGGTGATCGTCGATGAGGCGGCGTTCGTCAAAACGGTATGAGGTTCGACTTCCACACCTCCACGCCGACCAGCGCGCCGTTGCGGAACAGACCAGAAGCGCGCGGTTTGTGCACCTGCGCGCGGGGCGGCGCTGGGGGAAATCGCACTTATTGGCGCGAATGCTCACCGAAGCCGCGCTGGTGCACCGGCAGACGGTCGGGTATTTCGCGCCGACCTACAAACTGATGTTGCCGGTCTGGGAACAAGTACGGCGCGTGCTGCGCGCACCGGCAGCGGTGGAATACAAAGCGGAGCGGCGCGTTGACACGACAACCGGCGGGCGCGTTGAGTTCTGGTCGTTGGACAACGAGGACGCCGGACGGTCGCGCGGGTACGATTTGATTGTGGTGGACGAGGCGGGGCTGGTGCGCAATCTCGAAACAATCTGGCGCGAAAATCTGATCCCCGCGCTGCTCGACCGGCGCGGCAGAGCGGTTCTCGCCGGGACGCCGAAGGGACGCGGCGACTTCTGGCGTATCCACCAGAGCGCGCTTGACGACCCGCGCTGGGCGACGATCCGGCGTTCAACAAGTGACAACCCGCGTCTCGATCCGGCGGATATTGCGCTGCTGCGGTCCGCGATGACCGAGCGCGCCGCGCGCCAAGAGTTGGACGCCGAGTTTCTCGACGACGGCGGCGCGGTGTTCCGCGGGGTGCGCGCTTGCGTCGGTGAGATTGCGCGCAGCGGCGAGGCGGCGGTGATCGGCGTTGACTGGGGACGGTACGAGGACGCAACGGTATTTGCCGCGCTCGATCCGCAGACGCGGTGTGTGGTGGACGTAGAACGATTAGTTGATGTAGATTTTGCAACCCAACGCCGCGCGCTGGTTACGTTCTGGCAGCGCAACGGTTCCGGCGCGGTGATTGCGGAAGCGAACAGTATCGGCGCGCCGAACATCGAAGAGTTGCAGCGCGCCGGGCTGCCGGTGCAGGCGTTTACGACGACGGTTGCATCAAAAGCGCTGCTCATCGACACGCTCGCGCTGACGCTGGAGCAGCGAACGATTACGCTGCCCGCGCTGGAGTGGCTGCTCAACGAGTTAGAGATGTTCAGCGTCGATATTTCCGCGTCCGGTCGCGCACGCTACAGCGCGCCGGAGGGGTGTCACGACGACGGCGTGATCGCGCTCGCGCTCGCGGTCTGGGGCGCGTCGCGAAGCGCAGAGGTGCTGTTTGATATCTAGAACGACTGCACAACTCGTGTTGTCGCCGTTTGAGCGCTACGACATCAAAGCGCTCAACTTGGAGGATTTTCTGCCCTCTGCGTGGACGGGCGTATTCGGCGACGGCGACGCGGTCGATGTCGAGACGGCGTATGAGCGCGTCGCGGTGGTGCGCACGGCGGTGACGTTGCGGGCGAACGCTCTCGCGTCGCTGCCGTGGGAAATTACCACCCGGCGCGGTACGCTGGTCGCATTCGACGCAGAGCGACTGGCGGCGCTCATTCGCGGAATTGAGATCGATCTGTGTCTGTACGGCGCGGCGTATCTGCTGCGCGATCCCGCCGCGCCGCTTGGGTTGCGTCGTCTGCACCCCCGCACCATCACCCCGATCACCGACGCAAAGCGCGGGCTGGTCGGGTTTGTTCGACGCGCGAACAACACCGAAATCCGGTTAGAGCCGGAGACGGAACTGCTGCACCTCTGGGAACCGTCTGTAAGAAGCGAAGTCGAACCCGGCGTCGGGCTGGTGACGACGGCGCTGACCCAAGCCCGCGCGCTGCTGGCTGCCGAACGGTACCAGACGGCGTACTTCGAGCGCGGCGCTGTGCGCCCGACGGTGTGGATGTTCGCCCAGCGCCCGACCGATGCGGAACGTTCGCGCTTTGAGCAGTGGCTGCGCCAACTCGTCAGCGGCATCCGCAACGCATTCCGGCACCTCGCGCTGTCGAGCGAGATCAAAACCGTCACGCTGGGGGATACGCTCTCCGACGCAGTGCAGCCGGAACTGCTCCAGCGCGCGGCGGAACTGATGCTCACCGCGTTTCAAGTGCCGATGTCGGTTGTCTTCAGCAGCGCGAGCAACTACGCGACCGCGCGGCGCGATTACCAGACGTTCATTCTTCTGACAATCCTCGCCCGCGCGCGCGAGGTCGCGGCGACGCTGCAACCGCACTTCGCGGCGTACAATCAGATGTTACGCTGCAACGAGGCGCGGATCGACGCCGTGCAGAATGAGGAGTTGGAGAAGGCGGAAGCGATCCAGCGCCTCACCGGACAGCCGGTGCTCACACTGAACGAAGCCCGCGCACGTCTCGATCTGCCGCAGTTCGTTGAGGACGCGGCAGACCAAGAACTGCTGCGTCTGCGCAACCGGCTGGCGATAGCGCGCGAGGCGGTCGCTGCCGGTCTCGACGTAAGAACGGCGCTGCGGCTGGCGGGCGTCAACGGCGCGGCAAGTGCGGAACCGGAAGAGATTGAAGCGAAGGCGCTGAAGAAAGAGGCGGAACCGGAACTGCTGCCGCACGAGGTGCAACTCTACCGCGACCTCAAGCGCGCGTTTCTGCAATTACGCCAAGTTATGCTCGACGGCGCAGACGAGATTACGGCGCAGATGTTCAGCGAGACGCTCTATCCCGCAATGCGCCGCAACATCGAGACGATTGCGCGTCTGTTCGCAGACGAGATGCGCGCAGCGATCGGCGTAACCGTCAACGTCGATGCGCTGCTGGCGGATTGGGCTGAGGAAGCGACGCGCCGCCAGGTGGAAGAGTTGCTCTATCCGTACACGCGCGACTACATCGCCCGCGCGGTCGCGGCGTGGCGACGGATGCCGGGCGCGGATCGCGCCGAACTCGTTGCGATGATCGAACCGGTCGTCGGGGCGAAGCGCGCCGAGACCGTCGCCATCACCGCGGCGACTGAAGCGGCTACGGCGGGCGTGCGGGCGTACCGCGACGGGATGCGCGCCGAGCATAATCTGGAGTACGTGATGATTTGGGAGACCGCGAATGATGAGCGCGTCTGCCCGATATGCGGCGCATTGCACGGCAAGCGTGAGGACGAGTGGGGCGGGCGTTCCGGACCGCCCGCGCACCCGCGCTGTCGCTGCGGCGTCAGACTGGAGCGGATCGATGCGGGTTAGCGTTGCTGTCGATCTGGATAACGCATTGCGCAAACTGCTGCCGCGTGCGGCGCGGATCGAAGCCGCGCTCGACGCGGGCGCGACCGCTGCGCACGGTATGATGCAAATCTATCCGCCCCCGCCTGCCGGATCGCGCTACCGGCGAACGGGGAACTTGCGGCAGAAGTTGAGGATCAAGAAACTGTCGCGAACGTCGCGGATCGTCGAGAACACCGCGTCCTATGCGCGGTACGTGTACGGAATGCCGCAAGCGCGCGTCCATCGCGGGCGCTGGGCGTCGGTGCGCGACGCGGCGGAAGCGGCGCTGAAGGAAGCGCTTGCGGTGCTGAAGGAGAGGGGGAGGTGAGGAGATGGAGTGGCGGACCGCGCCCGGCGCGGCGCTGAAGATGGTCGAGAGCGGGGACGTTGAAGGGCTGCTGGTGGTGTTCGGCAGTCCCGACGCAACCGACCTCGAAAATGAGTTCTTCACGCGGGAAACCGATTTCGGGCGCTTGCGCGAAACCCCGATCTGGCTCAACCACGCGCAGCCGGTCAAAACAGAAAGCGGGCTTATTCTGATCGAAGACCAGATTGGCTACGGCGCGCTGGAACTGACAGATGAGGGCGTAATTATCCGCGGGCTGCTCGATGCGAAGTATCGCTACTTGGCGCAGATCGCGCCGGAGATGGGCTGGTCGAGCGGGACGGCTGCGCACTTGGTGGTGCGCCAGCCGGTCGGGAAAGCGCTCCACATCAAACGCTGGCTCTTGGGCTTGGACGCCAGTATTACGCCGACGCCCGCAGAGCCGCGCACAATGCTACGAAACGTCTATCGGTTAGTCATCAAGTAGGAGGGAAGTAAGGAGATGACGGAGATTGTGATGAACCAATCGGAACTCGCCGCCGAAATCGCCGCGCGGCTGCGTGACGAGGTGGCGGCGGCGGTGAAGGCGCAGAGCGTCGGCGTGGCGACAACACCCGTCGCCGAAGGCGAGGGTTCGTTCGGCGACTTCTTGAAGTGCGTTGCAACCAACGACGTTCAGCGACTGCGCGCGGTCTACAAGAGCGCGAAGGCGCTGGACGAGACCACCGGCGCGGGCGGCGGCTTTCTGGTGCCGACGCAGTTTGAAGAGCGCATCCGCGCGGTCGGCGCGCCGATGCTGTTTGATCAACTCGTCGCCGCCGGTCGCGGTCCGTTGATGCTGCGCACGAACGCTGCGGAACTGGCGCTGCCGGCGCTGGAGCAAGACCAAGCGCCGAACGTCGAGAGCAGCGCGCTGGTAGGCGGCGTGCGGCTGGTCTGGCGTGAGCAGAGCGCAGACGTTGCGGAAAGCGAACCGAAGTTCGAGCAGCGCATCTTCCGCCCGCACGCGGCAGACGCCTACGTTGCAGCGTCAACCGAACTCATCACCGACGCGCCGCAGGCGTTGGAAGACACGCTTGTTACACTGTTCGGACGCGCCTACGCGGTGCTGAGAGCGCGCGTGATGCTGCGCGGAACCGGCGTCGGGCAGCCGCGCGGGATCGTCGGGCATCCGGCGGCGATCAGCGTGACGCGGGCGACGGGCGGCACGCAGGTCGAAAACGACACCGACACCGTTCTGGCGATGATCCAGCGCCTGCTGCCCGGCAGCGCCACTGCGGTGTGGATCGCCCATCCGTTCTGGCGCTCGCGCTTGATGGCGACGCGGCTGGGCGATACGCTGCTCTATACCGTCAACGGGCAGTCGTTGGTGTACGGCGATACGCTTGCCGGTATCCCAATCGCGTACAGCGAGCACTTGCCCGCCGTCGCCGAAGCCGGATCGCTGGTGCTGGCGGATTTGTCGTACTACGCGATGGTGGAGCGCGCGTCGTTCAGTGTCGCGTTTAGTGAACACGTGCGGTTCCTCAAGCGCCAGTCGGTCTGGCTGTTCGGCGTGCGGATCGACGGCGCGCCGCTCATCAACGCACCGCTGATTTTGGCGGACGGCGCGGGTACGAACACCGTCAGCCCGTTCGTCGAGATCGCAGCCGGGCAGTAGTAAGCAAGGGCGTCACAACACGCTATAGAAATAAAAGAAGATCGCGTGTTGTGACGCTGCTGATGACGCCGGCGGCGAGGAGTACTACGTTTGGGTGAGGCGGACTGTCACAACACTGCATATAGATAAAAGAAGATGCGGTGTTGTGACGGCGGTTGAGGACAACGGCTGATCAGAAAACGGGCGCTGTCACAACACGCTGTATAAATAAAAGAGATGCAGGTGTTGTGACGGCGCACTAGAGGAGGAGCATACGATGCTTGTTCAGGAGACCATTCAGCCGCTGTTGCGGTTCTTCAACGCGAACGTTACGGCGGATACGGACACGTCGGTTATCAGTATTGCAAACGCGCAGGCGGTGCGGATCGTTGCGCACACCGGGACGGTGGTAGGCACTGCGGCGCTGCGTGTGTTCGTCAACACCACGAACTCCGCTTCGGGAGCAACTGAGTTGACGGATAAGGCAATTGCAACGCTGGCGTCAAACTCGTCCTATGAGATTTTCGTATCGGGCGAGGAGGCGTATGCAGCGATGGCGCGCGCGTCGCATCTGTTTGCGCGTGTTGATGTAACGGATTCGGCGACCGTTCCGATTGCGATTGAGATTTCCGCGTTCCCGGCGCGCGACGTTCCCGCGTCGCTGCCATCCGGCTGGACGCGCGTGCTGTGAGGTAAACGGTGTACGCAACGCTGGCGCAACTCAAGACGTATCTCGCCGTCACATCAACCGCAGACGATGCGCTTCTGACCGATCTGCTCACACGCGCAACTGCGGCTATCGAACAGATGACGCGCAAAACGTTTGCTGCGCCAGCGGCGTCGTCTCGGACGTTCGGGCGGGAATTGATGCTGTGGGACGGGCTGCTGAAGCGGGATTATCTGCTGTTGCCGTCCGGCGTCTACATCGCGCAACTGGTCAGCGCGACCGACGGCGACGGCGCGGCGATCCCGTCGACGGAGATCGACACGCACCCGCCCGACGCGCCGTACACCGTCCTCGCGCGGCGCGACCGGCGCTGGTGCGGCGCGTCGCAGCAAGCGACGATCACCGCGCGGTGGGGGTACAGCATCAACCCGCCCGCCGATATTGTTCACGCGACGATACGTCTGGCGGCGTGGATGTACCGACAGCGGGGGACGGCGAACGACCCGGATCGCCCGACGGTGGCGGACGGCGGTTTGGTGCTGCTGCCGTCGGCGTTGCCGGATGACGTTCGCGCAATACTGGAGCGCTACCGCGATGTCGTATAGTACGGTTGTAGACGTTATCGAGTTGCTGGCGGGGCTGGCGGTGCAGTACAACAGCGCCGTCGTTCCCGTCCGGCGACTATCGACGCAACCGAACTGGTCGGACGCAGCGCAGTTGCCGGTGCGGATCATCCCCGCACTTGGCGGGCTGCGGTTGGTTGAAGGCGGGGTGTACACCCCCACGCGCGCAACGCGGGCGGTGTGGGAGATCGACGATCTGCTGCTGGTGCGTGATGTCGGGATGGGACGCGGGGTGGCGGATACGGCGACGGCGCTGGCGGAGTACATCGAAGACTACGTTGCGAGACTGCGTTTCGCGTGGTTGACGCGCGGCGACGTGCAGTTGCTCAATGTGAGCGGAATAGTGGACGTAGTACGATACGGCGAGCGGGCGTATGAGGGCGTTGCGATGACGACGCGCTTTGCGCACCTCATCCGCGCGCCGTCGAGTTAGGAGGGCAGGAGATGTCGCACTCAGGCGTTATTGCTGGTCTGTACGCCGGGAACTACGCGGTCGAGATTTCGACCGACGGAACGACGTGGACTGCGGTTTCAAACGCAACCGTCAAAATAGACGACGTTGAACTTTCGCGCCCAAGCGGTGAGGCGTATGTCGGCGGTTCAAGCGACCACGCGACGGTGACGGTCGGTAAACGCGAACCGGTTGAACTGACGCTGACGTTTTTGTACAACGAAGCCTCCAACTCTGCCGCGAACACCGTATTTGACCGATTCCAAAGCGCCACGCCGACGCTCGCCGTCCGCTGGTCGCCGCGCGGGTTGGTCAGTCAGGCGCGCGCCTACGCAACCAGCAACGACGGCGGGACAACGACGGGGTTAGGAGTGATCACCAACGTTACGCTCAGTGCACTCGATCCGGGCGACGCGGAACCGTATGTTGCGATGGTGACGGTGCGAACGCCGTCGTTGCGACAGTACACGCTTGGAAATGACCCGACCAATCTCTCATAAACGGAGGACGATATGGACAAGCCAGCAGAGATTTACGACATTGAAGCGATCCGCGTTGACCGCAACGCGCTGACGATCCGCGACGCCGCGAGCGTGCTCAACAACGAGTTGAACGCGCCGGTTGCGGCGCGGTTGGTGCGCAAAGCAATCGGCACGCAAGCAGACCGGTTCCCGCTGCGGGCGCTGAAGGCGGTGTACGAACGGGTGCTGCCGCAGATTTTCGAGCCGGACGAGGCGGTACGGTCGCGGGTGGCGGGGCTGGTTCCCGCAGTCGGCGAGATCACCCTCGGCGAGTATCACGAGTTTCTCGACGCGAGTGAGCGCAAAATTGCGTTCCCGCCGGTGGCGGCGACGTTGTTGATCAAAGCCTACGGTGAAGACATTCTCAACGAACCGTATGCGGCGGCGGCGCTGCTGCTCAAAAAGATTTTTGACAGCGTCGCCGAAGAGGGAAACGAGTAGCGCGGGCGACGGCGTTAGGTCTGCTCGACCTCGCGCCGCTGCCCGCAGCGTACACAGAATTGGTGTTGTGTAGAGACATCTACCACTGCACGCCCGACGCGCTTGATCGTCAGTCGCTCCGGCGCGTCGCGCAGCATCTTGCGGCGCTGCGCGCGGAGCGGCGGCACCAGGCGCTGGTCGCAGCGCATCAACGGAAACGGCGATGAGCGATGTCGTCATCAAACTGAGCGCAGTTGACGCCGCCAGCGGCGTGCTGGAGCGCGTCGCCCAGAATGTCCGCGGCGTCGGGCAAGCCGCGGACGCCCAGCGCGGCGCATTCGGGGCGCTGGAGCAGGTGGCGGTCGGCGCGCTGCGGCAGATCGGTGCGGCTGCGGTCAATCTGGCGGCGGCGGGGATTGCTGCGCTTGGAGATCAACTGCGCTCCAGCATTGACGTTGCCGCGACGTTCGAGAGCGCGCTCTTCCGCTTCCAAGCAGTCGCGGGCGACTCGCTGACGAAAGCCGGGTTGTCGTTTGACGACGTGAAGGCGAAGGCGCTTGAGTTGGGGTCGTCAACGCAGTTCAGCGCACAGCAGGCGTTGGACGCAATGACGGAACTTGTGAAAGGCGGCGTCAACGTCAAAGACGTAATGGGCGGCGCGACGGATGCGACGCTGGCGC
>Ga0308403_1000183_pt1 | contig 26295 bp, 23 predicted proteins | sample HotsprSampleOSM3_FD_203470 | JGI IMG/M metagenome (GOLD analysis project Ga0308403, IMG submission 203470) | Hot spring phototrophic mat microbial communities from Octopus Spring, Yellowstone National Park, Wyoming, United States - 20060914_OS-M3 ... | reverse complement strand
CAGGCGATATCTATGCGCGTTTGAGAGGTTAGCCGTGTTCAAGATTGACTGGATCGTCCCAAATGTACTGGCTGCAGGCGCCATTCCTTGCAGTGTAGCTGACGTTGAGGCGCTGCACGCGGAAGGCATTCGCGCCATCGTCTCGCTGACCGAGCATCCGCTGACGGCATGGCGATCGCTGACAGCTGAGTTGTTCGCGTCGCTTGGCATTGAACTCTACCACTCGCCAATTGAAGATTTCAGCGCGCCAAGCGAAGCGCAAGCCGATGCCATTGTTGATTACATTGACGCGATGCACGCCGCAGGCAAGCCTGTCTACTTGCACTGTCATGCTGGCGTCGGACGCACAGGCACGCTCTTGCATGTTTACTTCATGCGGCACGGACAGACGCTGCGCCAAGCCGTGCTGAGCGTACAAGAGCGCCGTCTCTCATGCTATTTCTACATGCTCTCTGCAGTCCAGCAATCCTTCCTGCAGCGATTTGCCCGTCAGCGCTCAGCGTGAGGATGACGGATAGCGGCGAGAAAATGGCGAATTGCTGTGGCTGTGGCTTGTGGCTGCTCTAGCATCGGCATGTGAGCGGCGTTCTGAATAGTGACGAGCGTCGCGTTCGGCAGCAGACGCGCCATTTGCTCGGCGCGCTCAGGCGGCACAATTGGATCGGAATCGCCGCACATGATCAACGTCGGCACAGCGATCTGCGGCAGCAGATCGCTGCTATCAGGACGGTACATCATGCCGCGCAAGGCGCTGGTCAAGCTGGTCGGACGCGCCGCCAGCATCATCGTGCGCGCTTGATTGACGATCGGCGCGTCTTTGCGCAGCTTTGGCGCAAAAAGGCGCGGCAACAGCGCCTCAACGACGGCGTCAGCGCCGCGCTCCATCACTTGCGCGATCAGCTGCTCGCGACCTTGCCGTTGCACGTCGCTATCCGCCCAGACGTGCGAAGCGATCAGCCCAAACGCGCTGAAGCGCTCTGCCGCCAGACGCCAGAGCGCCAAAGTCACATAGCCGCCCATGCTGTGTCCCATGATGACCGCTTTTTTGATCGCCAAAGTGTCCAACAGGTGCAGCACGTCTTGCGCGAGCAAGGTCATCTCGTAAATATCTTCAGCCGCTTCGCTGCGTCCGAAGCCGCGCAGATCGGGCGCGATCACGCGATATGCATCGCTCAAGCTGCGCATCTGATGCTGCCATAGGCTGCCGTTGAAAGGAAAGCCGTGCAACAGGACGAGCGGTGTGCCTTGCCCTTGCTCGGTATAGCTCAAATCCATCGGTCGCATAGAGAGTCTCAGTCCGTTTGGAGATAAAATCGTGCTTATCCGCCGAGATTGTACACCAAGTGAACCGCATATGCCTGACGAGCTAATCATCGAGATTCGTCCGCTGACGCTTGAGGACATTCCAAACCTGCCCGAGATTCGCCCAACCTATCGCACGGATACCATCTTAGCCGTTGAGCGCAGCGGTCAAGGTTACGAGGTGAGCTGGCGGCTCGTCGAGCGGCGGCTGGCGCAGCCTTTCGATAAAGGCGGCTTGTACGACTTCACGCCTGAGCTGCAAGCCGCCATTCGCGGACGGCTCAAGCGCGGCGCGGCAGCCTATCAGCGCGTGGCAGTCCTGAACGGCACGCGGCGTGTCGGCTTGCTGGATATGGCTTGGCAGGCTTGGAACGAGACGGCTTTCATCTGGAATTTGATGGTTGACCTCGATTTTCGCAGGCAAGGCATCGGCAGCAGGCTGTGGCACTTGGCAGTGCGCGCTGCACAAGCCTGGAATGCGCGCGCCATCACGCTTGAGACGCAGCAGACCAACATCGCTGCCTGCCGCTTCTATGCGCGCATGGGCTGCCGCTTGGTCGGTCTGGACGAATCGCTGTACGGCAACGTCTCAGAAGCGCCTGACGCGCCTATCACTGAAATCGCGCTCTTCTGGGCATATCCGTTGCGTTAGCCGACCAACGGCAGCCGCAAGGTGACGGTCGTGCCTTCGCCCAAGCGGCTGACCAAGCTCGCTTCGCCGCCGTGCAAATGCAAAATTTGGCGCACAATTGGCAAGCCCATGCCGACGCCTTGCTGCTCGCGCCGCTGCCGATCCGACTGCGCCATGATTTCCCACACGCTTTCCAAGTCGGCTTCGGCGATGCCACAGCCACAATCGCTCACGCTGATCGCGGCGAACTGCGCGTCCTGGCTCACGCGCAGCTGAACTGTGCTGCCTTCAGCGCTGAACATGATCGCGTTGCGGATGATCTCATACACAGCGCCTGTGAGCAGCTTGGGCAAGCCGCGCACTTCAGCGCGCTCAGCGATGGCGTAAGTCGTCTCAAGCGCAATGTTATGCGCTCTCAGCTCTGAGTAAGCCATGGCGATGGCGCTCTCAACTATCTCTTGGACGAGCAAGCGCTCTCCGAATTCATCCAGCTGCCGCTTGGCGAAGCCGCTGGTCAGCTCAGTGTAAGTGACCACTTGCTCAGCAAGGCGCATCAGGCGTTGCGCGCCGCTGCGAATCAGGCTCAAGCTGGTGTCAATCTCTCGCCCGCCGCTCTGCCTCGTGATGTTATCCGCCAGCAGCTCAAAGCCGCCTGTGATGTAGGTGAGCGGCGTGCGCAGCTCATGCGAGAGCAGCTGCACCAACATACGCCGCGCGTCATCCAGCTCGCGCTCCATCTGTTGGCGCATGGCTCGCGTGCGCGCCAGACGGCTGCGCACCGAAGCGAGCAGCTCGGATGCTTCGAATGGCTTGACTAAATAGTCATCCGCGCCCAGCTCGCGACCAAGATGGACGTGCTTGCGCGATCCGAACGCGGTCAGGAAGATGAAAGGCACGGCGCGCATGGTCGGCATTTGGCGGACTGCGTCAAAGAATGCGTAGCCGTCCATGTGCGGCATAGCGATGTCGCTGATGATCACATCAGGCTTGCACTTGCCTTCAACAATGCACTGCAAAGCGTCCTGCCCGTTGCTGGCAGCTACCACGTGGAAGCCTTCCAGCGTGAGGATGGTCGTCACAGTTGCCCGAATTTCATCGTCGTCATCCACAAGCAGAACAGTAGCAGCTGGTGTTGGCGTCATGAATCATATCGCTGCCGAGCTATAGCGCTATGGAATGACGATGGTGTTTGTCAGAAAGAGCAATGCCACGCTCAGCACGCTGACGGCGATGAAGAAGATGATTGAGAGAATCATGCGCTCGCCTGCCGTCAGACCGAAGATGCGTTTCTGATCCACGCGCTGCGAGGCAGGACTTGGCACATCGTCAAACGAGCCGAACAGATCGTCCTCGACGAGATTGCTGCGAATATCGTCTAAGTTATCGCTCATACCTTTGTTGGTCATAGAATGAATTCCTTTCTCAACTGCTGATGACAATTGTATGGAAATTCTGCAGCGCAGCAAGCTCACAGGTCAGTTTGCGGCGTTATCTGCCAGGTCAGGGCAGGTGCGATCACGCCAGGACGCACGCCGCCGAGCGACAGCGCGCTGCCGTCATCCAGCACTTCAAAACTGATGCCATTTTGAACGTGATCGAGCGGACGCACGTTCGGCACTTGCGCCACAAGCTCTAGATAGTAGCTGCCGTCGCGCAGGTAATCGCTGGGCAAGAAAATGCGCGCCGTGAAATCGCCAGCTGGATGAGTCGCTTCATAACGGCTCAGATCGCTATCGAAATCTGTGCTGGTCAGCACGCAAGTGCCGTCGCTGTTGTAGAGCCGAAAAGCGATTTGCACTGCGCGGATCGGACGGCGCACTGTGTAATCCAGCTCGATGAAAACGCCTTCGCTCAGGTTGACTTGCGCGCTGATCGCGTTGCGGCAATCGCGCAGGCGCACTGCTGTGAAGGCGAAATCGGCGCCATCGGATGGCTCGAAGCGTCGCTCGCCCGCCATCTCCACGCCTTGCCGCACGTACGCATTCACCACGCTCTGAATATCGCCTTGCGCCACAACCTGACCGCTGCTGAGCAGCAAGCCGCTCTTGCACAAGCGCAGCACGGTCGGCATGTTGTGGCTGACGAAGATCACTGTCCGTCCTTCGCCTGCCACTTCGCTCATCTTGCCCAGACTTTTGCGCTGAAACGCAGCATCGCCGACGGCAAGCACTTCATCCACGATCAGAATCTCAGGCTCCATATGTGCCGCGACCGCAAAAGCGAGCCGCAGGAACATGCCGCTTGAGTAATGTTTGACAGGCGTATCAATGAAGCGCTCTACCTCAGCAAAAGCGACGATCTCATCGAATTTGCGGACGATCTCAGCGCGCTTCATGCCTAAGATCGAGCCGTTCAGGAAGATGTTCTCGCGCCCTGTCAGCTCAAAATGAAAGCCTGTGCCAACTTCCAAGAGCGAAGCGACGCGTCCGCGCACAACAGCGCGTCCTTCGGTCGGCTCAGTGATGCGCGACAGCACTTTCAGAAGCGTGCTTTTGCCTGAGCCATTCTTGCCGATCACGCCCAGCACTTCGCCATGCTGCAAGGTGAACGAGACGTCGCGCAGCGCCCAGAACAAGCGTTTATCAGGCGCGCTTTGCTTGCGGCGGCGAAAAGGCGCGCGCACAAGTCGCGAGAGCGTCTCGCTCAGTGTGTAGTAGGCAACCGCTTCGCCGATCCGATACTGCTTGCCGATTCGGTAGGCTTCAATGGCAGGCTTGCTCAAATTGACTTGTTCCTCAAAGCCGTGATCGTTTGCATGCAAGTATACCGTCAAGCTGAGCTTGCGGCAGGTCGCGCGACGGCGCATTGGCGCACTGTGACTTGCGCGCCGTCCACTGTGACCAAATTGAAAGCGGCAGGCTGCTCAGGCGTCGGCTGTGGCAGGCGCTGCTCTGGGAAGCTGGCGAGCTGACCGAAAGTGCTGGGCGCCGCGCAATAGAACACGCCGTTGTGCCACACTTGATGTGCGTGATGGATGTGTCCGAAGAAGACGCCGCGCAAACGCTCACGCGCAGGCGCGATAGCAGCTTGGAACGCTTGCCAATTCGCCAATAACATCGTGCCGTATGGCGGACGATCTGGCACAGACCAGCCGTGATCGATCCAAGTCGCGTCCAGCGGCACAGGCGGATGATGCAAGACGATGATGAGCGGCGCGCCTTCTGATGTACAGAGCGCGCGCAGTGCCTCAAGCTGCGAATCGAGCAGAATGCCTGTGTGACCTTGCCGATCAGCGCTGTCGAAGACGGCGATCTGGGCGCCGTGCGCGCTGAAAGTGTAATCGTAGCGCGCGCTAGGCGTCTGAATGCCGAGCAGCGCACGCTGCAGCTGCTCACAGTCATCGTGATTGCCGTTGGCGTAGTAGATTGGAAAACGCGACGTCGCCAAGAGCGGCTTGGCGAGCGCGTATTCCTCAGCAGTGCCGTTTTGGGCTACGTCGCCAGTGTGCAAGACGAAGTCCACTGAGAACGGCAGCGCGTTGATCGCATTGATGACTGCCGCCAAGTTTGGATATGAGCGATGTCCGTAATTGGCGTAATCAGGCGTGCTGATGTGCGAATCGCTGATGTGGACGAAACGTAACATGGCTCAGGCTTGCTCAGGACGTGATAATACATACTGACGAATGGTGAGCTGCGAGTCGCTTAGCGTGACAAGCGCGAAAGCAGGCGGCTCATCAGGCGCAGGCTTCGGATCGCGCTGCTCAGGATAGGCAGTGAATTGAATGACAGTGCTTGGCGCGCTGCAATAAAGAATGCCGTCGCGCTGCACTTGGAAGGCGCGATGCACATGCCCAAAAAAGACGCCGCGCAAGCGCTCGCGCGCAGGCGCGATAGCCGCGCGGAAGGCTTCGCCTTCGTCCAGCAACATGCTGCGGAAGTCAAAACTTGCCCAGCCTTCCGCCAACCAAGGCGTATCGAGCGGCAACGGCGGATGGTGCAAGACGATGATGAGCGGCGCGCCTTCAGGCGTGCAGCGCGCGCGAAGATCGGCAAGTTGGCGCTCAGTGAGCGTGCCGTTCGGCACGAAGCCGTTGTTGGTATCCAACACGATCACTTGCACGCCGTCTGCTGTGAAAGTGTGATCGTAGCGTCCGCTCGGCGATTCAATGCCGAGCAAGACGTTTTGCAGCAGCGCGCCGTTATCGTGATTGCCGACGGCATATTTGACAGGAAAGCGCAAGCGTTCCATTAGCTTGCGCGCCAGGACGTATTCTTCCGACGAGCCATACTCGGTCACGTCGCCGCTGTGCAGGACGAAATCCACGGCGAAAGGCAACCGATTGATGGTCTCGATAACTTGCTCAAGATGTCGGTAGCTGTTGAAGCCGTTGTAGCTGAAAGCAGGCGTCTTGCCGAGATGCGTATCGCTGATGTGAATGAAGCGCATGAACTCGCGACCTCTGTCGATGCACAACAGCGCCATTATAGCACGCTCGGCGAGAACCATCAGCGTCACTTGACAAGCGTGCCTACAAAGTGTTATTCAATGAGCGCTGAGCGATCAGGTTGTGAGAAAGCGCATCCGATGTGTGGCAGATATAGTCTGAATGCGTCCGCTGAGCAGCTCGCCGCGCACTTTGAAGCGACCGCGCCTGCCGAATGGCAGCCGCGTTTGAATGCAGCGCCTGCGCAACGCTTGCCCGTCCAGCTTGCGCGTGGCGCGCTGACGCTGATGACTTGGGGCCACACGCCGAGCTGGTCAAAAACGCGCCTGATCAACGCGCGCGCCGAGACGCTGACCGAAAAGCCGACCTTCCGCGCCGCTTTTCAAGCGCAGCGCTGCCTTGTGCCTGCCGATGCATTCTACGAATGGCAGACGCTCGCCGATGGCAAGAAGCAGCCGATGCGTTTTGCGCTGCACAACGGCGCGTTGTTCGCTTTTGCAGGCATCTGGCTGCAAACAGCTGGCGCGCCGCCTGCTTTTCTGATCATCACCACGACGCCTAACGCGCTGGTCGCGCCGATTCACGACCGAATGCCTGTCATATTGCCGCCTGAGCGCTACGCCGTGTGGCTAGATAGCGCTACGCCCATCGCTATCCTGCGCGATCTGCTATGCGCTTTCCCTGCACAGCAGATGACCTGCGAGCCTGCCGATGCTGCTGCGCTGCGCCGCTTCGGTTGAGTTTGAGAGCGAGCCTGAATGCGCCAATTGACGTTCTGTCTTCTTCTGTTTCTGTTGTTGATCGCGGCGTGCAGCAGCGCGCCATCCGAACCTTCAGTGCCATTGCCGCCGACTCAAGCCGCGCTTGCGGCTGCGCAAGGCGAGCGCCTGCCGAGCGGCACGCTGCTGGTGATGCAAGAGAACATGCCGCGCGCGCTCCTGCCCGATGGGCGCGCCATAGCGCTCGCTGAGGCGCAACAAGGCGCGCGCGGCGCTCCCAATGGCGCGTTCGGCATCCTATTCGTCCCGAGCGAAGGCGCGCTCGATCTAGCGCTGGTGGATTACAACCAAAATCCGCCTGCCGTGCGCGAGATTCCCGATGGACGCGCCATGATCAATCCTATCATCGTCTGGCAGCCCGATTCTTCAGGCTTCCTTTTCTACGATTTTCCGCTCATCGGCGGATTGCAAGGCGCGCCAAAAGCGCTCTACTATCATCAAGTGCACGATGGACAGACGCGCACATTGCTGAGCGTTGAGATGAGCGGCGGCAGGCAAGCTGTAGCGCTCGCTTTCTCGCCGAACGGCATGTACTTGCTCTACGGCTTGCTGCGCCAAGACTCAGAGGCGCTCGGCGCGCAGAGCGGCGCAGGTTATCTGCTGAACTTGCTCGGCGGTCAGCCAATTGCCTTGCCTGAAGACGCGCTGCTCGGCTTCGGCGGCTGGCTTGGCGATAGCAGCGGCTTCTTCAACCTGCGCGACGATCCACAGACAGGACGCGGCTACCTGACACACTATCGCTTGGCTCAGCTGGCTGCGCCGCAGCGCCTGACCGCTGACGAGGACAATGTGACGGCTGCTGCCAGCGCGCCTGATGGCAGTCAGCTCGTCTTGGCAGTGCGCACGGCGGACGGTCGCGCTATGCTGCGCTTGTTGCCGCTCGACGGCACGGCACAGCGCGAGCTGTATCGCCTGCCGCTCGGTCAGAGCATCTCGACGCTGATTTGGTCAGCGCCTGATGCCATTTATTTCAGCACGTCGGGCAGCGAAGGCGACCGCGTTTGGCGCATTGCGCCCAGCGGCGGCGAGCCGACTCAGCTTGCCGAAGGCGCCTTGCGCGGCGCGGTGCGCTGAGCGCTGCCTGTCTAAGCAGGATGAACGATGGATGATATCATCAATCGCAAGCGCAAAGGCATGGGCTGCGCTTTAATCGTGCCGCTTGTCTTCGCGTGTATTGCGGCTACGACTGTGGCACTGGATCGGCTGTGTGTGGAAGTGTTGCAATGGCGCGTGCCTGTCCATCCTGAGGCGCGCATCGTCCGCCAGTCCTACAATTTTTTGACGCCAAACGGTCTAGGGCAGAGCGTGACGACGTACTTCGTCAAAGGCGATCCGCGCGAGATTGAGCTGTGGTTCAATCGGCAGATTGGCGAGCGGCTGCGCGCCTTAGATCAAGCGCCTGAGCGCTCGTTTTACTATCGGATCAGCGCAGTGAGCAAGATCGTCGGCGTGGCTGAAGACGGCGTGAACACTCAGCTGATCGTGATCGCGCAGTGTATGAGCAGCCGCGGCGAGTGAGCGCCGATTGCGATTTTCCTGTGACACGCAGTCAGCAGAAGTATGTTATAATTTCGCGCAGAACCTGAACACTTGTGCATAGGAGATGCAGCGCATTTCAATGTCCATCTTACCCGGTCTTGACTTCTTCAACTGCCTCAATGAACGCTCGGACAACTATGCGAGCATGATCAGCGACCTGATTGAGCAGGCGATCACTAACTACCTGCAATACTTGGCAGCCGCTGCCATCACTGATGTTGAGCAAGCCTGGCAACGCTTCCACGAGAGCTTCGCGCTGGAGCAAGATATTGAGACGCTCTCAGCGCTTTACGAGTTCTTGCGGCGCGATTCCATGCGCACATTGGCTTCCTAGACCGAATGCCTTGCAAAAGGCTATCCGATCCTGTGCGGACGTGGTAAAGTTGTGCCACGTCCGCACATTTTGCGGAAATTGCCGATGAATCAGAGCGCATTGCAAGCCTATTTCCGCTTGGGCATGTTGATCGCCGTCGGATCGGTGTTATTATTGATGGTGCAGCAGCCTGAGACGGCTGAGTACGTCGTGACCGTGCTGAGCCTGTGCATTGGCGTGCTGCTGATGGCGCTTGTGGCGCTTGTCGCACGCCTCATGTAAATCATTGCCTTAAGGAGAGTTTTCAAAATGAAGCGCTTGTTCAACCGTTTAGCCGTCGTGTTGATCCTCGTCGCATTAATGTTGGCTGGCTTTGCCGTGCCAAGCCGCAATGCGCAAGCCGTTGAGCCTGATACATTCTACGGCGGCTGGCCCTACAGCGTGCCGCCTAAAGGTCACTTGAATACGTTTGTGCCAGACGGTCTGGCGCTGGGCATTTACCAAGACTTGCTCGAGCCGTCGCTGGCGATGTTCGTCTGGGCGCAGGATACCTATCGCGGCTTGCTGGCGGAATCTTGGGGCTTCGAAGGCGATGATACTTACGTCGTCAAGCTCAAGAGCGGCGCGCGCTGGAGCGACGGCAGCCCTGTCACCGCGCGCGACGTGGTGGTGACCTACGCCATCGGTCGTCTGCGCAACTTCGCCGATTACACTTACGTGGATACCGTCTCGCAGCGCGATGAGCTGAGCGTCGAATTCAAGCTCAAGAATCCGTCCACGCTGGTGGAGCGCTTGCTGCTGCGCACGCGCATCCGCGCCGCTAGCACGTATGGCGCCATCGCTGAGAAAGTTGAGGCGGACGCGCTTGTGGCTGAGATCAATGACTTCCGCCCTGAGAAGATGCTCAGCAGCGGACCGTACACGCTCGACTTGGCGGACGTGACCGACTCGCAGCTGACCTTGCGCCGCAATGAGTTCAGCATCTTCAAGGATGCCAAGTTCAACAAAGTGGTGCTGTACAATGGCGAGACCGAAGCCGTGACGCCGCTCTTCCTCGCCAAAGAGATGTATTACGGCACGTACTTCTTCCCACAACCGACCGAGCGCGCCTTGATCGAGGCAGGCTTCACCATCTTGCGCTCGCCAACCTACTCAGGACCTGGCTTGTTCTTCAACTATGAGAAAGTGCCTGCTTTCCAAGATGTGCGCGTGCGCCATGCCATCGCTTACGCCATTGACCGCGCGCAGGTTGGCGCTGTCTCGTATGGCGAGCTGAGCGGCAATCCTGCTAAGTTCATGGTCGGCATCAGCGATAGCGCCGTGCCGAATTGGCTGCCGCAAGACGTGATCGCCACGCTCAACACTTACGATCACGACCTTGAGAAGGCGGCTCAGCTGATGCAGGAAGCGGGCTACACAAAGCAAGGCGACGTCTGGACGAAAGATGGCAAGCCGTTTGAGGTTGAGCTGCTTGTGCCGTCCGACTTCACGGACTGGGTGCCTGCCGGCGAGAACGTCGCCGAGCAACTGACCGCCTTCGGCATTCGCACCACAGTGCGCGGCACGCCGCGTCCGCAGCAAGTGGCGGATGTGAAAGCGGGCAACTTCGATATGAGCATCCTGCTCTGGGGCTTCCCGAATCCGCATCCGTTCTACGCCTATCGCAACATGTACATCACCAACACAGTCGGCAAGCTGCCCGATGAAAAAGGCGCCAGCATTCCGCTAGTGCAGACGGCGGACGGCGTGGAATATGACTTCGCCGCGCTGATCGCCGCCTCAGGTGCAGGCATTGACTTCGGTCCGCAGCGCGAGGCAGTGACCAAGTTGGCGGTCAGCTTCAACAAGCTGCTGCCAGTCGTGCCGCTCGTCGAGCGTCTAGGCAACACGCCGCTCTTGGCAGAAGCCTTTGAGAGCATCCCAGCTGCCGACGATCCGCTCTACATCAATGCCTTCGGTCAGGATAGCTACATCGTGCTGTGGCTGATTGACGGCACGCTCGCGCCAAAGCGCCGTTAGACCGAGCGACGCGCTCAGAAAATTGAGATAACCTTGTGAGGCGGACTTTTGTCCGCCTCACATCTTGTGTGTAGACGCTTATGCGACTCGGCGTTTATTTGTGATAGTTGACACAAGCCTAGCTGAGCCTCTAAAATTGAGGCAGCCTTGAAGCTCTGCTCGTTGGGCAGAGCTTTCCTGTGCGCAAACCGACTCTGTATTCGTGAGGCTTTGCTATGCTGCTGAGGTCGTTTTTCACTGCCATCACGCGCCTTTCGCTGCGCTTCAAATGGATCACTATCCTCGTGACGGTCGCAGCGCTTGTGCTGGGCGTTGTGGCTGCCGTTCAGCTCAATCAAGAGTTCCTGCCCAACATCGAATTCCCACAAACTTTTGTTGTGACGCTCAGACCAGGCGCCAGCAGCGAAGACCTGCGCGATCTGGTCACCATTCCGCTTGAAGAGGCGTTCGCAGCCATTCCCGGCGTGCTGCCCGAAGGTCTGGAATCGACCACTGCGGCGCCTGTCTCGTTCTTGATCGTGCGCAATGAGTACGGCGTGCGCTCCGATCGGCTGCGCGAGCAGCTGCAAGATGCCATTAACAAAGTCATCGCCGATGGCGTGCCGCTAGGTTTGGAGACGACTGCCGATCTAACGCCTGAGATCATGACCGAAGTGCTGCGCAAAGCGCCCAGCATGTTCAAACACTTTGAGAGCCGTCACTTGCTGGCGATGCCGCCCGAAGTGCTGAACGCCGCCTTCGCGCTCGATCCGCGCTTCGCCGATCAGCTCGACCTGCTAGCGCGCGACCAGTTGGCTGCCGCGCGCGTCAGCAGCGCCGTCAGCGGCGTCAGCGCGCCTGTTGAGCCTGTCCGCTTGCCTGCGGCGTGGCGCATCGTGACCGAAGGACAAGGTGCGAACGTCCCGCGCATCATCAATTTCAACCTGAGCGATATTCCCGTCATCACATCCAGCGTCTCCAGCACAGCGCCTGATATCACGCCTGAGCAGCTCCGCGAAGTGGTAGAGACCGAGCTGATCGCCGCCATACAGAAAATTGACGGCGTGGCAAGCGTGCAACTGGGCGGCGGTCAGCAAATTCCGCCTGAGGTGACCGAAGCGGCGCGCCGTGCGTTGGCGCAGCGCACGGCTGAGCAGATTGGCAATGGCGATGTTGGCGCGCCTGCCACGCCTGTGGCGCAGCCGCCTGCTGAGAGCGGCTCACAGCGCACGCCTGCGCGCAACGCGCCAAGCCTGCCGCCAAACTGGCTGACCGCTGCGCCGTTGCCATTGCCCAATCCTGTCGGCACGCTTTTGGAGCAGCGCTTCGGCATTCGTGCGCAGCTGCGCACTGCCGCCGATCTGCTGACGCTCACCGATCGTGACGGCAAGCGGCTCAGCTTGGCGGAAGCGCTCGACCGCGTGGCGAACATCGCCAACGGCGCCAGCTACCTGCGGACGCTGACGCCAGAAATCCTTGCCTATTGGCGCGCCGAGGCGCCTGAATTCAGCGCTGAGCTGAGCGAAGCGGCGCTACGCGGCATTGCCGACTCAGTCCTCTATCACGGCGCATGGGCGCAATTGCGCGGACAGCGCGGCTTCAGCACTGTGCGCAGCCTCGCCGATCTCGCCAAGATCAAGGGCAGCGCTGCCGCGACCATCAATGCGGTTGTGGCTGAGACGCCTGCCGAGCTGCGCAGCTTCGCTGTGCGCCTTGCCGATGCGCTCTCGCCTGAAGCTGTGCGCGTCCTGCTGAGCCTAGAGCCGACCTTCGCGCAGGAACTCTCGCCCGAAGTGCTGCGCTTGATGTCCGCTCAGGCGCTCGCCGCCTTGCCCGAAGGCTTCATCAGCAATTTGAGCGACGCTGCCTTGCGCGCTGAGCTAGAGGCGATCATCGCCGATCCGAGCAAATCGGCGGCGGCGGCGCTCAACAACGGCGCGGCAGCTGAGACCTTCGCTGACGATCCGAACGCGCCTGCGCTCGCAGCGGCGTGGTCGAATGTGCCAGGCGTCAGTTTGCAGCAAGCTGACGATCTGCTCAAAAAGCCGTTCGGGCTGAGCGCAGCCGCCTTCTTGAACGCCATTGCCGCTACGCCACAAGGTGGCGCCGCCTTGATCGCCTCGCTCTCAGCGGACGTCTTGAACTATGTACAGGCGCGCGATCCGAACTTCTTCGATGAGCTGAGCAGCACCACCATTCAGATGCTCAGCCCTGAGACCTTAGCCGCCTTGCCTTCGGCTGTGCAAGCGCGCGCGCAAGACTTCACGCCAACGCGCAATGTGACGCGCACCAATCAACGCGAGAGCTTGACCATCATCGTGTTCAAGTCACAGGACGCCAACACGGTCGCCGTCTCGGATCGCGTTGAAGAAGTCTATCGCGAAGTGCAGGCGAAGCATACTGAGCTGCAGATCGTGACGGTCTTCGAATCGGCGGGCTTCATCCGCGAGTCCATCGAAGGCGTAGTGCGCGAAGGCGGCTTAGGCGCCATCGGCGCAGTGCTGATGATCTTAGTTTTCCTGAACTTCAGCGTGCGCAGCACATTGGTGGCAGCGGTCTCCATTCCGACCTCGATTGCGGCAGCGCTGATCCTGATGCGCTGGCTGCCTGAGAGCGCTAACAATCTGCTGCAGACGCTGCCTGAAGGCGGCATTGTCACGTTCTTGCTGCGTCTGTTCCCTGCCAATATCACGCTCAACATCATGACCTTGAGCGGCTTGACGGTCGCTATCGGGCGCGTGATCGATGACTCAATCGTGGTCTTGGAGAACATCTATCGGCAGCTGCAAAAAGGCATGGATGCCGAGGCAGCGGTTATCAAAGGCACGCGCGACGTCAGCCTCGCCATCTTCGCCGCCACGCTGACGACCATCGTCGTCTTCCTGCCCATCGGTCTGACGGGCGGTATCATCGGCGAGTTCTTCCTGCCCTTCGGCTTGGCGGTCACTTACGCGCTGGCGGCATCGTTCGTTGTGGCGATCACGACCGTGCCAGTCCTAGCCTTCATGTTCATCCGCAAGCAAGATATGCCTGAAGAGAAAGAAGGCGCTCTGGCGCGCGCCTATGTGCCAGTGCTGGAGTGGTCGCTCAAGAACAAGCCGACCGTGCTGGTGATCGCGGCGATCTCGCTCTTGGCAGGCTTGGCGCTCTTCGCCACGCGCCCGACGACGTTCTTGCCTGCACTTGGCGAGCCGCAAGTCACCATTGACGTGACCATGCCTGCCAATACGCCCATCGCACAGACGGACTTGCTGGTGCGCGAATTCGAGGCATACCTTGAAACGTTGCGTCAGGCTGAGCGCGGCGTCAGCCGCTATCAGGTGAACGTGGGCGGCGGCGGCGGCTTCGGCGATATTGCGGCGGCAATTGGCGGCGGCGGCGGCGTGAACGGCGCGCGCGCTGCGATCATCGCAGGTGTTGATGTGACGGGCGAGGCGCTCAGCGCGCTCACTGCTGAGATACGCGCCAAAGCGAGCGAGATTTTCGGCGAGGATAACGTCACGGTCTCGCGCGCTTCGGTCAGCGAGCAAGGCTTCGGCGGCTTCGCAGTGGTCGCCAGCGGCGATGAGGCGGATTTGCGCGCCGCTGATGCCGAGATCATCAAAGCGCTGAGCGGCGTGCCAGGCTTGACCAACATCACCAGCTCGCTAGAGCGCGTCGGCAGCTCGCAATCGTACTTGCGCGTGGCGCAGCGCTCAGCAGTGCAATACACAGCCGAGCTGGAAGTGACCGATACGCTTGGCGTGACGCGCCAAGCTATCGAGGCAGTGCGCGCCATCCCGAATCTGCCCGCCAGCATCACCATCAGCGAAGGCTTCCAGAGCCAACAGCAGACCGAAGGCTTCAATCAGACCTTCGGCACGATGGGCATCGCAGTACTCGCTGTGTACGCAGTGATGTTGCTGACCTTCGGCTCGTTCGTGTATCCGTTCGCCATTTTGTTCAGCTTGCCGCTGGCAGTGGTCGGCGCGGCGCTCTTTTTGACCATCACCGATCGCGTGGTCGGCATCTCGGCGTTGGTCGGCATGTTGATGCTGATCGGCATCGTGGTCACGAACGCTATCGTGCTGTTGGATCGCGTCCAGCTCAATCGCAAGGAGAAAGGCATGGCGCCGACCGAAGCGCTGATTGAAGCAGGACGCACACGCCTGCGTCCGATCTTGATGACGGCAATCGCCACCATGGTGGCGCTCTCGCCATTGGCGCTCGGACTCTCGAAAGGCGCGATCATCGCCGCTGAGCTTGGCACAGTCGTGATCGGCGGCTTGTTCAGCAGCACGTTCCTGACGTTATTGGTCGTGCCAGTGGTCTACGACCTGCTGGATAATCTGCAACGGCGCGCGAGCGGCAAGCGCGCGAAGTGAGATGACGCGGCGCGCGGTCGGCAAATTGCTGACCGCGCGCCATGTTTCAAGCAGAGGTCGGTTGCGGCTGCAGCCAGCCTTGCAAATGCTTCAAAGCGAGGTCGCTCAGCGCTTGCAAGTGCGCAGGTGAATCGTTCAGGGCAGGGATATAGTGATACGTCCTGCCGCCTGCTTCCAAAAAGACCTCGCGATTCTCGCCGTCAATCTCTTCAAGCGTCTCCAAACAATCGGCGGCAAAGCCGGGACAGATCACGTCCACGCTTTGCACGCCATGCTTGGCGAGTTCTTCCAGTGTCTCGCTTGTGTAAGGCTTCAGCCACTCTTCGCGTCCAAAGCGCGATTGAAAAGCGACAACGTAGCGCTCTTTTGGCAAATCCAGCGCTTCCGCTACCAGACGCGCCGTTTTCTGGCATTCACAGTAGTATGGATCGCCATTCATGAAGTAGCGCTTGGGAATGCCATGAAACGAGAAGACCAACTTCTCGCTCTGACCGTTCCGCTGCCATGCTTCGCGAATGCTCTCGACCAGCGCCGCAATGTAGCCTGCCTGATCGTGATAATGCGTGATGAAGCGCAGCTCGGGCAGCCAGCGCCAGCGCTGCAGCTCGGTCGTGACTGCATCGAAGGTTGAGGCGACCGTCGTGGCGGAATATTGTGGAAAGAGCGGCAGCACCAACAGACGGCGCACATTAGCTGCTTGCAGCTGGCGCAGCGCGTACGGTATAGACGGATCGCCGTAGCGCATTCCGAGCGCCACTTTGATCGGCTGTGCGCTGCGCGCTTGCAAGCGCGCTTGAATGCCATCAGCAATCGCTTGCGAGTACAGCAAGAGCGGCGAGCCTTCTTCTGTCCAAATCGAAGCGTAGAGCGCTGCCGAGCGGCGCGGACGCCGATTCAGGATGATGGCGCGCGTCAGCAGCCACCAAGTCAGGCGCGGGAATTCAAACACGCGCGGATCGTCGAAGAATTGGCGTAAGTAGCGGCGCAGCGCGGGCGTATTTGGCGCGTTTGGCGTGCCGAGATTGGCGACCAAGATGCCGATGCTCTCATCAGTGCCGTGCGGATAGTCTGTGATGCCGATGTATTTCATGAAATTTAACCTGCGTGAATTCTGCCTTAAACGAGCGTGATATGCAGATTATGCAGATTTCTGTAGATTTTGGCAAATTTTTCAGGGCTGGGCAGAAGCAGCCAACAACTGGCGACCTGCTGCGACATCGGCGCTGATCTGCGCGATGAGCGCGTCCACGCCGCTGAAGCGCTGCTCGCCGCGCAGCCGCGCTATGAAGTCCAGCGCCAAAGTTTGACCGTAGATATCGCGGTCGAAATCGAGCAAGTGCGCCTCAACGCGCACTTCGACGCCGCCAAAAGTCGGACGCGAGCCGATATTAGTGACGGCAGCCAAGCGCTCAGCGCCAAGATGCGCGTAACAAGCGTAGACGCCATTGGCAGGCAACAATTGCTCCGACCAGACTGCCAAGTTAGCCGTCGGAAAGCCGATGCTGCGTCCGCGATGATCGCCGTGAACGACTTCGCCTGCCACGCGATAGGGTCGTGCCAATAGCTGAGCAGCAGCGCCGACGTCGCCTTCGGCGAGCGCTTGGCGAATTGCGCTGGAACGAATGGCGCGATGCTGATCGTCCAACAGCAGGTCTACCGATTGCACGCGGAAGCCTTTTTGCCGTCCTTGCGCGCTCAAAAAGGCGAAGTCGCCTTCGCGCTGATAGCCGAGCGCGAAATCAGGCGTCAGCCATAGGCTCGTCATGCGCAAATGCGCGAGGAGCACATCCACGAAGTCTGCCGCACGCATGTAGCGTATGGTCTCATCGAATTGCTGCGTCACGACGATATCCACGCCGAGCGCGAAGAGCAGCTCAGCGCGCTGCTCAGGCGTCGTCAGATAGTAACGTCCTGTGATGCCGCGTAGGATCACGTCAGGATGCGGAAAGAATGTGACCGCTGCCGCGAGTTGGTCAGCCTGATGCGCGGCTTCCACCACTTTCTTGAGCAGATATTGATGACCGCGATGCACGCCGTCAAAAATGCCGATGGTGACGACGGAAGGCTGCGTCAAGCGAACTGCCGAGAGCTGTGTGGCGTGTTGAGACAAGATTTTTTCCATCGCGCTAGGGAAATTATCTCTAGATCATATCCACTCAGGCGCAGTTTGTCACACTTCAGGATTTTTACAGGTTCTTTACAGGAGTTGATCTGAACAGCTGGCACTGAAATTACATTTACGTAGTACAATAATGTCAAAAAATTGTATTGAGTGTTGATATGCCTGAACAATCTGAGCGGATTGCATCAATGCGCAGCCTTTGGCAGAAGGCGCGGCGCAAGCTCGTGCGTCAAGCGATAAACTTGGCGGACGATCCAATTGAAGTGCAGGCGCTGCTCTTGGAACGGCAGCCATTCACGCCTGAGACAGTCATTCGCGCCTATCAACACGGCTTTTTCGCTATCCCAAAAGAGAAAGGTGGCATGTGCTGGCTCAATCCGCCTGAGCGTGGCATCCTGCCGATCGATGACTTTCACGTTGAAAAGGAAGTGGCGCGCATTTTGCGTCAAAAGCGCTTCAACGTGAGCGTGGACACTTGCTTTGCGCAAGTCATTCGCGCTTGCGCTGATCATAAACGCGAGAAGCTGGGCGAGACTTGGCTGACCGAAGAAGTGCTTTCGGTCGCTTGCGCGTTGCATCGGCTTGGCGTGGCGCACAGCGTGGAAATTTGGCAAGGCGATGAGCTGGTCGGCGGCGTTTATGGCATTGCCCTAGGCAGCTATTTCAGCGGCGAGAGCCAGTTCTACAAGGTCACGAACGCAGGTAAGATCGCCATGATTCGCTTGTGCGAGATTCTGCGCGCCAGTCGCTTCACACTGCACGACTCGCAATACAACTCGCCTTACATGCAACGTTTTGGCGGCACTGCCATTCCAAGAGCTGAGTTTCTTGACCGCTTGACGCACGCTCTGCTCAAGCCTGCCGCTTTCGCGCTGCCTGCCGACCTGCTCTGAGACAACTGCTTGACAGGCAAATCGAGGCGCGCTATGCTGATAACGCGCTGGACAATTGCATGAGAGACTGAGCGAGCGGCATGAGCGAACATTCAGGTCTTGTGGATAAGCGGCAGGCGATCATTGCCAAAAGACTCGGCGCGCTGAGTGCATTGATAGTGAGCTTGACGCTTTTTGCCGCGCCGATGGTCGCTTTGGCGGCTGAGGACGAGAAGGCGAGCGCGCCGGCAGGCATTGGTCTGTTGATTTTCCTGCTGGGACTGGCGGCGATTGGCGCCGTTGGTTTCTATTACATCCGCGAGAATCAGGCGGCGGCAGAGGCGGAGAAAAAGGCGCGCGAGCAGTGAGCAAGGCGCGGAATCAGAGCGATTCCGCGCCTTACAGATGACGCTAATCGGCGCTTGGCAGGCGGCAGCACAAGGTCAGGTTTTTGGCAGCGTAGACCTCATCAACGCGGCTGACGGGCGTAGTGTGCGGCGCGCTGTGCAGCAGCTCAGGCGCTTCACGCGCTTCGCGAGCGATGGCACGCATGGCTTCGATGAAGCGGTCGAGCGTCTCTTTGCTCTCGCTCTCGGTCGGCTCGATCAACAACGCTTCATGCACAATCAGCGGGAAGTAATTCGTCGGCGGATGAAAGCCATAGTCCATCAGGCGCTTGGAGATATCCAAAGCGCGGATATCAGGCACATCGGCGAAGCGGCCTTCGATCACGACTTCGTGTCCGCACATGCGATTGTATGGCACTTTATAAGCATCCGCCAAACGCACGCGCACGTAATTAGCGTTCAGCACGGCGTGACGGCTGATCGCTTTCAAGCCTTCGGCGCCGTGCAAAGCGATGTAAGTGTAAGCGCGCACGTGCATCCCGAAGTTGCCGTGAAAGGCTTTCAAGCGTCCGATGCTCTTCTCAGGCATGACGAAGCCGTAGCGCGGCGCGCCTTCCGCCTCGGATGCTTCTTCCACAATCGCCACAATCGGGCCGGGCAGATAGGGCAGCAGTTTTTCGTTGACCGTGACTGGCCCTGAGCCTGGTCCGCCGCCGCCGTGTGGCGTGCTGAACGTCTTATGCAGGTTATAGTGCATCACATCGAAGCCAAGCTCGCCCGGCTTGATCACGCCGAGCATGGCATTCATGTTGGCGCCGTCCATGTACATCAAGCCGCCGCACGCATGCACGATCTTGATGATCTCTCGGATGTTCTCGTCGAAGACGCCGAGCGTGCTAGGCACAGTGATCATCATGCCTGCCACGGTCTCATCAGCGGCGGCGCGTAGCGCGTCCAAGTCCACGTCGCCGCGCGCATCGGACGGCAAAGTGACCACTGTGTAGCCTGCCATCGCCGATGTGGCAGGATTGGTGCCGTGCGCGCTATCTGGCACAAGAATCTTGGTGCGCTTGGTATCGCCGCGCTCCTGATGGTAAGCGCGGATCATCAAAATGCCCGCCAGCTCGCCTTGTGCGCCAGCCGCAGGCTGCAGGCTGCAGCCTTTCATACCGCTGATCTCGCACAGCCACTGCTGCAGCGTGTACATCAACGCCAGCGCGCCTTGCGCTGTCTCAGGCGCTTGCAAGGGATGCAAATTGGCGAAGCCGGGCAGCCGCGCTGTATCTTCATCAATCTTCGGATTGTATTTCATGGTGCAAGAGCCGAGCGGATAGAAGCCTTTGTCAATGGCGTAATTGAGCTGGCTGAGGCGCACGAAATGACGCACCACATCAAGCTCGGAGACTTCAGGCAGCTCCAGCGAGTCGCGCAGCAAGTGCGCGGGCAACGGCGCCGACTCCGGCACGTCCAGCTTGGGCATCAGCGTCTCGGCTCTGCGTCCGCTTGCGCTGAGTTCGTAAATGAGCGGCTCTAAGGCTTTTGCCTGAACAGTCTGTGTGGTCATCGCTACAACTCTCTCTCTAGCCGTTCTGGGCAGCTTCCAAGGCTTGGACAAGTGCGTCAATCTCGGCGCGTGTGTTCATCTCAGTGACGGCGAGCAGCATCTGGTTCTCGCGGTCGGGATAATCTTGGCTCAGATCGTAGCCGCCGATGATCTGATGTTTTTCGAGCAAATAGCGGTTGATCTCAGCGACAGGACGCGGGCAGGTCACCGCGAATTCGTTGAAGAACGGCAAGCGCGTGTGAACTTGATAGCCGCGCAGCTGAGCGATGCGCTCAGCCGCATAGTGCGCCTTGTGGTAGCACACTTCGGCAACGCGCCGCAAGCCGTGTTTGCCCATCAGCGCTAGGTAGATGCAGCCTGCCAGCGCCATCAAGCCTTGATTGGTGCAGATGTTGCTGGTCGCTTTCTCGCGGCGGATGTCCTGCTCGCGCGGACGCAATGTCATCACATAAGCGCGCCGTCCGTCGCTATCAACCGTCTCGCCGACGATGCGCCCTGCGATCTTGCGCACCAGCTCATCTCTGACGGCGAAGAAGCCGAGATACGGTCCGCCGAAGCTGAGCGGAATGCCAAGCGATTGTCCCTCGCCGACCACGATATCCGCGCCGAGCGCGCCGGGCGGCTTGAGCAAGCCGAGCGCAATCGGCGTGGTGACCACGCACAAGAGCGCGCCGCTGGCGTGGACTTTCTGCGCCAAGTTGCTGAAATCCTCGATCTGCCCGAAGAAATTTGGATACTGCACAGCGAACATAGCGGTGTTTTCATCCAACAGGTCGAGCAGATCGTCGAGTGTAGCGCGTCCGCTCTTATCGCCGACGAAGCGCGTGCCATTCCCTTGATGGTAGGTGCGCGCTACAGCGCGATACTGCGGATGAATATTCGGACTCAGGATAACTTTATTGCGCTTCTGTCTGTGGTGCGTCAGAGCGACTGTGATCGCCTCGGCGAAGCTGGTGGCGCCATCATAATGGCTGGCATTGGCGGCATCCATGCCCGTCAGCTTGGCGATCATGCTCTGCCATTCGAAGGTTGCCTGCAGCGTGCCTTGGCTCATCTCAGGCTGATAGGGCGTGTAAGCTGTGTAGAACTCGCCGCGCATCAGCAGGTGATTGATGACGCTCGGCGTGTAGTGATTGTAAGCGCCAGCGCCTAGAAATAATGCGTACTCAGGCGCGACGGCGTTGTGGCTCGCCAATGCCTGCAGTTCCCAGAGCGCTTCCATCTCGCTGAGCGCTTCGGGCAAGTTGAGCGGCGGAAAACGATATTCTGCAGGGACGGCGTCAAACAATTCTTCTAGCTTGGTGATGCCAATCGCGTCGAGCATCGCGGCGCGGTCGGCGTCAGTGTGTGGAATATATGGCATGGTGGATACCTTTTTAACGCTTGACGGTTACGACAAACTCACGGCGTCTCACGCAGAGGCGATAAGTGTAGTCGGTGCATCTTCTCGCGTAGATTATACACTGCGCAGCGCGCTGAAAACAAAACGGCGCGCCACAGGTCTTGCAGCGCGCCGCGCACAAGGCGATGGATCAGTAGCCTGAGGTCGGCGTCGCCGTCGGCTCAGGCTTGTACTCGCCAATTGCCTTCAGGGCAGCTTCGACCAGCGACGTATCCACCAATTCAGGCACGTTCAGCAGCTCAGGATATTCCAACAAGCCGCGACTCTTGAAGTAGCGCTGCACTTCTTCGAGATCGGCGACTGGAATCACGCCGTTCGGATCGTAGTATTGGCGATTCATGCGCTGCACCACTGGCGCAGGCACATTCGTGTACTTCTCGATGATCGCGGCGAGCGACTCGTCAATCTCGCCTTGCAGGTCGCGAGCGGCGCGCAAGTAAGCGCGCATGAACGCCTCTGCCACAGGACGCCGCTCTTTGAGCATTGACTCGCCCATGAAGACGTAGGTGACCGTGATGCCATCAATGAAGTCATCGGCGAGGAAGGCGAGCAAGCCTTGATCGCGACCGAGCGTCGCCAATGGCTCAGTGATCACGGCTGCATCAATCGCGCCGGCGTCCAGCGCAGCCGCCATTTGCGGGAAAGGCATCGGCACAGTGGTCACCTCGTCCATGCTCACGCCGCCGCGCTGCAGCGCCGCATAGACCCAGTACTCAACCGCTGAGCCGACGTTGTTGATAGCGATCTTCTTGCCGCGCAGGTCAGCAGCGCTCTTGATCTCATCCGTGCGCTTGGCAGAGATCACCAGCGGCGTCGCCAAAGGCGGACGCTCTGTGTGCAGCGGCGCCACGATCTTCACAGGGAAGCCGAGCGCAATAGCGTTCCACAGCGCAGCGCCCGCGCCTGTAGCCGCCACATCCAAGTTGCCGGCGGCAAGCTGCACAATCGAGTCGCCGCCGCCGGCAGGCAACGGCACCAGCTCGATCTCAATGCCTTCCTCGGCGAAGTAGCCGCGCTCCACGCCGACGAAGAAGGTCGCGTAAGTGATCACAGGAATGTAGCCCAAGCGCACTTTCTCGCTCTGCGCATACGCCGATGGCTGAGCGACCGATAGGAACAGCGCAACAAGCGCAAGGATCAACAACAGGTGACGCATGTCAAAACTCTCCGTGTTCAGTTAGCAGGCGTAGCAGCAGGTTTCGGCATATATTCGCCTAAAACCTCGATTGCTTTTTCCACAAGCGATGTGTCAACAAACGGTTTCAGGTCAATTGGTTCAGTGTATTCCAAGACGCCGCGCTCAAGGAAGTAGCGTTGCAGCTCTTCAAGGTCTGCCAGCGGAATTGTGCCGTTTGGATCGTAGTAGGGACGGTTGGCGCGCAGCACCACATCCGCAGGCACGTTCGTGTACTTCTCAATGATGGCGGCAGTCTCTTCATTCAGCCAACCTTCGTCGTCAAGGTCGCGCAGCGCGCGCAGATAAGCGCGCACAAAGCCTTCCGCAACCTCAGGTCGCTCGTTCAGCAGCGGCAAGCCCATGTACAAGTAAGTGACCGTGATGCCATCTACGAAGTCATCGGCAAGCACAGCCACTGTGCCTTGATCCTTCTGAAGCGTCGCGAACGGCTCGCCCAAGATAGCGGCGTCAATCGCGCCGCTCTCAAGCGCCAGCGGCACATCGCGGAAAGCGACGGCGGTTAACGTGATATCCTGCATGGTCAAGCCTGCTTTGCTCAGCGCAAGGTAGACCCAGTATTCAGTGGCGGCGCCTGTCGCGTTGATCGAGACCGTCTTGCCTTTCAGGTCTGCCACACTTTTGAGTTCAGCCGTGCGCTTGGCAGAGATGACCAGCGGACTGGCGATCGGCGGGCGCTCGGTGTGCATTGGCGCTACGATGCGGAATTCCAAGCCAAGATTAGCAGCGTTCAGCAAGCCTGCGCCAACGCCGCCGACCGCCGCATCGAAGTTGCCTGCGGCGAGCTGCACAACCGAATCAGAACCGCCTTGTAGCGGCGTCAGCTCGACCGTGATATCCTCAGCGGCGAAGTAGCCGCGCTCTATTGCGATGTAGAGCGGCGCATAGATCATGACGGGCACGTAGCCGATGCGCACTGTGCGATTTTCCTGCGCAGCGAGCGTGCCAAGCGCGCTCGCGCTCAGCATCAGCACAAGCAGCAGCGCCGTCAGACGCATCACTCGTTTCATAGAAGCTCCTTTGGTGGACAAATGCTTCACAGGTTTCAGATCGTTCAAAACGATCTGAAAGTTATTGTACTTTGTTTCACAAATTGATGCAAGGGCAAAAATTAGGCGGAAGGCTGCTCTGCACGATGAGCAGCCTTCAGGACGTGCGGTCAGTTTGTGGCGAAGAAGCGCTTCACGCGCTCAGAGTTGACGTACAGCAGCACGAAGACGTTCGCAGCGATGTTGAACACGGCGCCGATGCTCAAGCCGCTCGTCAGGCTCAGCGCGCTCAAGATCGCGCCTACCAGCGCCAAGACCATCACCAGCGCGCGCGCCCAGTCCTTGCCGCTATAGAGCGAAAAGCCGAGGACGATGCTCAACACGCCTTGAATCAGACCCCAGATGCCGCTCGCCAGCAAGCCCGGCGCAAAGCAGACCAGCACGACGCCGAAGACGCTTGTCAGCAAGCTCCACATCGCTGACGCCAAGCCCCACAGAATGTAGTAGGCGCTCAGGATGGTGATGCCGAATGGACGGCTCTCACGAAACATTTTGGTGTGACTCCTTTCACAGACCGATCTAAAATCTAATTACGCAGCGCAGCGCAAAAGGTTACTCCATCCTGCCCGTATCTTCAAGCGCCGTCAGGCGCAGCCAGTCCACCAGCACGCCGAGCGTCCGTCCGATTGCCTCATCCTGCCCGTCCAGATCGTAGCTCAGCGCCAACTCCAGATAGCCGTCCGCAAAAGGCAACGCCTCTGCAGGCAACCTGAAAGTGTACTCCGCCAGACCGTCGGGCTGCACGGCGACCGAGTCGAGCGGCACGCCGTTAGCGTTCAAACTGAGCTGACGGACTCGCCCGAAGGCTTGCGCTGAGACTGTGATCTGATAATCGCGCCGCTCAGGGACGCGCAAGTGAAGCCATGCCGCCGTCTCTGCGCCCGTCCAGCGCGCCGTGATGCCTGCGATGTTCTCGGCGTAATGCCAGCCGCGCCCGATGAAGCGCACATCTTCTGCCGCGCCGAGATCGATCACGCCGTCGCGTGGCACGCGCTGCGGACAGCCGTCCCAATCAGGATGTGCCGCCGCGCGATAAGCGACTGCGTCGCCTTCGATCCACACAGGACACAGCAAATGGCGCACATCGCGATTGAAAAAACTGAAAAGCTCGGTCAGCGCCGCGCTCTCGCGTCCGATCAAGTCCTTATGCACGACGAAATAGCCAATCGGATAGCCGAAGACGCGCTCTTCCATCTGTCGCCGCACAAAATCTGCATCCAGCGGCACGCGCTGCCCAAGCCAACTCAACATCGGATCGCCTGTCTCGATGTAGAAGAAATTCTCAACAGGCGCGCGCGAGACAAAGCCGTTGATCATGCGCTTTTGATGCACAATGCCATACCATTGCAGCTGCGTCGCGCGCGGATCGCCTAGCAGCACCTCGCCTGTGCCAACGCCTGTCGGAATTTCCACCAACACAAGGCTGTCGTACGGCTCGCCGCGCTCCGCGCCGATTTGCGCGTAGAAGGCGTAGGCAGGCGGCACGGGCGTCAGCGGCGCTGTTTCCCACAAGCGAATTGCCCAGGCGTTAGCGAGGAAAGCGCACACGAAGACTGCCAATTGCAAGCGCGGCTTGCCTGCCACCAGCGGCGTGAAGACCTTGCCTGCGAAGACGGCGATGGCGATCACAAAAATCGGCGATAATCGCCACGGCATTCCGAACATGCCGCCTGTCAGCGCGTGCAGCAGGCGATAGGGCGTCGGCAGGCTCAGCGCGCCAAGCTGAAGCGTGCCGCCGAGCGCGATCAGGAACGGCGGAATGCCCGCCCAGAACCAAAACCAACGTCCGTCGTTTTTATGCCGCGCACGGCGCACGAAGAGCGCCGCGCACAGCGCGATCAAGGCGCTCAGCGTCACAAACGCGCCCAATGAAGGCGTGTTCCACTGCCACCACGTCTCAGCCATGCTGAACAGCCGCGCAGCGATGCCCGGTCGCTCAGCTGCCGCGCCCGGCGCCAGCGTGCCGCGAAATTCCAGCGCGTAGCGCAAATAGCCAAATTGCCACAGCAGCGCCGCTGCCACACCGACCGTCAGCGCCGCCGCGCACAGCAGACCGAGCAACTGACCGCCTGCGCGGCGCGCGCGCCACAAGCTCAGCACGCCATATGGCACGACCAAAAACGCGGCGAAGATCGGAAATTGATGGTCGCTCATCGCCAAGCCGTAGAGCGCCACGCCTTGCACAGCCGACCATATGACGATCCATAGCGCACTGCGCGCCTGCACGGCGCGCACGGTCTGGCTCCACAGCAGCAAGTGCAGCGGCAGCCAAAACCAGTTCATCAGATTGATATGTGTGTTATAGTACCAGTAGCGCGCAATCGGAAAGGTCTGCAGCGCAATGCCGCCAAGCAGAGCCAAGCTGATCGCAACGCCTTCACGCCGCAACCAAGCGAACAACAGATAGCCGTTCAAGGTGCAGGCGATGAAG
>Ga0308403_1000172_pt1 | contig 27152 bp, 24 predicted proteins | sample HotsprSampleOSM3_FD_203470 | JGI IMG/M metagenome (GOLD analysis project Ga0308403, IMG submission 203470) | Hot spring phototrophic mat microbial communities from Octopus Spring, Yellowstone National Park, Wyoming, United States - 20060914_OS-M3 ... | reverse complement strand
GGCGTGCGCGTCGGCGTATGTGTGAGAGTCGCCGTGAAGGTCGCGCTCGGCGTCAAGGTCGCTGTGGCAGTCGCCGTGTTGGTGGCTGAGGCAGTGAAAGTAGCACTTGGCGTCTGCGCTATCTCAGTGGCGAGGATGATCGCCTCAAGCGTCCGCTCAATGGCGCGCGCCGTCTGCGACGCGCTGAGCGCGGCGGCAAAAGTTTGGGTGGCGTCAGGCGTGTGTGTAGCAGTCTCAGTCGCCGTCACCGTGAAGGTGGCAGTTGGCGTCTGAGTCGGCGTGATGGTCGGCGTGCGCGTCGGCGTGAAGGTCGCCGAAGGCGTTTGCAGCGGCGGAAGCACAACAGGACTCAGGGCAGTGGCGGTCTGCTCGAAGGCGCGGCGCGTGCTTTCAAAACCTGCGATAGCGGTCAGCGTGAGCGGCAGGTCAGGCGGCACGGCAGGCGGCGCAGTGACGACAACAGTCACGACGACGGGCGTGGCAGTCGGTTGCGCAGCAGCTGTCTGCGCGATCAGCGTCTGGCTATTGACGAAGGTGCTGGTGAACGCAGCGCCGAGAGTCTGAGTCGCCTGCGCTTGCGCAGTTTGTGTAAGCGCGAGCGTGGCTTGGGCGTCGCGCGTCGCCTGCAAGAATGCGTCAAGCGTCGCCTGCGCAATTGAGATAGCAGTCGCTCGCACGTCAGGCGTCGGCGTGTTGGTGGCGGTCGGCGTGTTGGTCGGCGTGAAGGTGCGCGTGGGCGTGGCAGTCGGCGTGAAAGTTGGCGTGTTGGTCGGCGTCTCGGTCGGCGTCGCGCTGGGCGTCTCAGTGTTAGTCGGCGTGGCAGTCGGCGGATTGATGGCGAATTGTGTGGCGGCGATGTTTGTGGCAAGCGCGTTCTGCTGAGCGATCACAGTCTGTGTGGCGTTGCGCGCCGCTTGAGCGCGCTCAGTGGCATCGGGCGTGTTGGTGAAGGTCGCAGTGCTGGTCGCGGTCGCTGTCGGTTCGGGCGCAGGCGCGCAGCCTGCTATGAGCAGCAAAATGCTGACTAGGATGAATAGCGTATGCCGTTGCATCGCACTTCCTTTCGATGTTAAGAAGAGATTAACTTAAAATAATCTCTGCTCTCACAAAGATCGGACGAATTGTAGCTTGCTCAAGGCAGCGCTGCAAAAATCGGCGCGCTAGAACAGACCGACGATGTTGCCTTCGGCGTCAATGTCCACTTGCTCAGCGGCAGGATGTTCGGGCAAGCCGGGCATGGTGCGCATCTCGCCGCACAGCGGATAGATGAAGCCTGCGCCGACGCTGGCGCGCACTTCGCGGACAGGCAACGTGAAGCCTTGCGGCGCGCCGCGCAAGCTCGGATCGTGACTCAGGCTCAGGTGCGTCTTCGCCATGCAGATCGGCAAATTGCCCAGACCTGCGCGCTCGTACATCGCGATCTGGCGCTCGGCAAGCGGCTCGTAACTGACGGCTGCCGCGCCATAAATCTTGGTCGCGATGGTCTCGATCTTCGCCTTGATCGGCTGCTCCAGATCGTACAAAAAGCGGAATTGGCTCGGCGTCTCGGCTGCTTGCACAACCATCTCCGCCAATTCAGCGGCGCCGCGTCCGCCTTCCGTGAAATGCCGTGAGACCGCTGCGCCGAGCGCGCCGCCTTGCACAGCAATGCGCCGAATCGCCTCGATCTCATCAGGATGATCGCTCGCGAAGACGTTGATCGCCACCACAGGCGTCACGCCGTGCAGACGCACGTTCTCGATCTGCTTGAGCAGATTCGCGGCGCCTGCTTCAACATCCGCCACGTTGCGCTCCAGCAGCTCAGACGGCAACGGCTTGCCTGCCACAATTCGATAGCGTCCGCTGTGCGCTTTGAGCGCGCGCACTGTGACCACTAGCACGGCTGCATCAGGCGTCAGACCGCTGTAGCGGCATTTGATATTGAAGAACTTCTCCGCGCCAATATCCGCGCCGAAGCCGCTCTCTGTGATCACGTAGTCGGCGCACTTGATCGCGAACTGATCGGCGAGGATGCTGCTATTGCCGTGCGCAATGTTTGCAAATGGTCCCGTGTGGACAAGCACAGGCGTGTTCTCAAGCGTCTGCAGCAGATTCGGACGCAAGGCTTCTTTCAACAGCGCAGCCATCGCGCCTGCCGCGCCGATCTGCTCGGCTGTGACAGGCTGCTTATCTTCAGTGAAGGCGACCACGATCCGAGCGAGCCGCTCGCGCATGTCGCGTAGCGACGTCGTCAGGGCGAGGATCGCCATCACCTCGCTGGCGACCGCGATATCGAAGCCTGTCTCGCGGATCACGCCGCCTTCCGTCTTGCCGCCCAGACCGATGATGATGCGGCGCAGCGCGCGATCGTTGATATCCACCACGCGCTTCCACGTGATGCTATCAAGATCGATGCGCAATGGATTGCCGCGCATCAGCTTGTTATCCAACATGGCGGCCAGTAAGTTGTTGGCTGCGCTCACGGCGTGAATATCGCCCGTCAGGTGCAGGTTGAAGGTTTCCATCGGCACAACCTGCGCATAGCCGCCGCCGGCGGCGCCGCCTTTGATGCCGAAGGTTGGACCTTGCGATGGTTGCCGCAGCGTGACCACAGCGCGCTTGCCGATGTGCCGCATGGCTTGCCCCAGACCGATGGCTGTGGTCGTCTTGCCTTCGCCCAGCGGCGTCGGCGTGATGGCTGTCACGTCAATGTAACGTCCGTTCGGTCGCTCTTGCAGCTTGCTGAGCGCTTCAAGGCGCAGCTTGGCGACGTACGGACTGCCATATAGGTCAAGGTCGTCAGGCGTCAAGCCCATCTGCTCAGCGATGTGATGAATGTGCTTCAACTGCGCACGTTGTGCGATGACAATATCCGGGAGCATTTTAATTCCTCAGTTCAAGGTCTCAGGAGAACTTTCAAGACGCCGCTGCTGCTGGCGTGTTCGAAGGCAGCAAGGCTATCTTCGAGCGGATAGATCGCCTCGATCAGCGACTCAACGTCAATCAGGCGCTTTTCCAGCAGCCGAATCGCCGCGCTGAACGGACCGCAACGGCTGCCGATGACTTTGATCTCGTCCACCACTACGCGAGTCAGGTCAGCGTTCGGCAGACCGCTATACGTGCTTTTCAGCACCACTGTGCCGCGCGGACGCACGATCTCGAGCGCGCTGGCGAAACCTTCGGCATTGCCTGTGCAATCCACCACCACATGCGCGCTCCTGCGCCCGATGCGATCTAGCCAATCGGCGCGTCGCGCATCCACATAGGAAATCTGCCACTTCTCCAGCAAACCGATCGGACGTGCGCGCCGCGCCACTACTACCAACTCGCAACCTAGCTGCCGCAGCACTTGCGCCGCCAATAAGCCTAGCTTGCCCGCGCCCAGCAAAACGACGCGCTGCGACGGCGCGATCGGCACTAGCTCTGGAATTTGCAGCGCTGCCGCCAATGGCTCGACAAAAACTGCCGCCTCATCGCTGATCGTCTCAGGCACGGCGTATAAATTCCGCACAGGCAGCCGAAAGCGATCCGCGAAGACGCCGTCATAGCGATCTATGCCAAGCGTAACACGATTACGGCATTGGCTCGGCACATTGGCAAGGCAAAAATCGCACACGCCGCACGCGACGTTGATCTCGCCGACCACGCGCGTGCCTGCCGCAAAGCTGCCGTAATCCGCCAAAGTCTCGCCCACGAACTCGTGACCCAACACGCCTGTGAAGCCCATGTAACCGCGCGTCAGCTCGAGATCAGTGTGGCAGATGCCTGCTAGCCGCAACTTGATGAGAGCCTCGTTCGCTTTTGGCTCAGGCTCAGGCAGATCGTGGCGCAGCGTCAACGTCTTCTCAAAATACAATCCGCGCAATCGTCTCGTCCTCTCGCTATGTTGTGTAAGTGTAAAAGCCGCGTCCTGTTTTGCGCCCATAGTGACCTGCCGCCACCATCTTGCGCAAGAGCGGACACGGACGATATTTGTCTTCGCCCAGCTCGCTGTGCAGCACTTCCAGAATGGCGAGGCAGACATCTAATCCGATGAAATCGGCGAGTGCAAGCGGACCCATCGGATGATTCATGCCCAGCTTCATCACGCCGTCAATGGCTTCCGCTGTGCCAACGCCTTCCATCAGGCAGAAGATCGCCTCGTTGATCATCGGCATCAGAATGCGATTGGCGATGAAGCCTGGCGAGTCGTTCGCCTCAAGCGCCGTCTTGCCCATGGCGCGGCACACTTCAAGCGCCACAGCGACTGTCTCCGCGCTCGTATCCAAACCGCGAATCAGCTCGACCAACGGCATGATCGGCACAGGATTCATGAAGTGCATCCCGATCACCTGACTCGGTCGTTTGGTAGCAGCCGCAAGGCTAGTGATCGAGATCGAGGATGTGTTGGAAGCCAGCAGCGCGCTCGGCTTCGCCAGCGCGTCCAGCTCGGCGAACACTTTGAGCTTGAGCGGCTTGTTCTCAGTGGCAGCCTCGATGATCAGGTCGGCATCCGCCGCCAGCGCTAGGTCTGTGCCACTGACCATGCCTTCCAGCGCGTTTTGGCGCGCTGTCTCATCTATTTTGCCCTTGCTGAAGAGCTTCTCTACGCTCTGTTGGATGCTCTGCCTAGCGCGTGCGAGCGCCTCAGCGCTGATGTCGATCAGCGTCGTGTGAAAGCCGCTGGTCGCGCTCACCTGCGCAATGCCGCTGCCCATCGTACCTGCGCCGATCACAGCGACCCGCTCTACTTTGGTCAAACTCATCTGTGAAAATCCTCTCAAAGTCATTTTGGCAGCTATTATAGCGAGCGATCTGCCAAAAAGCGCGCTATGCCGAGCCGTTGATCGAATTGAGCAATTGTGATAACATACACATCGGTCTTATCTTGGGAAAGCGAGATTCTATGAGCGCACCGATCATTCAGGGCAACTACGATGAGCTTGCTGCCATCGAGCGTGCCTTCGAGCGCCATGCCGACGACCTGAATGCGCTGCAGCGGCTCATGACAGGCTGTTTGGATCAGCTGCGGCGCGGCGCTTGGCGCGGCGAAGGCGCGCAAGCCTTCTACGATGAGATGCTCGACGTTGTACTGCCCGCCCTGACGCGCCTGCGGCACGCCTTACAAGAATCCGCTGCCGCGGCACGGCGCGTCGTTTACACACTCAGCGCCGCCGAGAACGACTCGGCGCAGCTCTTCGGATGATCACATGGACTACGCACAACTGCTGGCAGTCGCGCTCAACGATATCCATCGCGCCGATTTCAACGCCTTGCGGCAGGCTTATACGCGCACGCCACAGTACGATCCGTATCGCAGCGGCGCGGCTGATGCCGAGCTGGTCGAGCTGATCAGCGCTGAAAACTGGTCGGCGGCGGCTGTGCGCTGCGAGCAGCTGATCGCCGCTGATTATCTGCACGCGCCACTGCACTTGATCATGGCGTATATCTACCAAAAGCTGGAAGATGAAGCGCGCGCCGAGTGGCATCTGCGCTTTGCGCGCGGCTTGATCAGCGCCTTGCTCAGCAGCGGCGACGGACGCAGCCCTGAGACCGCCTTCAAGGTGATCGCCGTCCGCGAAGAATATGAGCTGCTGCGCGCCTTGAGTCTGCAAGCATTGCAGCAGCGCTTGATCGTCCACGACGAGCGCTACTACGACGTGCTGACCGTCCGCGATGTGAACGGTGTGCAAGGCGAAGTCTTCTTCGAAGTGACCGCCATCGTCGGACGCACACTCTAGCGCCATCTGATGTCTCATGCCATAATGTCGGATCGGCTGCGCGCGCCTGTCTTGCGCGTGGCAGCTATTACATCGCTCTGTGCTTCAGAAAGGACTGTTCATCCTGATGACTGCTCAAGCTGTTGGACGCGCTTACCGCTACATAGATATCGTGACGGCAGCCTTTGTGGCTGTGCTGTTGATCAGCAATATCGCCTCGACCAAAATCGTGGCGTTCGGTCAGCTGACCTTCGATGGCGGCACGTTGTTGTTTCCGCTCGCCTATATCTTCGGCGATATCCTGACCGAAGTCTACGGTTACAAACGCGCGCGCCGCGTGATTTGGATCGGCTTCTTTTGGATCGCCGTGATGGCGCTCACGCTCTCGTTTGTGCAGGCGCTGCCGCCTGATCCGCAGTGGGACGTCATTGAAGGCGTGCCGAGCTGGACGCGCGATCAGAGCTTCGCCCTGATTCTCGGTCAGACGCCGCGCATCGTGATCGCCAGTTTGCTGGCATACTTCGCCGGCGAGTTCGTCAATTCTTTCGTGCTTGCCAAGATGAAAGTCTGGACGAATGGACGCTATCTGTGGACGCGCACTATCGGCTCGACGCTGGTCGGGCAGGCGGTGGATACTGGCGTCTTCGTGGTGATCGCTTTCTTGATCGCCTTGCCCATCGCCATTTTTGCGCCTGAGACTGCGCTGCCGCCTGACCTCGTCTTCACCATTTTTGTCTCGAATTATGTGTTCAAGGTCGCAGTGGAAGTTTTATTCACGCCGCTCACTTACCTGATTGTGAACAGCTTGAAGCGCGCTGAGGACGAGGATTACTTCGACCGCAACACGGACTTCAATCCGTTCATCTTTAGCATGTGAGCGGCAAACGACGGCTGCACGCTGAAATTTGGATCGGGCTGTGCGTCACGCTATAGTTGGATCAAGGTCTATCGTTCGGAAATGCCGTGAGCCATGCCGATTCTCCTTGCACTGGGCGTCCTAGTGCTGGTCGCCAACTATGCCGAGCAGCGTCCGCGCTGGCAGCCGCTGCTGTACAGCGCGTTGCTCGCCGCCAATGCGGGCTTAGTGCTCCTGACGCTCTCGCTGGAGCCGAATCCGAGCGCTGTGGCGCTGAGCGTCGCGCTCGCTGCGCTGGCGAGCCTGCCGCTATGGCGACCTGCGCGCCTGCGCCTTGCAACGTGGCTGCCCAAGAGCGGCTTCAAAGCCGACTCGCCGTTGCATGTCACGGCGCTTGTCCTGTGCGTTTACCTGATCGCCAATAGCCTGCTGAATTACGCGCTCGCCGATGGCTTGAGCGGCTTGCGTGAATCGTTGCAAGCGCGCGAGGACGTGCTGCGCGTGGAAAATATGTTGGCGCAAATGCTGATCTTCACGCTGTTCGGCGCGCTCGGCGTCGGACTCGGCACGCGGCGCACGCTCTCGGCAGTTGTGGAGCGGCTCGCCTTGCGCGCACCGACCTTGCGCGAGCTGTACATCGGCTTCGGCGTGGCATTCATCCTATTCTGGACAGTCTATGCGCTCAGCATCTTGTGGCAGCTGCTCTTGCCGCCGGATGTGATCGAGCAGCAGACCGAGCTGAGCGGCTTGATCGCCGATAACATCGAGACGCTCAGCACAGCCTTCTGGGTCGCTTTCACGGCGGCAATTGGCGAAGAGATCGCTTTTCGCGGCGCGCTGCAGCCGATCTTCGGCAATTGGCTCACCAGCGCTGTGTTCGCGCTCACACACACGCAATACGCCTTCACGCCTGCGCTCGGCATCATTTTCGTCGTCTCGCTCGGCTTCGGTTGGGCAAGGCAACGCTACAACACCACTGTGGCAATAGTGGCGCATTTCGTCTATAACTTCGCGCTCGCTGCGCTCGTCGTGTTCGGACGCTACGCACTAGATGTGCTGGAGATGATGCCATGAACACACTGCGCTCAGCACGGCACGCTCTTATTTGGCTGCTATGTGCGCTCATGCTGAGCGGCTGCTTTGCGCGCGGCACGCGTCCGCCGCCAACGCCGACTCTGAACGCGGTAGCGCCTAAGATCAGTCCAATTGCGCCGCCAGCCGAGCCTACACAGGCGCCACAAGCGACGTCTGAGCCTGTGGTGACGGCGACGGCTGCCGAGATCGCGCAGCAACCGACGCCTGCCGCGCCGCCAACTCAACCTGCACCGCCGCTAAGCGCGATCCGCGTCTTCATCGCTGATGGCGTGCCGCCTACGCTCGCTGAGGTCTTCACGCCGCTGATCGCGAACGGTCAAGTGGTGCTGAGCGACGCTGCTACTGCGCAAGTGCAGCTCGTGCGCGTGCCGCCGAACACGCCGACTCTGCTCCTAGCGCGCTGGGTGTACGTGCCTGTCGTGCCGTTCGTCTCGACGGCTGAGCGGATCAGCGTAGCGGATATTCAGCGCTTCTGGCGCGGCGATCTGGCGGCGCTCAGCGCGCTGAGCGAGAGCGGACAGCCGCCAATTCTGGTGATGACTGAGGAAGTGCGCCGCTGGCTGATCAGCGGCTTGGGCGAGCCTGCGCCAAACACACCGACCGAGGTGGTGCTTGAGGAAATTCTGGCGCCGCGCCTGTGGGAACTGCGCAACGCGTGGTCAATTGTGCCGTTTGAGCAACTCAATCCGACCTTGAAGGCGCTCAGTGTGGACGGCGTGAACATCCTGAGCCGCTCGGTCTCGGTCGATCAGTGGAGCATGACGGATACCTTCGGCGTGGTCGGCGCGGACGCGGCGGCAGTGCAAGCGGTGACGCAAGCCATTTTAGCGGCAGGGGCGTGGCTGCCGACCAATCGCGATCCAACGCGCTTGACGTCGCTCATCTTGACAGGCGTCACAGCGCTGACACGCGCTACCGCTTGGAAGATGGAAACGCAAGGCATCCTCTATCCGGCGCGAGATATCGCGCCGTTTTTATCAGAGGTCCTGCACGTCAGCAATGAAGTTGCCTTCGCCAAGAACTGTCCGTATCCTGATCCTGCCTCGACAAGCCTGCGCTTTTGCAGCCGTGAGCGCTATTTCGAGCTGCTGCACGCCATCGGCGTGAACGTGATCGAGCTGACAGGCAATCACGTCAATGATTGGGGAACGGATGCATTCTTGAACGCGCTGGCGATCTACGCGGCGTATCAGATTCCGTACTTCGGCGACGGCAAAAATCAAGCGGATGCACAGCGCGCTGCTTTTCGCAAGCACAACGGCAACCTGATCGCCTTCATTGGCTGCAACGCAGTTGGACCGAGCGGCGCGTGGGCGACTGAAGCGCGTCCCGGTGCGGCGCGCTGCGATGATGACTACCTCAGGCGCGAGATTCCGCGCCTGAAAGCGCTCGCCGATATTGTGGTGATGACTGTACAGTATCAAGAGTTGTATCAGTACAACGCACCGCCTGCGCAAGATGCTTTTTTTCGCAAATACGCTGCAATGGGCGCGGATGTCGTGATCGGCAGTCAGGCGCATCAGCCGCAAGGCTTCGCTTTCACAGCGTGGCAAGGCGGCGCGTTCATTCACTTCGGCTTGGGCAACCTGTTCTTCGATCAGATGCAGTCGCTCGGCACGCGCCAGATGTTCGCCGATAAGTTGATCATTTATCAGGGACGTTTGCTCTCAGTGCAGCTCTTCACAGGGCTGATCGAGGATTACGCGCGTCCGCGTCCGATGACGGCGGCAGAGCGCACGGCTTTTCTGAAGACGATCTTCAAGGCGAGCGGTTGGTAGCCTAAGCGTGTCTAAATGTTCAGATCAAGCGGTTTGGCAGTGAGAGCAACTCATCACGCCGAGGATTGTACGCTTACTCGGCTTCGGCTCTCGCGGCACGTGCCGCCTTTCTGATTGTGTGTTACACTCTTCTGCGTCCTCATAAGGAGCGCTTTCTGTGCAATTGCCACGCAGCCTGCTGTTCTACGCTGTTTTGATCGGACATTTGACCAACGACGTTTTCATGAGCATGGGACCGGTCATGCTCGCTTTTGTTGGCACGCATTTCTTAGGCGCGAACGCGGCTGCCATCGGCTTGGCGATCAGCCTGCGCGAGCTGATCGGCGCTGTCGCGCAGCCATTCTTTGGCGTGGTGACAGATCGCACAGGCGGACGTTGGCTGGCTGCGCTTGGCGTGGCTTGGACTGCGCTGAGCATGTCGGCAGCGCTCGTCGCGGCGCTCTCAGCTAACGGTCTGCTGACATTGTTCTTCTATTGCTCAGCGGCGCTCGGCAGCGCAGCTTTTCATCCTGTCGGCACGATGTACGCCTCAACAGCGCAGCAGAGCCGCGCTGCGCGCAACAGCAGTCTGTTCTTCCTGTTCGGGCAGATCGGCCTAGGCACAGGTCCATCGGTGGCAGGCATTTTGTTGGCAGCCCTGACCTTGAATGTGGAAGGCGCGATTCGCCTGCGCCCGAGCGTGGCTGAGAATTTGCCCGCGCTATTGACCTTGAGCCTTGCAGCGTTGCCCGCCGTCTTGCTGATGGCGAGCCGCATCCCAAGCCGACGCGCGGCGCACGCCGCGCAAAATGCGCAGGACGACGCGCCCAGAGCGCGCCAAGCCTTCACTATGGCGATGTTCGGCACGTTCGTCTTGTTCTTGGCGATGCTCTTGATGCGCAGCATCTCGCACATCGGCGTAGTGAACTTCGTGCCAATTCTATTCGAGCGGCGCGGCTGGTCAGTAGAGCAGTATGGCTTCCTGACCAGCTTGTATTGGATCGCCTCAGCGTTCAGCGGCGTGCTGCTCGGCACATTGGCGGATCGCCACGACAGGCGGCGCATGATCGCTCTGAGCGTCGGACTCGGCGCGCCGTTGCTCTTCTTGCTGCCAAGCGCAGAAGGCTTGGCGGCGTTGCTCTTGGCGCTAGGCGCAGGCGCGCTGCTCGGCGCCAGCTTTCCGCTGACCGTCGTCATGGCGCAGAGCTTGCTGCCGAACGCCAAAGGCTTCGCAGCAGGTCTGGCGCTTGGCTTGATCTTCGGCGCAGGCGCCATCGGCAACGCGCTGATCGGCTTCCTCGCCGATGGCATTCAAGGCAGCGCCTTCAGCGGCATCGGCATTCAGGCGACTTTTCAAGTGGTCGCCTTCGGCGCGCTTCTAGCAGGTCTTCTGGCGCTAGCGCTGCCGCAGCGCCTGAGCGGACGTACTCAGCGCATCGCGTCTGCTGCGCAAGCTGCCGACTAGCCGAATAACTTCAAAATGGCGGGCGTCAGATCGGTCAGTGCGTTGATCTGATCGGCGATCTGGTGGCGCGCTGCGCCGACGATGAGCGTCGGCACCGCGTTCTCAGTATGCTTGCGATGTGAGGTATCTTCGAGGTTGCCGTGATCGCTTGTGATGACGATCACGCCTTCAGAATCGTCCCAAGCGTCCAGCAGACCTGCTAGGACAGCATCAAAGCGCTCTAAAAAGGCGACGCCGCGCGCCAGATCGCGGTGATGACCGATCTCATCCGTAATCCACGTCGAAAAAAGGCTGAACGCGCGCTGACGCGCTAGGCTTGCTAAGAGCGCGCCTGCCTGAGACGGTGTGTGGATAGGCACGTCGCGCAGCCCTAGGACGCTGTGCCAGCCGTCGCCCAGAAGGTCGGCGCTGAGCGCGCGACACGCCTGCAAATCGTCCAACGTTGGCAGCGGCACCTGCGCTACATACGCCGCATACTGCATAGCAGTGTACAGACGCTTGCCGCGCTCAAGCTCGGTGAGGTAATGCGGCGGATGTGCGTCAAGGCGCGCACAAGATAGTCCGCGCGCTTGCAGCCATGTATACAAGGTGCCTTGCGCCAAGATAGCGCGAATGGCGTCGTTCGGATGCGGTCCGTAGTGCGCGCCGATCGCAGCAGGCACATTGCGCCCTGTCAGGATCGTCGCTTGTCCTGTCGCGCTTTGCGGTCTGCCTGCCACGCCGAGCTGTGCATCGGTCGGGATGAAAGCAGCGCGTCCTGAGTCGAGGCGCGGCGTACTGCGCAACCATTTATATCCGCCGCTGAGCGCTTGCAGCGTTGGCAAGCGCGCTGCAGCGAACGGATTCAGACTTGGATCGTCCTCGCCAAGACCAATGCCATCTAGAAACAGGAACAGGACGCGCACTCAGTCGTGTCCGCCGATGTACAGCCGCACCATCTTGAACCAGTACTGCCAATCGTGCGACCAGCCGTCCCATTCGCGCAGCGCATTGCCGATGCCTTTGCTCCATAACAAGCCTGAGAGCGCACGCGCGCTCTCGATCAGCCGATCTTCTCTGCCGGTCGCCATGATGATGTCCATGCGGCGCAGCGCTTCAAGCCGCCATGGCTCACGTTCATTGGCGATGAATTGCATCGGATTATTGTAGTAGACGTTCTCGTCGCTGTAGCCGCTTGTCATGGCGCGAATATCGTACAAGCCGCTCAGCCCAAGCACGCGATTGACCGCGTCAGGATGCTTCAAGCCGAAATTCATGGCGTGGTAAGCGCCAAAGCTCGCGCCAAGCGTGATCAAGAACGGATTGGGATTGACATAGCGCGTGAACGGCAGCACTTCATTGTACAGATAGCCGTCATACTGAGCGTAGCGATAGGCGCGTCCTGATGGATGCGCCCAGAAAGCGTACCAATGTTCCCAATCGAGCGCTTCGACGCAGAACATCTGCAGCCAGCCGTTCTCGAAGTGATCGGCGAGCGCCGCGACCATGCCGAAATCTTCCAGCTCATAAAAGCGCCCTTTGGACGTTGGAAAACCGATCACGCGCGCGCCGCCATGCCCAAAGACGAGCATTTCCATCTCTCGATTGAGCGATGGACTGTACCAACGGACGTATTCGCGTTTCATCAGAGAAAGAACTCCTTGAGTGCTGCGGCGATCTCATCCAAGAGCGCGTGCCATTCCACTTCGGGCGCACGGCGCACGATCAAGCGCTTGCCGTCAATCTCCAGCGCTGCCAAGCCTTCGATCTGGAACAAAAATTGCGCCAAAGGCGAGCCTTCCTCGCCTTCCGCGCGATTGGCGTAGCGCTCGACGCCTTCGGGCGCCAGATCGAGATTGGTGATGAGCGTGACGAGGTCAGGATCGAGACCGTATTCAGGATTCAGCGAGATATACTCAGACATAGCCCATAATCATAGCAGGGCTGAGCGCGCTGACCAAGTGGCGACCTGCCCAAAGCGCGTTTGAGATATCTTGCACAAGCTGAGCGCGCCTTTTTTCGGCATTCTGTCAGGCATTGCGCTAGACGAATATCTCGTTCGGCAAAATGCTGAGGTTTACCTTTGAAAAGTTGTGGCAAAGCGTACGTAACAGCGCTCAAAATAATCCTCTATGCTCTGTTACGTCGAGTCCATTCACAGGTCTGTTGGACGCATGACCGAAGGAGCATCGAAATGCTGAAGAGACGTCGTATCACAACTCGGACAGTGCTGCAGGCGCTGGTCTTGTTCGCGCTCGCCTTCCTGCTGAGCCGAGCGCTCGTGGCGCCTGCCAGTGCCAATCAGCGCGTTGCAGAAGCCGCGCCATCAGCGCCAGCGGCAAGCCTTGCCGCAGCTGAGACGGGCAAGCAAGTTGCTCAGGAAGACGATCTGGCGGCGCGTCTCGCCAAGTTTGAGGCGAATTTGGATACAGTCTGGCTGTTGATCGCCGCTTTCCTCGTCTTCTTCATGCAAGCCGGCTTCGCCTTGCTAGAGGCAGGCTTCGTGAGCGTCAAGCACGTGGTCAACATCATGATGAAGAACTTATTTGACTTCGCCGCTGCCTCGATCATGTTTGGTGCAATCGGCTTCGGCGTCATGTTCGGCGCGGGCAATCCACTTTTTGGCACTGAGTGGTTCTTCCTCAGCGGCATCCCAGAGACTTACCCGGACTTGACTGTGCCGACCTACGCCTTCTTCTTCTTCCAGCTGGTCTTCGCAGGCACGGCAGCGACCATCGCCTCAGGCGCCATGGGCGGGCGCACTGAGTTTCGCGGCTACTTGCTCTATAGCCTGATCGTGAGCGCGGTCATCTATCCCGTGGTCGGACATTGGGTCTGGGGCGGCGGCTGGCTCGCCACTTTGGAGACGCCGTTCACAGACTTCGCAGGCTCAACCGTCGTCCACTCGACCGGCGCTTGGATCGGATTGATGGGCGCCATTTTCCTCGGTCCGCGTATTGGGCGCTTCGGCAAGGACGCCAAGCCGATGGTTGGGCATAACATGACGGCGGCGACGCTCGGCGTGTTCATCCTGTGGTTCGGTTGGTTCGGCTTCAATCCCGGCTCGCAGCTGAACGCTGACGGCGCGGCTATCGGTCTGATCACGGTCACCACAAACTTGGCGGCGGCGGCAGGCGCGGCAGCAGGCTTGTTCATCAACTGGATCGCAGTTGGCAAGCCGCAATTGCCGCCGATGCTGAATGGCGCGCTAGCGGGCTTGGTGGCGATCACGGCGCCGTGCGCCTTCGTCACGCCGACCGAGGCAGTCATCATCGGCGCGATCGGCGGCGTGATCATGTTCCTTGGCACGCAATTGCTGGAGCGCGTGAAGGTTGACGATGCCGTCGGCGCTGTGCCTGTTCACGGCTTCGCAGGCGTGTGGGGAACGCTCGCCGTCGGTCTCTTTCACGGTCAAACAGGACTGTTGCACGGCGGCGGCGCAGCGCAGCTGATCTCGCAGCTCATCGGCGTGGTCGCGGCAGCTGCCTTTGTGCTAACTTCTAGCGCAATCATGTTCGCCATCATCAAGGCGACGGTCGGTTTGCGCGTGCCTGCCGAAGGCGAAGCCATGGGCTTGGATGCCTACGAACACGGCATGGTCAGCTATCCTGAGTACGTGCTGGGCGATCCGACGGTCATCGCGCCGACCAACGGCAGAGCTGCCAAGACGGCGCCCGCGCCTGCTTCTGGCGACTAGCCGAACACCTTAACCTTATCTCCTGAGGCAACAGGCGCTCTGCAGGCGAGCGCCTGTTGTCTTGTAGAGCGTATGCCAAACGTAGGTCGCTGATATTTGACGTGCCTTGCCGCTTGATCTAGACTGTTGCGCAAGCAAGATCGATCTTTTGCAAAAGGATGTTCAGGACATGCCACACTGCATACGCACCTTTTCTGTGCGCGTTGTCCTTGTGCCGTTGATGCTCGCCTTGGCGGCGCTGGCGTGCAACCTCACGCCTTCCGAGCCGCAGGCGACTGCCACTGCGCCGGCTGCCACGCCTACCAGCGTCGCGCTGAGCGACGTGCCAGAGGTAGAAATTCTGGCGCCTGCTGATAACAGCGAAGTGGTGGTGCAGACTGCTGTGCAGGTCGCTGTGCGCGCCACAGATCGCATCGGCGTGACGCGCATTGAGATGCGCGCCAACGGCTTGATTGTGGATGCGATCGCCGCACCTGATCCTGCAGGCGTCTCGCCATTGGAAAGCCTGCTCTCTTGGACGCCTGTCACGCTTGGACAGAATATCATCGAAGTGACAGCCTTTCGCGGCAATACGCGCGGCAATCCAAAGCGCATCACGTTGATCGTCCGCCAGTCGAACGCGCAAATCACGCGCCCTGCCTTCACGGCGCCGCCGCCTGGTCGCACGCCAACAGCCGACCTGACCTGCCGTGCGCGCGTCAACGTCAACGGCTTGAATCTGCGCACAGGACCTGGCACCAACTATCCGAGCATCGGTAACCTGGCGCTCAGCGCGGAACTGCCTGTGGTCGGCACAAACCTTGAGCGCTCATGGCTGCAAGTGATAGCTGCTGGCTCGGTCGGCTGGGTGAGCGCCGCTTTCGTCACGCAGCTCGGCGTCTGCAACACGGTCGGCGTCGTCCCGATTCCGCCGTCGCCAACTGTCTTAGCAGGCACGCAGATCATCATCCCGCCGACCTTCACGCCGCTGCCGACGCTCTTCTTCCCGACGCCGACTAGCACCATACCTGTCATTGTGCTGCCCACGCTCACGCCGTCGCCATTTGTGCCGCCGACACAAGGTCCGGTCACCATCGGTCAGCTGACCTCGACCGCGATTTTCGCCACACAGACCGCGCTCGCCTTCTCGCCGACGCCGCCGCCCAGCCCAACGCCTTCGCTCACGCCGCCGCCCGGCGTCACCTTGCCCACTGAGACGCCATCTGCCACACCAACTGCCACAGCCACGCCGCTCTTGCCCGACCTGATCGTCAGCCGCGTCGAGGCAGATCGCACGACTGTTGTGCTCGATCCTGTCACGCGCATCGGGCAGCTCGTGGTGATGGTCACCGTGCGCAATCAAGGCGCGGCAGCTGCGCCGATTTTCCTCGTCTCTGTGCGGCAACCGAATGGCGTCGTCGTCACGCAGCCGACTGTCAATGTGCTTGAGCCGGGACAAGAAGAAATGCTGCGCTTCGAGATCGCTTTCTCGCTGGAAGGCTCGCAGCAACTGACCATCATCGCGGATAGCGGCAACGTTGTGACCGAATACGACGAGACCAACAACGTCGCCTTCCTTGAGATCATCGGCGTCGTTGCCACAGTGCCAGGCGCCACTGCTACGCCTTCGCCGACTATTACGCCGACGCCGACTGAGACGCCGACTCCTATCCCAACTTTCACTTTCACGCCTGAGCCGACATTGCCAACTGAGACGCCAACGCCGACGGCAGATGTGATTATCGTGCTGCCGACTGAGACGGCAACCAATACGCCTGAACCTATCGTCATCCCGCCGACTGAAACGCCTATCCTGCCGACTGAAACGCCGACGGCGACGCCGACTGCGGACGTGATCATCATCCTGCCGACTGAGACGGCGATCAACACGCCTGAACCTATCGTCATCCCGCCGACTGAGACGCCTGTCCTGCCGACTGAAACGCCGACGGCGACGCCAACAGAGGCGGTGATCGTCATCCCAACCGAGACGGCGACGAATACGCCTGAGCCAATTGTCATCCTGCCGACTGAGACGCCGATGCCCGAGCCGACAGCGACTGACACGCCGATACCAGAGCCGACGCCGACGCCTATACCGACAGCGACCGATACGCCAACGCCAGAGCCGACGCCAACGCCTGTGCCGACGGCGACTGATACACCGACTCCCGAACCAACGCCGACGCCTGTGCCGACGGCGACCGACACGCCAACTCCTGAACCTACACCTACGCCTGTGCCGACAGCTGTGCCAGTCGTTGACCTAGCAGGCGTGCCGCTGCTGCCGAACTTCAATGACCGCGCGCTCTTCAACGCGCTCGCTCAGATTGCGCAGACGGGCAGGGATCGCGTACCGAGCCGCAATGCGAACGACTTCGCGATCTACGGCGATAACAGCCTGTTGGCAGTTGGCGCGCTCAGCTCGGCGACGCTCAGCCTCGCTGATTTCGCCGCTGAGCTGCAGCCTGCTGTGGATCGCTTCAGCGGCGCCTTTGGCAACATCACGCCGCGCTTCGGCGCCTGTGGAATGCGTCCTGTCTGGGAATGCGCCGAGGAGCAGAACGTGAGCATCGTCTTCTACGGCGCAGGTCAGCAGGCGCTCGCCTTCGGCGTGCCGCTCGATCAGTTCGCGGCGCAGCTGAACGAGGCGATCGATCAGCTGGCAGCGCGCGGCATCGTGCCTGTGCTGTTCACCATCCCTGCGCCGATAGGCGATCTGACGGTCGCGCAGTACAACACCGTGATCTACACTGTGGCGCAAGCGCGCAACGTGCCGCTCCTGAACCTGTATCAGCTCGGCGCGCTCAATCCGAGCCTGGTCAGCGGCAACGCGCTCTCAGCAGCGCCTGACTCAGCCGATTTCAGCGCGCTGAATCCTGATCAATACGGCACAGTGGCAGCCAACATCGCCGTGCTGCGCATCTTGAATGCCTTGAGCGGCATCGTGCTGCCGTAAACGTTGCTCATCACCTGCTGCACGGCTCGCCTTGCATAACGCAAGACGAGCTGTGCGCTTTTATGGCACTTTACACATGCGCGCTCATATGCTACACTTGATTTATCCCTGCCCATACGGGACAGGTTAGCGAAGGAGCGCGTATGCAGAACAAGATCGCGTTGATCAATCGCCTGAAGAGCGCCGTTGGTCATCTGAACGGCATCATCGCGATGGTAGAAGACGACCGCTATTGCATGGATGTGATCAAGCAAATTCAGGCGGTGCAGGCGGCGCTCGCCAAAGTCAGCCATTTGATCCTCGACGATCATCTGCGCAATTGCCTGACGACGGCTGTGCGTGGCGAAGATGCTGCCGAACGCGAGCGCGCTCTGAACGAGATCAGCGAGCTATTCGCTCAGATGAACAAATAGGAGTTCGCCATGCCGAGCAAGACTGTGAGCGTGCCAACCATCAGCTGCGAACATTGCGTTCGCACCATTCAAAACGAAATCGCTGAGATCGAAGGCGTGCAGCGCGTCCAAGCCGATGAACAGACGCGCCAAGTGTCAGTGGAGTGGGAAGCGCCTGCCACATGGGAACAGATCGAGGCGAAGTTGACCGAGATCAACTATCCGCCTGCGCAGCCGAACGTCAGTCTCGCCTGAGCGCGTCGCGTATGTCCGCTGTAACATCGCCAAGCGCTGAACAGACCGTTCAAGAGACCTTGCCGCTCAGCGGCATGACGTGCGCCAATTGCGCGCTGACCATCGAGCGGCAAGTGCGCAAGCTGGACGGCGTCTTGCAAGCTGAGGTCAATCTCGCGCGCGAGCGCCTGATGCTGGTCTACGATCCGCGCTTGGTGACTCATGAGGCGATCGTCGCGCGCATTCGCAAGGCAGGCTACGATGTGCCAGCGCAGACGGCAGATGAATCGCCTGAGGACGCTGAGGCGAAGGCGCGCAGCGCTGAGCTTGCGCATCAATGGCGGCGCCTGCTGATCGGCGCGTTGTTCACAGTGCCGCTCTTCGCGCTCAGCATGGGACGCGATCTAGGCTTCTTCGGCGTTTGGGCGATGCAAGATTGGGTGAATTTCCTGTTCTGGGCATTGGCGACGCCTGTCCAGTTCTATGTTGGGCGCGCTTATTACAGCGGCGCATGGCGCGCGTTGCGCGGCGGCGTGCCGAACATGGATGTGCTGGTGGCGCTCGGCACGAGCGCAGCGTACTTTTACAGCGTCGCCGTGACAGTTTTGCTGGTCACGCCTGCGGCAGCTGACCTGCACGCGCTGAACGCGCATCACGTCTACTTTGAGACGGCAGCTGTGATCATCACGTTGGTGGTGCTGGGCAAGTTGTTGGAAGTGCGCGCTAAGGGACGGACAGGTCAGGCGATCCGAGCGCTGATCGGCTTACGCGCTAAGACGGCGCGCGTGGAGCGGCATGGCGTGCAAGCCGATATTCCGATTGAAGAAGTGCGCGTCGGCGATGTGCTGATCGTGCGCGAGAGCGAGCGCATTCCGACCGATGGCGTGGTCATTGACGGCACGACGAGCGTGGATCAATCCATGCTGACGGGCGAGAGCGTGCCTGTGCTGCGCACGGTCGGCGATGAAGTGATCGGCGGCACGTTGAACAGACAGGGCATGATCAAAATGCGCGCCACGCGAGTCGGTCGCGAGACGGCGTTAGCGCACATCATGAAATTGGTGGAGCAAGCGCAAGGATCGCGCGCGCCAATTCAGCGGCTTGTGGATCGCGTCTCGGCAGTCTTCGTGCCTGTTGTGATCGCAGTAGCAGCGCTCACGTTCACGGCGTGGCTGCTGAGCGGCGCAGGCTTGGCGACGGCTATCTTGCGCATGGTGGCAGTTTTGGTCATCGCGTGTCCGTGCGCCATGGGACTCGCCACGCCGACTGCGATCACGGTCGGCATTGGCAAAGGCGCGGCGCTCGGCATTTTATTCAAGAATAGCGCGGCGCTGGAGCAGCTGCTCAAAGTGGACGCTTTTGTGTTGGATAAAACAGGCACACTCACGCGCGGCGCGCCTGTGGTGACCGACGTGGTCTTGAGCGCGGCTTGGTCAGGTGAGCGGCGGACTGCCTTACAGCTGGCGGCTTCTGCCGAGCGCGGCAGCCAGCATCCGTTAGGCGAGGCGCTTGTGCGCGCCGCTGAGGCGGAAGGTCTGGCGTTGCGCGAGCCGCGCGCGTTTGAGGCGTTTGTTGGGCAGGGCGTGCGCGCTGAGGTGGATGGACGCACGGTCTTAGTCGGCAGCCAGGCGTTCATGCGCGCGCAAGGCGTGCCGCTGAACGGCTTGACGGCTGAGGCGGCGCGTCTGCAGAGCGCGGCGAAGACGGCGCTGTGGTTAGCAGTGGACGGCGAAGCAGTCGGTCTGATCGCGGCGGCGGATACGCTCAAGGAAGGCTCGGCTGAGGCAGTGCAGACGTTGCGCGCGCTCGGCAAGCAGGTCATCATGCTGACTGGCGATAACGAGCCAACAGCGCGTGCGATCGCCGCGCAAGCAGGCATTGAGCGCGTCATGGCGAACGTCTTGCCTGCGCAGAAGGCGGCGGCGATCAAAGCGTTGCAAGCGGAAGGCTTGCGCGTGGCGATGGTCGGCGATGGCGTGAATGACTCGCCTGCTTTAGCGCAAGCCGATGTTGGCATTGCCATTGGCACAGGCACAGACGTGGCGATCGAGGCAGCGGATGTGACGCTGATGCGCGGCGACCTGCGCAGCTTGCCGCAGGCGTTGCGGCTCTCGCACCTGACCATGCGCGCTATTCGGCAGAACTTATTCTGGGCATTCGGCTACAATGTAGCGCTGATTCCAGTTGCGGCGGGCGCTTTGGCGCTTGTGCCGAACGCGCCTGAGGCGCTCACGCAGCTCAATCCGATGTTGGCGGCGTTAGCGATGGCGTTCAGCAGCGTCAGCGTAGTGACCAACAGCTTGCGCCTGAACGGCAAGCGCCTCTGATTGGCAAACGCGCGGCTTGTGGTAGAATTTGCGGCGTTCACGCACCTCATGAGCGCGCTATGCATCCACAAGCACCGATACAAGCACCGATCATCGTCAAGCTCGGCACCAGCGTGCTGACCGACGGCACGCGCCATATTGTCCGTCGCCGCATGTTGGAGATCGTGCGGCAGGTTGCGCACTTACACGATCAGGGACGCGCTGTAGCGCTCGTCTCGTCGGGCGCGATTGCGGCAGGGCGTGAAGCGCTCGCCTATCCTGAACTCGATCCGTCCTTGCCGCGCAAGCAGATGCTGGCAGCCGTCGGTCAGGGACGCCTGATCCAGATTTACAGCGAGCTGTTCGGCATTTTCGGCATCACGGTCGGGCAGGTGCTGCTCACGCGCAGCGACCTGAACAATCCTGTCGGACGGCTGAATGCGCGCAATACGCTTCAGACGCTCTTCGCCTATCGCGTTGTGCCGATCATCAACGAGAACGACACGGTCGCCACTGAGGAAATTCAAGTAGGCGATAACGACAATCTCTCAGCGCTTGTCGCAGATTTGGTGAACGCCGCGCTGCTCATCTTGCTGACTGATCAGCGCGGCTTGTTCGAGGCTGATCCGCGCACACATCCCGAGGCGGCGCTCATTCCGCATGTGGCGCAAATTGATGAGGCGATCTGGGCGCGCGCAGGCGGCACGTCCAGCGGACTTGGCACGGGCGGCATGGTCACTAAGCTGCAAGCGGCGCAGTTTGCCACGCAGCGCGGCACGCCGACTGTGATCGCCGACGGTCGCTTGGCAGACGTGATCGTGCGCGCCGTGCAAGGCGAGGCAGTCGGCACGACCTTCGCCGCGCAGGCGCAGGGCGAGCGCTGAGTCTCGCCCTGACGCAATCAGACATAAGTGACCGACTCGGTCGTGCGCGGCACTTCTGTGATGCCGAGTCGCGCTTTCAGGAAGCGCTTCACGACGTGCATCGGAATGGCGAAGCCGACATCCAAGCTGGTGATCATGGTATTCACGCCGACTAGCTTGCCGCTCGCGTCCAAGAGCATTCCACCCGAATGTCCTGGTCGCAAGTGCAAACTGAGCGCTAACCACTCGCGTCCGTTGGCAGGCAGCTCAGGCAGCTTGGCGCCGCTGCCGATGACTACGCCGAAGGTCAAGCCGCTCTCCAAGCCATACGGAAAGCCCATCGCGCACACCGATGCACCTGCCTTCAAACGGCGCGAGTCGCCGAGCGCTACCGTCGGTAAGTTGGACGCTTCGATAGAGATCGCCGCCAGATCAAGCTGTTCGTCGGCTGCGATCAACTTGCCCGTCAGCTCGCGTCCATCGTGGAGCGCCACGCGCAGCGCGCCGCGCTGCACCACGTGCGCATTGGTCACGATCAGCCCATCGCTGTGCCAGATCGTGCCAGAGCCGCTGCCTTGTTGCCTGCCGCGTCCGCTCGTGATGCGCACAAGGCTGCGGCGCGCCTCAGCGGCCAGATCGCTCAAACGCTTGTTGAGTTGCTCGAAGACGCTCATCACAGCCTTCCTCAGTGCGCAGGACGCTCGCCGATAGTGACTTGCAACATCTGCAGCGCGCCGCCGCGCACCACCTGCATCGGCACGGTCTTGCCAATAGACTCGCTGCGCAAGGCGCGGATCAAGTCTTCAGGACTTTGCAGAGGCGATCCATCAAAGCTGATCAGCACGTCGCCGATCAGCACGCCGCCTTGCTCAGCAGGACTCTCAGGCTCGACCGAGACGACCAGCAAGCCGTACGCCTGTCCTGCGCGCTCAGCCGATGCCGACGAGAGCTTGGCGGTCTGCGTGCCGATGCCGAGATAGCCGCGCCGCATTTTGCCGTGCGTCATCAGCGTTTCCACCACGCGGCGTACCGTGTCTGTTGGAATGGTCAAACTGATGCCGCGCATGGCGCTTGTGTTGATGCCCAAAACTCGTCCGCTGGCGCTGATCAGCGCGCCGCCTGAGAAGCCGGGATACATCACCACGTCGGTCTGCAAAAAGTGATCCACCTGCATAGCGGCGGGCAGTTTGTCGCCTCGCTCTAGCGCTGAGATGACGCCGAGCGTCGCCATGATCGTCTCGCCGGGACGACCGAGCGCCAGCACCAAGTGACCGACGCGCAGTGTCTCGATTGTTGTCCAATTTGGCACGGGCAGCTCGAACGCGGCGCGTAGGACGGCGAGATCGCTCGACGGATCGCGCCCGACTAGCGTAGCAGGCACTTTCTCGCCATTCGGCAAGCCGATCTGAATATCCTCGTCGCGCTCCACCACGTGATTAGCAGTCACAATCACGCCTTTTTCCCAGACCACGCCGCTGGCAGGCAGGCGTCGTCGCGCCTCAACGCGCACCACACTGCCGCCGATCTGCTCGGTCAGCGTTGCCATCTCTTCTGAAAGGCTCTGTAGCACATCCGACATTGTTCATGCTCCTGAACGTTTACGAACTGCTCAGAGCATACGCCGATCGCGCGCTTGCGCACACCCTACATTGGTGTGGCGCGCGCCTATCCGTTCGGGTAGGTCGCTGTTGCCGCTCGACCGTGAAGATCAACTGTGTTATTCTCAGGAGCGAGCGTATAATAAAGGTTGCGATTGAGTGGACAACTGGGAGAAGGCATCATGCAGGTGTGTCCGAACTGCAAGCACGTCAACCGAATTGGCACGGTTTTCTGCGAGAATTGCGGCGCCAGCCTGATCGGCGACGCACCGCTCGGCACACGCGCTATCGCCGGCAATTCACCTGAAGAGGTACGCGAAACATTGGCTGTCATCAAAAGCGAAGAGACTTTTCCTGCCGATGTCATGCTGCGCATTGAGATTCCAAACGCAGAGCCGATCTTGCTCAAGCAAAGGCGCGAGACGATCTTCGGGCGGCGCGATCCTGCCACTGGCGTCATGCCTGACGTGGATATGACGCCGTTTGCCGGCTATCGCATGGGCGTCAGCCGCCGTCATGCTGCTATCCGCCGAACGGACAACAATCAGTTGGAATTGTGGGACTTGGGCAGCAGCAACGGCACTTATCTGAACGGCGTGCGGCTGGCGGCACATCGTCCCAATCGCCTGAAGGACGGCGACGAGATTCGGTTGGGACAGATGGTCATGCGCGTGCGCTTCGGCTACTCAACTCAGTCGCTGCCAAATGACTCAAATGATGACGATACGCGCTCGCGCACATAGCCTTTAGGCTGTGGCGCGATGCTCAATCTGTGGAGAAAGCACTTTGAAAGCGACCTTTCGTTGGCTGATCTGCCTGACCATCCTTGCGGCTGCTTGCGGCGCGCCTGCCCGCCCAACCGCCCTTCAGAACGCGCCAACGCTTGTGGCGCCGACCTTGCCGCCGACCGTGGCGCGCGTCACGCAAGCGCCAGAGACCTCGCCGACGCAACTGCCCGTCACAGCGGCGCCTGAGCCGACCACTCAAGCGCCGCCTTCGCCCACGCCGATCCCGACGCAAGCTGAGCCGCCTACGCAGCCGGCGCCGCCTGCCGAGCCGACGTCTGTTGCGTTGAGTGAAGGCGCGCTACGCATCTTCACCTACAACCCAAACCGCAACCGTCTCATCTTCTACGATCTGGATGGCAACGCAGAAGAATCGACCGTTGGTGCGGCGCGCGCCCTAGCCATTCCGTGCCTCAACTACGAGAATAACATGGTGCTGCACTTCGGCAGCGATACAAGCGGCGCACAAGCGATTTATCCGCTGAGCGGCGGCGCGCCACTATCGCTCGGTCAGAATCACGGCTTGGCTTGCTCGCTGCGCGATAGAATGCAGCTGAGCGCCGATGGCAACCTGTTTGGTGTGTTGAGCTACCGCGCCGATGCCACACGCGGACTGTTCGCCATCGGCGCGTTGCGCGTGCTGGAATTGCCCACGCTTGAAGAGCGCACGCGCTTGGAGAACGTCAACAGCTTCACTTTCCGCGACCGCGAAGTAGCTGTCGTGCAATTTTTCACAGATGCGAGAGGCGACGTGCCTTCTGTGGATGTGCGCGTCTGGAATGGTGAGCGCACGCAGCGCTTGGTCAGCGAGCTGCCTGCCAGCGAAGGCTGCACTTTTGTGAGCAGCACAGTGCGCAATGTCAGCGAGGCGCTGTTCATCGCCTTTGGCGAGCGCTGCAGCGGCAGACCGTCTCAATGGCGCGTCGTGCGCGTCACAGCGGACGGCGCTTATGTCGAGATCGGCAGAGGCAATAGCGGCGGCGCTTTTCTATCGTTCAGCGCCTTGAACCAACTGCACATCATCAGTCCAACTGAGGCGTTGTTGGTCTATCCGAACGGTCTGGATGCCTCAGTAGCGAACGTCGGCAGGCTCTCGCTGGAGACAGGCGCGCTGAGAGCAGTGCTGAACGCCGTTGTGATCGAGCGGCATCCGCCCGATCTGCCACGTCGCTTCCTCTTCAACGCCGATAGCAGCTGGTTGGCGATGGTCACGCGCAGCGGCAACGGCGATGAGCAGCTGCATCTGTACGCCATTGATCGCGACGAAGCGCCAGTTCCGATCAGCACGGCGAGTCGCGGCGCGCGCATTTTGGCAGTCGCTTGGTCTGCTGATGGCACGCGCTTGTTCTACACCACAGGCGGCGCGACCGATGCGCTGTACAGCGTCTCGATCGGCGATCTGCGTCCGCGTTTGATCGCGCGCGGTCGTTTCCAAGGCTTGGTCATCACGCCTGGCGGCGACTTGGCAGTCCTCGCCAAGCAAGTGCAATCAGGGCGCGACTTGCTCAATCACCTTGTGGCAATCGAGACAACTGACGGTAACGAGCGCATGATCGTCGAAGGTCAAAAAGACGAGGCAGCCCTGCAGCCGCTCGCCATCCGCTAACTTGATATGAACGCAAAAGACCAGCAGTGATCGCTGCTGGTCTTCGCTTGCCCTGGAGAGGACTCGAACCTCCACGCCATAAAGGCACAGCCCCTCAAACTGCCGCGTATGCCAATTCCGCCACCAGGGCTTAATCTACCGTTATTATATGCAATCTCTCACGCCTTGTCAATAGTTTGACCGCGCAAGAGACGTGATCCAGAGCGAAAAAGGCGGCACGTGCCGCCTTCTCGCTTGTAAAGTCAGTTCAGCTTGCCGATGAGCAGCTGATAAGCGTTCAGAGCGGGCAAGTATCGCTCACGTTCCCACGCTTCGCGCAGCACTTGCGCTACCTTGAAGGTCTGCCCGAAGTGTTGATAGGCGCGCGCTAGATTCATGTAAGCGACGGCGCGATTCGGATAGTTCGGCACAGCAATCGCCTTCTCCAGCCACGAGATCGCCGCTTCGTAACAATCCATCGCCATCAAATAGACGCCGAGATCGTTGTAGGCATCCCCATATTCAGGATCGATCTCAATCGCTAACATGCACTGGTCAACGGCATCTTCATAGCGTCCTTGCTGGCTGTAGGCAGAGGCAAGCTGCTTGTGCGCTTCTGCCGTCGGATGCATCTCAAGGGCAGCGCGGTACAGGTTGATAGCGCTCTCGACCGCGCCTGAGAGTTGTTGCCGATGCGCCTGCTCAAGGAAGCGACGTGCAATTTCAGCTTGTGTCTGCATGGCAGTTCAGCTCCACACAACTCAGATTCACCTGCTCAGAATCTTAACAAGCAGTATATGATAAAAACTATAAATGATCCGTAAGCGGCGACTGAATGCAGGATGAGTTGCGCGCTCAGCGCACGACGAACGGTAACGGCAAACTCTGGACGCTCTCGCCGTTGCTCTCGCGCGCGCTGAACGTGACCGTATAGTTGCCCGGCGCCAGCGAAGACATCTCGTAGTAAAAATGCACGCAAATGCGCGAGCCATTCTGATTGATCGTCCAATCGTAGCTCTCGTCAAGATTGTTGCCTCGCCACTGCGCGCTGAACGTCGTGCCGCGCTTGTAGTTGCGCACGACTGCAATCACCCAGACCTGCTTATCGGACGTGCTGAAAGCGTTCGTCTCGTCCACAGGACAGCCATCGGCGTTGTTCATGCCGCGCGCAGTCACCACGCGCTCGATGATCATGCCGCTGGACGTTTGCAGCGGCGCGCCTGCCACAGCCGCGCTGAAATCGGCTGGAGATGGTGTGGCGATTGTGGCAAAGCTGTTCGGATCGGTCGTCGGCATAGCAACTGGCGCACCTGCTGCGCCTGTGTTCATCTGAACGGTCAGGCGCGTCACTTGCTCGCGCGATTGGTTCAGGTCAGCCTGCAATGTGGCGATCTGTTCTGTCCAGACGGCAGCTTGCGCCGTCATGGTCGGATCGAGCGATTGATAGTAGCTGAGCGTGGCGCGCAGTGAGATATTATCCGCCTCAACGATGCGCGCCGCTTCTGAGCTGCTGCTGCACGCTGCGCTGAGCAATAGCGCCAGCGCAGCCAGCGCTAGAAATTTCATCTCTCTCATGTTTGAGCGCATTACATCTCATCTCGGTTCATTTGGAATCTCAGCTGCAATAATGACCATCTGTCTGTCGGCTTGCAAGCCTTTCTCACGGCAGACTCAGCCTGAGCGCTCTTGGTGCTTGGCAGAACGCTCGTCCTCGTCGTCAATCTCGTAGTCTGGGACGATCTCGCCGTCATCGCTCAGACGGTAGCGCTCGCGCTTCGGTTTCTCTGCGCTGTCGTCGAAGGGCGCGCTGACTTTTGCGCCGAGCAAGGCGCGCTCAGCGCGATAGCGCGCGGTCAGGTTGCGTCGCAGCCAACGCCGACCGAGCTTGCTATCGAAGATCACTGAGAGCGTGTGCAACAGCACA
>Ga0308403_1000170_pt1 | contig 27216 bp, 24 predicted proteins | sample HotsprSampleOSM3_FD_203470 | JGI IMG/M metagenome (GOLD analysis project Ga0308403, IMG submission 203470) | Hot spring phototrophic mat microbial communities from Octopus Spring, Yellowstone National Park, Wyoming, United States - 20060914_OS-M3 ... | reverse complement strand
CTTGCCAGTCGTCTCGATAGCGGCGATCATCCAGCACAACACTTCAGGTTTTGTAACGCTCAGCGCTAAGAAGCCGCTCAAAAAGCCTGCCGATCTGGTCGGCTTGCGCTATGGCAGCTATGGCAGTCCGATCATCGAGCGCGCCGTGCTGGACGCGCTGATCGCCTGCGATGGCGCCTCAGGCAGCGTCGAGATGCTGGATATCGGCTTCGCCGAGCCATTTCCGCTGATGGAGCGCGATCAGATTGACGTGACGTGGATTTTCTACGCCTGGGACGGCATTCGCGCTGAGCAGCGCGGCTTGGCGCTCGATATGCTGATGCTGAAGGATTACATGGCGTGTGTGCCTGACTACTACACGCCTGTCTTCATCACCAGCGAGCGCATGATCGCTGAGCAGCCTGAGGTGGTGCGCGCCTTTGTGCAGGCGACGGCGCGCGGCTACGCAGACGCCATTGCCAATCCGAGCGAGGCGGCGCGCATTCTGCTCGCAGCCGAGCCTGATCTCGATGCAGACCTTGTGCGCGCCAGCGCCATTTGGCTCGCTGAACAGTTCCAAGCCGAAGCGCCGCAATGGGGCGTTCAGCGCGCCGAAATCTGGGAAGCGTTCACAGATTTCATGCTGAAGGCAGGCGCGCTAGAGAAGCCGATCGACAGCGCGCAGGCTTTCACCAACGACTTCTTGCCGCGCGCTGAGCAGTGATGCGACAATCAGGTAGCGGTCGCTGACCGCTACCTATTGTGCGAAGGAAGATGAATGGCGGATGAATTGCTCGAAGTGGCGGTAGGGCGCCTGCTCACGGCGCGCCGCTTGACGCTCTCTGTGGCGGAGTCCTGCACAGGCGGCTTGATCATGCATCGCTTGACGAACGCGGCAGGCAGCTCTGCTTACTTGATCGGCGGCATGGTCGTCTACAGCTACGCTTCGAAGGTGAAATTTGCGGGCGTGCAACAAAGCACGCTGGAACACTTCGGCGCGGTCAGCGCTGAGACGGCGGGCGAGATGGCGCGCGGCGTGCGCACTGCTTTCGAGACAGATTTCGCGCTGGCAGTGACGGGCATCGCCGGACCAAGTGGCGGCTTGCCGAACAAACCTGTCGGCTTGGTCTACATCGCGCTCGACTCGGCGAGCGGCACGTACGTTGAGCGCCACATCTGGCAGAGCGACCGCGAGGGCAACAAAGCGCACTCAGCGCAAGCGGCACTTGCCTTGCTCTATCGCCACTTAACCGAAGCGTAAGCCGCGCATGGCGCGCTCATTCAAGACTGTCGCCAGCTGATCGAGCGTCTCGACAGCTACCACGTCAAGCCACGCGGCAGGATAGCGCGCTGACAACTGCGCGCGCAGCGACTCAGCGAGGTTGGGCAGCGTCAAGATCGTGATGCCTGCCGATTGTCGGTAGGTCAGACTGTCCAAAAAGTCGGGCGACGGCAAAAGCTGAGGACGGAAGCGCTCGTAGTACGCTTTGCCTGCCATGAAGAACCATTCCGCGTTGAAGCCTGTGCCGATCAGCACGCAGTGTACGTCGGGCGTGCCGTGAATCGGTCCTGGTCCGATCCAGCCGCGCGGGACGCCTGCAATGCCTTCGCCTTCCAGAGACTCAAGCGGCGGCACATCTTTGAATGACGGCGACGTCTGGTTCATGCGTATCACAGCTGACGATGGACCATATGGCGTCTCGTAGTAATCGTCCCATTTCCACAGCGCGACACCGAAGAACCAAGGCGGCGCTTGCGCGGCGATCCAATTGAACATGGCGACGGTCGCTTCGCCATGGCTGAAGGCGTTGTAGCCGGGATAGCGCTTATCCAGCTGATGAAACTCGGCTGCGCTCTGCGGCACGGGATAAATGCCGCCTTCTGTGCCGACCACTGGTATGGCGCCGCCGCCGAACCACTCTCGGAAGAAACGCATGAACGCATCGCCCATGCCGATCAAGCCGATCGGATCGCCGTTCGGCGCGCTTGGCGGACCGGAGATCGTGGTTACGCCAGGCTTGTCCGCCTGCGAGATCGGATCGTATGGATATTCAAAGCGCCAGCCGCCTTCATCGGCGCGTTGCCGCTCAGGCGGACGCGCGCGCGTTGGACTGCCATCTTCTTGATAGAAGTGATTGTAGATATACGGATGCGTCGCGCACCATAAGCCATTGGCTGCCACTGCTCGAAAGCGCTCGTAGTAGTTATCGCCTAAGAAGGTCAGCATGGCGCGCAGCCAACTGATCGCGTCGTAATGGCGACCGATTGCCTCGCTGAGCGCCGGGAAAGCAGGATAGCAGCCGCGCTCGACGATCCACTCTGCCCAGCGCAGCCAGTTGGTCATCAGCGGCGCGACGATGCCTTCGATGTTCTTGTAGTCAGGCAGCACGCCTTCTGCCCATTCGATATCCAGATTCGGCTCGTTATACAGCTCGAACCATTGGCAGCCTGCTTGGATGTACGCTTCGTAGTAGCGCTGCTTTTCCTCAGGCGCGCCTGCGCCAAAGCGCGGACGCCACAGCCGCACAATCGGCGTGATGTTGCGCTCGCGCAAGGCGCGCATATCGGTCACGTACTCATCGCTGATGGCAGTGTATTTCGCCCAGCCCATGCCTGTTGCGCTCAGGATGTCCACATCCATTTTGATCGGCGCGTTTTTGTTGTGCATGCCGCGTGGATTGCGCGACCATTGATATTCGTTCAGGAGCATCAGCTCATCTTCTAAGCTAGTCGCGGATAGGTGTGCGAACTATAGCACGCTCTTGACGAATCGGCACGTTTGGCGTAAACTATGCGCAAGATTGCCGAAGTGGCGGAATAGGCAGACGCGAACGACTCAAACTCGTTTGGGAAACCGTGTGGGTTCGACTCCCACCTTCGGCACAGTTTGAATGGCTAGGCACGCTGCCTAGCTATTTTTTCTGCGCTAGCTGAGCCGAATGCGCGGATTGAGCGCCGCGTACAGCAGATCGGCAACCAAATTGGCAAGCGCGAAGACAGTCACCGCGATCATCACGCCGCCAAGGATCAGCGGCAGGTCGCGCTGCTGAATGGCGAAGACCATCAATCTGCCCAAGCCGGGATAGGCGAACACTTGCTCGATCACCACCAAGCCGCTGATCAGCCAACCGAGGCTGATCGCGATCACTGTGATAGTCGGCAGCAGCGCATTGCGCAAGACGTGCTTGAAGACCACTTGCCGCCAGCTCAGCCCTTTCAGCACTGCTGTGCGGACGTATGTGCGGCGCATCTCAGCGATCACGCCGACGCGCGTCAAGCGACCGATATATGCTAACAGGACGGCTGCCGCCGTCAGCGAAGGCAAGATCAGGCGCGGCAACGCCTCGCCAAAGCTGGCATCAGGCGGCACAGAAGCGCTTGACGGCAACAATTTCCACTCCAAAGCGACCACATTGATCAGGATAATGCCCATCACGAACTCTGGAATGCCGACCAAGATGAGCGAGATCAGGCTGAAAGCTGTATCGAACGGCTTGCCTTCGTTCAGCCCTGCCAGCAGACCGAGCAAGACCGATGGCGGAATGGCGACCAGCATGGCGATCAGCGCTAGGCGCAACGAGTTGCCCAAGCGCTCCATCACCAACGGTCTGATCGGCAGCTTCAGCGCGTAAGAATTGCCCCAGTCGCCGCGCAAGAAGCCGCTCAGCCAGTTGGCGTACTGGGCTAGGAACGGCAAATCCAGACCTAGCTCCTCGCGCAGCGCCGCGCGCGCCGCAGGCTCAGCGCCACGCCCAAGCACAGCTGACTCCACGTCGCCGGGCAGCAGGCGGACAGCCGCGAAGATCAGCAGCGACGTGAGCAGTAGCGTCAGACCGAAGAACAAGACGCGCCGTATCAGATAACCGATCATCCTTCGCGCTCCGCTTGCAATGCCGCCAACTCAGCTGGCGGAATATGACAACGATAATACCTGCCCTGTGAATCGCGCTGCCAAGGCGGCGCTTGCGTGCGGCATACCTCGCCCAGATAGCGCGGACAGCGCGGATGGAAGCGGCAGCCGCTCGGCACGCCGCCGCTCGGCTGATCGTCGGGCAAGCGGATGCGGCGGACGCGCGCTCTTGGATCGGGCAGCGGCAGCGACGCCAACAGCGCTTCTGTGTACGGATGATGCGGCGGCGTGAAAAAACTCTCCGCTCTACCGCGCTCCACCAACTGACCGCGGTAGATCACTGCGATGTAATCCGCCAAGTAGCCGACCACTGCCAGATCGTGCGAGATGAACAAATAGGCGACGTCGTACTGCGCCTGCAATTGCGCCAATAGGTTCAGGATCGAGGCTTGCACTGAGACATCTAACGACGAGACAGGCTCATCGCACAAGATCAGGGCAGGCTGCGCTGCAAAGGCGCGTGCAATGGCGACGCGCTGTTTCTCGCCGCCGCTCAGCTCGCTCGGAAAGCGCGAGAGGTAATCAGCAGGCAGATTGACGGCGCGCAACAGCTCTGCAGCGGCGCGATCCGCCTCAACGCGGCTCATGCCGCTCAGCGTCATCAGCGGACGGCGCAGCGTCTGCCCGACCGTCCGATATGGATTGAGCGACTCCTCAGGATGCTGGAAGATCATCTGCATCGCCTTGAGCGTCGCTTTGGCGCGCTGACGCGGTGTGCCGCGCAACGGCATATCGAGCAAATGCGCCTCGCCGCTCTCGATCTCCACAAGCCCGATCAGGCTGCGCGCGAAGGTCGTCTTGCCGCTGCCCGACTCGCCTACCAAGCCGAGCGTCTTGCCGCGCGGCACGCGCATTGAGACATCATCCACAGCCCGAAAAGGCGGCTTTTTGCCCAAAAGCCTGCCCAGCAAGCCGCGAGCGCCGTACCGCACGCGCACATGCTCAGCGCGCATGACGGTCGCCTGCGCGCCATTTTGATTGTCGCTGAGCAGTTGCTCAAAAAAACTGATCTCGGCGCTCTGCATCTCGCGCCGTCTCAGCGCGGATGAGGCTTCTTCGACGCGCAAACTGCCATCGGCGACCGCGCGCCAATGATGGCAGCGCACTAAATGACCTTCCTCAGCGCGTTCCTGCGGCGGCTTGTGCGCGTGACACAGGTCAGTGGCAATCGGACAGCGCGGCGCGAACACGCAGCCGCTCGGACGCTGCCGCAACGATGGAATGCGTCCCGCGATCGCCTGCAATGGCGTCGAGTCGCCAATGCGCGGCACAGCGCGCAACAGCAAGCGCGTGTAAGGATGCAAGGCAGCGCTGTAAAGCGTCTCGGTCGGCGCGTCTTCCATCACTTCGCCTGCGTAAAGCACTGCCACGCGCTGGCACATGCGCGCTACCACGCCCAAGTTATGCGTCACAAAAATGGTCGCCGCGCGATGATCGGCTTGCAGCTCAGCGAATAGGTCGAGGATCGCCGCTTCAGTGGTCACATCCAAGCTGGTGGTCGGCTCGTCAAGCACCAGTAGCCTCAGCTCAGGGCTGGCGAGCGCCATCGCGATCAAGGCGCGTTGCTGCTGTCCGCCGCTGATTTGATGTGGATAGCGCCGCGCGATGCTCTCAGGATCGGGCAGTTTGACGCGCCTGAGCATCTCGATAGCGCGTTCATGCGCAGCCTTGCGCGAAAGGCGCACGTGCCGCCTGACCAGCTCGGCAATTTGCTCGCCGATGGTCAGGGCAGGATTGAGCGCGCTGAGCGGATCCTGCGGCACCATGCTCAAGCGCGCTCCCCAGATTTGTTGGCGACGTCGGTGCGTTGCGCGCAGCCAATCTTCGCCTTCAATGTAGATGCTGCCTTGCTGTACAGCGCCGTTCGCGCTCAGATAGCCCATCACGGCTTGCACCAGCGTGCTCTTGCCGCTGCCCGATTCGCCGACGATGCCGTAGGTCTGCGCTGCCGCCACGCGCAACGAGACCTCGCGAATTGCCTCTCGCCACACGCCTTGCAGACGGTACACCACTGTCAGGTTATCTATCGAGAGAATCGGCGTTTCCATCAGTCCGTCTCGCTGTATTCGAGCAAGCGACGCAGACCGTCTGCCATCAAATTCACGCAGACGACCAGCGCTACAATCGCCGCCGATGGAAAGAACAGCATGTGCGGCGAGAGCGCGTACCAATCGCGCGCCTCGCTGACCATCAGTCCCCAGTCAGGCTCAGGACGCGCCACGCCCAGCCCTAGAAAGCCAAGCGACGCTACGAGAAAAATCGCGTACGAGAAGCGCAGCGCGCCTTCCACGGCAAGCGTCGGCAGCACTGCAGGCAATATCTCACGGAACAAGATATGAAAGCGCGATTCGCCGCCGATCTCCGCCGCCTCGATGTACGCTTTGGTCTTCACATCCAGCACGACGCTGCGCACGACGCGCGTCACAATCGGCACATACAGGATCACGATCGCCAGCAGCACTGTGAAGCGCGAGTTGCCTAATGCGCCGAGCAGCACGAGTGTCAAGAGCAGCGACGGCAGCGCCAACAGTGCATCAGTCAGCCGCATGGCAATCTGATCGAGCCAACTGCCCACGTAGCCGACATACAAGCCGATCACAGTGCCTAAGCCGACCGCGATCAGCGTCGCGCTGCCTGTCAAGGCGAAGATGTTGCGTCCGCCATAGATGATGCGGCTCAAAATATCGCGCCCGAAGTTATCCGTGCCGAATGGATGTGCCAGCGAAGGCGCTTGGTTGCGATCAGCGAAGCTGTTGGCGATTGGATTGTAAGGCGTCAGGTACGGACCGATGAGCGCGAGCAGCAGAAAGCCGATCACGCCGATGCCGCCAAGCACTGAAAGCGGCGCATCTTGCCACAAGCGCCTGAGCGCCCGCCTGCGCCGCAAAAGGCTCAAGCGCAGCGTCAGTATCAGGTCGCCCTTGCTCAGTTGAGCATCTGCGCGCATCAGAGAAAGCCTCTTTCAAGCGCAGCACGTCTCAGAGCAGCCTGAGCAGACTGCGCTGAGACAAGCGTTCACTCAGGCTTGGCGCGCGCGGCTGAAATTGGTGCGTCCCGGAAAGGCTTGCACGGCGAAGCCGCCTTCGAACTGCCATTCCTTGCGCGCTGCGCCTACGGTCGGGAAGAAGTAAGGGATGATCAGCGGACCGTCTTCTGCCAGCTTGCGCTGAATAGCTTTGTAAGCAGCGATCCGCTCGGCGCGATCCACAGAAGTGCCTGCCTTCACAATGAGCGCGTCCAGCTCAGGATCAGCAATCCGCGATTCGTTCCACTTGCCGTCCGATTTGAGCGAGAAATCGAGATATTGCTGCGGCGACGGACGCGCTCCCCAGCCTGTGATGCCGAGCTGGACTTCCAACCAGCCGTCATCGCCATAGTAAGTCGCCTCATCCACCAGATTGATGTTGACTGTGATGCCTGCCTTCGCCCATTGATCCTTGATCACGACGGCGAAGTCAGGGCGCGTGCCAGTGTTCGGCACAAACAGCTCAAAGGTCAGGTCAGGATAGCCTGCCTCAGCCAGCAGCGCGCGCGCGCCGTCAGGATCGTAAGGCGGCAACGGCGACTCAGGATCGAAGTATTCGGCGAAGAACTCGCCAATCGGCGCGTCGCGACCTTGCGAGCCGAGTCCGAGCTGCGCAAAGGCGTTGATTTCCTCGCGATTGGTCGCCATCTTGAGCGCCTTGCGCACGCGCGGATCATTGCCGGGTGGCGAATCCATGCGCAGGCGCAACGCATCGTGACCTGAGGTCGGGAAGGTGACCGTCTGCAAGTTCGGATCGTTTTGCAAGGCGATGAAGCGCGCGTTTGGCATCCGCAGCACCACGTCCAGCTCGCCGCCGCGCAGCGCCTCAATTGCCGCGTTCGAATCGAGGTAGCGATGCTCCATGCCTGCCGCGTATGGCAAGCCGCTCTGCCAATAGTCCTCGTTCGCCACAAAAATTGTGCGATCTTCAGGGATGTAACGCTCGACCTTGAACGGACCTGTGCCGATGAACTCGGTATCAAGGTTGCGAGCGCCTGCGCGCACGATCACGGCTGAGTTATCAGTGATGCTGTAGATGAAATCAGGCTCGGTCGTCCTGAGCGTGAAGACAACTGTCAGATCGTCAGGCGCGCCGATGTTTTCAAGGTTATCGAACAACGAAATCTTCGGCGAGCCGACGGCAGGATCGCGCAGGCGATTGAAGCTGTAGATCACATCTTCAGCCGTCAATGCGCTGCCGTCATGGAACTTAGCGTTCGGCACCAGCTTGAAGGTATATTGCCGTCCGTCTTCGCTGAGCTGCCACGACTGCGCCAGACGCGGCGCGACGGCGTCAGTCGTGGTCACGTCCACCAAGTAATCGTAGACGGCGGTCAGGAACGCAATCTCAGAGTCGCTGGACGCGAAGGCAGGATCGAGCCGTTTAACCGATTCCCAGCCGACGCGAATCACGCCTGCGCGTGCCGTCAATGGACGCAAGCTGACCGACGAGACGAGCGGCGGCGTTTGCGCGAAGGCGGGCGACGCGCGATGGAGCAAGGCTCCGCCTGTGGCAGCCGCAGCGAGGCTCAAAAAACGGCGACGGCTGATCTTATGAGCTGATCGGTGCATGAAATTTGGCGCAAGAACTGCTGATCGCAGCGGAGTATGCGCCCTTCCTCCTTTCAGGGTTGAACAAACCGACTTGCTGACAACGCCTATGCGAACAGGTCACAGTGCGCTGTTCTATACGTGATTATAACAGTTCACTGCAATATGACAAAAACGAGCGGTCGTGCCACTTGTGCGCGCATATTCAGTTGGCAGGCGTTGGCGAGGCGAGGACGACAGGCGACGGCGGCACAGCAGGCACAGCCACTGTCGGCAAGGGCGCGCCGCCGCGAATGATCGGTAAGTTGATGACCTGCTCGGCGTAGACTGTGTCGTTCGCCAAGTCCACCACGCGCAGCCGCAGCCGAATCTCTTGCGCGTCGTTATCGGGCAGGATTGGCGCTACCACGCCTTCGCCGCTCGAGGCGATCCATCGGCTCAGACGCGGCAGCTCGACTGAGATAGCGCGTCCATCGGGCAGGAGTTGCTCGAAGATCAGGTTTGAAGTCGGCACACGACCGCGCACGCGCCACACGACTGGCACACGCGCCCGATTCTGCCCTAAGTCCACGAAGTCCACGCCGCCTACCGTCGCCTCAAAGCTGACAATTTGCGGCGTCGGCGCAGGCGCTAGCGTATCGAACGGCAAGGTCACGATGTGCTGATTGATCAGCCGTCCCTGCCGATCGAAGATGGCGAGACGGTAGGTCGGCGGACTGAAATCGAGCGATGGTTGCACCACAAGGCGCGCCGAGCCAACAGGCGGCAAGTTCTGGTCAACCAGCGGCGTCCACTCGCTGACCACTAGCGCGAACAGCCGCAGGCTGAAATCATCCGTCAGCCCGACCGTCTGCCAAGAGAGCGCAATTTGCGCCGCGCCCGACTCTAGCGCCTCGACCGTGATAGTGCGCGCATCTGAGGTGAAGCTGAGAATAGCAGGCGGCAAAGCATCCGTCTGTAGGCTCGGCGCCGCCAGCACCAATCCGCCTATGCCAACGCTCACGAGCAGGACTAGCAAGAACAGACCGCGTAAGAACCATTTTGAAAGCATGGTGAGCTTCCTCCGAAAAAGCTGTGATCTTGAGCTGCGCGCTCAATCTTGCTCAGGCGCGCCGCCTGCAAAAGCCACACCTTCCAAAAAACCGCGTGCGCGCTCTGTAAATGGAAAGCGCGCCAAGTACGACCAAAACGCCGCGCTGTGATCAGGATATTTCCGATGGCACAGCTCATGCGCGATCACGTAGTCCAAAACGTAGGATGGATAGCGTCGCAGCGCCGTGCTGATGCGGATATCGCCATCGGACGCGCCGCCGCTGCTGCAGCTGCCCAAGCGCGTGCGCATGTTATCCGCCCAGCGAATGCTGCGCCACGCTAGCTCGCCATCGAAGTATTGCGCGTTCAGCTTCGCAGCGCGCTCCATCAACTCTCGATCAGTCCGCTTATCGGCGCGCGCACGGCTGCGCTTGATGCGCGCCGCGATGCGCTGGATTATCTGCTCTACGGCGGCGCGTGGCATCTTAGGCGGCACGCGCAGCGTCACCACGTCGCCTTGCAACGTCCAGCGTCCGTTCGCCCGCAGACGCGCGTCGTAGCGTACATCGAAGCGCAAGCGCTCATCGCCTACCGCGATCTCAAGGCTGAACGGCTCGGCGTGCTTGCTCATCGCACCTGCTCACTGCGCCACACATAGACCCAAGTATCGGCGAAGAAATTATCCGTCCACGCATAAAGCCAGCGCGCGTCGCTCAGCGAGAGATTGACGCAACCTTGCGAGTGCTGCGCGCCGAAGTTATCGTGCCAGTAAGCGCCGTGCAGCGCAATCTCGCCGTCAAAGTACATCACATACGGCACGGCAGGCAAGTAGTAGTAATCGGCGCCGCTGCCGCCGAAGAGCGTATCCCATCGAAAGCGCGCCCAAATGCGGAACAAGCCTTCGCCAGTCGCCGTCTCAGGTCGCCCTGAGGCGATCAGCGTGGCGAAGACGAGCCGATCATCCTCGTAAGCCGTCAACACCTGCTCGGTCAGGTCTACAGCGATCCAGCGACCTTTCACAGCGGCAGGCTTTTCGGGCAGCATCAGGCGCGCCAAGCGACGTGCAGGCAGCCACTGTCCCGGCGCGACTAAGTGCCACGCCTGCGCGCCGTCATGGGCAGTCGCGTAGATGTAGAAAGGCGTGTAGCGCGCGAGCGCAGGCGCATTCGGCTCAGGCGCCACGTTTGGCGCGCCGCTTGGCTGCGCAGATTGCAAAAGCCACGCAACTGGAAAAGCAGGCGGCGCATCGAATATCAATCCGCTGAACGGCGAAGCAGGCACGCCTCTCAGCTGATTGAGCGGCGCCCATTCGCCGCGCCGCACCTCGCCCCAGCCGTCGCGCTGTTGGCGCATCCCTACGAAAATGAAACCGCTCGGCAAGCTGCCGATTGGCGCGCCATTCGGCGCGTCATACAGCGTGATGCCGCTCGGATCGACCTGATATAAGCTGTGCCGATAGAGCGCCTGCGCGTCCACCGGCACAGGTCGTCCGTTCGGCTTGGGATGCGCCAACATCTGGGATAAGAGCAGTTGATAGCGCGCGGCAGGCAAGCCGTGTACGCAGGCGGCATCTTGCAGGACGCATAGCCTATCGCGTCCATCGCTGGCTGCGGCAGGCGCGCTGAGCGCCTCGCTGAGCAAGGCGCCTAGCAAGATGAGAAAAACGAGATAGCGCATAAGCTCTTTCTAGCGGCTGCGCCAAACGTAGACGGGCGTGCCGACATCAGCGAAATTATACAACCATTTGGCGTCGCTGATCGAGAGATTCACGCAGCCACGACTGTGCCGATAGCCGAAACCGTTGTGCCAGAACGTGCCGTGCAAGCCGATTGAGCCGTCGAAGTACAAAATGTATGGCACAACAGGGATGTTGTACTGCTCAGGCTTGCCTTCAAAGCCGCTCATGCTGCCGCTGCGCAGCTTCGCCCAGACTGCGAACATGCCTTCGCGCGTCGGATTCTTCGCCAGACCTGAGGAGATCAGCGTGGCGAAGCGCGGCGTGCCGCCTTCTAGCGCAACCGCTATCTGCTCATAGAGATCAACGGCGATCCAGCGACCGCTGTGCTTGACTTCAACAGGCTTCAAAACGGCTACGTTGCGCTGCTCTACCCACATGCCGTCGCCGATCAGATACCAGTCCCAGTTGCCTACGCGCACGGTCTTGAAGATGTAATACGGCGTGTGTTTGGCGAGTACAGGCAAGCGTTGCAACATTTTGCCGCCTGGCACTTCCGCCGCGTGGACGCTGCGCGCCATCCACAGCAGCGGAAACGGCGGATAGCCGTTCAGCAGCACGCCGCTGAAGCCCGAAGCGCGCGTGCCGCTCAGCTGATCGGCAGGCAGCCAACGGTCGCCGTCCACGCGCACCCAGCCGTCGCGCTGCTCGCGCACGCCTGTGAACGCGTAGCCAGGATCGACTTTGTCCATCGGATTGCCATTCGGCGCATCGTAGAACGTGACGTCGCGACGTGGCAACTGATACAAGCTATAACGGCGCAGCTCAGCGCTATCCACGCCAACTCGTGGCAGGCTCTTCGGCGAGTGCGACAGTATTTGTGGCAACAGCGCGTCGTATTCCCAAGCGGGCAAGCCGTGCTTGCAGCTCTCTGAGCGGACGACGCCTGCGCAGCTGCTGTCAGCTTGCACAACGCTCGGCAGGACGGCAAAGGTCGCCAGCAGGAAGATCATCAGTAGCGCAGCGCGCAAAAATCGCTTCATGACAAACACTCCACATTACGAAAGCGTTGCCTTCGATTGTACAGCGACTTTGCAATTTCAAATGCCGTCTGACTGACGCTTAGGCAACGCTACGACATCGGCGCAGGCAAAGTCAGTTTGCCTTCAAGGTGCGCGAGGTGCAGGCTGCCTGGCGTCAGGTGCAAGGCGAGGTGCGCGTAGTGCGGCAAGGTCAGGCTGAAGGTCGCCCATGAGAGCGCACCGACCAGCGGCTTGCGCCGCGCCACAATGTAGACGCCTGCCTCATCTTGATCGGCGATGAATTCCCAGCCGAAGCGCGCGTGCAGATCGGCTTCTAGCAACACTTCGTGTGCTGCGCTGCGCTGCACATGCACAGCCAAATGACTGCCGCGCACATAGACGGTCAGCGGCGGCTGCACGCTGAAACGTTGCTGAAAATGCTCGGCTGTGGCAGCCGCAGCCGCCTCAGCGCCTATGCTCAGCACAGAGCGCAAGCCGCGCCGCAGCAGCGCGCCGCGCAAGCGCCACAAGCTCATAGCTGGAAGCCGTCTCGGAAGTTGATCAACTTGCGGCTGTAATCCGAGACGAAGGTCTTCAGTTTCTCCTCAAGGCGCTGCCAGGTGCTGCTCTTGAGCGCAAGGCGCACCGCGTCTAGGTCTTCTGCCAAAAATTCCAACTGCCGAATCGGATGCTCGCCATAGGCAGTGTGATAAACGCGGAACATATACAGCCCTAGCGCCTGCAGGCTCGGCACAAACTCTTGCGTGATGAATGCGTAGTAGGCGTCATGCGTCTCAGGATTGATGTTGTAGCGCAGTAGCAACTTGTAGCGCGGGATTATTCTGATGGTCATGCTGACCCTCGCCATTCAGCTCGCGTGAACCTCTGAACGTTACAGATATGATAGCACAAGAAATGGCGTTGCGCGCACTCTGCCCAGTCATGTTCATTTCAAGCCGTATTCATACCCAAACTGCCACGTTTGATTGTCCATCGGCAGGTCGGCGAGATGATTGCGGCGCAGCGCGGCGAAGCGCGGGCGCATCTCATCCAGCGAGTCGCCGCCGAGCTTCTCCAGCAGCGCGCTCGCTAACACAAAGGCGACCATCGCTTCGATAATCGGCACGCCGCGCGGCACTTGGCAAAAATCGCTGCGCTCGTAGTCAATTTGGCGCGGCTCGCCGCTGGCTAAGTCTACGGAGTTGAGCGGCGTGAGCGTAGTAGCGATCGGCTTGAGCGCCGCGCGCACGATGAGCGGCTCGCCAGTGGTGATGCCGCCTTCCAAGCCGCCTGCGCGATTGGTGCGCCGCTGCAAGCTGTCGTCTTCAGCGCGCACGATCTCATCGTGGACTGCCGTGCCGCGCAGCCGCGCCAGTGCGAAGGCGCGTCCGATCTCGACGCCTTTCACAGATGGCACGCTGCCAACTGCTGCCATCAATTGACCGTCCAGCTTGCGGTCCCATTGCACGTGCGAGCCGAGTCCAGGCGGCAAACCGAGCGCCACCACTTCGATCACGCCGCCGAGCGTATCCTTCGCCTGAACAGTGGCGCGAATGGCAGCGTGCATTCGCTCGGTCGCCTCAGCGTCAGGGCAGCGCACGTCGCTCGCTTCGGCAGCGGCAAAACGCGCTTGATAGGCGGCGCTATCGGGCAGGTCAGGTAAGTCGGCTTCCACGTCGCCAATGCTGACCACGTAACCTTGCACTTGGATGCCGAATTCTGCCAACAGACGTTTGCAAACGGCGCCGACGGCGACGCGCATGGTCGTCTCGCGCGCGCTGGCACGCTCAAGGCTCAGGCGCAGCTCGCGGTAGCCGTACTTGACCGTCGCGGTTAGGTCGGCGTGACCGGGACGCGGCACGGTCATGGGCGGAATCGCTTTTTCCGCCCAGTTTCGATAGTCGCGATTCTCGACCATCAGCGCGATTGGCGCGCCTGTGGTCTTGCCTGCGACCACGCCGCCGCCGAAATGCACTTGATCGCGCTCAATGGACATGCGTCCGCCGCGTCCGTAGCCTTGCTGACGGCGCGCCAGCTCAGCGTTGATCCACTCCGCGCTCAGCGGCAGATTAGCAGGCATACCATCGAGGATAGCGGTCAGGATCGGACCATGCGATTCACCGGCAGTCAAGAAGCGCAGCATGATGAAATCCTATCGAGCGGATGAAGACGACGTTCCGAAGGCAAGCGCTGCGCATCGGATCGTTCGTTTATGCTAGTCAGCTCAGCGATTGGCTTCTGAAGAAGCTATCACAAGCAGCGATGCTTGTCAAGTTTCTGCAAAGCGCTTAAACTATGGTGAGCGCAGCGAGAGGCTGCACGAGCGAAGCGAAGGAAATGCCGATGTGAAGACGACAACGCACAGATGTCCGCGTTGTAACTACGAAAACGTGCCGCAAGCAGTCTACTGCTTCCGCTGCAACCGCCGCCTTGATGATACGCCTGTCGTCAACGGCTTAGACGGCACAGGCAACCTGATCGAAGGCGCGCTCCGCTTCATCCGCCAGCGCGATCACAGCTTGTTTGAGCCGGGACGAATTGAACGCTTGCGAAAGGCAAGGTCAAAAGTGCTACCTGAGAATCTAAATGGAGAACCGCTCACTTGTTTGAATTGTGGCACTTATAACCTGCCGACCGCTACGCACTGTGTCCATTGTAACGCACCATTGCTGATACCTGATGAAGATTTTGGCACGCAACTGCGCTTGAGCGCGCGCACTAGCGTTGGCAAGGTGCGCAGCAACAACGAAGATAGTCTCGGCATATGGTCAGTGGACGGCTTAGCGCTCGCCCTAGTTGCAGATGGCATGGGCGGCGCAGCCGCAGGTGAGGAAGCCAGTCGGCTGGTGGTGGAATCAGTGCAGGCGAGCTTCACAGGCAGTGAGCGCGGCAGCGATCAGCTGGTTGTGCTGAACGAAGATGAGCTGGTCAAGCGCTTGCACACTGCCATCGAGCGCGCCAATCGCACAGTGGTCGAGCGCGCACGGCGTGACGCTTCGCGGCGCGGCATGGGAACAACGGCTACGCTCGCGCTAGTGCGCAATAATCGCGTTCTTGTAGCGCACGTCGGCGATAGTCGTCTTTACCTTGTGGATGCGCACGACCGCGCGATCAGCCAAATCACCAGCGATCATAGCTTTGTGCAGGCGTTGGTCGCTTCAGGTCACTTGACGGCGGAACAGGCGCGCTACCATCCGATGGGTCATGTGCTTTATCGCGCGCTGGGACAATCCGCCGATTTGGAAATAGACCTATATCGTCACACTTTGCGCGGCGATGATCGGATCGTGATCTGCTCGGATGGTTTGACGCGCCATCTCGAAGATCGCGATATCGCTGAGATCGTGCTGCGCACGGATAATCCTACTGAAGCCACGCTCGACCTGATCGAGCTGACCAATGAGCGTGGCGGCGAAGATAACGTCAGCGTGATCGTCATTCATCTGGAGCGCGTAGGGCAAGCGTCGGCTGCCACTTAGCTCACGCTCACGTCCTTTTAAGCCTCAGCTCACTTATGTGCCGCATACTTCAAGCCAACTTGCCATGCTGTGTTGAGCATGAGATGGAATGCATGTGCAAGCCGCCCAATTGCCCATGCGGAAGTGCGCGTCGCCGCGTCGGTTAAAAGGGTCAACCCGCTGCCAGCAGCTGATCCACCCCCTTCAGCCTGCTGGCAGTTTTTTGTCGCGCAAACGCCGCCTTGTCGAGCGCGCTCAGAGCCGCTAAGATTGCCTTGACGCAATTTTTGCATCTGAAGGCGATGAATAGCTCATGACGAAGCGGCGTACAGCGCGCAACACCTACTATCTAGTCAATCTCGGCTGCTCTAAAAACGCAGTGGACGCAGCCAGTATGGCACAGCTTTTGGACGAAAGCGGCATGGCTGCCGCTGAGAGCGCGCGGCAAGCCGAAGTGCTGATCGTGAACACTTGCGGCTTCATCAACGCCGCTAAAGCTGAGAGCCTGAACACATTGCGCGAGCTTGCGCGCCGCAAACGTCCTGACCAGTACTTGATCGCGGCAGGCTGCATGGCACAGCGTTACGGCGCGGAACTCGCCGCGCAGGTCGCAGGCTTAGACGGCGTGATCGGCACGCGCCGCTGGATGGACATCCTAGACTTGATCCGACGCCTGCGCGTGCGCAAACATCCTGAGCCGCTCTATCACCTGCCCGCTGAAGCGACCGTTGTCGGCAGCGATGAGCGCGGCGTCCTGCGCGCCAGCGTGCAAGGTTACAGCGCCTATCTCAAAATCGCCGATGGCTGCCGCCGTCCGTGCGCTTTTTGCGCTATTCCGCTCATCAAAGGCACAGCGGTCAGCCGTCCGCCTGAGGCGATCATCGCTGAGGCGCAGCGCCTGAGCGCGCAAGGCGTGCAGGAGCTGATCTTGATCGCGCAGGACTCAACCGATTACGGTCACGACTTGGGAATGCGCGACGGCTTGGCGCATTTGCTGGATCGGCTGACGACTGAGACCGATATCGCGTGGATTCGCATCATGTATGCCTATCCGGGCGCCGTCACTGACCGCTTGATTGAGATCATGGCGACTCGTCCGCAGATTCTGCCGTACCTCGATATTCCATTGCAGCACGCCAGCCGCGCGACCCTGCTGCGGATGCGCCGTCCTGCCAACGTGGAATGGATATATCGCACGGTTGAGAAAATGCGCGCCGCCATGCCTGAGTTGGCGATCCGCACAACGTTCATCGTCGGCTATCCCGGCGAGACCGATGCCGAGTTCGAGGAGCTGGTGCAGTTCGTGCGCCATATGCAATTCGACCGCGTCGGCGTCTTCACCTATAGCTTTGAAGAGAACACGCTCTCGGCGCAGCAGCCTGACCACTTGCCTGAGGAAATCAAGCAAGCGCGTCGCGACCAGCTGATGCAAGTGCAGCAGGCGATCAGCTTGGCGAAAAACCAGACTTTTGTCGGCAAGACGCTTGACGTGCTGATCGAAGGACGCGGCGACGGTCTGACTGTTGGACGCAGCTATCGCGACGCGCCTGAAGTGGACGGTTACGTGATCATCGAAGGCGAAGCGCCAACGGATCGTCCGATCATCCCTGTGCAGATCACAGGCGCCATGCTCTACGATCTGATCGGGCGCATCGCCGATGGAGCGCACAGCGTCCTTCCTTCACAGGCGCTCGAAAAGCGCGAATAGCCTGCCTTGACAACTTAATCGAGACTAAGTATCATTTCTCACAACCATTCGTGAGAGGATATTGAAGCATGTCTGTTGATCGAGCGCCGCTTCCAGTGACCGTGCTTTCAGGCTTTCTGGGCGCAGGCAAGACCACTGTTCTGAACCATGTGTTGAACAATCGGCAAGGGCTGCGCGTCGCCGTGATTGTGAACGACATGAGCGAAGTGAACATTGACGCGCAGCTGGTGCGCGAAGGCGGCGCGGCGCTCAGCCGCACTGAAGAGCGCTTGATCGAGATGAGCAACGGCTGCATCTGCTGCACCTTGCGCGATGACCTATTGCGCGAAGTGGCGCAGCTGGCGCGCGAAGGTCGCTTCGATTATCTGCTGATCGAGTCGACAGGTATCTCAGAGCCGCTGCCAGTTGCCATGACCTTCAGCTTTGAGACTGAGACGGGCGAATCGCTTGGGCAGCTAGCGCGTCTTGATACGATGGTGACCGTCGTGGACGCTTACAATTTCCTGCGCGATTACAGCTCAGCCGATATGCTGCATCAGCGCGGCATGGCGAGCGACGCGGACGATCAGCGCACAGTGGTGGATTTGCTGACCGATCAGGTCGAGTTCGCCAACGTGATCTTGATCAACAAGATCGATTTGGTCAGCGAGCAAGCGCTAGAGCGACTCAAGGGCATCTTGCGGCACTTGAATCCAGAAGCGCGTTTGATCGCGTGCCGCGAAGGCGCTATCGATCCATCCGAAATCCTCGCCACAGGCTTGTTCGATATGGAACGCGCTTCGCAGTCTGCCGGCTGGATCAAAGAGCTGCAAGGTCAGCACGTGCCTGAGACGGAAGAATACGGCATCAGCAGCTTCGTCTATCGCGCGCACACGCCGATGCATCCTGATCGTTTCATGAAGCTGATCCGTAGCGGCGCTTTTGGTCAGGTGCTGCGCGCTAAAGGTTATGTGTGGCTCGCCACGCGCGATTATCCTGTGCTGTATTCGCAGGCAGGCGGCGTGAAGCGCATGGGCGCTTCAGGCTTTTGGTGGGCGACCGTGCCTGAGGCGCAGCGTCCAATGGACGATCCCAACTTTCGAGCGTATCTCGCCAAATATTGGCGTGAGCCATACGGCGATCGCCGCCAAGAGATCGTCTTCATCGGCATTCAGATGGATCAGGCGGAACTCACAGCGCGCCTCGAGGCATGTCTGCTCACGCCGCAAGAGATTCAGCGCGGCAAGTGGCACGCACTGCGCGATCCGTTCCCAAAGTGGCGTTGAGAAAGGATAGCTTCTATGGCAAAGAAAGAAGTTCGGATTGTCGTCAAGCTGGTCAGTACAGAGAGCGGTCACGTATACTACACACAGAAAAGCAAACGCAACGATCCGCAACGGCTTGAGCTGCGCAAGTACGATCCGATCTTGCGACGGCACGTCCTGTACCGCGAGTCGCGCTGAGCGCAGCGCATTTCACGATTCTTTCTCAAAAGCTCGGTCGCGCCGTGCGCTCAGTTGACATAAACGCGCTCCTGATGAGAGAATGCTCTTGCATCACATCACTTGAGAAGGAAGAGCGGAATGACAGGAGCTGAGCTTCAGGCGAAAGGCACCGAGCTTTTCATGCAGCGCGATTACGAAGCGGCGCAGGCGCAGTTTGAGCAGGCGAAAGCTGCCTACGAAGCGGAAGGCAGGCTCGATCTAGCGGCTGAGATGCAAGTCAATCTCGGCTTGATCGATCAGCGCTTGGGCAATTTCGAGGCGGCGGTTGAGAAGCTGAACGCAGCGCGCCAATTCTTCGCTGAGCGCGGCGACGCTGAGCGCGAGGCAATGGTCATCGGCAACTTGGGCGGCTTGTACATGGCGGAAGGCAATCCTGAGCAAGCCTTCACGCTGCTGCGCGAGGCTGCCGATGCCTTCCGCGACATAGGCGACGAGGATCGTTACGGTCGCACGCTGATAGAGCTGGCGAATCTACAGGCGCGCAGCGGCAAGTGGCTAGAAGCTGCGGCGACCTACGAGGTCGCGCTCGATCTAGTCAAAGAGCCGAACTTTCGTCAGAAAGTGCTGAAAGGCTTGCTGGGCATCAAAAATCGGCTGACAGGCGGCGGCGTGCCGAAGAGCGCAAGCGACGACTCGCCTAAGCCGCAAGGCTGATCAAGTGGCGCTGCGCTTCCAAGTGCCGTCGCGCAGGCGGAAGATGAGCGTCTCAGTTCGATCGGCGCGCAGCACCTGCACGATGGCGCGCGGCACGCCATCGGCAGCCGCTGTGATAGCCGCCGCTAACACTTGCGCGTTTGGCTGTCCGAAAGCGCTCAGGCGCTGCTGGAAAAGCGTGCGCGTGCTGGCATCGCTCACGTCCCATAGCGCCTGCAGCGACTCTAAGTCATTTTGCACGATCAGCTGGCGCTCAACTTCCAAGCGCCACTGGAAAAACGGACGCCAATCCAAGTTCAGCAGCTCAAGCGGCTGCCCTAGCGCGCGCGCCACTAAACTGATATCCGCGTCAGCGCTCAACGCGCGCGCCACAGCCGCTAAAGCCGAGTCGCCGTATGAGTCGCGCAGGCTTTGCATGAAGGCAAGGCGCAGCATATCCACGCGCCCTGTGTAAGTCGCCGCTAGCCACTCGATCAAAGTCTGGTGCAGCCATGCCGCGTCCACACTGCGGCGCGGACGCACGCCGCCGCTCACTAAGTCAACTTGCCGCGCAGCGAGCGCTGCCGCCACAGCGTCCTCGATCACATGCGGCAGCGGATCGATCAGCGAAAGGCGATCATCGCGCGCCAGTGGCGAAGGCACGAAAAGCCGATCAGGTTGCGCGCTATCCCACGCCACTTGCAAGACAGGATTCGGCACCAGCTCAAGCGCAAGCGCAGGACACGCGCTATTGCCCAGCATTCGGCAGCCTTCGCGCCACCAGCGCGCAGCGCGCTCCAGCAACGCGCGCGCCGAGTCTTCATCCAGCTGACGGTAATGCACAGTCACAGCGCCGTCGCGCAGCGTGCGCGATTCGCCCCAGAAAGTGTAATCTGACGGCACGTGCCGCCAACCATCGGCATAGCGCCAATAGAACCACACCGCACGATGCGGCACGCCGTTCAGCACCTCTTCGAAGACCACGCGACCGCGCAATCCGTCCACTGTCGCATCGAAGACATTGCCGCTCAGCGTCAGAGCGCGCTCTATTTTGAGCTGTTGATAGTGTTGAAAGCGCTCGCCTTGGACGATGTACCAATTATCGCCAGCGCTGCGCTGCAGCAGCATGTAATCGCCATAGTTGCCGATGCGCAGCGCAGCCAGCTCCGCTTGCAGCGTATCGATCAGGCTCTGGCGCAGTTGATTATCCACATCTTCAAGGCGCAGCAAGATCAGCAGCGCGCTCACGCCGATGAAAAAAATCAGCAGCATGGTGAACAGAATCAGCCGCCTGCGCTGCCTGATCCGTTGTGCGCGCGCCTCAGGCGACTCAGTCGCGCGCTCCTGAATGCGTTCCGCTTCGATCTGCCAATCCAGCTTGATGCTCACCTTTTCCGCTCTGCCTCATTTGACGCTTGGCTTTTGCAACGTGACCTCACCTGCAAAAACGCGATGAATCTTGCCGTCATCAGCGCGCACCAAGAGCGCGCCGTCTTCGTCCACATCCAGCGCTTGCCCAGCCACAATTTGCCGTCCTGTGGTTGCATCGGCGGCTTGCACGCGCTTGCCCAGCATGTTGAGCGCCGCGCGCCACGCTTGAAAAAGCGCCAGACCTTCGGCGTGCGCCGACCAAAAGGTGAGCCGCTTCAGAATATCCGCCAGCAGCAAGGCGCGATCGATTGACGCTTGGCAGTGTGCTTCGAGATTGGTGGCAGTTGCGCTCAGCTCAGGCTCGTCGAACGGCACGCGCACATTGATGCCGACGCCGACGATGATCGCTTCCAGCGATGCGCCGCGCCAGAGCGGCTCGAGCAGGATGCCGCAAACTTTGCGTCCATGCAGTTGGACGTCGTTGGGCCACTTGAGTTTGACCACGCTTGAGTCGAGAGCGGGCAGTTCGATCAACGCGCTGCGCACAGAGACTGCCGCCGCCATTCCGTAGCGCACAGGCAGAATGTTCAACTGTGCTGGACGCAACACAACGCTGAAGAGCAGCGCCGTGCCGCTTGGCGCCTGCCAGCGCCTGCCGAAGCGACCGCGTCCTTCTGTCTGGAATTCAGCTACGACCACGGCGCCGTGTGGCGCGCCATCGGCTGCCCAGCGCTGTGCCACGTCGTTTGTGCTGCTCGTCGTCTCTAGGAATTGAAATGTCCGCTCGCCGAGCGCTATACGCAAGCGCTCGGCATTCAAGGCTTCAGGATGTTCACTCACCGTATGGTGTCCAGATATTTTTGACCTGCGTCGCGGCGCGCAGGAAATGCTGCCCTTCGCCTTGCGCGCGGTCAAACCAATTGCGCGATGTCGCCTCTGCCCAAGTGCGCTTCAAATTGCTCACTGAGGCAGCCTCAACCAATCTCACGCCTTCAGGCGTGCCAAAGTACCAAACCGCGTCCACGTCTTCATGCTCGGCAAGCGTTTTCGCCAAAACGTCGCGCTTGCCCGTCACAATGTTCACCACGCCGCTCGGCAGGTCAGATGTCTCCAACACTTGATAGAGATCGGTGGCGATCAACGGATAGGTCTCAGAAGGCACGACGACGACCGTGTTGGCCATCGCGACCGCAGGCGCCATCAGCGAGATCAAGCTGAGCAACGGCGCTTCATTCGGACACAGGATGCCGATCACGCCGATTGGCTCAGGGATGGCGAGCACAATGCCGCGCAACGGCGTGCTATGCACCAGACCGTCGTATTTATCCGCCCAGGCGGCGTAAGTGAACAGCCGCTTGAGCGCCATTTGCACTTCTGCCGTGCCGTCTTGTCCTGTTAGCGCCGCCAGACGCGCCGCGAATTCAGCCGAGCGCGCCGCCAAATTCTCAGCGATGCAATACAGAATCTGCGCACGTTGATGTCCATGCGTGAACTGCCAACTCGCTGCCGCGTGCGCCGCCTCGACCGCGTTGCGAATATCTTTGCGGTTGCCTTCGCCAACCTCGCCTAGCAAGCGACCGTCCGCGCTGCGCACAGGCAAGCTATAGCCGCTATCAGGGCGCACTTGCTTGCCGCCGATGAACAATTTCGGCGTGCGGTCGATCAGCGCAGGCGCGCCATGCGCTGCTGACGGCGATTGTGCGATTGGCAGCGCTTGCGTTGCGCCATCTGTGCGCATTTTGAGATACTCGTACATGCCTTCGCGTCCGCCTTCACGACCGTAGCCGCTCTCGCGGTAGCCGCCGAAGCCAGAGGCAGCGTCAAATAGATTGGTGGCATTGATCCAGACTGTGCCGGCTTTCACCTTGCGCGCCACGTCCAATGAGAGATTCAAGTTATCCGACCAGATGGACGCGGCGAGACCGTAAGGCGTGTTGTTGGCGAGCGCGACCGCCTCCGCAGACGTGCGGAAGGTCATCACGACGAGGACAGGACCGAAAATCTCCACTTGCGCAATTGTAGAGGACGGCGCGACGTTTGTGAAGAGCGAAGGTGGAAAGAAATAACCTTCTGTAGGGCAAGCGACGCTCGGCTGCCAAAGTTGCGCGCCTTCTGCAATACCTTGCGCCACCAGCGCTTGAATCTTCTGCAGCTGCACAGGCGCGATGATCGCGCCAATATCCACAGCCTTGTCCAGCGGATCGCCGATCCGCAATGTTTCCATGCGCGCCTTGAGCTTGTTCACCAAGCGCTCAGCGATGTTCTCTTGCACCAACAAGCGCGAGCCTGCGCAGCACACCTGCCCTTGATTGAACCAGATCGCGTCCACCACGCCTTCCACCACGCTATCCAAGTCGGCATCTTCGAAGACGATGAACGGCGACTTGCCGCCCAGCTCCAACGAGAGCTTTTTGCCGCTGCCGGCAGTCTTCTCGCGGATGATCCGCCCGACTTCGGTCGAGCCTGTGAAGGCGATTTTGTCCACCTCAGGATGTGCCACCAACTGCGCGCCGACTCGTCCATCGCCTGTGATGATGTTCACCACGCCTTTCGGCAAGCCAACTGCCTCGCACAGCTCAGCGAAGCGAATAGCAGTGATCGAGGTGAACTCAGCAGGCTTCAACACAACCGTGCAGCCTGCCGCTAACGCAGGCGCAATCTTCCACGCCAACATCAGCAGCGGAAAATTCCATGGGATGATCTGTCCGCACACGCCGACCGCTTCCATGTCAGGGAATTCCTGCTCCAGCAGCTGCGCCCAGCCGGCGTGATGATAGAAATGCCGCGCGGCAAGCGGAATATCAATGTCGCGCGTCTCGCGGATCGGCTTGCCGTTATCGAGCGTCTCCAGCACGGCGAACAGACGCGAATGCCGTTGCACGCCGCGCGCCAGCGCATACAGATACCGCGCGCGCTCCGCGCCGTCCAGACCGCGCCAAGCAGGCAGCGCCGCGCGCGCCGCTCTGACCGCCGCGTCCACATCGGCAGCCGATGCCTGCGCAATGCGCGTGAGCGGCTTGCCATTAGCAGGATTGACGCTCTCAAAGGTCTGCGCGCCGCGCACCCACTGTCCGTCAATATACATCGGCAGGCTCTCGCCGTGCGCCGCTAACCATGCCTGCGCTGCCGCCGCCGACTCAGGCGCTTCGCCGTATGGCAAGCGTTCAAAAAGCTCTGCGAGCGTCGGTTTGCTCATGCTGCGCTACCGCCTTCGTGATGATTCGTGCCTTGCTTCGGCTGGCGCGGCAACGTGACGCAGAACGTGCTGCCGACGCCAACAGCCGTCTCCACTTGAATAGTGCCTTGATGCTGCTCGACAATCGCCTTCACAATCGCCAAGCCCAGCCCTGTGCCGTCTTCTTGGAGATACTCAGGCAGTGGAATGCGATAGAACCTATCGAAAATGTATGGCAACGCCTCTGCTGGAATGCCCAGACCGCTATCGCGCACAGCAATACTGAACGTCTCAGGCGCAGTCTCTACGCGCACTTCCACACCGCCTCGAGCAGTGTATTTGATGGCGTTCGAAACTAAGTTGTCGATCATGCGGCTAATCGCATGCCGTTCCACTTGGACGAGCGCGTCTTCTTCAGGCAGATATACCTTGAAGGCGAGCCGTTTGTACGCCGCTTGCAGATCGAAGCCGACAAGCGACTCTTGGGCTAAGGCGCGCAGGCTCGTCAGCGCGTAGCGCGGCGTTGTCTTGACAGTGAGCCGCGCCAAATCGAGCAAGTCTGTGATGATCGCCAGCATGAAGTTCGCCTTGCGCTCGATGATAGTGAGCATTTGCGCTTGATCGTCGCTGAGCGGCGTCTCGCGCAGCATATCCGCCGCGCTCAAGATCAGACCGAGCGAATTCTTCAAATCATGTGGGATATCGCGCTTATGTTTTTCGTCATCCAGCGCCTGCATAGGATCAATTTGCGTCACGCGCAGCGCATCCAGCTCTTGTTGCATTTGACGCAGCCTGAGCTGTGCGCTCACGCGCGCTAGAACTTCCTGCGCGTGCAGCGGATTGCTCACATAGTCGTTGGCGCCAACGTTGAACACGCGATCTTTGTCGAGCATTTCGTCCGCTGCGCAGATCAAGATGATCGGCAGCGCGCGCGTGCGCGGATCAGCTTTCAAGCGCTGACACAGATCGAAGCCGTTCGGCGTTGGCAAGTGCGCGTCCAGCAGCACCAGGTCGGGCAGTTGCCGCGCGAGCAGCGCCAATGCCTTCTCGCCATCTTCCGCCTGCAGGACAGTGTAACCTTGCTCGCTCAGCAGCGCGCTGAGCTGTGAGCGATTGTGCGATGCGTCATCTACCACCAGAATTGTGCCGCTCGGCATAGGCGCGTCTCCTTTAGTGCGTCTCGCCTTCGGGCAAGACGTTATATCCTTCTAAGCGCAACGCACGGATGGCGCGCTCTAAGCTGGCGTGCCGCACAAGGATGTAATCGGTGCTGTAGGTAGAAATGACGAAGATCGTGATGCCGACTGCGGAAAGCGTTGTGCTGATGCCTGCCAAGATGCCCGTCAATCCGAATTCTAGCGCGCCTTCAACCTTCAGCGCGCGCAGGTCGCCTTCACGCGGAATGCCGAGCGGCACAGCCGACTCGGCGCAGACCACTGAGAGTTCTTCAGGCGTGCGCACTATTGCCACAAGGCTGCCGCTCGCCCAGCTTGGCAACGGCGCTTCCGGCGGCAGCTGACAGACAGCCAATTGATCGGGCAAGATGCTCAAGGTGAGATCGCTAGGCTGCATGGATGCATAACTCCGAGTGTGACGGCTTGCGTGACTATATTTTAGCGCGCTTGCGGTCAATTACGATTCATGAACTTCGTCTATCTCACGGCTCACTAATTCAATCTTCATTTCTTTGATCCAGATCAAAGAGCGCGCAGGCATGCGCGGCTATCCTCGACACAGATAGCTGTGCAGTCAGGCTTGAGCACATGACGAACATCACATCAGTTCAGTATGAAGCTCACTATAGCGCAGCGCGCGATAAAAGTATCTTTTGGCTGAGCATCAGCTTTGGATTATAGAAGAGCGCTTATCGGAAGAGTTCAAGCAGAACTTATTGATCTCGGCAAAAGACGACACTGCTTTCAGGGAGACATTCTATGAATGGAACGCTATCCATCTCGGAACAGATCAAAACGACGCCTAGCCGAAGCCTGCCGCTGCCGATCATGCTGATCATCGCAGGCATGTTGGGCTGCATCGTCGGCTTAGGCAGCTTCACTTTCATCTATGCCAAAGGCTATTCCTACCTGACCGACGATCCGAACGCTTGCGCCAATTGCCACGTCATGCGCGATGTGTTCACGGCGTGGTCGCGCGGCAGCCACCGCAACGTGGCAACCTGCAACGATTGCCACACGCCGCATGATAGTTTGGTCAGCAAGTATTTCTCGAAGGCGCGCAACGGCTTCAGTCACAGCCTTGCTTTCACCACAGGCAACTTCCACGAGCCAATTCGCGCCAATGAATACAATCGCGCCATTGCGCGCGAAAACTGCATGTATTGCCACGCTGCTGTGACCAGCCAGATGAGTCACGTCGGCGGCGTGGCGACCGATTGCCTAACTTGTCACTCGCGCGTAGGTCACGACCAGTGAACATGAGGAGGAATAGACTACGATGAGTACACAACCTTTGAAGCGTCGCTCACAGGCGCGTTCCTGCTGGGCGGCGCAGTCATGATCGGCATTGCGCTGCTGCTGCTGAACATCAACACGCGGCAGGTTGAAGGCGCGATCTCGCCAGCGCGCATCGTCGAGATCGCCGAGAACGAGATGGATCCGGCTGTCTGGGGACAAAATTTTCCGAGCCAATACCACTCGTTCATGAAGACGCAAATTGACAACATGCCGACCAAATACGGCGGCAGCGAGCCGATCGACAAGCTGGAGAAGTATCCTGTGCTGCGTCGGCTTTGGGCAGGGATGCCTTTCAGCGTAGACTTCAACGAAGAGCGCGGACATTACTACGCGCTGATCGATCAAAAAGAGACGAAGCGCAATCGCGTGGTGAAAGAAGATGGCACGGTCACCTTCAAGCAGCCGGGCGCTTGCATCAACTGTCACTCTGGCGAAGCGACTGTGTTGCTGGCTGAGCTGGGCTGGGAAAAGCTGAACAGCACGCCTTACGCTGAGCTGGCAGATCGTCTGCAGCACGGCGGCACGTGCAACGACTGCCACGATCCGAAGACGATGCAGCTGCGCATCTCGCGCCCTGCCTTCACGAATGCGATGGCTGCGCGCGGCATTGATATCGGCAACGCCACGCGCCAAGAGATGCGCTCTTACGTCTGTGCGCAGTGCCATGTGGAATACTACTTCGCCGGCGATAAGAAACTATTGACCTTCCCATGGCTGAA
>Ga0308403_1000166_pt1 | contig 27488 bp, 27 predicted proteins | sample HotsprSampleOSM3_FD_203470 | JGI IMG/M metagenome (GOLD analysis project Ga0308403, IMG submission 203470) | Hot spring phototrophic mat microbial communities from Octopus Spring, Yellowstone National Park, Wyoming, United States - 20060914_OS-M3 ... | reverse complement strand
GAGCTTGCACCATGCAGAACTTTATCGATTCGCTCGGCGTCATCCTCAGCAATGCCTATATCCTGTTCTGTCTGTTTCTCGGTTTATGGGCAGGCTTGAACGCGCTGCGCGGCGAAGGACTCGGCGGCAACTTCTGGGGCGCCATGTGGACTGCCACGCTGCTCGGCATAGCAGGCTTGGTCGTATGGTTGCTGCGCACGCTGGCAGGCGAGAACTTGCGCTGGGTCTACTTCCTGTACTCGCTCTTCTTCGTCCTGGTCTTGCCCGGCACTTTTTCGCTCTTGCGCGGACGCGATGATCGGACGGCGGCTGCCATCTTCGCAGGCGTCGCCATCTTTGCGGCGCTCGCCGCCATCTCCGCGACCGATCCATCGCGCGGCGTGATCGTGTTACCTGTCCTGACTCCGACTGCACTGCCTTGAGGTTGAACGATGAAACGCATCCTTGTGGTTGACGATGAGATTGACACGCTCAACTTGCTGAAGATGATGCTAGAGCTAGTCGGCTACACGGCGATCACCACCTCTGATCCTGCCCACGCTTTGACCTTAGCAGAGACTGAGAAGCCTGATTGCATCTTGCTCGATATCATGATGCCCAAGCTGGACGGCTTCACCGTCTGCAAGATGCTGCGCTTGCAGCCTGCCACGCGCAACCTGCCGATCGTCTTTGTGAGCGCTTATCAAGGCAGCAACCTTGAAGCACGCCGCCTTGAAGCAGGCGCCGATCTGCTGGTGCCGAAGCCTGCCAGCCTGAATGCGCTGGTCAAGACGATTGACCGCGCCATCGCCATACGCAGTCAGGCGCAATCCGCCGCGCAAGGCTCTTGACGTGCGTGCGCAGGCTCGGCATGATCCAGATAACATCTAGAGCGTCCCTGAAAGTGACTTTGAATGTCTAAAGCGACTATTGTTGTGCTGCAAGGCGACCAGACAGGTCAGGAACTGCTGGTTGAGGCGCTGCGCGTGTTGCAGCCGAGCGTCATCCGCCTTGACCTTGAATTCCTGCCGTTCGATCTCTCGCTAGAGAATCGGCGCGCCACGCACAATGGCGTCGTCCACGAAGCTGCTGCCGCGTTGAATCAATTCGGCTATGGCATCAAAGCAGCCACCATCACGCCTGAGCAGAAAGGCGACGTCGGCAGTCCGAACGCCTTGCTGCGCGAAGCGATCAAAGGCGAGGTGATCCTGCGCACAGGTCGCCGCATTCCGTCAGTGCGCCCTTATGTCGGCGTCTACGCGCCGATCACGGTTGTGCGCATGGCAGTGGACGACGCCTACAACGCCAAAGAATGGCGCGAAGGCGAAGGCTTGGACGAGCGCGCCTACCGCACTGAGAAGCTCTCGCGGCGCACCTGCCGCGTGGTTGCCGAGTACGCCTTCACCTACGCTGCCAAGACAGGCGCCAAGGTCTTCGGCGGACCGAAGTACACGGTCTCGCCGATCTACGAAGGCATGTTCAAAGAAGAGCTGGACGCCGCCGCGGCGCGTCATCCGCACGTGCGCTACGATCCGCAGCTGATTGACGCCACATACGCGCTGTTGCTAGATACCAGCGGCGAAGCGCTCGTCATACCGACTCTCAATCGCGACGGCGACCTGCTCTCTGACCTCGTGATCAAAATGTTCGGCTCAATCGCCGGCGCTGAGTCGCAGATTTTGAGCTTCGATGAGAACATGAACGTGCGCGTGGTGGTGACCGAAGCGCCGCACGGCACAGCGCCCGGTCTGTACGGCAAGAACGTGGCGAATCCGATGGCGATGATCCTCGCCGGCGCCGCCTTGCTGGCGCACATCCCTGACGTCGCCGCGCAGCGCGCCAGCCGCGCCATTTACGAGGCGACGCTCGAGGCCGTCCATCAGGGCGTGCGCACTGCCGATCTAGGCGGTCACGCCAGCACGACCGAGTTCACCGATGAAGTCATCCGCCGCGTCAGCAGCAAGTTGGAAGTCTGGGACGCCTTGCGCTGACCTGTGAGCAGGAGTGGATGCCGTGCGTAAGCTCTTCAGGCGCGTCGGTTGCGCCTTGCTCATCATCCCTTGGCTGGCGGTCATGTTCGCGCCGTGTTTTGTGATCGCGCTGATCGCGCAAGACGAGGTGCGCATCACGTGGAGCGACGTGCCTGATGACGCGCTGCGCATCTGGCTGCTGCGCGATGTGCCTATCGGCGGCGTCGGCATTGCCAGCGCACAGCGTTACACGCCTGCGCAGCCGAGCGACGGTCGCCAAGTGATCTGCACTGTGATAGACGTGCGTTTCGTGGTCTGGCAGGGCAACGCCGAGCGCGCAGGCGCGCTGCCGAGCCGCCAATGCGCCTGTTATTACAAAACAGCGTCCGATCCGCTGTGGCAGACGCTCTCGGTTGGCGAGGAAGCCTGTCCGCAAGGGCGCGAGTGATCGTCACAAAACGCTTATGTGCAAAGCGCGCGGCTTGCTCTAGAATCACGGCAGGTGCAGAGATGTGAAGTAGAGTGAGTGCTGTGAAGCGCGGCGCTATCCGTTACGATCCGCATAATGACTTCTACAAGCTGCTCGGCGTGCCAAGCAACGCCAATCTTGAGCAAGTCCAGCAGGCTTTCCGCCGCAAGGCGAAGGAAGTGCATCCCGATCGCAATCCTGACCGCATCGCTTGGGCAACCGAGCAATTCCGCCGCCTGAGCGAGGCGTACGAGGTGCTGAGCGACGCCGCGCGACGCTGGGAATACGACCGTCAGCGCCGTCAGGTGAAGGCAGCCGCTCACACTGCCGACTCAGCGCGCACGCCTGATCCGCGCGAAGGCGAGGCGTTCTGGACGTGGTATCGCAGCGTGAAGCCGCGCTACACGCGCCACAACGATCCGTACGCTGCCGCCGTGCGCAACCTCGTCTTCAGTCCATACCGCTATGTGCTGCTGATCCTCGGCGTCGTCTTCTTCACCAACGTCGTCTTCATCAGCCTTGCGCAGCAAAATGGCTTGATGCAACGCGCGCTCCAACAAGAGCAGACTGCTGTCGCGCTCACGCTTGCGCCAACGCAGACCTACGCCGCTGCGCTCCAAGCGCGTTGCCCTGATCCAAACGCGCGCATCAGCCTGCCGCGCCCTGACTCGCGCATTGAGCCTGCCGCGTTCAGCATTCGCGGCACGGCTGAGCATCCTGAGTTCGACCATTATGAGCTGTACGCGCTCGCACGCGCCGAGGCGACCCGTCAGCCTTCGATGCTTCTGGCGAATGTGCGGCGACCTGTGCGCGACGGTCTGTTGGTAGAGCGCGCCGATCTCAGTCGGCTAGGCGCAACGCATTACACGCTGCGCCTGACCGTCTTCCTGAAAGATGGCAGCGCCTTGCCGTCCTGCGAAGTGGACGTGCAGCGCTGATCAGCCTGTGATCGGCAGCGTGAACGGATTGCCTTGAATGATCCGCACGTAGAGCGCGAAAATCCAGCCGCGCTGTCCGTTATAAATCGTCTCGTACCACTGACCGTCGCTGCTACGTCCGATCAGGTCAACTGTCTGTCCCCACTCGATCACGAAGTATTGGCGGAAGGTGAGTCCCGGACCTTCGCGCAAGCGCAAGCCTGAAGTCAGCTGACCGCGCACGCCCGTCGGCTGCGGCGCAACGCCTGTCGCGCCGTCCACAGGCAGGCTGCGCAGATTGGTCAAATTGGTCTGGATGAAATTCGCGTTCACCCAGCCGATCACGCCGCTTTGCGTGCGCACGCGCAGCCATGTGGCAGCGGCGTTGCGCGCCAGCACGGTCACGAACGAGCCGCCGCGAATCTGCTCCAGCACGGTCGCGCTCGGATTATCAGCGGCGCGCACGTTCAGCAGGTTAGCGTTCACCACCAAACCGACCACATTTGCGGCGATCTGTCCGCCGCTGCCCGGCACCACGTTCGGAATCGGCAGCGCAGGCGATTGCCCATCAGGCGGATCCCAAGTCAGCAAGATGAAACTTTGCAGCGTCTGTTGCTGATATTCCAAGCGCAGGTCGTGGCAGCCTGCCGTCAAGTCCACAAAGCGCTGATAGACGGTATCGGGAATGCGTCCCCAAGCGTCAATGATCAGCGTGTTATCAATGAACAAGCGCGCGCCGTCATCCACGTACAGGAAGAAGCGCGTCGGACGTCCCGGCGTGCAGATGCGGCGCGTCCAGCGCACGGAGAAGTAATCGCGCGGGAAGCCGGGCAAAGGCGGCGCCGTGTTCCAATTGAAATTGATGCCGCCGAAGCCATCGTTGCGCACAAAGCTCGGCGAGCCGCTCAGATTCGGATTGGCGAAGTACTCGCCATACCAGAAATCGGATTGCGCGCCGAACGGCGAGCCGATGGCGAGATCGATGGTCAAGCGCACAGCCGCCTGCTCGGTATCTTCATAATACTCGACGCGAATGGTGTGCAAGCCTGCGGCAAGCGCCACGTCAATGCTATAGGCAGTCAGACTTTGCCGCCGCCATTGGTCAATGACGAGGATATCGTTGATGAACAGGCGCACGCCGTCATCGCCTGCCAACACAAAGCGATAGGTGGCGGCTTGGAACGGCAACGTGGCAGTGTAGCGCGCGCTGAAGCGATCCACAGGCACGATGAACGGATCGGGCGAGCCGAGGCCCCAGAAATGCTCGATGCGCGGCTCAAGGCGAGTCAGGACAGGCGCGCCGCTCAGAAACGGATTGTTGAAGTATTGCGCCGTCCACGCCGTGCTTTGAGTCTGGATGAACTGCCATGAGAAGGAGATGCTGGCATCGCCGAGCGCTTGGAAGTAGTCCACTTGGAAGGCGTGGACGCCTGCCGAGACTTGGATATCGCGCGTGAACGTGGTCGGCGCTTGCTCGCGCCATTCGTCAATCACCAGCTGCCCGTTGACGAAGACGCGCACGCCGTCATCGGCGCGCACGGTCAGGCGGTAGGTGCCGGCGTTCAGGAACTGCACGCCTTGCCAACGCGCCGACCAATTCTGGACGCCGATGCCCGGTCCGGGCGAATTCGGACCCCAGTTGAAGACGATAGCAGGATCGATGCGCGTGAAAGCAGGCGTCCCTGAGAGCGTGCGATTTGGATAATACGCGCCCGTCCAGTTCGAGCCTGTCTCGGCGGCGTGGACAATCGGCGCGATCGGTTCGGGCGGCGCAGCACGGCTGATCGGCGCGCTGGGCAACGCCGCGATCAGCAGCGCGCAGCACAGCCAGAGCGCCATCAGGCGAGTAGGGCGACGAGCCATGAGTTCCCCCTTAAAAGCCTAACAACGGATCGTTCTTAATCTATTATTCTAACCTGAACGGCGCAGAATAGGTTATGTCTCGGCGCGCAGGCGTCAGGCAAGCGTCAGTTTGCGCATGCGCGCGGATTGAATTGCAATTCTCAGCCGCTCGGTTTACACTTTAAGCAGTCTTTGTGCGCCAATGCATCCATCAAGCGCGCTTGCGCCTGCCTATGGTAACATTAGGCGCTACCCAAACGCTCGTTTTTTCACAATTTCATAGGGAGCTTCAGAATGTCGCCATCGGGCAACAGCATGAACTTTGCAGAGTCGCTGCTTGAGCAGCTCAAAGGCTGGCAGCCGACCATTCGCTCGGTCGAAGTCGGTCACGTGATCGAGGTCAGCGATGGCATCGCGCGCGTCTCAGGGCTGCCTTCGATCAAGCTGAGCGAGCTGGTCGAGTTCTCGAACGGCACGCTCGGCATCGCCTTCAACCTTGAAGATGACAACGTTGGCGTCATCATCATGGGCGATTACATCCACATCCGCGAAGGCGATGAAGTGCGCGGCACAGGTCGCATCGCCTCAGTGCCTGTCGGCATGGGCTTGATCGGGCGCGTCGTCAACGCGCTGGGACAGCCGATTGACGGCAAGGGACCGATCCAAGCGACCGAATATTACAACGTCGAGCGCATTGCGCCGGGCGTGATCGAGCGCCAAGACGTGGATACGCCGCTGCAGACGGGCATTTTGGCGATTGACGCCATGTTCCCAATCGGACGCGGACAACGCGAGCTGATCATCGGCGACCGCCAGACCGGCAAGACGGCGATCGCGCTCGATACAATCATCAATCAGCGCGGACAGAACGTCTTCTGCATTTACGTGGCGATCGGGCAGAAGGAAGCCCAAGTGGCAGCCGTGCGCGCCACGCTTGAGCAGTACGGCGCGATGGACTACACTACCATCGTGGTTGCCTCAGCCGCTGAATCGGCGGCGCTGCAGTATTTGGCGCCATACGCAGGCTGCGCCATGGGCGAGTGGTTCATGGAGAACGGCAAGGACGCGCTGATCATCTATGACGATCTCTCCAAGCACGCTTGGGCATACCGTCAGGTCTCGCTGCTGCTGCGCCGTCCGCCAGGTCGCGAGGCGTACCCGGGCGATGTCTTCTATCTGCACAGCCGCTTGCTGGAGCGCGCGGCGCGGCTCTCAGAAGCGCGCGGCGGCGGCAGCCTGACCGCCTTGCCGATCATTGAGACGCTGCTCGGCGACGTCTCCGCCTACATTCCGACTAACGTGATCTCGATCACTGACGGTCAGATTTTCCTTGAGACCGACTTGTTCAACGCCGGTCAGCGCCCTGCCATCAACGTCGGCATCTCGGTCAGCCGCGTCGGCGGCGATGCGCAGCGCAAGGCGATGAAGAAATTTGCAGGACGCATGAAAGGCGAGCTTTCGCAGTTCCGCGCCTTGGCAGCCTTCGCGCAGTTCGGCGCCGATCTCGACCGCGCCACGCAGCTCCAGCTGGATCGCGGTATGCGCCTGACCGAGCTGCTCAAGCAGCCGCAATACAATCCTGTGCCATTGGCGGACGAAGTGATGCTGATCTACGCAGGCACGCGCGGCTACCTCGATCAGATTCCTGTGGCGCAGATCAACGCTTGGCGGCATGAGTTCCTGCGTTACGTCAACACACAATATCCGCAGATCGCCAGCAGCATCAACAGCCCTGAGACCAAGTACGACTTGACTGACGAGATGGAGAATCTGCTGAAGAAGGCGCTGGAAGAGTTCAACGCGCAATGGCAGCAGACTCACGCGGCAAAAGCCTAGCGAGGTAGAGAATGCCTAATCCACGCGAGATCAAACGCCGCATTCGCTCGGTCAGGAACATTCGGCAGATCACAATGGCGCTTGAGGCAGTTTCCGCCTCTAAAGTGCGGCGCGCCACGGCGCAGGCGCTCTCAGCGCGCGCTTACGCCAACACTGCCATGCAAGTGCTGACCGATATCGCCAGCGCCAGCGGCTCAATCGCCGCCTTGCATCCGCTCTTGGCAAGCCGCGAGCAAGTTGGCACGGTCACCATCTGCCTGATCACCAGCGATCGCGGCTTATCGGGCGCGTATAATACAAACGTCATCCGCGTGGCGCGCCAATTCGCGCAGCACCTTGGACGACCTGTGCGTTGGGTCGCCGTCGGACGCAAAGGTCGCGACGCGCTGGTGCGCCTGCGCGAGAATGTCGAGGCGGAATTCATCGGCTTGCCGGCATGGTGGACGATTGACGCCTTGCGTCCGATCCGCCAAGTGCTGGTGGAAGATTTCCAGAAAGGCTACGCGGACGAAGTCTACGTCGCGTACACGGAATTCATCAACACGCTGGCGCAAAAGCCGATGGTGCAGCGCTTGCTGCCGCTCGCCTTCGATGAGCAGAGCGCGTTGAGCCGACCTGACTACTTGAAGATGATGGAAAAGCCTGAGAGCCGCGTCTCAGATTACATCTTCGAGCCGAGCGCCGCGGCGATCCTTGAGGAAATTGTGCCGAAGTTCGTCGAGAACATCCTGCTTGAGCTGATCCTTGAGAGCCAAGCCAGCGAGCATAGCGCGCGCATGGTCGCCATGCGCAACGCATCCGATAACGCTAGAGCGCTCGTTGAAGACCTAACTTTGAGCTACAACAAGGCGCGTCAGGCAGCCATCACAGCGGAAATTCTGGACATTGTTGGCGGCGTTGAGGCATTGCGCGCTCAGGTCGGCGATGCCTAGCCGCCACACCATGACCATCAGCCAATTCACGCAATAGACTAGGGAACAGATCATCTATGGCAAATCCAAATGAAGTGCAGGGCAAGTTAGCGCAAATTCTGGGCGCTGTGGTGGACGTTGAGTTTCCGCACGGAAGCCAACTGCCCGAAATCTACGATGCAATCCGCGTGCCGATTGAAGGCAAAGAAGACCTGATCCTCGAAGTGCAGATGCACTTGGGCAACAATCGTGTGCGCACTGTGGCGATGGATAGCACGGACGGCTTGGCGCGCGGCATGGTCGCCTATGCTACAGGCGCGCCGATCATGGTGCCGGTCGGTCCGCCGGCGCTCGGTCGCCTGTTCAACGTCCTCGGTCGTCCCATCGATCAGCGCGGGCCAGTCGTCTCGGATACCTACTATCCGATTCATCGTCCCAAGCCGAACTTTGAAGACCTGACCACGCGCCCAGAGATGTTCGAGACAGGCATCAAGGTCATTGACCTGATCGCGCCATTCACCAAAGGCGGCAAGATGGGCGTCTTCGGCGGCGCAGGCACCGGCAAGACCGTCACCATCTCCGAGCTGATCCGCTCCGTGGCAGCCGTCCACAGCGGTGTCTCGGTCTTCGCAGGCGTCGGCGAGCGCACGCGCGAAGGCACGCAGCTGTACTACGAGATGAAAGATGCCTATCGCGTCATTGATAGCACGGTCATGGTCTTCGGGCAGATGAACGAGCCGCCTGGCGTCCGCTTGCGCGTCGGTCTGACGGGCTTGGCGCACGCTGAATACTTCCGCGATCAAGGCAAGGACGTGCTGCTCTTCATTGATAACATCTTCCGCTTCTCGCTGTCAGGCTCGGAAGTCTCGGCGCTGTTGGGACGTATGCCTTCGGCGGTCGGTTACCAGCCGACGCTGGCGAACGAGATGGGCAACTTGCAAGAGCGGATCGCCTCGACTAAAGTTGGCTCGATCACTTCCATGCAAGCGGTCTACGTGCCTGCCGACGACTACTCCGACCCTGCGCCTGTGGCGACCTTCACGCACCTGAACGGCACCATCGCCCTTGAGCGCGAACTGGCGGCGCAAGGTCTGTTCCCAGCCGTCGATCCGTTGGCAAGCACCAGCCGCCTGCTCGATCCTGCGCTGGTCGGCGAGGATCACTACAACACGGCGCGCGAAGTGCAGCGCGTGTTGCAGCGCTATAAAGACCTGCAGGATATCATCGCTATTCTGGGCATTGAAGAGCTGCCGGCTGAGGATAAAATCTTGGTGGCGCGCGCGCGGCGCGTGCAGCGCTTCCTGACTCAGCCGATGTTCGTGGCGGCGCGCTTCACAGGGCGCGAAGGGCGCTACGTGCCGATCAAAGAGACCATTCGCGGCTTCCGCATGATCCTCAACGGCGAGCTGGATCACGTGCCTGAGCAGATGTTCTACATGGCGGGCGGCATTGACGACGTGATCGAGCGCTATGAAGAGGCGAAGGCGAAAGGCGAACTCTAGTAGCTGTAGCGCGGCTGCGCTCGGCTGGAAAAGGAAAGGCTATGCCAATTCGTGTGGATATTGTGACACAAGAAGGTCCGTTGTTCAGCGAGCCATACGCTGACGCCGTGATCTTGCCCGGCTCAGAAGGCGAGATGGGCATCCTGCCCAATCACGCGGCGCTCTTGGCAACGCTCGGCTTTGGCGAGCTGCGCGTGCGCAAAGGCAACGCTGAAGAGAGCTTCATCGTGTATGGCGGCGTGGTGGAAGTGCGCCCTGAGCGCGTGATCGTCTTGGCGGATACGGCTGAGTCCACCTATGAGCTGGACGTCAAAAAAGCGCAGGAAGCGCGCGCCGCTGCCGAGAAAGTGATGCGCGAAGGCGTGCCGCCCGACAAGACAGCTGCCATCATGCAAGAGCTGCGCCGCGCCAACTTGCAAGAGAACGTCATGCGCCGCGTGCGCAACCGTCCGCCGACGGTGCGCATCCGCGAATCGGCGAATGGCAACAACAACGAGTAGCCTCAGCATGGGCGGATGTGACAATCCGCCCAACTATTGCGTGTAAGTATGAGAGCAGCCTTTGCGCAGCGCTCAATTATCCATCTTGCTCAGCAGCGCTGCGTCTTCTCTGGCGACCTCAAGGTATCTGTTACAGATGCGCTGCGCGCATAGCGCGCTCGCTCCACACCTATGAAATTTCTGCTCGCTCAACTCCTCTACCTGCTGCGTGAGCGTCCGAATCGGATGAACTTGATCATCTTGGCGCGCTTTTTGGTCACGCTGCTGGCGCTGATCGTCACCTACAGCCTGCTATTCCACTACATCATGGAGTACGAAGGACGCTACTATTCGTGGATCACAGGCTTCTATTGGACGCTCACAGTCATGACCACGCTCGGCTTCGGCGATATCACCTTTCAATCCGATCTGGGCAGGCTGTTCTCGATGTTCGTCTTGCTCAGCGGCGTGGTTTTCTTGCTGGTCTTGCTGCCGTTCACCTTTGTCGAGTTCTTCTACGCGCCTTGGATGAAAGCGCAGCAGGCGGCGCGCGCGCCGCGCCAATTGCCTGAGCGCACCAGCGGTCATGTCATCATCACGCACCTCGATAACGTGACGCGCGCGCTGATCGAGAAATTGAAGCAGTATCAATATCCTTATGTTCTATTGGTCAGCGATCTGAGCGAAGCGCTCGCACTCAACGAGCTAGGCTATCAGATCATGTTGGGCGATCTGGATAATCCGAAGACCTATCGCTTGGCGCAGGTTGAAAAGGCGCTGATCGTGGTGACCACAAGCAGCGATCAGATCAACGCTAACGTGGCTGCCACTGTCCGCGAGGTCTGTGAGCGCGTGCCGATCTTGGCGACGGCGAATTTTGCTGCTTCAGTGGACATTTTGGAGCTGGCAGGCTGCGATCATGTCTTGCAACTTGGCGAGTTGATGGGTCAGGCGATTGCGCGGCGCGTGATAGACGCGCAGCAGCAGGGCTATCCAGTTGGGCAGTTCGATGAGCTGCTGATCGTAGAGATGATGGCACGCCATACAAAGCTGGTCGGTCACACGCTGCGCGATCTGGCGCTGCGCGAGCGCTTCGGCATCAATGTGCTGGGCTTGTGGCAACGCGGCGTCTTCCACGCGGCGCAACCTGACCTACAGGTCGCTGAAAGCGCGATCTTGGTCATCGCAGGCACGCAAGCGCAGATCGGGCAGTATACAACGCACGTCCGCAAGCCACAGACGATTGGCGCGCCAATCGTGATCGTCGGCGCAGGGCGCGTTGGGCGGGCAGCTGCACGCGCTTTGGCGGCGCGCGGCTTGGATTATCGCGTGGTGGAAAAAGCGCCTGAGCGCGTTCACGAGCCTGATAAATACGTGCTGGGCGACGCTGCTGAGCTGGAAGTTTTAGAGCGCGCGGGCATTCGCGAGACGTCGGTCGCGATCATCACGACGCACGACGATGATTTGAACATCTACCTGACCATTTATTGCCGTCGGCTGCGTCCTGAGGCGCAGATCATCAGCCGCGCCAATCTTGAGCGCAACGTGGCGACCTTGCATCGGGCGGGCGCGGATTTCGTGCTATCCTACGCTTCGATGGGCGCTAGCGCGATCATCAACGTGATCGGACGCGATAATATCTTGATGGTCGCTGAAGGTTTGGATATCTTCGAAGTCGAGATACCTGAGGCGCTGATCGGCAAGCGCGTCGCCGAATGCGATCTGCGCAACCGAACAGGCTGCACGCTCATCGGCATACATCGGAACGGTCAGGTGCAGATCATCAGCGATCCGCAGCAGCCGTTGCCTAGCGAAGGCAAGATCATCCTGATCGGCGACTCAGAATCTGAGAAGCGCTTTTTGAAGCGCTACAAGCACAACGGCAAGCGCTAGAGTCAGCCTCTGAAAAGCATTTTGCTCCACACGGATTAAAGACGCCCAAGCTCATAATAAGCCGCCTTCTGTACCCTTGCGGGCGGTGATCATCTCTCTGGGACGCCGCTCACGCGGACGCCTCATGCGGTCTACCCAAGGCTGGTAGCGGGACGAGCAGCCCCTCGCCTCTGCTTGACCTTGCTCCCGATGGGGTTTGCCAAGCCGCGCCCATTGCTGAGCGCGCTGGTGGTCTCTTACACCACCGTTTCACCCTCGCCGCGCCTTGCGGCAGCGGCAATGCCCTTCTCTGTTGCACTATCCGTCGGCTCGCGCCGCCGAGCTGTTAGCTCGCATCGTCGCTCTGCGGAGGGCGGACTTTCCTCACCTTGCCGAAGCAAAGCGCGATCACCTTATGAACTTGGGCAGCCTTATTGTAGCATAAAAAGCGGCGTTATTGCTGAATTTGCTCAACGCTGGGCGACTTGAGGCGGCTGCGCCGTGCCACCAGCAAAAAGCCGACCAGCGCAATGCCGCTCAGCACCATGAGCGCGATCAGCTTGAATTGGCGACTCGTAGTCAAGAGCGCCAACGCGCCAAATGCAGCGCAGAAGGCATAGTAGATCAGCGTGAAGGCGCGTGGCGAGAGCAAGCCGCTATCCAACACGCGAAAATGCAAGTGTCCGCGATCGCCGATCATCGGATTCTTGCCTTCCAGCAAGCGCCGCCCTGCCTGCCACGCCAAGTCGAGCAGCGGCAAGCCCATCACCAGCAAGATGGTCGCCATTTTAGCGCCGCCGATGATGCTCAACGCGCCAATCACAAAGCCGAGATAGACGGCGCCGCTGCCCATGAAAATGCGCGCAGGATGCCAATTGAAGATCAGGAAGCCGAGCAACGTGCCGATCAGCGCGCTTGGCAGCAGACTGACGCTCAGCTGATTCTCGCGCAGCGTGTGCAGAAACAACAAGATCGCCGCGATCAAGTTCACGCCGCCTGCCAAGCCGTCCACGCCGTCTAAAAAATTGACCGTGTTCATCATCAGCAGCAGCCAGAACAAGCTGACGATCAGCGTGAGCGCGAACGGCAACGGTCCGACTGTCTCGCCTGTCAGCGGATTGTTGAAGCGCTCGATGAAGATCAGGCAAGCGATGGCGACGCCTGCCGCGAGAAGCTGTCCCAGCAGCTGCCAGTGCGGCGCGAGATCGAACTTATCGTCCAGCAGCCCGAAGAAGAAGATCAGCGTGCCGCCTGCCACCAAGCCGAACAGCCGAATCGCCTCGTTCGGATCGGCGCGTTCCACAGGCAGGCTCTGCGCCACAACTGCGCTCAGCATGAAAGCTGCCCATAGCGGCAGCGCGCCCAGCTTTGGAATGGCGCCCTGATGCCTGCGGCGATCATCAGGCTTGGCGAGGATGCCCAGCGCAGGCGCAAGACGGCGCGCCAGCCAAGTCAGCAGCACCGAGAGCGCCAACGCCATGCCAAAAGTCAGCCCGACCGAAAGCCAATACGCTGCAGTCATCACGCGCCTACACCGATTGCGCACAACCTTACCGCATTCGGCGCTGAAAAACGAGAGGACGGCATTGCCGTCCTCGCTTTGATCAGTCTAGCGGACGCTCATCGGCATCACCAGATAGATGAAGTTCGGATCGATGTTGCCGTCTTCCTGCAAGGGACGCACGACGCCTGGCGCATTGGTGTTGTTGGTCTCCAGAACGACGCGCTCCGTCTGCAGGACGCTCAGCACGTCAATCAGATAGCGCACGTTGAAGGCGATATCAATGTTGTTGCCCGTCACATCGGCAGTCAGCTTCTCCTGACCGCTGCCGCCGTCACTGGCTTGCGCGTTGACGATCACTTCACCATCTTTGGAGATTTTGAAGCGCGTCATGCCGTTCACGTCGCGCGCGAAAATCTCAGCGCGCTTGCAGGCGGCAAGGAAATCGAGCAGTGTGAAGCGCGTGCTAGTGGCGGTCGTCTTCGGGATCAGCTGCTCGACGTCAGGGAATTTGCCTTCGATCAGCTGTGAGACCACGTCCACGTTGTTGTGATGGAAAATGACCTGATTGCGTCCATCCAAGACTGAAATGTAGACCGTGCCGTCTTCGCTGCGGATGATGCGACCTACTTCGCTGAGCGCCGTGGCAGGGATCAGCAGGCTGAGCGGCTTGTCCACAGGTCGCTCTAAATCAGCGGAGCACATCGCCATGCGGTAGCCATCGGCGGCGATCATGGTGGCGCGCGCGCCTTCAAAGCGCGTCAGCACGCCCATCAACACAGGACGGTTATCCTCTTTAGCGGCTGAGAAGACCACTTGATCGATCAACAGGCGCAGCGTAGCCGCTGGCACTTCCACACCGCTGCTCGCGTCCGCCTCTGGGATGGTCGGGAAGTCGCTGGCGCGTATAGTCGGCAATTCCCAAGTGCTGCCGTTGCAATGCAGCTTGAGCTTATTGCCTTCAAGACGCAGATCGATCTGCTGAGCGGGCAAACTTTTGACCAGATCGGTCAGCAGGCGCGCAGGGACGGAAATTTCGCCGTCCACATCCACCTGAGCGCCCAGCCGCGCCGTGATGGCGATTTCCAAGTTGGTGGCAGCCAGCTTCAGGCGTCCATCTTCAGTGGCGATCAGCACGTTGTTGAGGATCGGAAGCGCAGGACGCGTCGCCACAGCCCGTGCGATGGTATCCAAGCCTTTTGCCAAATGTTCTTGCAGAACGGAGACCTGCATGTGAGTTGCTACCCTTGAACAGAATGTGCGTTCTCTTGACCAATTGGCTGAGTATAGCGCATTTTGTACAGATCGTACAGTCAGGAATGTGTATGGAAGCTGTGGCGCGCAGCGCGCTACGACGGTATGCTTATGCGCGGAGTGTGCGATGCGCAATTCATCAATGCGCCTTTGGCGCTACAGCATATTAGCGTGCTTGGTGCTGCTCAGCGCGGCATGTAGCAGCATCGGCGACCTGATCGGACAGCGTCCGCTGCGCCCGACGCCGACCGCGCCGCCGTTCGTCACTGCTACTGTCGGCGGACGCATTTCCGTGCCGCTCGCTGACGGCACAGCGCGCCCGCCTGCTGAGCCCGCGCCGCAACTTGGGCAAATTGTGGCGCCTGCCGCGACCGCGACCGCTGTCGCCGCCACGGTCAGCGCGGCGACCGCTGCTGCGCAAGTGCCGTTCGCGCCGCCGCCTTTCAACACAGGCGAGTGTCCGCAGCGCGGCAATCCGCCGCCGCCGCCGCCACCTGCGTCCTTCAGCCAGTACGCGGAAGCGATCAGCCTGTATCTCTCAGCAGGCGGCGCTACCACAGTCTTAGAGGCAGCGTTGCGCGCGTGGGGCGCCGTGCGCGAAGGCGCGGTCGTGCAGAGCGATACCGATCTGACGGGTAACGGCGCGCCTGAGATCATCATCACAGTCTATGATCCGAGCCGTTTTCAGGCAGGCGCGCCTTCGCCAGGTCAATTGATGGTCTTCGGCTGTGTGCAGCGCAGCTATCGCCTGCTCTACAGCACACTCTATAGCCCTGAGAGCATGTTGCCCGTCTTGCATCGCGTAGGCGATATGAACGGCGACGCGCGCGCTGAATTGGTCTACAGCCAACGCTTCTGCACGGCGACCGAGTGCCTGACGCGCGCTCAGATTCTCTCGTGGAGCGAGATGCTCGGTCAGTTTCGTCCGCTCAATCCGTTGCCGATTGACGCGACGAACGGTCGCATCGGCATCGGCGATCCTGACGGCGACGGCGTGTTGGAGCTGTTTGTGACCTACAATCCGCCGCTCGATTTCAACGGCGCGCCGCCGCGCCGCTCGGTCGTCTATTGGGACTGGGACGGCAATCACTATCTTCAGGCGCTGATCGCCTTAGAGCCAGCCGCTTATCGCATTCACGCCTTGCACGATGCCGATCAGCTCTTCGCTGCACAGAATTGGCGCGACGCCATTCGCCTATACGACCGCGTGCGCGACGATCCGAGCCTGCTCGCTTGGTCAGCCGTCAACGAGAGCGCCATGTTGCGCGCCTTTGCCACATTGCGCAAAGCCTACGCGCAATTGGCTGCCGATCAGCGCCGCAATGCGAACGCGACCTTTGAACTGCTCAGCGCTGAGAATCCGCCCGGCACTGCCGCCGAAGGCTATGCGCTGATCGGACGCACATTCCTAGAGACGCTCAATCGCACGCGCGATCGCGCCCGCGCTTGCGAAGCGGCGCGCAGCATCGCGCAGGCGCGCCCTGAGACGCTGAGCGCGTTGAATAGCTACGGCACGGCGCGCCTATACAGCCTAGCAGACCTGTGTCCGTTCAATTGAAGGAAGGCGTAGGATGTTGACCGCTCAGCGCACGGTGCGTATTTTAGGCGTGCCAATGGACATGGGACAGAATCGGCGCGGCGTGGACATGGGTCCGAGCGCCATTCGCTATGCAGGCTTGCAAGAGCATTTGCAGCGGCTGGGCTACACGGTTTACGATTGCGGCAATTTGGACGTGCCTGTGGTGGAAGAAGTGACCGAGCGCGAGCCGAACGCGCGCTACGTCGAAGCGGTGGCAGAGGTCTGCAATAGAATCTATCAAGAGATTTTGACGTGCATGGCTGAGGACGACTTCGCCATTGTGCTGGGCGGCGATCACAGCATCAGCATCGGCAGCGTCTCAGCTATGGCACGCCGCCGACCGACAGGCGTGATCTGGGTGGACGCGCACGGCGATTTCAACACGCCTGAGACGTCGCCTTCGGGCAATGTGCATGGTATGCCTGTCGCGGCGCTGATCGGGCAAGGCGCGCCGTCGCTCGTCAACGTCGGCTATGCAGGCGCTAAGCTACAGCCTTCGCAGATCGTGATGATCGGCGTGCGCGATCTCGATCCTGAAGAGCGCGCGCGGCTTGCCGAGAGCCACATCTCAGTCTTCACCATGACCGAGATTGACGAGCATGGCATTGCCGAAGTGACGCGCCGCGCCTTAGATCGGCTGAATTTCATGGACGTGCTGCACGTCAGCCTCGATATGGACGCGCTCGATCCTGAAGATGCGCCCGGCGTTGGCACGCCTGTGCGCGGCGGCATCAGCTACCGCGAGGCGCACCTGCTGATGGAAATCCTTGCGCACTCAGGCAAGGTGCGCTCGCTGGACATCGTGGAGATCAACCCGATCCTCGATGAGCGCAACCAAACTGCCGAGACTGCCGTCGCGCTGGCTGCCAGTCTGCTCGGCAAGCGCATTCTGTGAGCTGTTCTAACTGCCAATTGACAAATGTGCGGCGCTTTTTCACAATCGTGCGCGCACTCGACCTCGATTGATCGTACCTTTTGCAGGAGCATCTAACTGTGACGCAACCGCCCATCTCTGTCTCGCTTGAAAGTCCTGTGTTCAGCGTGCCAAGCCATGCCTTAGTGCCTGTCAGCGGCTATTTGAGTACGCAAGTGGATATTCCACAATCGCGCATGTTCATCATCAAAAAGCTGCTGGCAACCTTCCGCGAAAAACATCCTGATCTGCCTGCCTACGATGCTTCACAAGGCGACGGCGGCGCCAGCCTGCCCGGCGTGCCGCACAACCTGCTGGAGCGCGCCTTCGCGCTGCTCAAACAGAATGGCACGGCTTACGATCCGCCGATAGGCACGCTCGCCTTCCGCAAAGCGACCGCTGAGCAGTATTGGCAGTTCAAGGCTGAGATCGGCTATAGCGCTGAGAACATCGCTGCGACCGACGGCGGACGCGACGCGCTCATCAAGGTCTACCAAGCCATGCTGACGCTCGGCACAGGGCGCATCGGCGACGTCTTGTTGGTCTCGCGCGTGCCGTGGATCAGCTACTTGTGGGGCCCGTACGGCGTCGGCATGAATGTGCTGCTGGCGCCAGGCGCCGAAGCTGACGGCTGGGAATACACAGAAGACGGTCTGGCGGAGAGCGTCGCCTATTGCGCCAAATACGGCGGCGGACGGCGCGTGGCAGGTTTGGTGATCACCTCGCCCGATAATCCGACAGGGCGCACGCTGAGCATGGAGCGTCAGATCGCGCTGGCGCAGAAGGCGTTCGCGCTCGGCATTCCGTTCGTGCTGTTCGATTGGATATATCATCAGATCACGGAAGGCGCGCCTGCCGATATCAACGCTCTGCTGAGCGCTTTCGCGCCTGCTGAGCGCGCGCGCATCATCGTGCTGGACGGCTTGACCAAATCGTTAGGCGCTTCCAACATCCGCGCAGCGCACGTGGTGGCGGCTAAGCCTGTGATCGAGTTCATCGCCAGCCGCAGCTCGCACGGCGTGATGCCGAACTTCTTCGGTCAGGCGGTGGCGCAGGCTGCTTATGAGATTGGCTTCCGCCAAGCGGCGGCGTCCATCATCGAGCCGACCAACGCCAGCCGCGCCATTGTGCGCGCTTTTGTGAAGGAGAAAGGCTACCGCGCTGTGATCGGCGACGGCGGCTATTACGCCTTCATTGATTGCACTGAGGCGATTCGGCGCGGCAACCTAGCGGATTCGGTCGCGCTGGTCGAGTACATGGCGGAAAACTTCGGGCTGACGGCGATCGCGGGCAGCTATTTCTCAGAGGCGGGCAAAAATTGGATTCGCTTCTCGTATGCGCTGCCGCCTGAGATCACGGCGAAAGCGCTGGAGCGCTTCGACGAGGCGATGCGCTCGCTCTAGGGCTATACTGTGCGCCGCTGAGCGTGCTACAATTGAAGCATCCAACTGAACAGGATGCTTTGGAGTTGCCCGATGAAGCCTGCTGAGCCGATCTATCTCGATCACGCGGCGACCACGCCGACCGATCCGCAAGTGGTCGAGGCGATGTTGCCATACTTCAGCCAAGTGTACGGCAATCCGTCGTCCGCGCATCGCTTCGGACGCCGCGCTGAGGACGCCATTGAGCGCGCGCGCGACAGCCTAGCACAGCTGCTCAACTGCGCGCGCGACGAGATCGTCTTCACAGGCTGCGGCACTGAGAGCGACAACATGGCGTTGCGCGGCGTCGCGTTGCAAGCGCTCGCCGAAGGCAAGCGCGCGCATATCTTCACGGCGCACACCGAGCATCACGCTGTGAGCCACACGGCAGCGCAACTGGCGCGCTTGAATCTGGCGCGCCTGACTTGGCTGACGCCTGAGCCTGACGGCACGATCGCGCCACAGACGCTTCAAACAGCTTTGCAGCGCTTGCAGCCCGATGAGATCGGCTTGGTCAGCGTGATGTACGCCAATAACGAGATCGGCACCGTGCAACCTATCGCCGCGCTCGCCGAAATCGCGCACGCGCAGGGCGCGCTCTTCCACACGGACGCCGTCCAAGCTGCCGGTCAGCTCTCGTTGGACGTGCGCGCGCTCGGCGTGGATATGTTGGCGCTCTCAGCGCACAAGTTCTACGGACCGAAAGGCGTCGGCTTGCTGTATCTGCGGCGCGGCGTCGCGCTCTATAGCGCGCAGACAGGCGGCGGACAAGAGAATCACCATCGCGCAGGCACGCACAACGTGCCGCTGATCGTCGGCATGGCGCGCGCGCTTGAGCTTGCCTGCGCCGATCTGCCCGCGCGCGTGGCGCACTACACGCACCTGCGCGACCGTCTGATTGACGGCGTGCTGAGCTGCGTGCCAAGCGCACAACTGACAGGCGCTGAGAAGGTGCGCCGTCTGCCGAATCACGCCAGTTTCACCTTCGCAGGCGTTGAGGCGAATGCGCTGCTGATGTATCTCGACTTGAACGGCATCGCTGCCAGCAGCGGCTCGGCGTGTAACACAGGCAATCCGCAGCCGAGCGACGTCCTACTGGCGATTGGCTTAGCGCCTGAGCAAGCGCTCGGCAGCCTGCGCTTGACCGTCGGCAGGCAGAACACGGCGGCTGAGATTGACTATGTGCTGCAGACGTTGCCGATAGCCGTCGAGCGGCTGCGCAGCGTGCGGCAAGCGCACGGCATTGCCTAGCGAGGCGCCGCCGCATGTCGCAGCCAACAGACCTATTCTCACTGCCGCCGATCTCAACGCAGCCGAGCCGCGCTGAGGTCGTCGCCTTGCTGAGCGCCATCAAGCACGATCTAGTCGGCTTGCTGCAATCAGTGAAGATTGGCTTGGAGCTGCTGGCGCGCGAAGACTTAGACGCGCGCACAGCGCACGAAGTGTTGACGCTCATCCAAGAGAACGTGGAGCGCGGCTTCGCTTACGGACAGCTGTTAGAGCGCGTGGCGCGCCAACTTGAAGATGGATCGTCTTAGCGTGAGGTGACAAGATGCCGCGCAAACCTAAGCCGCGCGCCGAGTGGCACGACGAGCTGGATCAGGACTTCCAAGCGAGCAAACGCCGTTCGATCTCACAACGCGCCTCAGAGACGCTGCGCCGCATCACAGAAGTCGAGAGTCTGGGCGAGGCGCTGCTCAAGCTCAGCATTGTGCTGATCGGCGCTTGGCTGTTGGCAGCCGCCATTCAGCAGCTGGTGATCATCTTGCTGGTGATCGGCGCGCTCTTGCTGATCTTCGATGTGATCCGCCGCAATATCTTCCGCTAACAGCCGAACGGAATGGCGATGTTGTAGAGCGTGCCGCTTTCCAGCAAGCTGTAAGTGATGGTCAGCGTGCCGCTCAGCTGCTTGTTGCCCTGAAAAATCGGCACGAGCGCGCTCTCTAAGCGCAAGGTGAGCGTATAATCTGCCACAGCGTTCAGGCTCGGCACAATCCACAGGTCGCCTGAGAGGATGTTGATCGTGCCGCCTTGCGTCGGCATGATCAGCGGCAGCTCGATATCGCTCGGCACAAAGCCGTACTGCCAGAGCGCCATATCGCGCGCCGTTTTGCGTCCGTAGGTATGCTGTGCGAAGCGCACGCCGCCGATCAAGTCGCCAATGCTCAGCTCTGCCACGCGCCGCCGATTCGGATCGTCGGTCACCACGCTACATCTGCCATTTTGATCCACGAAATAGAACGTATTGCCTAAGCGCACGCCTTCCACATTGCGTCCATCGGTCAGCGCGAAGGCGTCGCCTTCGGCGCGCAGCACCACGCGGCGCTCACCGCTGAGCTGATTGCTGAAGATATCGGCGGTCAGCGCGCCGCTGATCGGCTGTGTGCTGCCTGCGAAGAAGCCATCGAAGCGGATGACAAGCTGTGTGTGCCAATGCGGCAGCGCCTCAAGGTTGCGGTCAATCGGCAAGAAGCGCACGCCTTGATCGAAGCCTACAGGCGGCGCGTTCTGCGTGATGAACGCCGCCGTCTGCGCAATTTCGAGCGTCGTCTGCGTCGGCAGCGCTTGCGCTTCACAGGCAGCGACGAGCAAGCAGGCGAGCAAGCACAGCGTCGCGCAGCGCATGGCGATCAACCTTTGTCGTCGTGCAGGCGCGTCTTCTGGTAAGCGATGATCTGGTCAATGGTCTCATCGAGCGGCGTGGTTGGCTGCCAACCGATGCACGCGCGAATTTTGCGGATATCAGGCACGCGGCGGCGCATATCTTCAAAGCCTGCCTCATACGCCTGATCGTAAGGAATCAATTGAATTTCAGAGCGGCTGCCTGTGCGCGCCTTGATCCGCTCTGCCAGCGCGTAGATGCTGATCTCTTCATTGCTGCCGATGTTGAAGACTTCGCCGTTCACGTTTGACGCCTCGCCCAGACCGATGATCGCGTCCACCACGTCGTTCACGTTGCAGAAGCAACGCTGTTGCGCGCCATCGCCATAGACCTGAATCGGCTCGTTTTTGAGCGCCCAGCGCACAAAGCGCGGCACGACCATGCCGTAATGTCCGCGTTGGCGCGCACCGACCGTGTTGAAGAGTCGGAAGATCACAACCGGCAGCTCTGCCGCGCGATGATAGGCGAGCGCGAGGAATTCGTCCAGCTCCTTCGAAGCGGCGTAACTCCAGCGACTTTTGGTGGTCGGACCGAGCGTGCGATCGTCGTCTTCGCTGAACGGCACTTTCTCGTTTTTGCCGTAGACTTCGCTCGTCGAAGCGATCAGCACCTTGCGCCGATAGCGTCGCGCCGTCTTCAACACCACTTCCGTGCCGCCGACGTTGATCTCAATCGTGTCAATCGGCGAGCTGACGATGTTCAGCACGCCAACTGCCGCCGCCAAATGATAGATCACATCGCACTCGCTCACCAAGCGATCCATGACCGCCGCGTTGCGAATATCCTCAATAGCGAAGCGAAAGCCGATCCGCCTCTCAAGCGCCGCGATGTTCTCAAAGCGACCTGTGCTGAGATTATCGATCACGGTCACTTCATAGCCGCGATTCAGCAATTGCTCAGCCAGATGGCTGCCGATGAAACCTGCACCGCCAGTGATCAGCGCCCGTGTTGGCATGTTCAGGAACGTCCTCTCTGTTCTCAGCGCAATTGTACAGCAGTATAAGCACAAAAGCAACGCGCTAACACGGCACGAGCGTCACTTGTGCGCCGAAGACGCGCCGCACATAGCGCTGCACAGGCGCGCTCGCCAATTGGCGCGCCTGATGTGTCAGACCGCGCCATGCCAAGAATGTATAGAGCGGCGCGCTGGACGGACAGATGCCGAAGCGAAAGAGCGTCAGGCGTTTGATGGGCAGCTCAGGCGCCAGACGGCGATCTGCGCCTATGCGCGCGCTCACCAACAGACGTCGGCTCAGGTAGACCAACAATGGATCGGTCTGCGCGCTCAGATGCAGATAGTCAGGCGCGCCGAAGCGGCTCAGCACGTCGCCCAGCTGGATCGGCGCGCGCTCAGGCACATCAGATGCAGTGCGCTCTATTGAGAGCGTGACCGTGTCTAAGACACCATCTGCCAGCAAGCTGAAGCTGACCGCCAGCGTGTAGCCGTCGCGGCGCGCCTCGAAACGCGAATCGCTGACTCGCGTCCATGTGCGCGTGAGCGGATGCGCGCTGAGCAGCGCAAGCGCTTCTTGCGGCGTGTGCTTGGCAGGAATGACGCCGAACAGACACAACGGCGAGCATGGCGCGCCTTCAGGCGTTGTGAAGATCGCCTGCCACGCCATCGGCTGCTCGCGTCCAAGCGCACGCGCCGCGCCGCTCAATGCGCTGAGCAAGAGAATGCCGCACATTAACCAAACACTGATCTTTCGACGCATTCGCGCATCGCCTGTGACCAACTCGGTCTGATTGTAGCGTTTTTTCAACAGATCAAGCTAGACCTTGACCAGCTGGCGCAAACATTCTACGCTTGTGGCAAATTCCATCTGACGCGGAGATGTTTTGGATGAGCGAACTCCTTTTGAACTACATCAACGGCAGCTGGCAGCGCGCCGATGCGCGATATCAGAGCGTGCGGAATCCTGCCACTGCCGAGGTCATTGCCGAAGTGCCGCTGACGCCTGCCGAAGTTGTGGCGCAGGCTGTTGAGTGCGCGCACGCCGCTTTTCAGGAATGGCGGCACGTGCCTGCGGCTGAGCGCGTGCAATACTTGTTCCGCTTCAAATTCCTGCTAGAAGACGCGCTAGACGATCTAGCGCGCACCATCACCAATGAATGCGGCAAGACCTACGCTGAGAGCATTGGCGAGTTGCGGCGCGGCATCGAGAACGTCGAGACGGCGTGCGGCATCCCTGTCCTGATGCAAGGCTACAACAACGAAGACGTGGCGCGCGGCATTGATGAACACATGATCCGTCAGCCGCTCGGCGTCGTCGCCGCGATCACGCCGTTCAATTTTCCCGCCATGATTCCGCTCTGGTTTCTGCCCTACGCGATTGCGACTGGCAATACCTTCATCCTGAAGCCGAGCGAGCGCGTGCCGATGACGAGCGCTAAGCTCTTCGCCTTGATCGATCAGCTGAAGCTGCCCAAAGGCGTGCTGCAATTGGTCAACGGCAGCAAGGCGACAGTGGACGCGCTCTTGGATCATCCATTGGTGCGCGCCATCAGCTTCGTCGGCTCGACGCCTGTCGCCAAATATATCTACAGCCGCGCGGCTGCTAACGGCAAGCGCGCGCAGTGCCAAGGCGGCGCCAAAAATCCTGTGGTCATCATGCCCGATGCTGAGATGGAGCTGACCACGCGCATCGTCGCCGATTCAGCCTTCGGCTGCGCAGGGCAGCGCTGCTTGGCGAGTTCAGTGGCGATCACGGTCGGCGCGGCGCGCCATGTGTTCACTGAGTCCATCGCCGATGCCGCGCTCAATCGCGTGGTCGGCTACGGCTTGGATGAAGGCGTGCAGATGGGCGCGGTCATCTCAGCTGAGAGCAAGGCGCGCATCGAGTCGCTGATCGCGCAAGGCGCGTCCGAAGGCGCGCAGCCGCTTGTGGACGGACGCGGCAAGACGGTGCGCGGCTATGAAGCAGGCTACTGGGTCTTTCCGACCGTGCTGGACGGCGTGCCGCCTGAGAGTCAGCTTGCGCAGACCGAGATTTTTGGACCTGTGCTGAGCTTGATGCACGCGCGCGATCTGGACGAGGCAATTCGCTTGGTGAACGCGCGCGCCTACGGCAACATGGCGTGCATTTTCACCAGCAGCGGCGCAGCGGCGCGCCAATTCCGAGCGCAGGCGAACGCGGGCAACATCGGCATCAACATTGGCGTGGCGGCGCCGATGGCGTTTTATCCGTTCAGCGGCTGGGGCGAGAGTTTCTTCGGCGACCTGCACGGGCAGGGCAAGCACGCCGTCGAGTTCTATACGCAGACCAAAGTGGTAGTCGAGCGCTGGTATAGCGGCTGGTCGCGCCAATTTTAAGGTCGCCACAGGCTGAAGAAGCGCTGTAGCCAGCCTTGCCGCAGGCTGATCTGCATGGCGCGCGCTGCGCGTTGCGGATCGCGCGCCGCGGTGGCACGCCGCATGATGCGGATCACGGTGTGATACCAGAAGTTCACGTCGCCGGGCTGCTCAGCGCTCTTGGCGATCAAGAAGGCGCTGCCGTCGCGCGCTTTGGCGGCGAGAATCTGGCGACCTGCGCTGCGCAGCGCCTCGACGTACTCTTCAAGCGTGCCGCCTTGCGCGTTGCGCGTCGGCTCAGGCAGCAGGCGGAAAGTTTGTGCGCTCAGGTCTATCACGCCTTGATAGGCGATGTATTCGCCTGCCGAATTGGCAGAGATGAACGTGATATTCGGAAGCATCTCGCTACGCTCTCGATACGTAAGGATTATCGGCGATCCACCAGCGCCATGGCATGGAAAGCCATGGCTCAGTGACGCGCTTGCCAAGTCCGATCCGCGCGCCTGTGCGCACGGCTGAGTCAGGCACGGGCGCGCCCGCCGCGATCCATAAGCCGTGCGCTGTCGTCGTCATGTCCAGCGTGTTGTGCGCGCCGTCAATGGCGAGCGCCGCCGTCAGGCGCGCCGGTCCGCTCGTCCATTCGCGCTGAGCGCGTCCGTCGCGGCGCGCCGCGATATGCGCGATGCCTTCCAGCGGCTCCACGGCGCGGATCAGCACGGCGGCAGGCGAGCCGATAGGCTCTGCCACTACGTTCAGCAGCCAATGAATGCCGTAGGCGAGATAGACATAAGCATGACCTGGCGCGCCGTACATCGGCAGGTTGCGCGGCGTGCGCTTGGCGCGCCCGTGCGAAGCCAGATCGTCCACGCCGCTGTACGCCTCTGTCTCCACGATCCGCGCGCAGATCAGCGCGCCATCAGGCAAGCGGCGCACCAACAGCGCGCCCAGCAGCTCACGCGCGACCTGCGTGGCGTGCTGCGCGTAAAAATGGCGCGGCAACGGCGTCAATTCGCTCATCTCAAGCTGCGCTCAGCCGCCTTGACCGTGTTCTCCAACAACATGGCGATGGTCATCGGACCGACGCCGCCCGGCACAGGCGTGATGGCGCCTGCCACGCGCCGCGCCGCTTCAAAGTCCACGTCGCCCACCAAGCGCGCGCCGTCCTTAGCGCTCGGATCAGGCACGCGATTAGTGCCGACGTCGATCACAAACGCGCCCGCCTTGATCCAAGCGCCTTGCACCAGCTGCGGACGACCGATCGCCGCGACCAAAATATCGGCGCTGCGTACCACTTCAGGCAGGTCGCGCGTGCGGCTGTGACAGATAGTGACCGTGCAATCGCGCTTGGTCAGCAAGAGCGCGCACGGCATCCCGACGATGTTGCTCCTGCCCAGCACTACAGCGTGTGCGCCTGCCAATGGCGCGCCATACGCGTCCAGCAAGCGCATCACGCCGGCAGGCGTGGCAGGCACGAAATCAGGCTCGCGACCTTTCATGGCAAGGCGACCGATGTTGAGCGGATGAAAGCCGTCCACATCCTTCGCCGTGCTGATCAGGCTCAAAATGCGCTGCTCGTCCAGATGCGCAGGCAACGGCAGCTGCACAAGGATGCCGTGAACGTCCGCGCGCGCGTTCAGCGTCTCGATCAGCGCTTCCAGCTCAGCCTGCGCGATGTGCGCAGGCAACTCGTAGTAAAACGACTCAATGCCGACCTCAGCGCAGGCTTTGCGCTTCATGCGCACATAAGTGTGCGAGGCAGGATTCTCGCCGACCAAGACGGCTGCCAAGCCACAACGCACGCTGCGCTCAGCCAGCGCTGCTGCGCGCGCCGCCACTTGCGCCCGAATCTGCGCTGCCACTGCCTTGCCGTCAATCACAGTCGCCAAATGTTCAAGGCTCATCGGCAAATTCTCGCTTTCAACGCCTAGAGTCTAGCGCACACAGCGCGCTTTGTCACGGCAGCGCCGCGGCAACGACTCGTCTCATACGTCCTGAATTCGTCCATCTTCACAAAAAGTTCAGCCTTTTCTAAGGACTGTTAACTTGCAATCAGCAGCAGAATTGATTACACTCTGCTATAACGACAGCGTTCTAAGCAGGATTCCACATGCCACACAAAATCCACTGGCTCATCCCAAATCGTCTAATGATTGTCCAGATCAGCGGCGATATCACCTTAGAAGACATCGCTGAGATCAACGATGAGATCGTCGCGCTGCTATACGCAGGACGCGCGCCTATCCACATGGTCACCGACCTGAAGCATCTCGGCAAATTTCCTTTCGACTTGATCGGCGTGCGGCGCGCCGCGACCTACCTGCAGCATCCGAAGCTCGGCTTGAGCGTAGCCTATGGCGTAGCGCGCCTTGCCAGCAGCTTCGCGCAGCTGCTCACACAGATCGCAGGCGTGAAGCTGCGCTTTGTGCAGAGCTACGCTGACGCGCTGAAGCATTTGATGGCGGAAGACGCCGAGATCAAGGCGCTGGTTGAAGCAAACGACCTGCCGATGACGCTTTGATCGTCGCTGATGCAGGCAGGCTTGCCTGCATCAACTGTGCTGCGCTAGTACTCGGCGCGCTTCTTCGTATCGCCCATCACTTTTTTGCCGTTCGGCACGCTTTTATCGGCGAACTCAGCGAAGTCGCTCGGACCTAAGTCCGTGCCGATCACCACGTTGCGTCCGATGGTGAAGCCTGCCGGAATATGCGCGCCTTTGCCGATGACTGTGATGCCTAAATCGCTCGCCTCAGTGATCTTGCCGACCTGCGCGTCGTGTCCGATCACCACTTGCTTGTCGATCACGCAGCGCTCGACCACGGCGCCTGCTTCGATGTACGTATCAGTCAGGATGATCGACTCGCGGATGACCGCGTTTGGACCGACGTATACGCCCGGCGAAAGCACTGAGCGCTCGATGACCGCGCCTTCGCAAATGACCGAGCCATCGGTGATCAGGCTATCGCGCACGGTCGAGCCGCTCTCGATCATGACCGGCGGTCGCTCTTCGCTGCGCGTGTGAATGATCCACGAGCGGTCGTTCAAATTGAGGGACGGCGGACGGTTCAGCAAGTCCATGTGCGCTTCCCAGT
>Ga0308403_1000162_pt1 | contig 27912 bp, 29 predicted proteins | sample HotsprSampleOSM3_FD_203470 | JGI IMG/M metagenome (GOLD analysis project Ga0308403, IMG submission 203470) | Hot spring phototrophic mat microbial communities from Octopus Spring, Yellowstone National Park, Wyoming, United States - 20060914_OS-M3 ... | reverse complement strand
TTCACCTTCTCCCGCTTGTACAGCGCCATCATCTCCTGCTGCATCTTCTGCGGGTCGTCCTTGAACTTGTCCTTCAGCTCCTGCATCTGCGGGGCGAGGAGCTTCATCTTGCCCATCGCCTTGTAGCTCTTGTTGGCGAGCGGGAAGAACAGGATCTTCAGGAACAGGGTGAAGATCAGGATCGCCACACCGTAGTTGCCGGTGAGCTCGGAGAGCCAGTGCAGCGCTGCGAAGAACGGGCGCGTCAGGAAGTAGAACCAGCCCCAGTCGATCGCCTTGTCGAGGCCCTCGACCCCGAGCGTCGCCTCATAACGATCGAGCAGGCTAACGAGCTTGGCGCCGGCGAAGAGGTGGCTGCGCGTGACCTCGGCAAGGCCCGTGCGCACCTCCTTCGCGTCGCCGAGGAAGTCGATCTGGAACCGGTTCTGCCCCCCCTCCTGAAGGACGCGGAAGGAGAACTCGGCGTTGCGGGTCTGGTCCGGCAGGAGGGCGGTCAGCCAGTACTTGTCGGTGAAGCCGCCCCAGCCGCCGCGGCCCTCGTGTCGGAAGGAGATGCTGTTGCCCTTCGCCGCCTCGTCGCGCGCGGCCGTGTAGGTCTGCTCGGTCAGCCGCCCGCCGAACACGCCCACAAGCCCCTCATGCAGGAGCCAGTTGCCGGCCGTCTGCGGCGTGTGCTCGCGGCGGACACGGCCCCAGGGACGGAGCGTCACCGGCTCGGCCGTGCTCGAGGTGACGCGCTGCTCGACCGTGAACAGGAAGTGCTCGTCAACCCTGATGACAAGTTCGAACAACAGCCCCTCGCCGTTGTCCCAGGAGAGGGTGACGGGGCGGCCAGCGGTCAGCACCGTCGCCGAGGTCTGCCAGCGCGTGTTGACGTCGGGCACGCGCACGCTGCCTTCGGCGGTCCAGCCGAACTGCACCCAGTAGGGCGTTGGCGTGTCGCGGCCCATCAGGAGGCGCACGAGCGGGCTGTCGGCCTCGACCGTCTCGCGGAAATTGCGCAGCGACAGGTCGTCGAACCGCGCGCCGGTGAGGTTGATCGAGCCGACGAGCCCCGGGCTGTCGATCCGAACGCGGAGGTCGGCCGGCGTGGTCGAGCCGCGCGCTCCCTCGCCCTGTGCCTCGAGGCCGCCCGGGGCGGCCCTCGCCTGGCGTTCCGCTTCGGCCGCGCGCTCCGCCTCCTCAAGCGCCGCGATCTCGGCCTGGCGGGCGCGCTCCGCCTCCCGGATCGGCTGGTTCCAGAAGATCTCGAACACGAACAGGATCATGATCGAGATCGCGATGGCGAGGACGAGGCGCTTCTGGTCGACCATCACTCTCCCTTCAGCGGTCTGGCCTGGGCGCTGGCGCAGGTGCAGGGGGGAACCGGGTCGTGGCCGCCCTCGGTCCAGGGGTTGCACCTCAGGATCCGCCGGGCGGCGAGCAGGCTTCCCCTCGCCGCGCCATGCATCGCGATCGCCTCCTTGGCGTAGGCGCTGCAGGAGGGGACGAAGCGGCAGTTGGCCCCGATCACCGGCCTGAGCGTCCATTCATAGGCGACGATCCCGCCGGTGAGCAGCCACGCGAGCGGCGAGCGCGGCTTGCGCGCGCCGAAAGAAGGCGCCTCGCGGCCGCTCATGTCACACCGAGCCGCCGCAGCGCCTGGGCGAGATCCTCGCACAGGGCCGGGAAAGGCCGATCGACCGTTGCCTGGCGTCCGACCAGAACGAGGTCCCATCCCCCCCGGGCCGAGGCAAGCGCCGCGCGTGCCGCCGCGCGCAGGCGACGCCTTGCCCGGTTCCGGGCCACCGCGTTGCCGATCTTCCGCGAACAGGTCAATCCGAGCCGGACGCCCTCTCGTTCCGGAACGGCGAGGGCCTGGACGATGACACCGGGCATCGCCGCTCTCCGCCCCTTCTCGGCAACCAGCAGGAATTCCGACCGGCGCCGAAGGACCGCCGCCCCCTTCCCGGCCACCGCCGTCGCGACGCCTGCGCCGCTCAGGCCGACAGGCGCTTGCGGCCTTTCGCCCTGCGGGCGGCGATCACCTTGCGCCCACCCACCGTCGCCATGCGCGCACGGAACCCGTGCCGGCGTTTGCGGATCAACCTGCTCGGCTGGTAGGTGCGCTTGGACACGACACAAAGCTCCTTGATGCCGGCGCCGCGCCGGCGCGGCGCCTTCGGCCGGCGCAGCGCCAGCCGACGGACGGGGGCGTATAGCGGCGTGAGGGAGCCGGCGTCAACCGGCCATGGTGGTCGCCCGGTCGCACCGCCGCGCCGCGCCGGCCGCGGCCCGCGGGGCCCGCTCGGAACCGGAGCCGGTGCAGCCCCCGTGCGGCGCGAGCAGGCCTCGGCGTAGCGGGGAGGGATCGGGGCCGCGCCGTGGGGAGTCATGCGTCTCTCAGTCCTGCCTCTTGCCACGCTCGGCGTGCTCGCCGGCGGTTCGGCCCTCGGGCAGAGCCCCTCACCCGCGCTTGGCCAGGGGTGGGCGGGAGAGCTCCGGTCGCGCGGCGGTGCGGCCTCCAGCGACGCGGCCGGTTCGACCGGAGCCGGTCTCCTTGACGGGTCTTTGAGCTACAGCTTCGACAATGGGCTCACGGCTAAGGCGGAGCTCGAGGGCAATGGCCTACTCGGAAGCGAGGGGGCGGGAGGCACGGTCCAGGCCTGGTGGGAGGATCCGAGCCTCGGGGGTGATCGGCGCCTTCGCCGAGGCCTCGCGCTCGGACGGGCTGTGGCAGCGACGCTTCGTGTTCCATGGCGAGCGCTATCTCGGGCCCTTCAGGCTGCGCGGCCAGGCTGGCATCGCCCCCCCCGACAAGGAGGGGTCGAGGGAGCTCCAGGGAGGGTTCTTCGGCCTCATCTCCGGCGGCTGGTATCCGCTCGACGCGCTTGGGCTCAATCTCGGCGCGTCGACCCAGGGAGGGCGCGGCCTTGTCTTCGGCAATGTCGAGTGGGCACCCGGGTTCCTGCCGCAGGGCGGCTTGTTCACGCTCGATGCCGGCGCGGGGCCGGGGGGGTCCTGCTCGGGCTCGTCGGCGTCCGTTTCGTGTTCGGCCCGGGTGCGGCGAGCACCGTGCGCGGGCGGCAACTCGGCGAGGCGCCGGGCTTCCCGCGTTATGTGGTCGGGGCATTCGGGGAGCGGAGGGCTGCGCAGGCACCGCCAGCAAGCGGCGGTCAGAGATCGTCCGGAGGCTCCGCGCTTTGAGGGGCCTCCGGCCGGCTGCCCAAACCCGAAAAGCCCTCACGTGGCTGCGTTGACCGAGACCGACCCCTAGCGTCAGCTAAGTGAAGGGACGAGGGGGGCCCCCTCGTCCCTCCCCTGAGCGTGGTCAGCTGCGGCGGCGCCGCGCAGCCGCGAGACCGAGCAGCCCAAGCCCGAGCAGACCGAGCGTGGCCGGTTCCGGAACCGTCGGGGGAAGGCTCCCGATATCGAGCATCGCGTAGCGGATCGTGCCACCCATGACGAGGAACTCGCCGACACCGTCGCCGAAGAACCGGACCGTGGTGAAGTTGCCGCTGTCATCGAAGGCGGCGACGAAGATCTCATAAACAAGTGAGTTCGGGTTGAGCCGCCCCGGGAACAGCCCTTGGCTTGACGTGTTCGCGACCGCGACCTGGATCGGCGCCCCGCCGTCGAACGAGATGTAGAGCGCCGAGGGGAAGCAGCAGGTCGCCCAGTCCCCGATCTCGAACCCGATCGCGTTGATCGGGTTGTCAAAGGTGAGGGTAAGGCCGCCAAGCGGGGCCAGGGCGAGGTCGCGGCTCGTGGGGCCGATGGAGATCACCCGGCCGGACATCTCCCCGTAGTCAATGAGGAAGATGGTCCCGCCGTTGGTGCGCGTGACCGCGTAGGCGCCGCGATTGAACACCGTCCCCTGAAATTACGACAACGAGAAGTCCCACTGATCAGCGGTCGGCGTGCCGCCCGCCGCTGTGACCGTTGCGTTGAAGTTGTTCACGCCCGCGGTGATGCCATCGAACACTGTGACGATCGTTGCGTGCGAGGCGGCAGCCCAGAGAGCAATCGCTCCCGCTGTCGCAAGTGCCAGTCGTCGTCTCATCTCTCCATCCCGCTTTTATTGCGTGTTGGGAGTCCGCACCAGCGGCCCCCATGCGAGGCACGCATAAACGATGCCATCCCGCTTAATTATCCGTTTTCCTTTGTTTTATCTTATCACCATCGGAACGTCTGCGGAGGCGTGTCAAGAATTCCGACACGGTGCGAGTCGAGCCGCAGGCCCCCGCCCGGTTGCTCACCCGCCCGTGACGGGGGGGAAGAACGCCACCTCGTCGCCCGCCCGCACCGGCGTGTCGGGAGTCGCGAAGTCCTGGTTCACGGCGCAGCGTATGCTCGCGCGGTTGGCAAACGCCGCGGAATGGCCGGGGCTGCGCCCGGCGAGCCAGTCGGCGAGCGCGCCGACCGTGCCGACCCCTTCGGGCGGCGTCACCGTCTCCTCTGCGACTCCCACCCGCTGCCGGAGCCAGGCGAAGTAGAGGACGCGGATCACGCTCAGCGCGGCGTCGGCACGGTGCGGAGCGTGCCGTCCGCCCCCATCAGGGTGGTGGTGCCGCCATCGCGCACGGTGGTGCCGGAGCCGGCCGGGCCGCCGAAGGTCCCTGTCCGCTCGGTCCGCGTTCCGCCGGTGGTGACCGTTCCGGGAGGAGCGAAGGGGATCGCCTGGCCACGCTGCTCAGGGTCTGGCGGCGGAGGGGCGAGCGCACGGGGTGCGGGCGTGGCCGAGATCTGCTCGGGCGGGCGGGCGGCCTCGCGGTTTTCGGTGGCCGAACCGCGAGGCTGCGCCGCGCGACGTTCGCGTCTCCCCTCGCGTTCGGCGCGCTGCGCGCGTTCGCCGTCCGTCTCGACCGCGCCCGTCCGCGGCAGCTCCTGGGTATAAGGCCATTGGATCGAGAGGTCGGGCTGCAGCGCCGCCGTGCCGTCCGGCTGGCCGCGCAGGCGGCGCATCGTGTAGCCCTCGGCTTCCGCCGCCGGAACGGGAAGCGGGCGCATGCCGAAGCCACCGAAGCCCTCTCCCGACCCGGAGAACCCTTGCCAGACCCCGCAGCCCCCGAGCGTCAGCGCAAGCCCCACCGCCACAAGGCTCCGTGGCACGCGCATCCTCGCTTCGCCCGAACACGTCATCGGCATCCCCGTCGCATGGCACAGTAGCTACGCCGCCGGGTCGGGCGCCACAAGGGAGGGCGCATTACCCGCGCCGAACCTGCTCGGCAGCCGGTCGTCCCGCCTCGGCCCTAGGCGCATCGCTGCGTAGATGTCGCAATCCGGCCGAGAGATAGTCCCATCCCGTGACGAGCGTGAGAGCGGCGGCGAGCATCAGCAGCGCCTCGCCGAGCAGAGACACCGGCAGGACATCGAGCCCGAGCAGGGCGGCCGTGCCGTCGCCGGCGACGAGCATGCCGAGCGCCGTCATCTGCACCCCGGTCTTCCACTTGGCGAGGGCGGTGACGGGAAGCCCCGCGGCGAGGCCCGCGAGATACTCCCGCAGGCCCGAAACGAGGATCTCGCGGAGCATGATCACGACGGCGGCGAGCAGGCCGAGATCGGAAAGACGCCCGAGCCCCGCGAGCAGCATCAGGGTGGCGCCGACCAGAAGCTTGTCGGCGATCGGGTCGAGCATCCGGCCGAGATCGGAGGTGACGCCACGGGCGCGGGCGAGCCTGCCGTCAAGCCAATCGGTCACCGCGGCAGCGGTGAAGACGACGCAGGCGGCAAAATCAGCGGCCGGCAGCCGGGCGAGCATCAACGCCGCGAGCACCGGGATCGCCGCGATGCGCGAGACGGTCAGGAGATTGGGAAGGTCGCTCGGCACGGAACCCCGCCTGCTCGGCCGCGCTCCCGCAGCGCGGCTCGGCGGCGAGGGCTCAGCCCTCGCCAGCTGGGGGCAGTCTAGCGGGCGCAGCACCCGGATGGAAATGGTCGTAGATCCGCTGAGCCAAGGCCCGGTCGATCCCGGGGCAGGCCTCGAGCGCGGCAAGGCCGGCCTGGGCGACGCCTCGCGCCGAGCCGAAATGGTTAAGCAGCGCCCGCTTGCGCGCAGGGCCGATGCCCTCGATCCCGTCGAGACCGGAGCGGGAGAGCGTCTTCTGCCGCGCCGCCCGGTGGGCGGAGATGGCGAAGCGGTGCGCCTCGTCGCGCAGGCGCTGGAGGTAGTAGAGGACGGGATCGCGCGGCGGCAGCTCGAAGGGCTCCCGCCCGGGAAGGAAGAAACGCTCGCGCCCGGCGTTGCGGTCCGGCCCCTTGGCGATCGCAACGATCGGCACGTCCTCGACGCCGAGCTCCGCGAGCACCGCCTCGGCAGCGGCGAGCTGGGCCGCGCCGCCGTCGATCAGAACGAGGTCGGGCCAGGACTCGCCACGCTCCTCCCCCCCCTCCTCGCGCAGCAGCCGGCCGAAGCGGCGGGTGAGGACCTCGCGCAGCATCGCGATGTCATCGCCAGGGGTAATCTCGCCCTTGATGATGAACTTCCGGTAGGCGGACTTGAGGAAGCCCTGGGCGCCAGCGGCGATCATCACGCCATAGGCCTCGCGCCCGCGGGTGTGGCTGTTGTCGTACACCTCAATACGCGCCGGAGGAGAAGCGAGCCCGAACACACGCGCCACCCCTTCGAGCAGGGCGCCCTGCCCCGCCCGTTCGGCTAGGCGACGCTCGAGCGCCTCGCGCGCGTTCGTCTCGGCGAGCGCCACCATCTCGCGCTTCGGCCCGCGCTTCGGCACGGCGATCGTGACCGCCCCGCCGGCCTTCAGCGCGAGCGCCTCCGCAACGAGGCGCGCCCCGGGGATCTCGTGGCTCAGAAGGAGCTGCCGCGGCGGCGGCTTGTCGTCGTAGAACTGGCCGATGAAGGCGCCGAGCACGGCCCCCGGCCCGTCGCCCGACGCATGGGCCGGAAAAAAGGCGCGGTTGCCGTTGTTCCGCCCGGCGCGCACGAAGAACACCTGAATTGCGCTCGCTCCCCCCGCCTGGTGGATGGCGATCACGTCGGCATCGCCGACCTCGAGAGCGTTCACCGCGTCCTTGCCCTGGACATGAGTCAGGCCACGGATCCGGTCACGCAGGCGAGCCGCGTGCTCGAAGGCGAGTTCGGCCGCAGCGGCTTCCATCTCCGCCGCAAGCTCCTTCTGAACCTCGGCCGAGTGGCCGGTGAGGAAACGCCGCGCCTGGGCGACCAGGGCGGCATAGTCCCGTTCGCTGACGCGGCCGACGCAGGGCGCGGCGCAGCGCTTGATCTGGTAGAGCAGGCAGGGCCGGGTGCGCGAGGCGAACATCGAATCGGTGCAGGAACGCAACAGGAACGCCCGCTGCAGCGCCGTCATCGCCTGGTTCACCGCCCAGGCCGAGGCATAGGGGCCGAAATACTCGGACCCCTCGCGATGCGCGCCGCGATGCTTGGCAAGCCGCGGGAAGGGGTGGTCGGTCGTCAGCGACAGCCACGGATAGGACTTGTCGTCGCGCAGTACGATGTTGAACTTCGGTTCGAGGCGCTTGATGAGATTGCTCTCGAGCAGCAGCGCCTCCGCCTCGGTGTGGGTGGTGATCACCTCGAGCGAGGCGGTCAGGCTCACCATGCGCCGGAGCCGCTCGGGCAGGCGCGCCGGCCGGGTATAGGCGGCAACGCGTTTGCGCAGGCTCCTTGCCTTGCCGACATAGAGCACCTTGCCCGAGGCATCCTGCATCCGATAGACGCCAGGGGTGTCGGGCAGGCTCGGCAGGCAGGCGGCGATGACGGTGTGGCCAGTGGCCGGCTTGGCGCCGCGCTCCACTCCACTGTCGGGTGAAACCTCACCTTCGGTTCGCGTCATGCGCGTTTTTCCTTGCTCCTCCGCGCGCGGCATCCGGCCGTCCATCCATCCACCGAATCTGTGGACAAGTCTGTGGGGAAGGTTCTCACGGAAGCGCGAGTCCGGCCTCCTTCCTTGAGTTTAATGGACTGCCGCCTTCTTGGGCAGCTTTCGTCAAACCACTGAAAACACTTGAAAATATTTCCGGCCTGCGCGCGTTCGACGGTTCGGTCGATGACAGGGGTGTGTCAGAGACGCGCAGCTGCTGCCGAAAGCCGGCAGTGGACAAATCGCGCGGTCAGGGCTCTCGGTTGCGACGCTCGATCTCGACGCCGACCGAGGCCGCTCCGGCGACCGCTTCGAGCTTCTCAACCCTGACGCGAACAAGCCTGACGCGCCGGTCGGCGAGGCACGCCTCGGCGATCCGCTCGGCGAGTGTCTCCACCAGCGCCACATGCCCCGCCTCGAGGATACGCCGGGCGGTGGCCGCAACCGCCTCGTAATCGACCACCCGCGAGAGGTCATCGTGGCTCACGGCAGGGCGAGAGAGCGGCCTCGCCCCGTCGTCCTCCACACCGAGATCAATGCTCACGCGCACAGGCTGCGGGCGGCCGCGCTCGTGCGGGTGCACGCCTACGCACGCCTCGACCACGAGGTCGCGCACGAACACGTGCCTGAGCGCCAAGGCGGCGGAGGCAATCCTGCGCTCGACTGACGGGTCCATCCCCTCTTCCTACTCCTCGGGCTCGGCGTCGGTCGTCGGGCCCCAGTTCAGGTGCTGGCCGCCGTCGAGCGCGAGCATCTGCCCGGTGACGGAGGGAAGCGAAAGCAGCGCCAGCGCTGCGCGCGCAACCTCCTCCGGGCTCGTGCCGCGGCGGAGCGGCACGGAGGCGCACTGCCGGTCGAACTGCTCCTGGGTCTGCCTCGGGCTCGGCAGGGCAGGCCCAGGTCCGATCGCGACCACGCGGATTCGCGGCGCGAGCGCGAGCGCAAGCGACCGAGTGAGCGCCCACAGCCCTGCCTTGCTCACCGTGTAGCTCACGAAGTGCGGGGTGAGCGACCAGACACGCTGGTCGAGGAGGTTCAGGACCACGCCCTCCGCGTCGGGCGGCAGAGCGGCGGCGAAGCGCTGGGTGAGCACGAACGGGGCGCGCAGGTTCGGCTCGAGGTGCCTGTCCCAGCTCTCGCGGGTCGCATCGGCCACCTCGTCGCGCTCGAAGGTCGAGGCGTTGTTCACGAGCACGCCAAGCGGGCCCAGAGCGGCTGAGGCCGCCCCGACGAGCGGCGTGACCTCCTGCTCGCGCCCGAGATCGGCCCGGAGTGTGACCGCCCGCCGGCCGAGCGCGCGGATTGCCGCCGCCGTCTCCTCCGCCTCCGCGGCGCTCGCCCCGTAGTGGATCGCGAGGTCGAAGCCCGCTTCGGCGAGCGCGAGAGCGATAGCGCGGCCGAGCCGCTTCGCCGCCCCAGTGACCAGGGCGGCACGCGGCACCGTGGCGGGGATGGCGTGGTTCATGGCGGCACAATAGGGCGAGCGGTGGCCCTGTCGAGCCTTGCGTCGCGGGAGCGGAGGCGCAGAATGCGCGCTCACGGGTGAGGAGGGCAGGCCGCATGGACGGCGGAACGCCGACGCGCGACCACAACCTGCGCATCGACCCGCGCCGGCTATGGGACGCGCTGATGGATATGGCGGCGATCGGCGCCACGCCGAAGGGAGGGGTGCGCCGGCTCACTCTGACCGAGGTGGACAAGCGCGGCCGGGACCATTTCCGCAAACTCTGCGAAGCGGAGGGGCTCACCGTCACGGTCGACGCGATCGGCAACATGTTCGCCCGCCGCCCGGGGCGTGACCCCTCGCGCAAGCCGGTCCTGTTCGGCTCGCATCTCGACAGCCAGCCTTCGGGGGGCAAGTTCGACGGGGCGCTCGGGGTGATCGCCGGGCTCGAGCTGATCCGCACCCTGAACGAGGCGGGCGTCGAGACCGAGGCCCCGCTCGTGCTGTGCAACTGGACCGACGAGGAGGGCTCGCGCTTCGGCCACTCGCTGATGGGCTCGGGCGTCTGGGCCGGGGTCTATCCGCTGCCGAAGGCCTATGCGCTCGCCGACTCCGAAGGCGTGACCGTTGAGCAGGCGCTCGAGTCGATCGGCTACAAGGGCGAGCAGACGGCTGAGTGCTTCCCGGCCGATTCCTATTTCGAGCTGCACATCGAGCAGGGGCCGATCCTCGAGGCGGAGGATCGGCTGATCGGCATCGTCACCGGAGCGCAGGCCCAGGTCTGGTACGATGCGGTGCTGACTGGGCGCGACAGCCACGCCGGAACCACGCCCCCCTTGGCGCGTCGTGACGCTCTCGTCGGTGCCGCGCGAATCATCGACCTCGTCGACCGGATGATGCGTGCGCGCGGCGAAGCAGGGCGCGGCACGGTCGGCCAACTCCAGGTGCTCCCGAACAGCCGCAACGTCGTTCCGGGAGAGGTCCGGTTCTCGGTGGAGTTCCGCCACCCAGACGATGCCGAACTCGCGGCGATCGCCGAAGCGTTCCCGAAAGCGGCGCAGGCGATCGCGGACGAGCTTCGGCTCAGTCTTACGCTCACCGAGCTCTTCCGCTTCGCCGCCCAGCCCTTCGACCCGGACTGCATCGCTCTCGTGGCCGAGGCGGCGAAGCGTCGCGGCTTCAGCGCGCGCAAGATCGTCTCGGGTGCGGGGCATGACGCGGTCTACGTGGCGCGGAAGGTGCCGACGGCGATGATCTTCATCCCCTGCAAGGACGGGCTCTCGCACAACGAGGAGGAGAGCATCCTTCCCGAGCATGCGGCCGCCGGCGCACAGGTGCTGTGCGATGCCGTGCTCGCCCGCGCCAACCGGAGGCTCGCATGATCCACATGCTTGCGCGGATCACGCTCGAGCCCGGCGCGCGCGCCGCCTGGCTCGCCGCCTTCCGCTCGGTACAGCCGCTCGTTCTCGCCGAGGAGGGCTGCCTCGCCTACGAGGCCACGGCGGATGCGCCCGGCGTGCTCCCCGCACAGACGCTCGCGGGAGACGACACGGTGGTCATCATTGAGCGCTAGCGCGACGAGGCGTCGCTCAAGGCGCACAGCACTGCCCCGCACATGAGCGCCTATCGCGCGGCGGTGAAGCCGCTCGTGGCCTCGGTGCGGATCGAGGTCCTGCGGCCGCTTTGAACCGAAACGACAACGAACCGGAGAGGAAACCCATGCGAGCCCCTCTCGCTGCCGCGCTCGCGCTCCTGGCCGCCCCTGCGCTCGGGCAGGACATCACCGTGCGCGAGATCGGCAGCTTCCACATCGGCGGCGGCATCACCACCGTCTCCGGCCTGCCGACGCGTGAGATCATCTTCTCTCCCGGCTCGCCGCCCTTCCGCTACGACCCCAACGGCGATTTCCAGGCGGGGCAGATGTATGTCCAGTACGTCCGGCTCGCCAACTCTCTGGCGCGCTTCCCGCTCCTGCTCGTGCATGGCGGCGGTCTTACGGGCGTGACCTGGGAGACCACGCCCGACGGCCGCCCGGGCTGGCGGATGGCCTTCCTGCGCGCGGGGCACGACGTCTATGTCTCCGACGCGGTCGAGCGTGGCCGCGCGGGCTGGTCGCGGTTTCCCGAGATCTTCGAGGGCGAGCCCGTATTCCGGGCCATGGGCGAGGGCTGGCAGCTCTTCCGGGTCGGCCCGGCCGATGGCTGGGCGCGCGACCCGCAGGCGCGGCGCGCCTATCCCGGAACACGCTCCCCATCGCGGCATGGGACCAGTTCACCAAGCAGTCCGTGCCACGCTGGGTGACGACGGATGCGAAGATCCAGGCGGCCTATGACGCCTACATCGATCGCGTCTGCCCCTGTGTGGTGATCGTGCACAGCCAGGGCGGCAACTTCATGTTCCGCGCCGCACTTCGAGCGCCCGACAAGATCCGCGCGATCATCGCGATCGAGCCCTCCGGCGCCCCCGATCCGGCGCGGGATGATGCGGCACGGGTGAAGGACATCCCGCATCTGATGGTGTGGGGCGACTTCCTCGGCGAGAACGCCCTGTGGCAGCGGATCAAGCCGGTGATCGACCGCTGGGCGGCGGCGATCCGCGAGAAGGGCGGGACGGTCGAGGAGCTCTCCTTGCCCGAGCGCGGCATCCGGGGCAACTCGCACATGCTGATGATGGACGACAACAGCGACCAGATCGCCGCGCTCATCCAGGAGTGGATCGCCGCGAAGGGCCTCATGCGCTGACACGTGCTCGGCCAAGAAGGTTTCGGCGAAGGGGGTTGCCCGAGGGCGCCCCCCTTTCTATAGCGACGCCCACCCGGGCCACGCGCCCCGCCCGGCCCGGAAAGGACGCGCCTTGGCCAGCACCGACACGACCGACCGAGCGATCGACGCCGACGCCATGGCCGCTCTGCTCGAGCGCACGGCCGGGCCGGAGCGGCGGATGGCGGATGCGCTGCGCGCACTCGCCATCGACGCGGTCGAGGCGGCCAAGTCGGGCCACCCAGGCATGCCGATGGGCATGGCCGATGTCGCGACCGTGCTCTGGACGCGAGCGCTCAAGTTCGACGCCGCCGATCCGCGCTGGCCCGACCGCGACCGGTTCGTGCTCTCGGCCGGCCACGGCTCGATGCTGCTCTACGCGCTCCTGCACCTGACCGGCCATGCCGGCATGGAGATGGAGGAGCTCCGGAACTTCCGCCAGCTCGGCAGCCGCACGGCCGGCCACCCGGAGTTCGGCGAGCACCCAGGCATAGAGACCACCACCGGGCCGCTCGGCCAGGGGCTTGCCAACGCCGTCGGCATGGCGATCGCCGAGCGCATGCTCGCCGCCCGCTTCGGCCGCTCGCTCGTCGATCATCGCACCTGGGTGATCGCCTCCGACGGCGACCTGATGGAGGGCATCAGCCACGAGGCCGCCTCGCTGGCCGGCCATCTCAGGCTCGCCAAGCTCACCGTGCTGTTCGACGACAACGGTATCTCGATCGACGGCTCGACCGGGCTCTCCTGTTCCGATGACGTTCTGAAGCGCTTCGCCTCCTATGGCTGGGCGACGAAGCGGATCGACGGCCACGACCATGCCGAAATCGCTGGGGCGCTCGGCTATGCGATCCGCTCCGGCAGGCCGACACTGATCGCCTGCCGGACCGTGATCGGCTTCGGCGCCCCGACCAAGGCCGGCAGCGCCGCAGCGCATGGCGCGCCGCTTGGACCTGAGGAGGCGCAAGCGGCGAAGCGGGCGCTCGGGTGGGATTATCCCCCCTTCACCGTCCCGGCCGAGATCGCCGCAGCCTGGGCCGAGGCGGGAAGGCGCGGCGCGCGCGACCGTCTCGCCTGGCTTCGGCGGATGCAGCGAAGCCCTCTCCGGGCTGAGTTCGAACGCGTGCTCCAGGGCCGGCTGCCGGACGAGTGGCGGGCGGGGCTCGATGCCTGGAAGCAGGCGGTCGCCTCCGAACGGCCCAAGCTCGCCACACGCCAGGCGAGCCAGAAGGCGCTCGAGGCGCTCGCCCCGGCGATCCCCGAACTCGTCGGCGGCTCGGCCGACCTCACCGGCTCCAACCTCACCCACGTCAAGGCGATGGGCACGGTCTCGCCCGGGAACTGGGGCGGGCGGCATATCCACTGGGGCGTGCGCGAGCACGCCATGGCCGCGGCGATGAACGGGATCGCGCTGCACGGGGGGCTGATCCCCTATGGCGGCACCTTCCTCGTGTTCTCCGACTACATGCGCCCGGCCATCCGGCTTGCGGCTCTGATGCGCCAACGTGTGGTCTATGTGCTCACCCATGACAGCATCGGGCTCGGCGAGGACGGGCCGACGCACCAGCCCGTCGAGCATCTCGCCTCCTTGCGCGCGATTCCGAACCTCTACGTGTTCCGCCCGGCCGATGCGGTGGAGACGGCCGAAGCCTGGGCGCTCGCTCTCGCGCGCAGCGACGGCCCCTCGGTGCTTGCGCTGACCCGCCAGCCCGTTCCGACTCTGCGCACGACGCACACGCCGGAGAACCTCACCGCCCGCGGCGGCTATGTGCTTCTCGAGGCCTCGGGGCAGCGCCAGGCGACTCTGATCGCGACCGGCTCCGAGGTCGCGATCGCGGTCGCGGCGCGCGAGATCCTCGAGGCGGCGGGAATCGCCACCGCCGTCGTCTCGATGCCCTGCTTCGAGCTGTTCCTACGCCAGGACGAGGCGACCCAGGCGATGATCCTTGGCGGGGGCTTGCGCGTCGGGATCGAGGCAGCCGTCAGCCTCGGCTGGGACAGGGTGCTCGGGCTGTCCGGGCTGTTCATCGGCATGAGCGGCTTCGGCGCCTCAGGCCCCTATGAGAAGCTCTATCGCCATTTCGGCATCACAGCGGAGGCGGTGGCGGGGGCGGTGCTGCGCCGCCTCGGCCGTGACCCGAGCGAGTGAGGGGAGGAGAGCACGCCATGCCCGTGAAGGTTGCCATCAACGGCTTCGGCCGAATCGGCCGGCTCGTTCTGCGCGCGATCGTCGAGAGCGGACGGACCGATGTCGAGCCGGTGCTGATCAACGACCTCGGCTCGGTCGAGGCGAACGCCCACCTCTTCCGCTATGACAGCGTGCACGGGCGCTTCCCTGGCGAGGTGACCACCTCGGCCGATAGCATGACCATCGCTTACGCGGGCCGAACCTGGGGCCCGATCCGCGTCACGGCGGAGCGTGACCCGGGCAAGCTGCCGCTCGCTGGCGTCGATGTCGCGATGGAGTGCACCGGAATCTTCACCTCCAAGGAGAAGGCGCAGCCGCTCTTGGCCGCCGGCGCCCGCAAGGTTCTCATCTCCGCCCCCGCCGACGGGGCGGATGCGACCATCGTCTGGGGCGTGAACCAGCACGTGCTGACGCCGGCGATGACGGTCGTCTCCAACGCCTCCTGCACAACGAACTGCCTCGCGCCGATGGTGAAGGTCCTGCACGAAGCGTTCGGCGTCGAGCGCGGCTACATGGTGACGATCCACGCCTACACGGGCGACCAGACCACGGTCGACACGCTGCACAAGGACCTCCGCCGCGCCCGCGCCGCGGCGGTGAGCATGATCCCGACCTCGACCGGCGCGGCGCGCGCCGTCGGCCTCGTTCTACCAGAGCTCAAGGGCAAGCTCGACGGCACCGCGATCCGGGTACCGACGCCGAACGTCTCGCTCGTCTCGCTCGACGCCACCCTCAAACGCGCGGTGACGGCGGAGGAGGTGAACGCGGCGATGGCCGCCGCAGCCGACGGGCCGCTCAAGGGAGTGCTTGCGATCAACACTGCCCCGCTCGTTTCAATCGACTTCAACCACAGCCCTGCCTCCTGCACCTTCGACGCCTCGCAGACGGCGGTGATCGAGGGCACGTTCGTGCGCGTCATGGGCTGGTACGACAACGAGTGGGGCTTCTCGAACCGGATGAGCGACACCGCCGCCCTGCTCGGCTCGCTCTGAGCCATGGCCGTCCGAACGCTCGGCGAGCTTGCTGCGTCGGGGAAGCGCGTGCTTCTCCGCGCCGATCTGAACGTTCCGATCAAGGACGGGCAGGTCACGGATCTGACCCGCCTCGAGCGCCTGACGCCGACGATACGCGAGCTCTCTGACGCCGGAGCGAAGGTGATCGTGCTCAGCCATTTCGACCGGCCGAAGGGGCGGCGCGTGCCGGAGATGTCGCTTCGCCCGGTCGCCGAGGCGCTCGCCGCGGTACTCGGACGAAAGGTGGGGTTTGCCGCCGACTGCATCGGGCCGGAGGCGGAGGCGGCGGTGGCTGCGATGTCGCCAGGCGATGTCCTCGTGCTCGAGAACACCCGCTTCCACCCGGGCGAGGAGAAGAACGACGAGGGCTTCGCCCGCGCGCTCGCAGCGCTCGGCGATGCCTATGTCAACGACGCGTTCTCGGCCGCGCACCGCGCGCATGCCTCGACCGAGGCGATTACGCGGCTTCTCCCGGCCTATGCCGGGCGTCTGATGCAAGCCGAGCTTGAGGCGCTCGGCGCCGTGCTCGGGGCGCCGAAACGGCCCGTGGCGGCGATCGTCGGCGGCGCGAAGGTCTCGACCAAGCTCGACCTCTTGGGCAACTTGGTCGGAAAGGTCGATCTGCTCGCGATCGGCGGGGCGATGGCGAACACCTTTCTCGCCGCGCGCGGCCACGCCGTGGGCAAGAGCCTCGAGGAGCCTGATCTCCACGACACCGCACGCGGCATCCTCGCGCGCGCGGAAGAGCAGGGCTGCACCATCCTTCTGCCCGAGGACGTGGTCGTGGCGCGCGAGCTCCGCGCAGGTGTCGAGACGCAGATCGTTCCGGTGACGTCGATCCCCGCCGAGGCGATGGCGCTCGATCTCGGCCCGCTCTCCACTGCGGCTCTGCTCGCACGGCTTGGTGAGGCGCGCAGCCTTGTCTGGAACGGCCCGCTCGGCGCCTTCGAGACGCCGCCCTTCGACGCGGCGACCGTGCGCGTCGCGAAAGGCGCGGCGGGGCTGACCCGCGCCGGCACGCTTCTGTCTGTCGCCGGCGGCGGCGACACGGTCGCGGCTTTGCGCCACGCCGGGGTGCTCGAGGACTTCTCCTATGTCTCGACGGCAGGCGGGGCCTTCCTCGAATGGCTCGAGGGAAAGACGCTGCCCGGAGTGGCCGCCCTCGAGCGATAGGGCCAACGCCTACGCCCGCGTGGATTGCTGCGGGCCGCCCGTTTACGTATCGTTAACTCATGCGGGTTATGAAACTGCGCATGATCTCGCTCTCCTCACTCGCCGCCTTCTCGCAGTCGGCCGTCTCGGCGATGCAGGCGCGCGACAGCCGCCCCGTCGCGCCTCCGGCCGGTGTGGTGATGGCCGCCGCGCAGCCATCGGCGGCGCCGCAGAAGCCCGCGGCCCAGGCTCTGCCACCGGCTCCTCCCGCCGGTCCCCTGCCGCGCGGCAGCCTGCTGAACCTCACCGTCTGAGCGCGGCCGCCGCGGGCGCCGACGATCACGCGTGCGGGCGCCACCCATCACGCGCACCGCGCGGGCCACAACAGGTCACGTCGGCCATTTGCTACGCGTTCGATCAAGCGAACGCTGCCGCGTCTGTCACACCGTAGCCGACGAACCGAAACATCACCGATCGCTGCACACCGACGTCTGCGCGCGGCCTCCCGCGTGCCTGAGGTGGCGCTGAGGCGGCCGAGCCCTTCGCCTCAACCGGTCGAGCCGAAGGCGCGCTCGCTGTCCCAGACAGCGTCGGGTACGGTCCAGAGTGCGGGGTTCGCCATCACCTCGGCAAGCTTGCGCGCGATCGCCTCGACCAGCGCCTCCCCTTTCTCCGCCGTGGCCGCGCGCGGATCACCCCTGACACCCGTCCCCGGGGCACGCTCGGCGAAGCTTCGGAAACGCTGGATCCCCGGCCTGTCCCCCTGCCCCGTTCCCGCCACCTCGTTCGGCGCAATCACCCCGCGTGCGGCCGCCTCGATCTGGCCGCGACGCACGAGGGAGGGCTCGACCGCCAGCATCATCGAGGTCTCGGCCTCGCAGGCATGCTGCACGTTCCTCTGTGTGGCGAGCAGGGCGCCGATCTCCTCGGCAGCGATCAGCCAATAGGTGCCCCCCACCACCGCCATGCCGAACTCGTGCGCGAGCTCGCGCGTCGACACGGCGAGCGGGTCGGTGTTGCCGCCATGGCCGTTGACGATGAAAAGGCGGCGGAACCCGTCCGCGCGCAGGCTTCGGCAGATCGAGCGCAGAACGTTGTGGAACGTCGCGTAGTCGAGGCTGATCGTGCCGCCGAACGGGAAGTGGTGCTCGGACAGCCCCATCCATTGGCACGGCAGGACCACCACGGGTTCCGACCGCGCAAGGATCCGCGCCGCCCGGACCGAGACCTCGGTCGCGAGCCGCGTGTCGACGATCGTCGGCAGGTGGGGCCCGTGCTGTTCGAGGCTCGCCATCGGCAGCACAACGAGCGCCCCCGCTTCCGCCTTCTCCTTGAGCTCCGGCGCCGTCAGATGCGCCCATTCGACCGGTTCCATGCTCTCCTCCCGAACCGCTGCCGCGCCCATCAGGACACGACGGAGGCAGAATGGTCCAGCCCCGGATCAGCCAACCTGTGCGTCCTCGAGCCCGACGAGCGAGCGCGCAAAGGCCTTCGCCTCGAAGGGACGCAGGTCCTCCGCCCGTTCGCCGACCCCCACGGCATGCACGGGCAACCCGAACTCCTGCGCGAGCGCCACCACCACCCCGCCTTTGGCCGAACCGTCGAGCTTCGTCACCACAAGGCCGGTGACCTCGCACATCTCGCGGAACACCCGCACCTGCTGAAGCGCGTTCTGCCCGGTCGTGGCATCGAGAACGAGCAGAACGCTGTGCGGCGCTGACGGGTCGAGCTTGCGGAGCACCCGCACGACCTTGGCGAGCTCGGCCATCAGATCGGCCTTGTTGTGCAGCCGCCCGGCGGTGTCGATCAGCAGCACGTCGGCGCTCTGCTCCCGCGCCCGCTTCAGCGCGTCGAACGCAAGGCCTGCCGGGTCGGCGCCGTCGGCTCCGGAGACGACCGGGCAGCCGATCCGTTCACCCCAGACGCGAAGCTGCTCGACCGCTGCGGCACGGAACGTGTCCCCCGCCACCAGCAGCGGCGAGAGCCCCTCTCCCTTCCAGAGAGCGGCGAGCTTGGCGATGGTCGTCGTCTTGCCGGTGCCGTTGACCCCGACCACGAGCACGACATGCGGCGCATGCTCAGGCTCAGGGATGAGCGGCACCGCGACGGGGGCGAGGATCGCGGCGATTTCCTCGGCAAGTGCTGCGCGGATCTCGTCTTGCGTCACCTCGCGGCCGAAGCGCGTCCTGCGGAAGGAGTCGATGATCCGCCGCGCGGCGGCGACGCCAAGGTCAGCGCTGATGAGAAGCTCCTCGAGCTCCTCGAGCGCCGCGTCGTCGAGCTTCCGTTTCGTGAAAAGGGCGCCAAGGCCCTCGGTGAGGCGCGCGGTCGAGCGCGCAAGCCCCTGGCGCAGGCGGGCGAGGAACCCCTGCCGTTCGGTTTCCTGGGCGGGTTGTTCCGGCGCCGCCTCGGCCGCTGCCTCACTCTCCGACCGGCGGCGGAATAGGTCGCGCAAAGCCATCACGCCGCCTCGGCGAGAGCGCGCTCGGCGATCAGCCCCGTCTCGTCCGCCCCGGTGATGCGCACCGAGACGATCTCGCCAGGCGGTGCGGTGCCACGCGCGAGGCGGGCCGGGGCGAAGTGCTCCGTGTGCCCCGCCCCGTCGCGCTCAACGAGCAGCGAGGCCTCCGCGCCCACTTGCGAGGCGAGGAAGCGCGCCGTCGCCGCGCGCCCCGCCTCGCGAAGCCGGGCGGCGCGTTCGGCGATCAGCCCCGGCGGGAGCTGGGGCATGCGCGCGGCAGGCGTGCCCGGCCGCGGGCTGAAGGGGAATACGTGCAGAAAGTCGAGCCCTGCCTCCTCGACAAGGGAGAGGGTGTTCGCGGCCATCGCCTCCGTCTCGGTCGGGAAGCCAGCGATTAGGTCGGCGCCGAAAGCGATGCCTGGCCGAAGCGCGCGGGCGCGCCGCGTGACGGCAAGGACATCGGCGCGCAGATGCCGCCGCTTCATGCGCTTGAGGATCAGATCGTCGCCCGACTGCACGGAGAGGTGCAGATGCGGCATCAGCCGCGGCTCCTCGGCGATCAGGCGCCAGAGATCGGCATCGATCTCCACCGGGTCGAGCGAGGAGAGGCGAAGCCGGGCAATCCCAGGGACCAGCGCGAGCAGACGGCGCACAAGCTGCCCGAGCGTCGGTGAACCTGGAAGGTCAGGGCCGTAGGCGGTGATGTCCACCCCGGTGAGCACGAGCTCGCGATAGCCCGCCTCGACAAGCGCCCGCGCCTGTTCCACCACAGCCCCGATCGGCACGGACCGGCTCTGGCCCCGGCCGTAGGGAATGATGCAGAAGGTGCAGCGATGGTCGCAGCCCTGCTGCACCTGGACGAAGGCCCTCGCCCTGCCGCCGAACTCGGTGACGAGATGGGCCGCCGCCTCGCGCGCCGACATGATGTCCGACACCGCGACGCGGCCAGGCTCCGGCCCCGCCCATGTGGCGGGCTCAAGCTTCTCGAGATTGCCGACGACGCGATCGACCTCCGGCATCGAGGCCCAGGCCTCTGGCCTGATCTGCGCCGCGCAGCCGGTGACGATGATCCGGGCGTGGGGGTTCTCGCGCCGCGCCTTGCGCACCGCCTGGCGCGCCTGGCGCTCTGCCTCGGCTGTGACCGCGCAGGTGTTGATGATGATCGTCTCCTCGAGCCCGGCGGCGCGGGCATGGGAGCGGATCACCTCCCCCTCCCAGGTATTCAGCCGGCAGCCGAAGGAGAGAACGCGCAGGCTCATGCCGCGCGCGCCTCGGCGATCGCGGGAAGGTCGATCACCCCCGTGAACACCTCTGCCACCGGGCCGGTCATCGTCACCCGCCCGTCCTCTCCCCAGGCGATGTTGAGCTCGCCGCCGTCGAGAACGACGGCTGCCGAGCGGCCCGCAAGCCCGCGCCGGTGCGCGTTCACGACGGCCGCGCAGGCGCCGGAGCCGCAGGCGAGCGTGATCCCGGCCCCCCGCTCCCACATGCGCAGGCGGATCCGGTCAGGCGCGACCACCTGGGCGAAACCGATATTGGCGCGGGCCGGGAAGAGCGGGTCGTGCTCGAGCGAGAGGCCGAGCGTGGCAATGTCGAGCGCGGCGACGTCCGGGACGAAGAAGGTCGCGTGCGGGTTGCCCATCGAGCACGCGGCAGGGTCAGACACGCCGTCGCGGGCAAGCGGCAGATGCAGCGTGTCCATCTCGCGCGCGAGCGGGATCTCGTGCCAGGCAAGCCGAGGCGTGCCCATATCCACCGCGACGAGGCCGCCTGGCCGACGCTCCGCTCTGAGGGTTCCGCCGAGGGTGCCGAGAGCGACGCGGTCCTTCCCCGCCTCGTCCATCAGCAGCGCTGCGACACAGCGCGTGGCATTGCCGCAGGCCTCGGCCTCCGACCCGTCGGGGTTGCGGATGGTCATCCAGGCGTCGGTGCCGGGGCTGCGCGGCGGCTCGATGACAATCACCTGATCGCAGCCGACGCCCCGCCGACGGTCGGCAAGCGCGCGGACGGTCTCGGCCGGCAGGGGAAGCGGGCGGGGGCGCGCATCGAGCACGACGAAGTCGTTGCCGAGCCCGTGCATCTTCCGGAAGGCCACCATGACGGGGATATAGGGATGCGAGGCGTGGTCCGTCCATCCGCCGTTCGCCGGCGCCAAGGCCGCCTGGCTTGCACGCCAGGGTCCCGGCCGCTATACCGCCGGCCTCTGTGCGCGCCGGGCCTCGAAGGGCATGCCCGGCCGCCTGTCGCCGCGCCTGCGGCCCGCGAACGGAAAGGATGGAAAATGCCCAAACGGAAGACCAAGAGCAGCGTCAAGAAGCGGTTCGCGATCACCGCCACGGGCAAGGTGCTCGCCGGCCCCGGCAACAAGCGCCACAACCTCCGCCGCCGCACCCAGAGGATGAAACGCACCAACCGCGGCAACCAGGTGCTGAAGCCGATGGACGCGCGCACTGTGAAGCAGTGGGCGCCCTACGGGCTCTGAGCCGAAGACGATCGCAGAAGGACGCTGAGACATGGCACGCGTGAAGCGGGGCGTGACGGCCCGCGCCAAGCACCGGAAGGTTCTCGAGGCGGCGAAGGGGTTCCGCGGCCGCGCCGGCAATACGATCCGGATGGCGAAGCAGAAGGTCGAGAAGAGCCTTCAGTACGCCTATCGCGACCGGAAGGTGAGGAAGCGCGAGTTCCGCGCGCTCTGGATCCAGCGCATCAACGCCGCGGTTCGGGCGGAAGGCCTTACCTACGCCCAGTTCATTCACGGCCTCAAGGCAGCTGGGCTCGAGCTCGACCGCAAGGTGCTGGCCGATCTCGCCTATCACGACGCCGCCGCTTTCGCCGCTGTGGTCGAGAAGGCCAAGGCTGCCCGCGCAGCTGCCTGACCGGGCCTTCCCGCCCGCCAGGAGGTGACGATCAGGGCTGCCGGCCTCCGGCGGCCCTTTTCGCATCCGGAGACGCTCGATGACCCCCGACCGCCCAGTTGACGACCTCGCCCCCCTCGAAGCGGACGCGCTCGCGCGCATCGATGCCGCCCCAGACCTCGCCGCGCTCGACGCCGTGCGCGTCGCGTTGCTCGGCCGGAACGGCTCGCTCACCGCCTTGATGAAAGGCCTCGGCACCCTCCCCGCCGAGGAGCGCAAGGCGCGCGGCGCCGCCCTGAACGCAGTGAAGGAGCGGCTTTCCGAGAAGCTCGAGGCGCGTCGGGCGGCGCTCGCCGAGGCCGCGCTCGATGCCAAGCTCGCCGCCGAGCGTCTCGACGTCACCCTCCCGCCGCGCCCCTCGCTGCAGGGCCTGATCCACCCGATCAGCCGCACGATCGAGGAGATCGTCGCGATCTTCGGCGCGATGGGGTTCACTGTGGCCGAGGGGCCGGACATCGAGGATGACTGGCGCAACTTCGGCGCTCTGAACATCCCCGAACACCACCCGGCGCGGCAGGACCATGACACGTTCTATCTTCCCGGCCGGACGGCCGAAGGCCGCGCCAAGGTTCTCAGAACCCACACGTCGCCCGTGCAGATCCGCACGATGACGGCACAGCCTCCGCCGATCCGGATCATCGCGCCCGGCCGAACCTACCGCGCCGACCATGACGCCACGCACAGCCCGATGTTCCACCAGGTGGAGGCGCTCGCGATCGACCGGTCGCTCACGCTTGGGCATCTGAAGGGCTGCATCGTCGATTTCCTGCGCGCCTTCTTCGGCATCGCGCATCTGCCGGTGCGGTTCCGCGCCTCCTACTTCCCCTTCACCGAACCCTCGATGGAGGTCGACATCGGCTGGAACCGGCGCACCGGCGAGCTCGGCGCGGGCGGGGACTGGCTCGAGATCCTCGGCTCGGGAATGGTGCATCCGAAGGTGCTGCTCAACTGCGGCCTCGACCACCGCGTCTGGCAGGGCTTCGCCCTCGGTATGGGCATCGAGCGCGTGGCGATGCTCAAGCATGGGCTGACCGACCTTCGCCCCTTCTTCGAGAGCGATCTCCGCTGGCTGCGCGCGACCGGCTTCCGGCCGGAGGATGTCGCCTCCACCGCGACGGGGATTGCCTGAGATGAAGTTCACCCTCTCCTGGCTGAAGACACATCTCGACACCGAGGCGACCCTCGAGCGGATCGTTGCGACACTGTCGCAAATCGGCCTCGAGGTTGAGGGCGTGGAGGACCGTGGCGCCACGCTCGGCGCCTTCCGGATCGCCCATGTCGTCGAGGCCAAGCCCCACCCGAACGCCGACCGGTTGCGAGTTTGCCGCGTCGATGCGGGCGACGGGCGGATCCTCAACGTGGTCTGCGGCGCGCCGAACGCGCGCTCCGGCATAAAGGGGGTGCTCGCTCTGCCGGGCGCCTTCATCCCGGGAACGGGCATCACCCTCAAGGCGGGGCGGATCCGCGGCGAGGCCTCGGAGGCGATGCTGCTGTCGGCCCGCGAAATGGGACTTGGCGATGACCATGAGGGCATCATCGAGCTGCCGGACAACGCGCCGGTGGGGGAGAGCTATGCCGCCTGGGCCGGGCTCGATGATCCGGTGATCGAGATCGCGGTGACGCCGAACCGCGGCGATGCGCTCGCCGTGCGCGGCATCGCGCGCGACCTCGCCGCCGCCGGCCTCGGCACGCTCCGGCCGTGGCGGGCGGGGCCCGTGCCCGCCTCCTACCAGAGCCCGATCCGCTGGGAGACCGAGACGCCCGCCTGCCCCTGGGTGCTCGGGCGGCATTTCCGCGGGCTGCGGAACGGACCGTCTCCGGAATGGCTTCGGCGTCGGCTCGAGAGCATCGGCTTGCGTCCGATCTCGGCGCTGGTCGACGTGACGAACTTCTTCACCTTCGACCTCGGCCGGCCGCTGCACGTATTCGACGCGGCGAAGCTCGAAGGCGGCGTGCTCGCGATGCGCCAGGGGCGCGGCGAGGCGTTCCTGGGCTTGCACGGGAAGGAGGTGACGGCCGGCGAGGCCGACACGGTGATCGCCGACGCCTCCGGCGCGCTCGCGCTTGCCGGCATCGTCGGCGGCGAGAGCACCGGCTGTTCCGAGGGCACGACGGAAGCCTTCCTCGAAGTCGCCCTGTTCGACCCGGTGGCGATCGCGGAGACTGGCCGGCGCCTCGGGATCCAGACCGAAGCCCGCTACCGTTTCGAACGCGGCATCGACCCCGGCCTGATGCGGGAGGCGACCGAGGCCGCCACACGGATGATCCTCGATCTCTGCGGCGGCGAGGCTTCCGAGGTGGTTGAAGCGGGTCGTGAGCCCGACATGCAGCGCACCGCCACCTTGCGTTTCTCCCGCCTCGCCTCCTTCGGCGGCCACGACGTGCCGCCGGACGAGGCGGTGGCGATCCTCGACCGGCTCGGCTTCCGGTGCCTCGCGCGCGACGCGGAACGGATCACCGTCGCGATCCCCTCCTGGCGGAACGACTGCTTGGGGGAGCCCGACCCGCAGGCCGAGTACGACTTGATCGAGGAGGTGCTGCGGATCAAGGGGCTCGACGCCATACCGGCTGTGCCGATGCCGCCGCTCACCGACGACTCGGGCCGGCCGCGGGTCGTTCCCCCCGTTGCCGTCACACCCGCGATGGGACGCGCGATCCTCGCCCGGCGCGTCCTCGCGGGCCGCGGCCTGGTCGAGGCGGTTACCTTCAGCTTCATGGCGCGGGATGTGGCGGCTCTGTTCGGCGGTGGCGACGCGGCGCGGTGTCTCGCCAACCCGATCGCCTCCGACCTCGACGCAATGCGTCCCTCGATCATCCCGAACCTCGCCCTCGCCGCCGCACGCAACGCTGCGCGCGGCATCGCGGAAGCCGTTCTGTTCGAGATCGGCCCGGTGTTCTCGGGCGGCGAGCCGGGCGAGCAGACCCTCGCCGCCGCCGGCCTCCGCTCCGGCCCCTCGCCGCGTCACTGGGCGCAGCCGAGCCGCGGGCCCGATGCGCTCGACGCCAAGGCCGATGCGCTCGCGGTTCTTTCCGCCCTCGGCGTGAACCTCGATGCCGTGCAAGTGACGGCCGACGCCCCCGCCTGGTTCCACCCGGGCCGGTCGGGCACCCTCCGCTTCGGGCCGAAGCAGGTGCTCGGCACCTTCGGCGAGCTCCATCCGCGTGTGCTCGCGGCCCTTGACCTCGAAGGGCCGGTCGCGGCCTTCGAGCTCAACCTGCTGGCCGTTCCCGAGCCGAAACGGCGTCGCCGCGGCAACCCTGCACTTCCCGCCTTCCAGCCTCTGACGCGCGACTTCGCCTTCGTCGTCGCCGAGGACGTCCCGGCCGAGGCCGTGCTCCGCGCCGCCAAGGGGGCGGATCGGACCCTGATCGAGAGCGTGTCGCTGTTCGATGTCTATCGCGGGGAGGCGATCGGCGCGAGGCGGAAGTCTCTCGCCATCGCCGTGACGATCCAGCCGCGTGAGCGGACGCTCACGGATGCCGAGATCGAGGCGGTCGCCCAGAAGGTGATCGGCGCGGTCGCGGCGGCCACCGGAGCGGTGCTGCGCGGCTAGAGCCCTTGCCGACAGCGGTCTGCGCTCCCGGCCCCGGGCCCGGCTTGGAGCCTCGCCCCGGTTGCGGCGCCTCCCAGGCCGTGGTGCCGTCCCCCCTCGCGACGGAGGATCACCGCATGGTCGATGTCATCGCCGAACTCGGGGACAGGCTCGTCCGCTACTGCCGGATCGACACCCAGAGCGACCCTGACTCGAAGACCACGCCGAGCACGGAGAAGCAGTACGACCTGTTGCGCCTGCTCGAACGGGAGCTCACGGAGATGGGCGCGGCTGACGTCACCCTTCTACCCTACGGAACGCTCGTCGCAACGATTCCGACCACGGTCGAGACGAACGCGCCGACGATCGCCTTCTGCGCCCATGTCGACACCACGCCGCAGTTCACGGGCCGCGGCGTCAAGCCGATCATTCACCGCGCCTGGGACGGCTCCGACATCGTCCTGCCTGACAACCCGACCCAGGTTCTGTCCGCGCGCGAGCTTCCCTATCTCGCGTCGCGCATCGGGCACGACATCGTCACCGCCTCCGGCACCACGCTTCTCGGCGCCGACGACAAGGCCGGTGTCGCAATCCTGATGACGATGGCGCGCCATCTTCTTGCGAACCCGAGCCTGCCGCACGGAACGATCCGCCTCTGTTTCACCCCTGACGAGGAGATCGGCCGTGGCGTGCACCCCGAGTTGCCCAAGGCGCTCGGCGCCGCCTTCGCCTATACGCTGGATGGGGGAGAGCGCGGCGAGCTTGTCTGCGAGACCTTCTCGGCCGACCTTGCCAAGATCACGATCGAGGGCGTCTCGATCCACCCGGGCTGGGCGAAGGGCAAGCTCGTGAACGCGCTGCACCTGATGGCGCGGATCATCGACATCCTTCCGCAGGCGACCGACACGCCGGAGGTGAGCGACGGGCGCCAGGGCTTCTGGCACGTCGTCTCCGCGGGCGGCAGCGCGGCGCGCGCGGAGATCACGATCATCCTGCGCGACTTCGAGCGCGAGGGTCTCGCCGCGCGCGGGGAGATGCTGCGCAAGGTGTGCGCGGCGGTGGCGGCGACCGAGCCGCGCGCGCGCATCTCGTGCACGATCACCGAACAGTATCGCAACATGCGCCACCGGCTCGAGCAGGACCCGCGCCCCGTCGAGCTCGCTCGCGCGGCGTTCGAGGCGACCGGCCTCACACCGCGCTTCGCCGTGATCCGCGGCGGCACGGACGGGTCGCGGCTGACCGAGCTCGGCGTTCCGACGCCGAACATCTTCACCGGTATGCAGGAGATCCACGGGCCACGCGAGTGGATCAGCCTGCAGGACATGCAGGACGCGCTCCGCGTGTGCCTGAAGATCGCCGAGCTCGGCGCGCGGACGGACCAGGCGTGCGTCACGCGATGATGCGCTGCCTCAGTGCGCCCGCCGCCTGCTCGACCGCAAGGACGAGGACGAAGATCGCAAGGATGATGGTCGCCGCCTCTTGGTAGTTGAAGAAGGTGAGCGCGACCTCGAGCTCGTTGCCGATGCCGCCGGCACCGACGAGCCCCAGCACGACCGAGGACCGCGTCGCCTTCTCGAGGCTGAACAGGCTGGTCGCGACCATCGCCGGCATGGCTGAGGGAAAGCACGGCGCAGGCGATCACGGCGGCGGGGCGCGCGCCAAGCGCGGCGAGCGCCTCCTGCGGGCCGCGCTCTGCCTCCTCCATCGCCTCGGCGACGAAGCGGCCGCAGATCCCGGCCGTGTCGACGATCAGGGCGAGCGTTCCGGCGAACGGGCCGAGCCCGACGGTGACCACGCAGAACACCGCCCAGATCAGATCCGGAACGGTTCGGAAGAACGACACGAGGCCGCGCGCGGCGAACCGCACGATCGGGTGCGGCGAGAGATGACGTGCCGAGAGGACGGCGAGCGGTATCGACACGAGGACGCCGATCGCGGTTCCGGCGACCGCCATCTGGAACGTCTCGGCCAGGGCGTCGAGCACCGGTCCGATCCGCTCGAGGCTCGGCGGGAACAGGCCGGCTGCGAAACGGCCCATCTGCGGCAGACCCTCGACGAAGGTCGGGGCCGAGAACCCGACACCTCGGAACGAGACCACCACGAGGCCCAATCCCAGCACCCAGGCGAGGAAGGCGAGAGGCCCGGGCCGCTCGAACCGCGGCGGCAGGGCGGTGCGCGGCTCAGACAAAGAAGCGCTCCAGCGCAGGGGGAAGGCCTGGGCGGGCGCGCTCCTCGAGCGCGATCCGCCCCGCACGCAAGCCGATCACGCGGTCGGCATAGCCTGCCGCATGCGCCATGCTGTGGGTGGTAAAGAGAAGAGTCAGCCCGTCTTCGCGCGCCAGAGCCGAGAACAGGGCCATCACCTCCTCACCCGCTGCAGGATCGAGGCTTGCGACCGGCTCGTCGGCCAACAAGGCGGCTGGCCGCTGCATCAGCGCGCGTGCGATCGCAACGCGCTGGCTCTGCCCGCCGGAGAGCGTGTCCGCCCTCTGGCGCGCGAGTCCGGCGAGACCCACACGCTCAAGGCAGCGCAGCGCCTCCTCGCGAAGCGCACCGGGAGCGGTCGCAGCATGCGCCGCGGCGAGGCCCGACCGCCCGAGCGCGCCGTGGAGCACGTTGGTCAGAAC
>Ga0308403_1000161_pt1 | contig 27969 bp, 21 predicted proteins | sample HotsprSampleOSM3_FD_203470 | JGI IMG/M metagenome (GOLD analysis project Ga0308403, IMG submission 203470) | Hot spring phototrophic mat microbial communities from Octopus Spring, Yellowstone National Park, Wyoming, United States - 20060914_OS-M3 ... | reverse complement strand
GATCCGCTCTTCCATGTCTACGCATTTTTCCCTGCGCCCGGCGCGCAGGCAACTGCCACGCCTGAACAATGAGGCTTGCGTGAAAGGAGATGGACTCAATGAAGTCATCCTTCAGTCAGTTCGTACGTTTGATGAATCGGCGCAGCCGCAACGGACAATCGCTGCTGATCGTGGCGTTTGCCTTCATCGGCTTGGTCGCGTTTGTCGGCATCGCTGTTGATGTCGGCTTGATGCTGGTGCGCTACAGCACGCTCGTCCGCGCTGTGGACGCTGCTGCCATCGCTGCGGCAGGGCAAATCCGCGAAGGCACGGATTACCGCACGCTGGTGGCAGCCGCTCAGCAATTCATCCGCTTGCAGGGCAACATCGAGGTCAGCTCTGTTTTTGTGGATACCTGCGAGACGGAGATGGCGGACTATGTGCGCCAACATCCTGGCTCTGATCCGCTGCCCGCACTGCTGAACCGCATTCCGCCTTCCGAGCTGTGCCGTCCCGATCCGCAGAAGCTGGTGCGCGTCACAGCGCAGATGCGCTCGCCAACTACGTTCCTCTCAATCATCTGGGGACCGGAGATCATCCTAGAGGCGAGTTCGGTCTCGCAGACTGCTGTCTTGGATGTGGCGCTCGTCATTGACACGTCGCTCTCAATGGTCTCCGAGAGTTATTACTCGCAAGTGACCTATCCGATCTTGGAAAGTCCAGTAGACCGCGCGGTCAGCGGACGCGATACAAACCGTGAAGAGCTGCGCGCCTTCAGACCGTTTGTCAACGATCTCGGCTTGCAAGCGTATCCGTACAAAACAATTCCGGGCGATGCCTCAGACCTGCGCCCAGAGCCGCCGAATCCTGACACGGGCTTAGATCCAAATGGCTTGCCCGCCATTCGTCGCGAATGCTGGTATGCTGATCCGCTCTTCATCAGCGCTGAGGTAGATCGCGCTTCTAACTATGCCTGGGGCGGCTGTTGCAACGATCCGACGACGCAATCAACGCCGCCCAGCAGCGGCACCTACGACCGCATGAATTGGTACGTCTACGACGATCCGACACTCTCTGAGTCGAAGATCATGACGAACGGCATCCTGCCGACCGATCCGCCCGGCGCCGCCGCGCGCGTCCTGAGCGGACTGCCTGACGGCAACTTCAGCGATCTGATCTGCCAGCCGTTCAAGCAGGTGCGCGATGCCGCCCGCCGCTTCATCAAGCGCCTCGATTTCGTGCGCGGCGACCGCTTGCTGCTGGTCACCTTCAACGCGGATGTGAGGACGATCAAGCCCGGCAGATTTGCAACGCAAGAGGAAGAGCGCGCTGCGCCGCCTTTCATCGTGGATAAGATAGACGCCGTGACGACGCTGAACGAGAAAGTAGGTGTCTCGGTCAATCCAACGGGACGGCAAAGCCTTGTCCAGTGCTATACAGTGCAGCCGCCACGCGATCCCAATTACATTAACTTGCGCCGCGTCCGCAATTACTGGGTAGCGGTTCAATGCGCGGATACCAACATGGGCGGCGGCATCTTCCAAGCGCGCGCTGAGCTGACCAATCCGAACTACATCCGTCGTGAGGCAGTCTGGGTGATGGTGCTGCTGAGCGATGGTTTCCCGAATCGCACGCCCGACTATCGCTTCTTCTTGGGCAGCGGACAAGCGGCTGGCACAGGCTCGATGAGTTCTCAGCTCAACTGGCTAGCTGTGCCTGCAGGTCCGGGTGTTTCTGGACCAGGCACGTGGAAACCTAATCCGTTCACGCCTGAGGAAATCGTGCGCTACTGCCGCTGCCAACAGGATTACACTGGCGATGGCGTTGTGGATGACTGCCGCGTTGTGATTGAAAGAATCAGAAACGGCGAGCTGCAGCGAGAAGACTTGCTGCCTGAGATGATCGTAGATTTGCCAGGCGGTCGCTTCGATATCAAGTATGGGCGCGAGCCACAATACTGTGTGGCGGATAACGGCTGGCCGCCGCCCGGCGGACCAGAGACAGTGGTCTGGGGACAATCGCAATACGATGATGGTTCGTATCGTCCCAGCTTTGGTTTCTGCCCATGGTATACGTTCTGCAACCAAAGCAATGACATTGATGCAGTGCGCCGCGCAGGTCACGTCTTGCCGCAATGCACGGAGAACGATCCGCGTCCCTTCTGGTGGGGCAGCTTGATCAATCCATCCACCAATCAACCGTATCCTTGGATTGGCGAGCCTGCGCTGCCTGAGTGCATTGACGCACATCCTGATACGCGCCATTTCTGCATGGACGATCTCGGTCGCTTGAATTTGGAAGGCGGCAGCTGCGATCCGCGCTACGATCCTGACGACTACACGCGCGATCAGGCGGATATCGCGGGCTTGATCGAGTTCAGCGATAAGCTGCGCGGCAACTTCATCTCGATGTTCACAATTTTCTTCGCCCAGAAAGACCCACAGGGTCGGCTGACCAACATTGCGCACAACATTCTAGGCGTGAAAGTGCTGCGCTACATCGCTGATGCAGGCGACAACGGCGTGATTGACAATCACCTGCAGGCGTGGTATCGCGCTACACGCCCGAACTACAGTCAGATGGAAGCCATGCGCAATCTGATCGGCGACGGTCAGTTCCCGCCGCCCGGTCACGCGGCATATCGCGTTGTGCGCGATGGCGTCACGATTGTCGATCCGACGCGTCCACCTGATCCGTGCGCTTACTACGATTACACACATCCGCGCCTGCGCAGCGTGTTGCCCGGCGATCGGGACTATGAGGAAGCTGCCCGTCAAAATTGCGGTCAGTTCTGGTTTGCGAAGGATATCCGCGCCGTCAACGACGCTTTCACCGAGATCGCAGGGCGTCTGTTCACACGGCTTTCGCGCTAACTTCCTGAGGAGACTGTACGGCTATGTTCAAACTTCGCCGCCAATCGAACGCTCCGCCCTTTGCTGTACGGCGCGCCCGCCGCAAGGGGCAGACTTTAGTCGAGTTCGGGCTCACGCTGCCCATTCTGCTGATGTTGATCTGGGGCATCATTGAGTTTGGGCGCATCTTCCAAGCATGGCTGACCTTGCAAAACGCCGCGCGCGCCGCTGCGCGTTACGGCGTCACAGGGCGCTACGATCAAATGCTCTTCAACAATATTGATAATCCTTGGACGCCTCATCTGCCCAGCGACGTGCCTGCGCCTTGGGCAGATGGCACGGGCGGCACAGGCGCCAGCGGCGATGGCGTGCCATGCGTCTTCAACGATCGGCGCGGCACGTTCAATCCGAATGGCAGCACAATCAAAGGCGATCGCTTTCACTTCGATCAGTTCACAGGACCAGTGCTGCCCGGCGTAGACAAGATGAACGATGAGTCCTTCTTCGCCTCGCGCTACAACGGCATTGACTGCGATCCGACCAGAGACGAGCATCGTTGGTTGCGCCAAGACGTGCTGCGCCTCATCTCAATGACGAACGCCGCGCGCGTGGCGGCAGGCGGCTTGGCGCTGGCACCTTGGTATCGCATTCCCGGCACAGGCATCAATACTGAGCCGGGCGGCGATGCTTCTGAGCGGCTGGGCTGGTTTCACGTCTTTGTGTGCAGCTCACGTCCTGCGCTGGGCGATGGCAGCACGCTCTCTGCAAAGCCGCGCTACCGAAATGACCGCGCGCACGTGACCACTCCTTCCAACAAAGCGGTCTACGGCTATCAGGCGGAAGGCATTCGTCTCTGCACCATCGAAGAAGTCATCAAGCCCGATGGTGTGAAAGACATGAACGCCTTGAACGAATACGGCAGCGATCTCGACTTGAGACAAGGCGTCAATCAATTCGATCCAGGCGGCCCAGGCGACTTTGTCGAAGTGGTGGTCTACTTCAATCATCCGCTGATCACGCCCTTGCCGCTGCGCAACGAAGGCTACATCCGCCTTGAAGCGCGCCGCACCATGATCAACGAAGTGTTCCGCTCAGCGCGCGTGCTAGAGCTGCCGCCGAGCGGCGGACCGACCTACACGCCGCTGCCGACCTTGCCGGGCGGCGCCACAGCCACACCATCGCGCACGTCAACGCGCACGCCCACCAGCACCTATACGCCGACTGCCACGCCCAGCATGACGCTCACGCCAACTGCAACACCCAGCTGCGCAAATGTGCGCGTGGTCGGCGATTTGCGCTTGGAAGGCAGCTTTGTGCGCGTGGATATCCAAAACGATAATCCCGGACCAATGTTCGTGGAGTCCATTCGTCCTGCATGGACGGATAATTCGCTCTATCCCAACATCTATCCTAGCGAGGTGAGCATCGTCGGCAGGGCGACGCGCATCTGGTATCACGACTCGGTCAATCCGCCTGTGCGCTCGGGCGAGGTGATTGACCGCAACCGCGTCGTCTGGGTCAACGGCGCGCCGCCAAACTGGGCACATCGGGCAGTTCCCGGCGGCGGCGCGACCAGCACCTGGCAGATGCGCATGGTGAACGGTCCTGCGAACCTGAGCAGCATTTTCACGCGCCACGACTTCGCCAATCTGCGCATCACCTTGACCGAAGACGGCAACGGCGGCGGTCAGCGCTGCGAGCTTGGCTTCCCGGGCGTGCCTTCGCCAACGCCGCCTAGCCCAACGCCGACTGCTGCGCCGAATTGCGCGCTCTACTCGTTCACCTTCCAGACCTTCCAGACCTTCGGCGTGGTGCGCTTCCAGTTCACACACGGCGACGTCGCCTACGGTCGCCCGGTCTCGATTGTCGGCTTCGATCTGCATTGGAAGCGTTACTTTGTTGGCATGTCACTGCCGCGTGTGGCAGCTAAAGGCGGCAGCGCCTTCTCTACAGATACAGTGACCATGTGGGAGAAAAGTCCGGGTGATATCAGCTCACCTTCTGTCGGACGCTCGACGGATGCCGAATGGCGCACGTCGCCGTCTATCGAAGTGGGCATGTCTCAGCCGATCTGGGTGGACTTCGACGGCACGAATCAAAACCTGCAGGCGCAGTTCCCAGGACTGGTCTTCGTCTCTGACTTCAACAACTCTTCTGTGCGCCTGGACAACGGCTGCATAGTCGTCATTCCGCCAGCGGCAACGCCGATCGGCACTGCTACCAACACGCTGACACCATCGCGCACCAACACCAATACGCCAACGCGGACGTTCACGCCATCGCGGACGTTCACGCCATCACAGACCTTCACGCCGTCCAACACGCCAACGCCGACCTTCACGCCGTCGCGCACTAATACACCGACGCGGACGTTCACGCCATCGCAAACTCTGACGCCATCGCGCACCAACACGCCGACGCGGACGCTCACACCATCGCAGACGTTCACACCATCGCGGACGTTCACGCCGACATGGACGTTCACGCCATCGCGGACGTTCACGCCGACTAACACGCGCACGCCAACCAACACGCCGACGCGTACGCTCACGCCGTCTGTAACGCCGACGCCTTCGAACACGCCGACGCGCACGCCGACGCGCACGCCGTCCGCAACAGCGACAAACACGCCAACTCCGACCGCCACTGTGACATCGGCAGCTACCAACACGCCGACGCGCACGCCATCGCGCACGCCATCGCCTATCCCAACTGTTGACGGCGGATGCAATCCGAAGTGCGAAGAATAGTAGCGCTGCTCAGCTAGTGAAATGAGAGACGGCAGGGAAAATTCCCTGCCGTCTTTGTTTTGCGCGCTTGTGGCAAGCCGTCTCTCAAGAATTCTGGCTCATCTCTGCTTTGTAGGCAGCGATGACTTGCTGCGCGATATGGTTTGGCACGGTCTCGTAGCGCTCGAAGGTCATGGTGTAAACGCCACGTCCGCCTGTCATCGAGCGCAAGTCGTTGCTGTAGCGCTGCATCTCGGCGAGCGGCACTAGCGCTGTGACCACGCTGCGTCCTTTCTCGGTATCCATGCCAAGCACGCGTCCGCGCCGCGAGGTCAGGTCGCTGATCACATCGCCCATGTTCTCCTCAGGCACCACCACGCGCACGTTCATGATCGGCTCTTGTAGCGACGGCGCGGCTTGCAAGAACGCTTCTTTGAAGGCTTCCCGTCCTGCGATTTGGAAGGCGATGTCTTTCGAGTCGACAGGATGCATCTTGCCGTCGAAGACAGCCACTTTGACGTTGACGATTGGGCAGCCTGCCAACACGCCTTGCTCCATCACAGAGCGCACGCCTTTCTCGATAGACGGGATGAACGATTGCGAAATTGCGCCGCCGACCACTTCATTCACATATTCATACTCGCTATCGGCAAGCGGCTCTAAGCGCAGATGCACCTCGCCGAACTGCCCAGCGCCGCCCGTCTGCTTCTTGTGGCGATAGCTGGCAATGCTGACCTTCGTGATCGTCTCGCGATACGGCACTTTCGGCACGGAAGTGTTCAAATTCACGCCCATGCGCTCAGCACGACCGATGGCGACCGCGATGTGGATATCGCCCATGCCTGAGAGCAGCACTTGCTTGGTAGCAGGCTCTTGCCGCCAGCGCAGCGTCGGATCGGCTTGCACCAGTTGCGTCAGCGCGGCGCCCATTTTCGTGCCGTCGGCTTGCGTCTTCGGCTCAAGGGCGACCGAATAAATCGGCTCAGGATAGGTCGGCTTGCGGATGATGAAAGGATGCTCGCGGCTGGAGAGCGTGTCATTGGTCTGCGTGGCGCTCAGTTTTGCTACAGCGCCGATGTCGCCGGCGTGCAAGACCTGCACAGGCATTTGTTCCTTGCCGCGCATCACCAATAGCTGCCCAAGCCGCTCATCTTGACCTTTCTCAGCGTTGAAGTAAGTGTGTCCGCTCTCAAACTTGCCGCTGAAGACGCGGAAATAGCTGAGCGTGCCGACGTAGCGGTCGAAGACGGTCTTGAAGACGAAGGCGGCAGGCGGCTTCTCGTCCGATTGCGGACGATCCAAGAATTGCACTTCCTCATCGGGCTTGTTTTGCAATGCCACGCGGCGCTGCGAAGGCGGCGAGACGTACACCAAGAGCGCTTCTAGCAATGGGTACGTGCCGATGTTCAGCTCGCCGCTCGCCACAAGGACAGGCACGGTCTTCAAGTCGGCATCGCGAGCTGCCATGCGCATACCATCGCGAATTTCTTCAAAGCTGAGCGTTTGAGTCTCGAAATATTTCTCGACCAGCTCGTTGCTGGCTTCGGCTGCCGCTTCCACAAGCGCGAGGTGCGCCTGCTCGATCTGCGCGAGCATCTCGGAAGGCGGATCGCTGCGCTCAGCGCCTGTGCCGTAGTACGCTTTCTGAGTCAGCACGTTGATCACGCCTTTGAAGGCGCTGCCTTCGCCTATCGGCAGCAGGACAGGGATGAATTTGTACTCAGGGAAGCGCACGTGCAATGCGTCTAGCGTGCGCGCAAAGCTGGCGTTCTCACGATTGATCTTGTTGATGACGACCAAGATCGGCTGGTTGAACTCATCGGCAAATTGCCACGCCAGCTCAGTGCCAACTTCCGGTCCGTTCACAGCGTCCACAACGACCAGCACTGAATCGCAGACGCGGACGGCGTTCTTCACTTCGCCCTGAAAATCGGTGTAGCCGGGCGTATCGAGCAGGTTGATCTTGTGATCTTGAAACTCAATTGGCACGAGCGAAGTGCTGATCGAGAGCTGACGCGCCTTTTCGTCTTCATCGTAGTCAGAGATGGTCGTGCCATCAGCGACCTTGCCCATGCGCGTCGTGTTGCCTGCCGTGAAGAGCAGCGCTTCTGTCAGGCTCGTCTTACCTGCGCCTTGATGCCCGACCAAAGCCACATTCCGTATAAATTCAGTGGTATACTCTTTCATAGCGTTCGCCTCAAGCGCGGCGATTTCCCTTTCCCTAAAGATCACTCGTTTCAAATAGCGACGCCGCCGATCGTGCCGCTCGCTAACGGCACAACATGCATTGTCTAGCTATCCATTAACCGAATTTTAAGTCGGGCGGCGATTCTTGTCAAAAAAGTGCTAGGGAAAGCTCTGCCTTGTCCACTGCAATGGATCGACCTGTACGCCTTGCACGAAAAGTTCCCAGTGCAGGTGTGGACCGGTCGAGCGTCCACTCTTGCCCACTGTGCCGATCACATCGCCCGTCTGCACCAGAGCGCCTGCGCGCACGTTCAGGCTCTCCAAATGCCAATAGCCTGTGAAAATTCCCCAGCCGTGGTCTATGATCACGGCGTTGCCGCGCACGGCGAGCGGCTCTGCCAAGACGACCGCGCCTGCGGCAGGCGCGTAGACCGCGGCGCCAGGCAGCGCAGCGAAATCTGTGCCTGCGTGAATCGTGTTCAGCGCGCCGCCGTTGTAACTGCGCCGCGCGCCGAAAGGCGACGTGACAGGCGCTGCGCACGGCAAGCCCATCAGACCGCCGAAATAGCGCTGCGGCGTGATCGCGCCGACTACTTGCCGCACGCGCTGTTCCTCAGGCTGCGTGACGGCAGGATTGAGCAAGTCCATCTGATCGGCGCTCAGCGTGATCGCTTCATTCCGATAGCCGCCATCTGCTACTTGCACGCGCCATTCAAACGTCCGCTGCGCGCCGTCCTGAGCCGTGCCGACCACGCGCAAAGGATAGATGTTCGGCTCAGCTAACGCGTCAATGCCGAGCAAGGCAACGTGCGTCACACGCGCTTCATCGCTGAAGACGGTCACAGGCTTGCCCATGAAGGTTATCTCCAGCTGAGTCGGCTGCAGTGTGACGATTCGCAAAGCGCTCGTCCGTCCTTGCTCAGCAGGCGTCATCTCAAAGCGTGCCAATGGCGCAGGCAAATCCGTCAATGGAAAGCTGTTCTCATCGGCAGGGATGACGAGCGGCTGACCGATGTACAGCAGGTCGGGACGGCGCAGACGATTGACCAATTGGATCAGATCGGCTGAGGCGCTGTAGCGCGCCGCGATGTGGTAGAGCGTCTCGCCGCGCGCTACGCGATGAATCCAGCCCGTCTTGATGCCTTGCGCGCTCTCAGAACCTTCCTGCAGCGCAATGCGCTGACCGATGTACATGCGGCGCGGATTGGTGATGCGATTGCGCTGTGCAATAGCTGCCTCAGTTGTGCCGAAGGTCGCCGCCAATTTGAAGAGCGTATCGCCAATTTGAAGCGTGTAGCTGGTCGGAATGCCGATTGCAGCGTCCTCAGCTTGCACAGGCGCGCTCGGCACGATCAAGCGTTGCCCAACCGATAGCGCGGCAGGATTGCGAATGCCGTTCAGCCGCGCAAGGTCTTCGACGGTTGTGCCGTAGCGTTGCGCAATGCGGAAGAGCGTCTCGCCGCGCTGCACCACGTGAATGGTCATGCCGGTCGGCGGCTTATCGCCGCCATCTTGAGCGCGCGCGAGCGCCGCGCTGCTCAGGGCAGCGCACAGCAGCAATAAGCCCAGCCAGCGCAAAAAGTGAGGTCGCATTGTTCCAACATCCTCGCGGAAATTATACGCAGGTCGCCGCTGATAAGCTATCGCTTCAATACGCCGCGCCAAAAACCGAGTCCCCAGGCTGTGTGAATGGTCAAGAAGACGAGCGGCAAGCGCAGCAAGTGATCCATGCCGTGCCGCCGCGCCGTCCGCCAGCTGAAGAACAAGTTGCCGACGCCGTAAAGCGCCAAGCCGAGCAGCCACAACGCGCGCAACGACGCGTTGAAAGGCGCTATCAGCGCGCCGCCGAAGACGCCTGCCACAAAGAGCGGCGCCACCAACTGCCGCGCGCGCAGCGAGCGCGGATGCTTGCGCAAGGTCTGCACGCGCCCGATGCCATAGCGATAGTATTGCCGCCACAGCGCCGCCAAAGTTTGCCGACAGTGATAATCGGAGCGAATTTCAGGCGAGAAGTAAATCTTGCCGCCCGCCGCCCGAATGCGATAGTTCAGCTCGTAATCCTCATTGATAGCGAAATTTGGATCGAAGCCGCCCACGCGCTCTAGCGCCCAACGCCACCACGCGCCCATGTAGACCGTATCCGTGTAAGCAGGCTGCTGACTCACGTGAAAGGCGGTCGGCACGGCGAAGGCTGAGCGACCTGCAGCGGCGATCGCCTTGCCCATCGGCGTCTCGCCCACAGGATGCATCCCGCCGCCGACGTTCCACGCCCCAGTGTTCTGCAATGCGCGCACGCAAGCGCGCAGATAATCAGGCGCGATGATAGTGTGACCGTCCACGCGCACGATCACCTCGCCCTTGGCGTATGGCAGCGCAATGTTCATGGCAGCCGCCTGCAGGCGCTGTGGATTATCAATAATGCGCACGCGCTGCGCCTCAGGCAGGCTCTGAACAACTTGGCGCGTGGCATCTTGGCTCATGCCGTCCACCACCAATATCTCGAAGCGCTCAGGCGGATAGTCCTGCGCAAGCACAGCGCCTAGACTGCGCGCGATGAAGGCTTCCTCGTTATAGACAGGCATGATGACCGTGACGAACGGATAGCTCTCTGCAGACATTGACCAATATCCTGTGCTTCGCGCCAAGTCGCCCTGCCCAACCGAGCGCGTTTGCGCTACAATCGCGGCGCAACCGAGACTTAACCTAGATTGGATAGTGGATGCGACGAATCGAGCCGCCTGGTGGCGCAGTTTACTACCAATTTGAGCTGTGGACAAACGAGTCGGCGCTGCAGCACGGCATTTTCACGCGCTTGGGCGGCAGCAGCCAAGCGCCTTTTGCCGCGCTCAACGTCGGCAGCACAGTCGGCGACGATCCACAGCGCGTGCGCGCCAATCTCAATCAAATTTACGAGACGCTCGGCGCCGACGGCAGGCGCGCTTGCACAGTCTGGCAGGTTCACAGCGCTACGTGCATCGCGGTCGAGCAGCCGCATCCAACGCAAGATTGGTTAGCGCAGGCTGACGGCATGGTCACCAATCGGCGCGGCGTGCCGCTGATCATGCGCTTCGCCGATTGCACGCCGATTCTGCTCTACGATCCGCGCCAGCGCGCCATAGGCATTGCGCACGCCGGCTGGCGCGGCACTGTGCGCGGCGCGGCGCAGAGCTTGCTGCGCACCATGCGGACGGTCTATGGCACGCAGCCTGCTGATGTACAGGCTGCCATCGGACCGAGCATCAGCGCGGCGCGCTATCAAGTTGGTGAGGAAGTGGTGCAAGCTGTGGCGCAAGCCTTTGGCACAACCGATGGTCTCATCCGCCGCGCCGAAGACGGTAGCGCTTACTTCGATCTGTGGGAAGCCAATCGGCAGGCGTTGCTGCGCGCAGGCGTGCGCCAAATTGAGATCAGCGGCATTTGCACTGCCACGCGCACGGATGAGTTCTACTCACACCGCGCCGAAAATGGCAAAACAGGGCGCTTCGCCGCAGTCTTCATGCTGAGGGAATGATCGTGAGCGCGCTTGCTGAACGTCTGGACGCTGTTCGCGCTGAAATTGCCGCCGCTTGCCGTCGCGCCAACCGCTTGCCCGACTCGGTCACGCTGATCGCCGTCAGCAAATCGCAGCCGAGTGCCGTCATTCAAGAAGCGATGCGCTGCGGACAGCTGGACTTTGGCGAGAATCGCGTTGAAGAAGCGCTTGAGAAGATCGCTGAGATCGGCAGCGCTGTCACTTGGCATATGATCGGGCATGTTCAGAGCCGCAAAGCCAAAGATGTGGTCGCGCTCTTCGATTATGTCCACTCGCTGGATAGCGCACGGCTTGCCGAGCGCTACGCGCGGCTGTTGGCGGACGGTGGACGCGGCGACGCGCGTCCATTCCGCGTCTTGATCGAAGTTAATATCTCAGGCGAGCCGAGCAAACACGGTGTGTTGGCAGCTGATTGGCAGCACAATCGCGCTGTGCGCGAGACGCTGTGGTCAGAAGTGCGCCTGATGGTCGGTTTGCCGCAAGTGCAGATCGAAGGCTTGATGACCATCGCGCCTATCGTCAGCGATCCTGAGCAGGCGCGTCCGTACTTTGCAGCGCTGCGCGCGCTGCGCGACGCCTTTGCCGATGACTTTCCGCAGGCGAGCTGGGGCGCGCTGAGCATGGGCATGAGCGACGATTACACGGTCGCTATTGAGGAAGGCGCTACGCACGTCCGCATCGGACGCGCTATCTTTGGCGAGCGCCGTTGAGTCAGATGCACGTCGTCCTGCTCGCCACAGACCCTAGCGAAGCGCATGGCTGGAGCAATCACGCGCGCGAGTTGATCGGCGCTTTGGCGGCGCACGGCGTGCAGCTGACGCTGATCACATCGCGCCATGCCGCCGCGCGCGATCTGCCGAACACGACCATCCAGCGCTGCCTGCCAAGCCTGAGCGAGCCGTCGCGCGCGCTTAGCCTGCGCCTGCTGGCTGCTAACTGGCTCGTGCAGCGCGTCGCGCGCCAAGCCGATTTGTTGCACGTGCTGGCTGAGCCATACGCGCTCGCCGCGCTGACGACGTCCAAGCCGTGTTTGGTGACCGCGCACGGCACGTATCTGCCGCAGACTGCGAAAGCACCGCTGTTCGGCAAGCTGTATCGTCACGTCTATCGCCGCGCTCAAATCATTTGCGTCAGCCGCTACACTGAGCGGCGCGTGCGCGCTATCTTGCCTGACGTGCGCACGCATGTGATTCCGAACGGCGTGAATTTGGCGCGCTTCGCACAGCCGAGCGGCGTATCTGTGCCAAAACGCGCGCCGACCGTCCTTTCGGTCGGTCAGATCAAGCCGCGCAAAGGCTTTCTGGAGATCGCTGAGGCGATGGCGCTCGTGCGCGGACAAATTCCTGAAGCAGAGGCAGTCTTCATCGGCAACACACAAGGCGATCCAGCTTATGTGGCGCGCCTGCGCGCGCGCATCGCTGCGCTCGGCTTGGATCAAGCGGTTCATCTGCTGGGAAAGTTGCCCGAGCCTGAGCTTTTGGCGTGGTACGCCGCTGCCGATGTCTTCGCGCTGCACTCGCTCAATCAGGGACAGCAATTCGAAGGTTTTGGCTTGGTCTACCTTGAGGCGAGCGCGGCAGGCTTGCCGGTCATCGGCACGCGAGAGTGCGGCGCTGAGGATGCGATTCGCGACGGCGAGACAGGTTTTCTGGTGCAGCAAGGCGATGTGGCAGCGTTAGCGGCGCACTTGGTGCGCTTGCTACGCGATGCTGACTTGCGCAGGCAGCTCGGCGCAGCAGGGCGCGCCTTTGCCGCGCAGCACACTTGGGAAGCAGCTGCGCGGCAAGTCTTGGCGCATTACGAAAATGCGCTCACGGTATCACGCCGTAGATGATCTCGAACAGGTTGTTCGCCTCGCCGGCTGGACCTTCGTTCACTTCGTTGTTCAGGTCAACGATCACGGCATCTTTGAAGTTGCTGCCGACGTTCGGCACGCCGGGGTAGCTGATGACGATCGTGACCTGCTGCTGGCTCGCCAGACCTGGCACGTTCACTGCGCCGTACACGCCTTGGAAGGACGCTGCCACAGCGAATGGACCAGCGTTTGCGCCGCCTTGGTTGCGCACAGTGACGGTCAGGTTGAACGGCGTGTTCTGCTTGAGCGGATTCTGGCTGAGGAAGGCGCTCAGGATGACGAGGTCAGGGTTGGGTGGCAGCGGCGGCGCAGTAGGCACTGCAGTTGCCACAGGCGTGCGCGTGGGCGGAATCGGCACAACGGGCAACGTGCGCGGATTGCCGAAGATGCTCACCAAGCGGCTATCGCCTGTGATCCACGCCAACTGACCTTGAAAATTGAACGTGAACCATGTGTAGGTGTTGTTCGCGCCGAGCAGCTCGATCTTCGTGCCGCGCGGCAGGCGTCCGATAGGCGGATCGTACTCAGGACCTGGTCCGTAGCGCACGTTCACGAAATCGTTCAACACGGTCAGCTCGACAAAAGCGGGCGTGGCGGTCACGACGAGCGGCGGCGCGGTCGGCTGCACAACAGGCGGTGGCGGCGGCGCGGGCAAGGTCGGCTGCAGGACTTGGACAGGCACATCAGGCAGGCGTTGACCTGCTTTGTAGCGCGCCAGAACGCGTCCGCCGCCTGTGGCATTGGTCTCGAAGATGATCGCATTTTGCGTGGTCTCGCCGCCGCCGATGGACGGATCGAACGTGCCTTGCAAGGACGGTTGCGGCGCGAGAGTCTGCAAGGCGGCGTAGAGCTGCGCAGGTTGCGCTCCGACCAGCTGAATGGCGGTCAGGACGGCGTTCGCGGCATCGTAAGCGGCGGCGGCGACGCCGTCAGGCGCTTCGCCGAAGGCTTCTAGGTATGCCCTGACGAACGCCGTGCTTTCAGGCGACGGATCGGAGAGCAGCCAGTTGGTGACGCCGATCATGCCCGCCACAGGTGTCGCGCCTAGTCCATTGACGAAAGCGCGATTATCAGCTTGATCGGTCACGAAGCGTCCTGTGAAGTTCGCTTCGCGCAGCGCCTGATACAGCTCGATCAGTTGCGCCGTCTCGCCAAAGGCAACAATCGTATCGGGCTGCGATTGCAGCACTACCTGAGCAGCGCTCGCCACAGGCGCGTTTGGGTCTTGCAGAATTGGCGTGGCAGCTGTTTGCCGCTGCGCTAACGCCACCACGAGCGCCGTCGCCGCCGAGGGAGCGCCAGATGACGTGCCTTGATAGAGCGTGATGCGCCGTGCGCCGAATGTGCCGATCAGCATGTCGGCGAGCGCGGACATGCGCGCTGAATCCGAGGCGCGGCTGCGGAAGCTGTTGGTGGCAGGTCCAACACGCACTTCGCTGTTGGTGGCAGCCGTGAAGAGCGGCGCGCCGCCGGGCGAGCGATTCGCGATCGCCTGCGCAAAGCCTGCGCTATCCGGTCCGAAGATTGTGCTCACGCCGATCTGTTCCAGACGGCTGATGGCGGCGATCACTTCTTCTTGCGTGCGCGCTTCCGCCACGGCAGGGCTGACGCCTGCGCGCTGACCGTTCGGCAACTGCACGCCGCCGCGCTGATTGACCTGCTCTAAGGCAAGGCGCACGCCGCGAAATGTGCTGCTGTTGGGCGCGCCGATGATCCCGAAGATGATCGGTTGCGCTTGCGCAGAAGCCGCCGCAAACGGCAAAGTAGACACGATCAATGCTAGGCTGATCGCCAAAAAAAGCAATTTCCTCATGGTGAGTCTCCTTTTGGAGCAAACAAGGGCTTTGCTTATCATACCGCAAAGGGACTGGCGACGTAACGTCACCTTGCCTACGGCTCGCCTGCGCTCAGCGCAGCCATGAAAAAACGCTCAGCGGCGACCGATTTGATCGTCACGCTGAGCGCTATCGGAACAGTCGAGAAGAGGCACTAGCCGTTACGAAACCACGTTTCCACTTGGCGCATGATCTGCTGTGCCAAGCTATCGCGCTGCTCGGCGGCAAGGCAGCTCTCGAAGCGCGCACGCAACGCCTCAGGATCGAAGGCGTTCGGCTTGCCAATCGCGACGATCTGTGTGCGCGGCAATTCGTCATCCCACGCCTCACCAACTGTGTACGAAGCGCGCGTGCCGACCACTTGCAAGATCACGCGACGATGCGGTATTTCCTGCGCGTAGACCACACCTTTGCAGCGGAAGATGCTATTGGGCAGCGTGTTGATGACGCGTTTGAGCGCCTGTAGCGAGAGCGGCGCATTGTGCGTCCAGCTCCACGAGCTGTAGACAAGCGTGTGATCGTGGTGATGATGCTCGCCATGCTCAGCGTCATGGTCGTGATCATTATGCTCATGATCGTGATCAGTTGGCACGCCTGCCTCATGCACGTGAATATCTTTTGCCTGGCGCGCCAGCAGCGCTTCAGGCGCGTAGCGTCCAACGCCTAGCACGAGTTCCAGCGGCACGCGCCCATAGGTCGTCTCGATGATGCGCGCGCGCGGATACGTCCAGCGCCGCTTGAGCGCCTCAAGCTGCTCAGGCGTCACCAGATCGGTCTTGTTGATGACGATGATATCAGCCGTGATCAGCTGCTCATAGGCAAGGTAAGCGTCATCGCCTTGCAGATTTTGGAATTGCTCAGCGTCCACCACAGCGATGATGCTATCCAAGCGTAGGACGGGACGCAGCTCAGGCAGCAAGAAGGTCTGTGCCACAGCCACAGGATCGGAGACGCCGCTCGGCTCAATGATGATGTACTCAGGCGGATCGTCGCGATCGACCAAGCGCAAGACTTCGCGCAGCAAGTCGCCGCGAATGGAGCAGCAGATGCAGCCATTGGCGAGATTGACCACATCGTCGCCTGCCACGCCGACGACGAGCTGTGCATCAATGTTGATCGCGCCGAAATCGTTGACCAAGACGGCGATGCGCAAGCCGTGATCGGCGTGCAGAATGTGATTGAGCAGCGTCGTTTTCCCTGCGCCCAAAAAACCTGTCAGCAAGGTGATCGGAATTGGCGGCAGTTCAGCATCGGCACTCATGAGCGATTTCCTTTACGTGGTACACAACACGGACAGTTCGGCGGATGAGCGCTGCGCTGTGTCGTGCGCTCTAGCGGCGGCTCAGCGGCGCCCTGCTTGAAAAAAGTGACGGCGAAATTCGTCAGGCGCGTGCAGCGCGCGCCGCACAGCGGACAGGCGAGCGGATCGTCCATCCGCTCGGCAGGGCGCCGCTCTTCAATCTCAATTCCGCATTCAGGACACACGAAGACGTAAAGCGGCATGGCGCTCTCACAACTTGTTTTGATACATCGTATCACTTTTGGCGCGTCAAAGCAAGCCTTGACACAGCTGCGCTCTTCGCAGCGCGCTGAACATGCGGTACACTTGGCAGCCAAACCGACCTCTGAACAATTGACCGCCTTCTGATGAGAGCTGCTCATGAGCGCTGATGACCTGACGCCAATGCGCCAGCAATATCTTGAGATCAAGGCGCGCTATCCCGATAAAATCGTGCTGTTCCGCTTGGGCGATTTCTTCGAAGCCTTCGATGACGACGCTGAGATCATCGCGCGCGAGCTGGAGATCACGTTGACGGCGCGCGCGACGAGCAGAGGTCAGCGCGTGCCGATGGCAGGCGTGCCGTGCCGCGCCGTTGAAAGCTACATTGCGCGCTTGGTCGAGCGCGGCTACCACGTTGTGGTCGTCGATCAGGTTGAGCCGCCGGGCAAAAAGTTGGTACGTCGCGAAGTGACTCGCGTCATCACGCCCGGCACAGTCATCGATCCGACCATGCTCGATCAGCGCCAGAACAATTACCTGCTGGCGTTAGCGCCGCTCAAAAATCAGGCGGATGAGAGCTGGGCGCGCTGCGGCTTGGCATACGCCGATATCACGACCGGCGAATTCGCCGCCACTGAACTAAACTCAGAGAGCGGCGAGACAGCGCTCGCCGTGTTGGAAGAGCTGGCGCGCCTGAAGCCGCGCGAGGTGATCTTGCCCAAATCTTGGGTAGAGCGCGGCATCACTTTGCCGAATGGCGCGTATGCCACGCCGCTGCCCGATCATCGCTTTGAGCTAGGTGCAGCCCAGAGCGCGTTGCGCGCGCACTTCGACGTGCGCACGTTAGACGGCTTCGGCTTGACGGATAAGCCGCTCGCCGCGCGCGCCGCCGGCGCGTTGCTCACCTACCTGCGCGAGACGCACGGCGGCAATCTGGCGCAGCTCACAACCTTGCGCACCTATTCTACGGCAGGCTACATGGTGCTGGATGCCAACACGCGCCGCAACTTAGAGCTGACCGAGACCATGCGCGGCGGCAAAGTGCAAGGCTCGCTGCTGGACGTGCTGGATCGGACGGTCACGCCGATGGGCAGCCGTCTGTTGCGCCAATGGATCGGTCAGCCGCTGCTGGATTTGGCGCGTCTGAATGCGCGCCTTGACGCCGTCGCTGCGCTTCACGCTGACGGCGTGCGCCGCGCCGAAATATTCGCCGCGCTCAAGCCAATTGCCGATCTTGAGCGGCTGACCAACCGCGTCTTGAGCGGCGTCGCTTCGCCGCGCGATTTGATCGCGCTGCGCTACAGCTTGGAGAGCGTGCCTGCGCTACGCCAGGCGCTCCACGATCTGCCGCCTTTGCACAGCATCCGTGAGCGGCTCGATCCGTGCCGCGACGTGAGCGAGCTGATCGCCGCTGCCATCGCCGATAATCCGCCTGCTGTCTTGCGCGATAGAGTTGGCGTGATCCGAGAAGGCTATAGCGCTGAGCTGGATCGCGTGCATCAGAGTGTGAGCGGCGCGCGCGAATGGCTCGATCAGCTGGAAGCGCGCGAGCGGGCGCGCACAGGCATCAAATCGCTCAAAGTCGGCTACAACAAAGTGATGGGCTACTACATTGAAGTCAGCAGCGGACAGATCGGCAAGGTGCCGAGCGATTACCTTGAGAAGGCGACGCTCGCCAATGCCAAGCGCTACGTCACAGCTGAGCTGAAAGAGTATGAGACGCTGCTGCTGAACGCTGACGAGCAGATTCTGGCGTTGGAAGAGCGCTTATTCCGCGACGTCTGTGCGCAGATCAGCGCGCACGGCGATAGCTTGTTGCGCACAGCGCGCGCTGTCGCACACGCCGATGTGTTCGCCGCGCTGGCAGAAGCTGCCGTCCGCGAAAATTACACGCGACCGACGCTGAGCGACGATGAGCGCTTGGTCATTCGCGAAGGTCGGCATCCTGTGGTGGAGCGGACGCTGCAAGGCGAGCGCTTCACGCCGAATGACACTTATTTCGATGCTGAGGAGCGCATTCACATCCTGACCGGTCCGAACATGAGCGGCAAGTCCACTGCTATTCGCCAAGTAGCGCTGATCGCGCTCATGGCGCAGATCGGCAGTTTTGTGCCAGCCGCCGAGGCGCACATCGGCTTGGTGGATCGCATTTTCACGCGCATCGGCGCGCAGGATGAGATTCACGCCGCGCAATCCACGTTCATGGTCGAGATGGTCGAGACGGCGATGATCCTAGCGAGCGCAACGCCGCGCTCACTGCTGATCTTAGACGAGATCGGGCGCGGCACCAGCACGTATGACGGCTTGGCAATCGCGCGCGCCGTGCTGGAATACATTCACAATCATCCGCGCCTGAATTGCCGCACGCTCTTCGCCACGCATTATCACGAGCTGACGGAGCTGGAGAAAATCCTGCCGCGCGTGCGCAATTACAACGTCAGCGTGCTGGAAGACGGCGAGCGGATCGTCTTTTTGCACAAGCTGGTGCGCGGCGGCGCCGATCGCAGCTATGGCATTCACGTGGCGCAACTGGCAGGCTTGCCGAAGGCAGTTGTGGCGCGCGCTCGCGAGATTTTGAAAGACCTTGAAGCGAGCGGCGCCGATTTTTCGTTCAAGGATATCTCAGGCGCGCCAAGGCACGCTGAGCGCGGCAGCGCAAGCGCGCAAATGTCGCTTTTTGCGCCGCCTGAACATCCTGCTGTAGCTGCGCTGAAGGCGCTGCGCATCGAAGAGATGAGTCCATTGGAAGCGATGACCAAGCTCTATGAGTTGCAACGCATGGTGCGCGAAACCTGAGCTAAACTTGAAACAACTCACTTTAGCACAAACTGGAGCGATGATTTCATGCCTATCCCTGATTTCCAGACGCTGATGCTGCCTGTTCTGCAGCTCGCCGGCGACGGTCAGCTGCACAGATTGCGCGACGCGGTCGCTGCGATGAGCGACGCTTTCAGCTTGACCGAAGCCGAGCGCAACGAGATGACCGGCAGCCGCTTACAAACGAGGATTTATAGCAATGTCAGTTGGGCAGTCAAGTATTTGCGCGCCGCGCGCCTGTTAGAGAGTCCGTTGCGCGGCACGTTTCGGATCACGGATCGCGGCTATGAAGTCCTCAGCGCGAATCCGCAGCGCATAGACGTTCAATACCTGAGGCGTTTCCCAGAGTTCATGGAGTTCTACGCGCCAGCGCGCACGAACGATCGCGCGCCGAGCGCAGGGCGAAACGCTCAAGTCCATGAGCCGCCGGCTGAGAACATCAGCCCTGATCAACGCTTGGAGATCAGCCATAGGGAACTGCAAAAAGCGCTCGCTCTCGATCTGCTCGAGCGAATCAAGGATTGCTCGCCGCGCTTCTTCGAGAATTTGGTGGTTGACCTGCTGGTGAAGATGGGCTATGGCGGCTCTGTGGAAGATGCAGGCAGAGCCATCGGGCGCAGCGGCGATGGCGGCATTGATGGCATGATCAAAGGCGATATTCTAGGGCTGGATGAAGTGTACATCCAAGCCAAGCGTTGGGAAGGCGTTGTTGGCGCGCCAGTGGTGCGCGATTTCGTCGGCGCGCTGGAAGGCAGGCGCGCTAGGCGCGGCGTGCTGATCACGACGTCTCACTTCACGGATGACGCTAGAAGATACGTCGAGCGGATCGAGAAAAAGATCGTGTTGATTGACGGCGAGCAACTTGCGCAGTATATGATTGACTTCAACGTCGGCGTGACCGAAGAGCGGCGCTACGTCGTCAAACGTTTGGACGAGAACTACTTCTCTGAAGATGAATGACGGCCGCTAGAACGGCGCATTTTCCAAGCGCCAACGGCTGCCTTGCGCCAGAAAGACATAGGTCTGGTTGAGCGCGGCGACGAAGACGAATTCGCCGCGCTCGAAGCGCTGCACCTGAGCGCCTGTGCCGCTCTCAGGCGCGAGCGCCCAGCCTAAGCCGTTGCGCGCTGCCGCGTTCAGCGCCCAAACCTTGCCGAAGCCGCGAATCGGCGCAATTCTGCCGCTTGGCGCGCCTTCGCTGATGTTGGGCTGAACAGGATCGACGCCTTCGAGCCATGTGTCAGCGTAGCGCGCATACTGACCTGTGTTGAAGATCGCGTAGATCGTGCCGCTCGGCACATCTGCCAGCGCTGAAATCCAGACCATGCGTCCGTTCTCAAATTCCTGCACCGCACTGTTGACAGGCACAGCGATGCTCTGAGCGCAGCCGAGCGCTTGTTGTAACGCAGGATCGCGATTGTAGAGCGCGGCAAAGCCGCCTTGCGGCGCTATGGTGCAAGCGCGCACAGCGAAGGTCGGCTCAGGCGTATCGGTGTACGTAGCAGTGAAAGACGGCGTGAGAGTCGGCGCTAGAGTCGGCAATGGCACAGGCGTCGCCGTGGCGGTCGGGCGCGGCGTCAAGGTCAGGTTGAGCAGCGGCGCGATGACGGGCGTAGGAGAGAAATCAGGCGTCGGCGGCTGCGACGTGGCGGTCACAAACAGGACAATCGGCGTTGTTGGCGGCTGCGGCGCGCTGCAACCGACCAACATCAGCACAATTGAGAAGAGCGCGACGCGCAGCATGACTTAAGAGACGGCAGCGTCCAGCTTGGCAAGGCGGCGGCGATTCACGTGGAAGGCGATGGTGACCGTCAAGATGCTGAAGACGTACAGACCGAGCAGGACGCTCATGAACATGCCCATCGTGACAGGATCGACGGTCGGCGTGATGATCGCCGCGATGATCGCCGTGCCGACGACTGCCTGCCGCCAATATTTGACCATGCCGCTTGGCGTGACAATGCCAAGCCGTCCGAGCGCGTAGAAGATCACAGGCGTCTCGAAGGCGACGCCATGCCAGAGCAGGACAGTGGTCACAAATGTGATGTACTCATCGGCTGTCCACTGGATGACGAAAATATCCGCCTGAAAATTCTTCAGGAAGTTGATGTAGATCGGGATCAGCACGAACCAAGTGACCGCTAAGCCGATCAAGAAGAGCAGCATAGTGATCGGCAGGATGGTGAAGAGCCAACGGCGCTCTTTGCGCGTCAAGCCGGGCACCACGAACATGAAAAGATGGTAAGTGATGATCGGCATTGCCAAGATCACGCCGAGCATCAGCGCGACGCGAAAGAAGATGACGACCGAGTCCGCTGGACCGAGAATGGCAAGGCGCTCGCCATAGGCGGACTTCATGTACTCGATCATAGTGTTGGTGAAGGCGAGCGAGAGCAACATGCCGATCACGACGGAGAACACGACACGCACCAAGCGGCGGCGCAGCTCATCCACATGATCGAAGAAAGTCATCAGCTTGCCGCCTTCTTCGGGATCGGGCTCAGGCGGCAGATCGGGCGTTTGCGGCAGTTTAGGCGCTATTTGGGTAGCCATGCGTCATACCGTTTCGGCTCATCTGAACGATCAGAGTCGGGCGCTGAGTCGGCGTTTGGCTCAGCGCCGTCAGGTTGCGCGCCGTTGGTCGCTCGCGGGCTGTATTTTGAGGCAGTCGGCGGCATGGCGCGATTCAATTCAGCGTTGATGGCGCGATTCGCCTCTTGCATCAAATTCACGCGACGGCGCGGCAGTTCTTCGGGCAGATCAATTTGAGCGCTCTCCAGCTCCTTGCGCACCTGACTCCACGACTCTTCGACCATACGACGGAATTGCGCTGTGTAGCGCCCAAGATAGTACGCCCATTGAATCATTCGCTTCGGACCTGCCACCACGAAGAGCAGGATGAAAATCAGGATCAGCTCGGCAGGACCGACACCAAAAAAGTTCATGTCTCAGTCGCCTCATCGCTCGATGTCGCGCTCAGCGGTGCGAGCGCGCCTAGCACGCCATTGACGAATTGCGCTGTATGCGCTGCGCCGAACAGCTTGGCGAGTCGGATCGCCTCGTCGGTAGCCACTTTGAAAGGCACTTGCTTGCCAACGGCAAACTCGTAGAGCGCTATGCGCAGTATGTTTCGATCAATAGCCGCCATCTGGTCAATTGGAAATTTAGGCGCAAGCTGCGCGATCTGCGCGTCCAACTGCGGATAGACTTCGCGCACGCCGTTCACAAGACGATAGGCATAGCGCCGCACCTGCGGATGCGCGCCGCGCTGTCCTGCCAGAGCATCAAGGCGCGCTTGCAACACATCTTCTACGCGATGATCGGCGCAATCAAGCTCGTAGAGCGCTTGTAACGCGATGATGCGCGCCATGCGGCGTCTTGAGGTATGTTTTGAAATGCGCGATGCACGGCGTCTTGAAATCATGCGCTGCCCTGAAGTAGCCATACCTACATCCTAAAGTTACGCTCAGCTGCGTCGGATTGGCGAGCGGCTTTCAATTTTACCACATTCTAGCAAGCTCAGCATCCTACAGGCAATAGGATAACTGTTCAATAACAAGCGTTCAGAGCGATGTGCGCTGAGCGCATTTGACGTTAAAATGACCGCTGAGGCTTGAGGCGATGAACAGACGGCAATTTTTGATCGGCGCAGGACTCGGCGCGCTGCTGGGCAGCGCAGGCTTGGCGATATCGCTCGGTTATGCGGCGCTCTTCGGCGTTCAAGTCGCGGCGGTCGGCTTGCGGCTATCGCCTGACGACCTGCCAACAGACCTGCGCGCCATCTTGATGCTGCTTGGCGCGCTCGGCGTCGCAGTTTGGCTCGCGGCAGGTCTTGGTATCGCATGGTACTCAGTGCGTCGCGCGCGCCCTGCCGCGCAAAAAACTAGTCCGCCGATGTGGTACACAGGCGCGCCGAGCATTCCGCATTTCACGCCGCTCATTCCGCCGCCCGAAGCCGCTTACTCCAAACTCAGCCCGCAAGCCTTTCCGCTGAGCGATGAACACACCCAAGGCGAGACGCCTGCCCATTTAGAGAAGACACAAGTGCCATCTATGCCGCCGCTGCTCTCTTACGAGAGCCTTTTCCCAACTGAGCAGACTGCTCAGCTGCCGCCCATGCCTTCTGCCGCAGAGGACACGCCCGATGCCGCGCCAACTGTGCCGCCGCCGCAAGACGCCTAGCTTGCCTATTGCACTGCACACTGTGGTAGACTATAACTGAGAGGCTCAAATGTGCCGAATAAACACCTCGTGCGCTGAATTGGAGCAAGACGATGAGCGTGAGATCGCCTAACGAGATGAATCTTGAGAATCTGATGCAACTTGGCATCAATGCGGCACGCAACAAGAATAAAGAAGCCGCTAAAGGCATTTTCACTCAAGTGCTGAACGTGGATAAGCGCAATGAGCGCGCATGGCTGTGGCTGGCAGCCGTTGAGGACGATCAGACGGAGCGCCGCCGCATTTTGCAGACGGTCTTGAGCATCAATCCTGAGAATGAGAAAGCGCGCGAGCTGCTCGAAGCGATGGATCGCGCTGTTGAGCGCAGCGAGCGCGCCTCGATGATGTTCGGCGTGCGCTTGATCATCGGTTTAGTGATCGCCGTGATCGTCGTTGGCATCTTGGCGTACATCATCTCAGGCTGATCGGAGAGACGCAACGTGGCAAGCGAAGAACTCAGCCGATTGCTCAGCGAAGCGCGCAAGGCAGTTGCAACAGGCAATAGACCTGAAGCGCGCAAACTGTTGGAAGACGCGCTGACAATTGACGACAACAACGTGCAGGCATGGTTGCTCTTGGCGCGCGTGGTGGATACGCCGCGCGAGCGGCGCATTTGCTACGAGAACGTCCTAGACATCGATCCTAACAATAACGAGGCGCGCCGCGCGTTAGAGGCGCTCAAGCCTTCGCCGCCGTCTTCGGCTTCGCTCAGGGCGCCAAGCGTCAGCGCGGTGCCGCACGCGCCTGCTCAGCCGCCTATCAAACCGCCCGCTAAACCTGCTGGCAAGACGACGCCCGGCACCGCTGAGGCATGGCGCAGTCAGCGCCAGAGCGCGGGATTGAATCCGCTTCTCATCATCATTGCAATCTCTGTCTTGGCAATAGCGGCAGGCTTGTTCGTGCTGAGCAATCCTGAGGCGATCATCGGCACTGCCACGCCGTCGCCTACCACAGTTGCGCTCGCGCAGACCGTCACGCCGTCGCCTACGGCGACTCCGCCAATTGTCATCGTGACCGTCGTGCCGAATCCGCTCGGCGCGCCGCCGACTTGGACGCCGTCCGTCACGCCGACTTTGCCGCCGACTGAGACGCCATTGCCGACTCTGCCGCCGCTCAGCACGTACAGGCTGCTCTTCGTGCGCGAAGTGGACGGTCTGCCTGCGCTGTTCAGCAGCCGCGGCGATGGCAGCGATGTGCGGCGTCTGACGCCTGAAGGCACGCCTTTCACTTTCCCTGCGTGGTCGCCTGAAGGCACGCGCATTGCGTACACGACGCTCGTGGACGGTCGCGAGCAGATTTTCATAGCGAATGCTGACGGCAGCGAGGCACAAATGGCGCTGGAGATGCCTAACACACGCGCGCGCGCCGTCGCTTGGTCGCCCGATGGACGAGCGATCGCTTTCTCCTCAGATGATGTGCAGGTGGATGATATTTTCATCTATCGCTTTGGCGAGCCTGCTGTGCAGCGCATCACAGATGGACGCGGCATCGAGACCGATCCTGTTTGGTCGCCTGATGGGACGAAGATCGCCTATGCGGCTGATCCGAGCGGACGCGGCGGCTCGTTACAGATTTTCGTGCGCGATCTGACTCGCGAAGGGCGCGATGCGACCGTGCAACTGACCAACAGCGGGCAGAATTTTGCGCCTGCCTGGTCTCCTGATGGACAGTTCATCGCCTATGCATCATCACAAGGGCGCGGCTCGCGCATTTTTGTGATGCGCGCTGATGGCAGCGGCAAACGGCAGCTCACCTTTGGCGATGGCAACGCGGAGAATCGCGATCCATCATGGTCGCCTGATGGACGCTACATTTTCTTCAGCTCAACACGCAACGGCGGCGTGCTGAACCTGTTCAGTATGACGCCTGACGGCGGCAACGTCACGCAGATCACGAACTTCCCTGAGAACACTTATGCACCTAAAGTGAAGCCTTGAGCGCGCAAAAGGAGCATCCGAACACATGACAACATCTTCCACAGGATCGTCCGATCCAAAGGTTGAACAACTGCTGCGCGAGGGCATCGCCGCTGCGCGCGCAGGCGATAAAGAGACAGCGCGCGCCAAATTGCGCGAGGTGGTAGCGCTCGATCAATACAACGAGCGCGGCTGGTTCTGGCTGGCTTCGGTCGCCGAGACGCTCGAAGAGCGCCGCACCTGCCTAGGCAACGTCGTCGTCATCAATCCTGATAACGAGAAGGCGCGACAGATGCTGGATCAGATCAGCTTCAGCGCGGTCAGCTCGCCGTTCAGTCAGTCAGATTCGGCGCAAGACAAAAGCGCGCTCGTCCGCACAGTTGCCATCGTCGGCGCTGTTGTTGTGATTTTATTGGTCTTGGTGATCGTCTTGCTAGGCGGCAGTAGTGAGCCGCCACTGCCCACAGTGGCAGCCATTGCCACGGCGACGCCTGACGATAGCCTGCAAACAGCCACAGCAGTCGCTGCTGCTGCGCTCGTCACACAGACGGCGAACGCGGAAGGCACGCGCCTCGCCCGCCAATTGCCGCCCACATGGACGCCTTCGCCGCCGCCTACGCCGCGCGGCGGACCGTCGCCTACGCCGCTGCCCAGCTTGCCCTTCACGCTCACAGGACGTTTAATCGTGCAGTATGGCACGCCGCTCACGCGCGATGGATACTTGCCGCTTTTTCTATATGACCTCATCACTGGTCAGATGACGCCGCTCACAGGACGCGAGCGCGGCGATTATGGACGCTTCATCCCTGATGGACGGCGCTTCGCCTATGCGCGCTTGGTCAGCGGCGCACGACCGCAGCTATTGTTCCGCATCGCCAATTTGAACGGCTCGCAGCCGCAAGAGCTGAGCAGCTTCTGGCGCAATCAGCCGCCTTTGGCAGATCAGGCGATGCTCTCGATTGCGCGCAATGGCGAAGGACTCGTCTTCATCGCACGCAACGTCACACTTGAGAACGATCCAACCTCTGACGTCTACTATCTGCCGCTCTCGTTCGTCCGCAGACCAGCCGAGCCAATCACTGAACCAACAGCTGAGACGACAGCTGAAGTAAGTCCTACACCTGAGCCGACCGAAGCGCTGCTGCAAGTGCGGCGTGTGACGGCGCGCGAGAGCGGCGTGAACACTTGGGCAGCCATCTCGCCTGACGGCAGCCAAATTGCCTTTGTCTCAGATCGGACGGATATCGGCGGCGACGGACACGATATCTACGTTGTGCCTGTCAACGAGACCTTCGCGCCTGAGCGTGCGCTCACCAGCGACGGCGACGCGCTGATCGAATCAGGGCTGGAATGGTCGCCAGATGGTCGTCAGTTGCTGTTCTCAGCAGGCGCACCGAACAGCGGACGCGCCGATCTGTTCATCATCAACGCCGATGGCAGCGATCGCCGCGTGCTGGTCGAAGATTTCAGCGAGTGCATCCGTCCTGTGTGGTCGTCAGATGGTCAGTATGTCGTCTTCTCTTCCAAGCGCAGCGGCAAGTGGGAACTTTACGTGGTCGTCGTTGCATCCGGCGAGATTTATCAGCTCAGCCAGACTACAGAAGACGTGATCGTCGCCACAGACTGGAGCGAGTAGCGCGTTGCGCGCAAGGATCAGCGCATGAGTCTGCTTTATGAATACAGCGGCAACTTGCACATGCACACGCCTTACTCTGATGGTGAGGCATACCATGCCGAGATCGCGCGAGCGGCGCTGACGGCAGGTCTAGATTTCATCATCGTCACTGACCATAACGTGCTAGTGCAAGGCGTGGAAGGCTATTACACTGACCATGAAAATCACGTGCTGCTGCTGACAGGCGAAGAAATTCATGATCGTACGCGCTTGCCACAGGTGAATCATCTCTTGGTCTATGGCGCTGAGCGCGAGCTGGCGACCTGTGCAAGCGATCCGCAAGGATTAATCAACGCGGTCAATGCGGCAGGCGGACTTTGCTTTCTGGCGCATCCGCACGATACGCCGCTCGAGCGGCTGAACGAGCCTGCCATACCTTGGGAAGATTGGCACGTTCTCGGCTTCACAGGCTTGGAAATTTGGAATTATATGTCCAGTGTGAAGCAGGTCATCAATGAAGGCAGCCTTTGGCAGGCTATTCGCGCCGCCTTTCGTCCTGAAGAAGCCATCAGCGCGCCGAATCCGCTCACGTTCGCCAAGTGGGACGCTCTGCTGAGCGCAGGACAGCGCGTCGTAGGCATTGGCAATTCGGATGCACATGGCACTGTCTTTCAGCTAGGCTTGCTGAAGCATACAGTCTTTCCGTACGACTTTCTGTTCAGTTGTGTGAACACGCACATCCTCAGCGCGCAGCCGTTCAATGGCGATTGGCAGCACGATAAAGCGATTGTCTACAAGGCGCTGCGGCAAGGTCACGCTTACATTGGCTACGATCTGCTGGGCAGCACGCGCCAATTCCGATTTTCCGCGCACGGGCAGCACGGCACAGCCATCATGGGCGATAGCTTGAAGCTAGGCAGCGGCGTCACG
>Ga0308403_1000160_pt1 | contig 27997 bp, 21 predicted proteins | sample HotsprSampleOSM3_FD_203470 | JGI IMG/M metagenome (GOLD analysis project Ga0308403, IMG submission 203470) | Hot spring phototrophic mat microbial communities from Octopus Spring, Yellowstone National Park, Wyoming, United States - 20060914_OS-M3 ... | reverse complement strand
GCTGGGTGGCGCCGGATTGGTACATTCAAGCGGTCAGCGGCGGCATCGGTCCGCTAGGCGTCTACAAAGGCTTCTTGGAGCTGCATCAGATCGGCATGATTGATAAAGTGCCGAAGCTGGGCATTGTGCAAGTGGAAGGTTGCGCGCCGATGGTGCGCGCCTTCGAGCGCGGTCTGGCGCAGGCTGAGCCTGTGGTGCCTGAGACGCTCATCACAGTGCTGGCGACCGGCGATCCGAGCTACGCCTATACCATGCTCTATGAGGCGATTCAGCGGCACGGCGGTGCGATGGTCAGCGTGGATGACGGACAGGCGTTCCGCGCCATGCGGCGCGTGGCGCGCACGGAAGGCTTCAGCGTCGAGCCTGCCACGGCAGTCGCCTTTGCAGGGCTGGAGAAACTGATCGCCATCGGCGCTGTGCAGCCGCACGAGAAGCTCTTGCTGAACTGCTCAGGGCATACTTTCCCAGCTGAGAAGCACATCTTGGAAGATCAATACGTGCTGGAGCTGGAGCTGGGCAGCGCCGCGCCTTCGCAACAGACCGAAGGCTTGGGCGCGGCGCTGGAGCGCCTTGACGAGCAGATCACGACGGTCGTGGTCATTGACGATAATCCGAACGATACGCGCTTGGTGCGCCGTCTGCTGCAGGCGCGCAAGAACTACCGCGTCTTCGAGTCCAACAATCCTGTGGACGGACTCGACCTTGTGCGTCAGCGCCGCCCTGACCTTGTGATCACCGATCTGACTATGCCTGAGATGGACGGCTTCAGCCTGCTGGAAGCGCTGAAAGCCGACCCTGAGACGGCGCACATCCCTGTCATCGTCCTGAGCGGCAAGGCGCTCACACAAGCCGATAAAGCGCGCCTGAGCGGACACATCGAGTCGGTCTGGCTGAAAGGCAGCTACAGCACGCGCGAGCTGGTGGAGCATGTGGTGACTACGCTCAAGGATCGTCCTGCCGAAGCGCCGCCGAGCGCAGTCAGCGCGCCGAGTCAGGCGGCTGAGCAGCCACAGCCTGCCGAAGGCGCTTTCAAAGTGCTGATCGTGGACGATAATCCTTATGACGCGCGCTTGGTGCGCCGCATCCTAGAGGCGAGCCGAAAGTTCAGCGTGAGCGAAGCGCGCACGGGCGAGAGCGCGCTCAGGGCGATGCGCGAGCAGCCGCCTGACCTAGTCATTTTGGATATCATGCTGCCCGATATGGGCGGCTTGGACGTGCTGCAACAGATGCGCGAATCGGCGGAGCTGCGCAATGTGCGCGTGGCAGTCATGAGCGCCAAAGAGCTGGGCGAGATCGACCGCTCGCGCCTGCGCGATGCCGTCTTTTGGCAGAAGGCGACGCTCGACCGCAAACGCTTGGTCGAGGCGGTTGAGGCGCAGATCAGGCAGCCGCGCGGCGTCTGAGCGCCCGTGCCATCACTCGGACGCCAGATGCTCTTTGATGTGATGTTGCACAGCGAAAGCGGCTGCCTCGGCGCGGTTTGAGAGATTGAGCTTGCTGAGCAGATTGCTCACATAGTTGCGCACAGTGCCTTCGCCCAAAAAGAGCCGACTGGCGATCTCGCGGTTGGTCAAGCCGTCGGCGATCAGCGCCAAAACGCGCATCTCTTGCGAAGTGAGTTCGGCGAAGAGCGCTGCTTCCTTGTTCTTCTCGGTGTGGCGCAGCTCGCGGAAGATGGCTTCGGTCATGGCAGGATCGAGCGCCGACTCGCCGCGTCCAACAGCCTCAATGGTGCGAATCAGATCGTCGCTGCCGATGCGCTTCAGCACGTAGCCTGAGGCGCCTGCGCGAATGGCAGCGAAGAGCAGCTCGTCTTCGGCGTAGCTGGTCAGCATGATGACGCGCGTGCTGGGCAGCTGCTGGACGATCTTCTGGCAGGCTTCCACGCCGAGCATCCCGGGCATCCGCACGTCCATCACGACCACGTCAGGCTTGTGCAAAAGCGCCAGCTCAACCGCTTCTTCGCCAGTGGCGGCTTCCGCCACAACGTGCAAATGCGCGTGCTGTTGAAGCAGAGCGCGGATGCCCATCCGAACCACTTCATGATCGTCGGCAATCAGGATGCGAATTGATTGAGGCTTCTGGCTCATGGCGTCCTCATCACGGCTTCGGTCAAATAATGGTACAGCACTGCTTGAATAGTACACAGCGCTCTCCGATCTCTATAGCTTCGGATACTTATTATAGGATAATTGGTGCTTGGACGAAAAGTTAGGGACAAATGTGAGTAATTTTAGGTGATGAACGTCGCTTTACAGGGCAATTCGCAGCAAGTGTGCTAGGTTTATTGGCAAGGTGAGTGAGCATGGCAGATGATCCTATGACGCAAGGTGAGAGCTTTCAGACAGATCACAGTGAAGCGAAGCTGAACGCGCTGAGCGAGGCAGTGCGCGCCATCACGGCTGAGTTCACGCTCGACCGCATTCTGAAGCGCCTTGCAGAGATCGCGGCGCGCATGATCGGCGCGCGCTACGCTGCCTTCGGCGTGCCGGATAGTATGCAAGGGCTGGCTGAGTTCATGGTCTACGGCATGACCGAAGATGAGATCGCGCTGATCGATCATCCGCCTGAAGGACACGGCTTGTTAGGCGTCTTGCTCAATAGCGAGCATCCGATCCGCTTGCCGCGCCTGCAAGATCATCCTAAGTCGGTCGGCTTCCCTAAGAATCATCCATACATGACGCGCTTCCTCGGCGTGCCGATCATCTCCAAAGGGCAAATTCTCGGCTCGTTCTACTTATGCGACCGCATTGATGGGCAGCCGTTCAGCGAAGATGATGAGCGCATGATCAGCTTGTTGGCTGCGCACGCCGCCATCGCCATCGAAAACGCCAAACTCTCTGAGCAGCTGCGCCGTCTCGCCGTGCTGGAAGAGCGCGACCGCATCAGCATGGAGCTGCACGACGGCATCATTCAGTCCATTTACGCCATCGGCATCAAGCTGGAGCTGATCCGTATGAACGCGCCTGCGCAGGCTGAGCAGATCACTGCCGTCAACCGCGATCTGAACCGCGTGATCGAAGATTTGCGGCGCTACATCCGCGATCTGCGCGTCGGCGTTGAGCTGAGCCTGACCTTGCGCGAGCAGATGAACGACTTGGCGAAGCGCTTCCGCGAAGTCTGCTCAGCGCGCTTAGTGATGGATGTCTCGAACATCACTAATCTGAACGAAGATCGGCTGCACGCGCTACTGCAGATCACGCGCGAGGCGCTTTCCAACATCGTACGGCACGCCGAAGCGACTGAAGTTTACGTGGACTTGCACGAGACGCCGACGCACGTCACGCTAGTCATTTCAGATAACGGCAAAGGCTTCGATCCGAAGACGACGCCACAAGGCATCGGTCTGCGCAACATCAGGCAGCGCGTGCGCCAGTTGGAAGGCATCGCTGAGATCGAGAGCCGTCCTGGGCGCGGCAGCACTATCACAGTCATGCTGCCTAATCCATCAGCGCACGGCTGAGCCGCGCAAGAGCAAGCCGAGCGGATTCTCGAGCAAGGCTTTCAGGCGTTTGAGAAAACGCGCTGCCGGCGCGCCATCTAGCGCGCGATGATCGAAGGTCAGGCTGAGCGCAAGGCGCGGACGGATGACGATCTGACCGTCCTGCGGCACCACTTTCTCCACAATCCGTCCGACGCCTAGGATCGCCACTTGTGGCAGGACGACGATCGGCGTGAACAGGTCGATCTCAAATGCACCTAGATTGGTGATGGTGAACGTGCCGCCTTCTAGATCGGCGGGCAGACTCTTGCCCGCTTGTGCGCGCTCGATCAGCCCTTTGAGCGTCTGATGGATGTCGTCGAGCAGGCGCTGATCGGCGTTCGGCACAACAGGCACCAGCAAGCCGCGCTCAGTATCCACTGCCAGCCCGATATTGATCGCCGCGTTGTGCCGTAAGCCTTGCGGCGTGAAGGCGGCGTTCAGCGCAGGGAACTCGCGCAGCGCGCGCGCTGCCGCCGCGATGAACAGCGCGTTGTACGAGAGCTTCTCGCCCATCAGCGCCGAAAGCTGCTCGCGCAATGCGACCAGACCTGCCGCATCCGCCTCTGTGGTCAGCGTGACAGGCGCCACCTCGGCGGCGCTCTGCGCCATGCGGCGCGCCGTCAGCGCGCGGATCGGCGTGAACGGCTCGATCTCAGGCGCGTTCGCCGCTCCTGCCTCAGCAACCTGCGCGCTCAGCTGCGCCTCGATATCGGCGCGCCTGATCTTGCCGTCGCGTCCGCTGCCCTGCACGGTTGAGAGATCAAGCGCGTGCGCCTGCGCCATACGCCTTGCCAATGGCGTGGCGGCAGGCGCTTTAGACAAGGCGGCGCGCACATCTGCCTCATGAATGCGTCCCAGCTCGCCGCTGCCGCGCACGGCGCTCAGATGGATGCCGTGCTGCCGCGCCAAACGCTTGGCGCGCGGCGTAGCGCGCGGACGGCGTGTCAGGTGCCCTTCAGGCGCAGGCGGCGTCTCTCGGCGCGCCTCGTCGATCACGCCGATCACTGTGTAGACGGGAACGGTCTGCCCAGCTTTGACCACAATGCGCGTCAGGATGCCGCTGGCAGGCGCTTCAAACTCCAGCGTGCTTTTGTCGGTCTCGAAGATGAAGAGCGGCTCGCCTTCACGGACGTAATCGCCTTCGTTTTTGAGCCATTCGCTCAGCGTAGCTTCGGTCATGGTCAAGCCGAGCTTGGGCATCAGCAGATCGGGCATGGCAGCGCGTCCTCAGCTCAGGTAGCGCGATAAGTCCACAGGCGGATAGCTGACGCGCTCGCCGTATTCGCGCCTCTCGCGCTTGTAGGTCGCGTCCACGCCCAGCTTCGTGCCGATGCCGTGCGCATCGCAGGTAGGATCCATCTGATGATTTTGCGCGTTCGGCACGATGAACACATCCTGCATCCAATCCACACGGTTGACCAATGCCCAAGTCACATCGGCAGGATCGTAGATGTTGATATCAGGATCGACCACCACGCACACGCGCGGATTCAAGTGCGCGCCGAAGACCGCCATCATCGCGTTGCGCGGCTGACCTGGATTCGTCTTCTCCAGCTGCACAACCACCATGAAACCGTTAGCGTGCGGCGGAATGTGAACGGCTCTGACCGTCGGCGCGATGTGCTTGACCGCTCTGAAGAGCATCGGCTCACGCGGCAGCACGTTGCCGATGTAAATGTGCTCCGACCAGCCGGGAATGATCGTCTGCCAGATCGCATCCTCGCGATGACAGATCGCCGTCACTTCAAAGATAGGACTTTGCCAAATCTCGCCATAGTAGCCGTGAAACTCAGCGAGCGGACCTTCGCCGTGCCGCACATCAGCAGGGATGTAGCCTTCGACCACCCACTCGGCGTGCGCAGGGATATCAATATCTACTGTGACGCCGCGCGCGACCTCGATTGGCGCGCCGCGGATGGCGCCGGCGATCTTCAGCTCATCATCGGGATATTTGACGCCTGCCGCGATCATCAGCGCAGGGTCGAGACCGATGGCGATAGCGCACGGCAAGGCTTCGCCAAGCCGCTCTTTTTTGGAGAAAAACCGTCCGACGTCGCGCCACTCGTTGATGTTCATGCCCAGCGTGCGCCGATCCAGCACTTGGAAGCGATTGTAGCCTAAGTTGCCGCGCGCGCGGTCGTCAGGATCGTTGCTGACCGTCACGCCGCCCGTGATGAACGCGCCGCCGTCGTGCTGCGCATGGTGTGGAATCGGCAGCGCGCGCAGATCGATTGCCTCGCCTGTGATGACTTGCGCCTGCCATGCGGCGCGCTCGACACGGCGCGGCGGAATGCCGTTCGATGGCTCTAGCGCGTGCGCCATGACCGCGTTGACTTGCTCAGGCGCGCAGCCGAGCGCCAGCGCCGCGCGCTTCTGCGTGGCGACCGCGCTGGAGAACACGCGCTGCTTCGGAAAGCCTTCCACGCACTCGAAGAGCGGCGCCGCCGCTTGCCGTCGTTCCAATGTGGCGGCGACGTTCGCCAGCTCGTATTTCAGGCTCACTTGCCGCGCGATATGCGCCAGCTCGCCATGCGCTTCCAAGACGCTCAGAAAAGAGCGCAGATCGTAAATGGGCTGAGACATGCGATTTCCCTGTGATCCAGTGGCTGTTCAGCACATTATAGCGCGCTCAGGCGGCACTTGGCACAGTCGCTGCTATAATCTGCTCAGGCTTGGAAAAGTTCACATAGGTAAAGTCTCACCATGTCTGTCAAACATCTAGGGTTACCGATTGCCCTGCTGGTTGTGGCTGTACTGTCCATCGAAATCGGATTGACCGCGTTGCGCCAACGGCAGATCGATGTGACGTTCGCCGTGCACGGCGCGGCGCAGGCGGCGGCTGACTCTGAGGCAGCTGAGCGCGAAGTAAATGAGCCTGTGCTGGTCTTGGCGCCTGATGGCGCGCTGACCGTCACTGTGGCGTGGTCGTATCAGATCGGACCGCGCTTTCCGACCACAACTGTCCACGCGCGCGTGCAAGATGAGCGCGGACAGACTGTCGCTGAGGACAGTATGAGCATCACTTGCAAAAATGCGCTCGGCTGCAGCGGCACACAGGAGCTGGCGTTGCGCTACGGCGTGCGCGCCGAAGGCGATCAGGAATCCGACTGGGCGCTCGGACGCTACGTAGTGCAGGTAACACGCGCTTACAGCGGACAGGAGCCTGTTGAGATCAGCTCGCGCCGCTTGACCGTCATCAATCCTTAGCGCGCACGGCGCGCAACGCCGCCGAAAGGACTGTCTCGCGGCGAATCAAGCTCAGGCACGGATGATTGACCGCGTCATCGCCTGTCCAGTCCAAAATGCGACAAGGACGACAGGCTAGGTCAGCAGTTAGCACGATATGCCGTCGCGAATCGCCCCAGGCGCCGAAGCGCTTTGGATCGGCTGGACCGAAGAGCTGTACGCTTGGCGCGCCAACTGAGATCGCGATGTGCAGAGGACCGCTATCCGCGCCTAAGACGACCGTCGCGCCTGCGTAGAGCGCCGCCAGCTGACTCAAGTTCGTCTCGCCCAGCAGCGAGTAAGCCGCCGTGCGCCGCATGTGCGCGCAGATAGCCGCTGCCGCGCTATGCTCGCGCTCGCTGCCTGTCAGCGCGATCGCCACGCCCAGCTTTTCCGCCAATTGATCAGCCACATACGCCCAGTTCTCAGCCGCCCAAGTTTTGTAAGGACTGCCCGCGCCGACGTGAATGACCGCATAGCGCGCTGAGTCCGCGCCCAGTAAGCTGCGCACGTAAGCCGTCTCTTCCTCGCCGAAAGGAAACGGCGCGCTGAGCGGCTGCAAAATCGGCTTGCCCGTCCACGCCGCGACGAGCGCCGCGTTCTCCAAGACGCAGTGCGCCTCTTGATAAGGCACAGCGTGCGTCAAGAACGGCGCGACGTTCGGCAGCGCGTAGCCGACGCGCTGTGGAATGCCCGCCCATTTCGCCAACAAGGCGCCCCACCAATGATCAGGGCGGAAGATGATGGCGACGCCTGCCGCGACGCGCCGCAACTGCCGCGCTGCGCGCCACGCCTGCAGATATGGCTGCCACACGGCGACCTTCGGCGCGTTGCGCGCAAAAGCAGGGAACGGCAACGTGATCACCTGCGCGACCTCAGGATAGGCGGCGAACACCTCAGCTGACCAAGCGCCGCACAACGCGATCAAGCGCGCCTGTGGCTGCGCAGCTTGCAAGGCGCGGACGGCAGGCATGGTCAGCACGGCATCACCAATGTGATCGGGACGGATCAGCAAGATCGTGTTCGGATCGGCGTCGCGCAGCGGACGCGACGGCAGCCGTCCGATCGGGCGTAACAGCGCGTCACGGATGCGCTCAGCGCGGCGCGGCGCGTGTCGCTTCTCGGCGAGCGCGCGATTGCGCGCTGCCAGCTCAGCCAGTTGAGATGCGTTCAAAGCCTAGCCTTTCATATACTTTGAGCAGGCACGGCAGGATTGCAGACCAATCGTAGCGCGTTTGCGCCAGTTGGCGCGCCGCCGCGCCGATTTGCGCGCGCCGTTCGGCGTCGTTCAGCAGACCGATCACCGCCTGCGCAAAGCTGAGTGCGTCATCGGCGATGATCGCCTCGCGTCCGTTTTGCAGCGCGATGCCTTGTGCGCCGACGCTGGTCGAGACAATCGCGCAGCCGACTGCCATCGCTTGCAGCAACTTCAAGCGCGTGCCGCTGCCCATGCGCAACGGCGCGATGTAGATCGTCGCCGCGTGCAAAAAAGGCGTCACATCTTGCACAAAACCTGTGATCTCCACGTCAGGGCGCTGACGGATAGCGTCGAGGCGCGGATGCGGCTTGTTGCCTACAATGAACAGCCGCGCCGTCGGCACGGCTTGCCGCACGCGATCCAAGACCTGCTCCACGAACCACAGCACGGCGTCTACATTCGGACGGTAGCTCATCGTGCCTGTGAAGAGCAGCGCCGAGTCGCCTAGATTCAGCTGTGCGCTCGGCTGCGCGTATTCGGCTGTGAAAATGCCGTTCGGCACCACTGCGATCTGCTTCTCAGGCGCTAACTTGCGCAACGCGGCTGCATCCGCCTCGCTGACCGCGATCACGGCGTCCGCTGCACGGCATACGCCGCGCTCAAAGCGCAGCAGACGCCGCCATTGGATGAACGAGTAGAGCGCTTGCGGCAAGCGCGTGAGCTGACGCCGATCTACGGCGTAGATCGAGCGTTGCAGGTCGTACTCAGCGTTGTAGGCATCGTAGATCAAGCGCGCTTGTGGCGCTGCAGCGCGCAAGATAGGCAAGTAAGCCGCCATTTCAAGGCTCTGCATGTGGATGATATCGTAGCGCGTCGTCCTGAGCTGATCGCGCAGCGCCGCGGCAAAGGCGGGCGAATCGAAGCGGCGCGCAAGGTCTGCCTGCCGCGTCAGGAGCAGGTCGCGCAGGCGCTGCCGTGCGCCGCGCGGCGTATATGGCACGCTGCGCACATCCTGACAGAGCGCGGCGAGCAGCGTCTGTTGCGGCGGCGGCGCGCTCGGCTCGCTGAAAGTGAGCAAGTCCAACTGATGTCCTGCCTTGTGCAAGCCGTCCAGCAAGCCGTAGACGCGCAAGGCGCCGCCGCCATACGGCGGATAAGGCACTTGAGAAGTCAGAAAGAGAATACGCATGAGCGCTCACTCAGTTGTCGTCAATCATGAGTCTGCCAGCACGCGGCGGTAGACCGTCAAGGCGATCTGCGCCGTCCGCTGCCACGTGAAGTGCTGCGCACGCGCCCGACCTGCCGCGCGGCTGCGCGCTCGGAAAGCTGAGTCGGTCAAGGCGCGCGCGATGGCAGCCGCGATCTCATCAGGGCGCTCAGGATCGATCAGCAAGCCTGTCTCGCCGACCACCTCAGGCAGCGCGCCGCGCCGCGCCACCACTGTCGGCGTGCCGCACGCCATCGCTTCCAGCGGCGGAAAGCCGAAGCCTTCGTAGAACGATGGCTGCACCAGCACGCCTGCGCCGTTGTAAAGCGCAGGCAGCGCCTCAGACGGCAGATTTTCCAGCCAGATCAGGTGATCATCCAGCTTGAGCGCCGTCACCTGCTCAAAGATGCGCTCGTAGAGCCAGCCGCGCCGCCCAACCAGCACCAAAGGCGGCGCGTCGGGCAGTTGTTGGCGCAGCAAGGCGTACGCTTGCAGCAAGCCGCTCAGATTTTTGCGCGGCTCAAACGTGCCTACAAAGAGTACACAGTCACGCGGCACTTTGCGCGCCGCCAAGATCGGCTGCACTTCAGCCTCAGGCAAGGGACGGAAGCGCGCGTGATCCACGCCGAGCGGATGCACGCTGACGCGCTCAGCGGCTACGCCTAAATCTTCCATCAACTCGCGCTTGATCGCCTCAGCATCGGTCAGGATGTGCGCCGCTTGCCGCAGTGCTGCCGCTAGATTGCCGCGATAGTAGCGCAAGCTCTCCGCCGTTTGGAATTGCGGATAGCGGATGAAGGTCAGGTCGTGGACTGTGATCACGAAGTGCCGTGCGCCAAAGCGCGGCGGAATGTAATCAGGGCTGTGCAGCAGGCGCGGACGCCAGCGCGATAGCTCAAGTCCGAGCGCGACGCGCTCCAGACGATGATGCGGCGGCGTGAGCGCGTGCAGAATGCGCCAATTGGGCGCGCGCAGCAGCGGCGCGCGCATACGGACGTGCTGGACGAGCGCGTAATTTCCTTCAGAGTCGAGCTGGGCAAGGCTCTCGGCAAGGCGGCGCGTATATTCGGCGATTCCGCCTTCGCGGTAAGCGTTCAAGCGCGCGTCGAGCGCGATCAGCGGCAGCACAACCTCGTCACTTTCCGAGCGAAACTTTTGCGATGATGATAGCGCATCTCACGGCTTGCGGCAGGCGTGCGCAGGCTGCGTTCCGCTGTCGCCGGATCGGGCAGCGCTTGTATCAGCTCGGCAAGGTAGCGCGCCAGCGCATCTTTACCGGCTATGCTCAGATGCACGCCGTCGCCCAGCAACAGACCGTTCGGCTCTTCCTCGTAGAAACTGTTCAGCCATGCGCGCGCCTCAGCGCGCAGCGGACTGATCAGGCTGCGCTCGAAGGCTTCGCGCGTGGTCAAGCCGATCACGTGCGCGATGCCCAAGCCTTCGAAGGCAGGGCTGATCGGCGCGCAACTGACCAGCGGCAAGTCACTCAGCGCGCCTTCTTCGCACGCCTGCGCGATTGCCTTGTTGAAAATCTCGACGTTCTGCGCTGTGAAGCCATATGCCCATGTGCGCGCTGCAAACGGACTGGTCGCGCCTTGATAGTAATCTAGCACCACGATATAGCCATACGGATTGGCGCTGCGAATATCGGCGATGAGTGCGGCGAGCGCGCGCACGTGCCGTCGCGCAGCTTGTTCAATTGGCAATTCCGGCGAGATATCGTTCAGCCAAGGCATGATCAGAGTATAGCGGCAGTTATCCGCCAAAAGTTGCGCGTATTGCGCCGTGCGGAAGTAGGAAGGATGATTGCCTGAGCTGATGCCTGTGTGCGAAGCGCCGCGATCTAGCGCAGTCAGATCGGCGCGTCCGATAGCCGCCAAGCGCTGATTCAAATAGACGTTGAGCGGATCGGTCAAACCGACGATATAGCCGTGGCGCGGCACTTCGTAGGTCACGCCGCCGTGTGTAACCGAGTCGCCGACGAGCGCCACGCACGGCTGAGTCTCTAAGAGCAAGCGCGGAATCGGCGTTGGCGTGGCAGTCGCGCTCGGCGTGCGCGTCAGCGTGGCAGTGGCAGTCACGCTTGGCGTGATGGTTGCGGTTGCGCTCGGCGTGTGCGTGTACGTGCGCGTGGCAGTCGCCGTCGCGCTCGGCGTGACGGTCGCGGTCGCGCTCGGCGTTGGCGTGTGCGTGCGCGTGGCAGTCGCCGTCGCGCTTGATGTAATGGTCGCGGTCGCCGTCCGAGTCGGCGTGGCGGTCGGCAGCAAGGCGAGAGCAGTCGCCGTCTGCAGAGCATCATCGAGCGGACGCGGCAAATGGATCATGAGCAGGACGCTGAGCAGCGCGATCGAGAGCAGGCTGCTGATGATGACGGTCAGGCGGCGCGCGATAGGCGGCGGCGCGTTCAGAGCGGCTTCGAGATCGGCGTGCAGATCGGCGGCGCGCTTGAAGCGGTTGCGCGCAGCGGCGCGCAGCGCGGCGCGCGCAGATTGTGACGGCGCGATGTCGCCGAGCAAGGCTGCCAACGCGCTCAGATCGGCGCGTTGCGCCTCAGCGGTGATCGGCTGGCAGGTCAGCTCAAAGGCGCGCAGCGCCACAGCGCCTGTTGGCAGCCGCACCACTGCCGCTGCGCTCAGCTTGCCATGTGCCACGCCTTGCGCGTGCGCATAATCTAGCGCGGCGCACAGTTGCGCGCTCAGCACCAGCAACGCCGCATTGCTGGCGCGACCTTGCGCGCGCAAGGTCGGCATCAGCGCGCTGACCGCATAATACGCGCCTTGCGGCGTCTTGCCGCCCGTGTAGAAAGTGTGGATGTGCGGATGTTTCAGACGGCGCGTCAGCTGCAGGCGCGCCAAGAAGCGCTCTTGCGCGGCGTGATCTGCCTCAGGCGCGGCGGCTAACCAGACTCGCTCGCCTGTCTGCGTATGCCGCGCGAGGTAAAGCTGATAGTCTGCGCTCGTCTCAAGTGTCTTCAGGACGCGGTAAACGCCGAACGTCTTGCTCACCGTCATAGGCACATATGCTTGAGTCGCTCTCTCACAGCCGATCAAGCATAGCGCGCCGCGCCAAACGCGCCATTGCACGCCTTTGTTAAGACTCGCGCTCTTCACAGCGCCTCAGGCTTTATGCTACAATCGGGCTAGTGCATTAACGTTTCCTCAGTTTCAATTTCAAACCATTCGCTTATCAGCAGTCCTGATCGCACGACCGATCAGAGGAAGATAGTGCCTGATGCTCAAATCTCAGAGTCACTTGCGCAATGTGGCGATCATCGCGCACGTCGATCACGGCAAGACGACGCTCGTGGACGGCATGTTGAAGCAAGCGAAGGTCTTTCGCGATGCAGAAGCCGTCGGCGAGCGCATTCTCGACTCCAATCCGCTGGAGCGTGAGCGCGGCATCACGATCTTGGCGAAGAACACGGCGGTCACATGGCAGGGCGTCAAGATCAACATCGTGGATACGCCAGGTCACGCCGATTTCGGCGGCGAGGTGGAGCGCGTGCTGAACATGGTGGACGGCGCGCTGCTCTTGGTGGACGCCGTGGAAGGTCCGATGCCACAGACGCGCTTCGTCCTGCGCAAGGCGCTGAGCATGGGCTTGCGCATCATCGTGGTCATCAACAAAGTGGATCGTCCACATGCGCGTCCTGAGGCAGTTCTGAATGAGACCTTCGATCTGTTCGTGGAGCTTGGCGCCAACGACGAGCAGGCGAATTTTCCCGTCATCTATGCCATCGGCTTGACGGGCAAGGCAGGCTACGCGCCTGACGCGCTTCAGGAGACGCTCACGCCGCTCTTCGAGACCATCCTGCGCGAGATTCCAGCGCCGATGGTGGACGAGACGGCGCCGTTGCAGCTGCTCGTCACTTCGCTTGAGTACGATAACTACAAAGGACAGATCGCAGTCGGGCGCATTCACGCAGGCGTGATGCGCAAAGGCATGAACGTCCTGCGCATCACGCCGCAAGGCGAGCAGCAGAGCGGACGCATTGAGTATCTGTTCACGTATCACAATCTGAGCAAGCAAGAAGTCGAACAGGCGAGCGCCGGCGATATTGTCGCCTTCGCAGGCTTCGATCAGATCGGCATCAGCGACACAATCGCCGATCCGCAACAGCCAATCGCCTTGCCGCCGATCAGCGTCGAAGCGCCGACCGTGCGCATGACCTTCGGCGTGAATACCTCGCCTTTCGCAGGGCGCGAAGGCAAGACGGGCTGGGGAACGTCGCGACGGCTGCGCGAGCGGCTTTACAACGAGACGCGCCATAACGTGGCGTTGCGCGTCAGCGACGGCAGCACGCCTGATAAATTCGTGGTCAGCGGGCGCGGCGAGCTGCACCTGAGCATCCTGATCGAGACCATGCGTCGCGAAGGCTATGAATTCGAGGTCAGCAAGCCTGAAGTCATCTATCAGACCGATCCTGAGACAGGCGAAGTGCTAGAGCCTGTTGAGGAAGTGCATATCGAGATCGCCGATCAGCTGACCGGCGTGGTGATCGAGCTGCTGGGCAGCCGACGCGGACAGTTGGTCAATATGCACAGCGAGAACGGCACAACCTACCTGACCTACCACGTGCCAACGCGCGGCTTGCTCGGCTTCCGTCCGCATTTCATGCGCGCTACCAGCGGCATGGGTCAGCTGCACAGCGTGATGCACGGCTATATGCCGCTGGTCGGCAGCTTGCCCAGCCGTCAGTTCGGCAGTCTGGTGGCGTGGGAAACAGGCACTGCTACTGCCTACGGCATTGAGAACGCGCAGCTGCGCGGCACAACCTTCATCAAGCCCGGCACTGAAGTCTACGAAGGCATGGTCGTCGGCGAGCATATCCGTCCCGAAGACCTCGCCGTCAACGTCGCCAAGACTAAGCACCTGACCAACGTGCGCTCCAAAGGCGCTGAGGAGAACAATCGCCTGACGCCGCCGCGCCAGATGAGCCTTGAAGATTGCTTGGAATTCCTCGCCGAGGATGAGCTGCTGGAAGTAACGCCATTGGCGCTGCGCATTCGCAAGCGCATTCTGAACAACGAAGAGCGCCAGAAGGAACAGAAGCGCCGCGAGAAGCTGCTCGCCGATGCCTGAGACATGCCGCCGTCTGAGTCATGACGGCGGCGCGCAAGCTACCATTGGAACTCGTAGATGCCAGTGTACAGATCGATCAACTCGCGGCGGATTTTGAGCGCGCGCATATCTGGCACAAAACGCTTGGCAACTGCCCACCAAATGCCGTAGTGCAGGTCTTGCGGGAAAGGCAGATGCACGTGCAGCCGATAGTGGCGCTCGCCCAATCGCTCCGCGCGGATTGTGCCGGGATCGCCGTTGCGGTAAGCAGTCCGATTCAGCGTATCCGCCAGCTCAAGCGCCTGCTCGAACGAAGTGATTTCGGGCGGAAATTCGAAGACTTCGCCGCCTTTCATGCCGATGGCGACCATGTCAAACATGCCGGCAGCCTGGTTGACGATATCCGTGAACAAATCCAGCACGCGCTGCAGCGGATACCACTCATCAAACGCGATCTCTTCAAAGCCATGCTTGTGCAAGAGCGGCAAGAGCGTCTCGCGCTCTATCGAGTAGCTCAGGCTCTGCAACATAGCGCCAATGATCTCAGTGTTAGGGTCGAAAGCGACATAGCGGACAGGCACTGGTGGCTTAGCGTCCATAGGCACTCCTTCAAGCGATGCTTGCACCGCCTGAATGTACAACGCAATCTGCCGGCTTGGCTCTAACAGAAGTATAACTCTGCCTGCGCCGCTGCATCCGACGAGCCTTGAAGCGCGCTCGGCAATCCGCGCCGAAGATGTGCCGCCGTCATCGCTCAGACGGCGGCGCGCGCAACTTACCACTGGAATTCGTAAATGCTGGTGTACAGATCGATCAACTCGCGGCGAATTTTGAGCGTGTGCATATCAGGCACGAAGCGCTTGGCAACTGCCCACCAAATGCCGTAGTGCAGGTCTTGCGGGAAAGGCAGATGCACGTGCAACCGATAGTGCCGTTCGCCTAGTCTCTCCGCGCGGATCGTGCCGGGATCGCCGTTGCGGTAAGCAGTGCGGTTCAGCGTATCCGCCAGCTCAAGCACTTGCTCAAATGAAGTCAGCTCAGGCGGAAACTCGAAGATTTCACCCGCTTTCATGCCGATAGCGACCATGTTGAACATGCCGCCTGTGTCGTTGACGATGTCCGTGAACAAGTCCAGCACAGGCTGCAACGGATACCACTTATCAAGCTCGATCTCTTCAAAGCCATGCTTGCGCAAGAGCGGCAAGAGAGTCTCGCGTTCCATCGAGTAGACCGTGCCTTGCAACATGGCGCCAATGATCTCTGTGTTGGGATCGAAAGCCACATAACGGACAGGCGCTGAAGGCTCAGTTTTCGCGTCCATACAATAAACACTCCCTTGAGCAACAAGAATTTTCACGCACGATCTCAATGTACAATACAGCTTGTCCGCACGACTTTACAAACGTATAACAATTGCCAAGCGCACGGCGCGCAAATGACGCTCAATCTGAGCGCAACTTTGTGGTATATTTTATATATAATCGCAGCAGGTGAAAGATAAGGTGGAGCTATGGACGAGCGTTTACTTGAACACACTGCCGAATACTTCATTGATCTTGAAGAGCGCTATGGCGCGCACAATTATCATCCGATTGACGTGGTTATTCACGAGGCGAAAGGCGTCTGGGTGACCGATGTGGAAGGCAGGCGCTACCTTGATTGCCTGAGCGCGTACTCAGCCGTCAATCAAGGTCACGCGCATCCCAGAATTCTCCAAGCGATGATCGAGCAGGCGCATCGCGTAACGCTGACGGCGCGCGCCTTTCGCAACGATCAGCTCGGTCCGTTCTACAAGGCGCTGTGCGAGCTGACGGGCTATCAGCGCGTGCTGCCCATGAATAGCGGCGCTGAGGCGGTCGAGACGGCTATCAAGTTGGCGCGCAAGTGGGGCTATAAAGTCAAGGGCGTGCCAGATGGCGCGCAGGAGATCATCGTCTGCGAAGGCAACTTTCACGGGCGCACCACCACGATCATCAGCTTCAGCAGCGAGCCGCAATATAAAGAAGGCTTCGGTCCGCTGACACCCGGCTTCATCAGCGTGCCGTATGGCGATGCCGAGGCGCTCGAAGCAGCCATCACGCCGAACACGGTCGCCTTCCTGGTTGAGCCGATTCAAGGCGAGAACGGCGTGATCGTGCCGCCTGAAGGCTACTTGCGGCGTGTCGCCGAGATTTGCAAGCGTCACAACGTGCTGCTCATCAACGATGAGATTCAGACAGGGCTTGGGCGCAGCGGCAAGCTCTTCGTGCAGGATTACGAAGGCGTGCGCGGCGATATCCTGATCTTGGGCAAGGCGCTCTCAGGCGGCTTCTATCCTGTCTCAGCCATTCTGGCGGACGATCCGATCATGGGCGTCTTCCAGCCCGGCGATCACGGCAGCACTTTCGGCGGCAATCCACTGGCGGCGGCTGTGGCGCGCGCAGCGCTCGCCGTGATCGTGGAAGAGAACCTGCCCGAAAACGCGGCGCGCATGGGCGCGTACTTCAAAGAGCAGCTGGAAGAGATCAACAGTCCTTTGATCAAAGAAGTGCGCGGACGCGGCTTGCTGATCGGCGTGGAGATGAAGCCTGAGGCGGGCGGCGCGCGCCGCTTTGTCGAGGCGCTGCGCGAGCGCGGCGTGCTATCGAAGGAGACGCACGTTCACACCGTGCGCTTTGCGCCGCCGCTGGTCATTCAGCGCGAAGAGATTGACTGGGCGCTGGAGCGCATTCGCCCTGTGCTGCTCGGTCAATTCTGAGCCGTACATCTGCAGAGGTCGGTCACAAGCCGACCTCGTTTTTGTGGAGCGCATTTCAGCAGAGCGTGCTACAATCTAAGCGTTTAGAATACGCACAAACGGAAGTGGACTTGCATCCATGCGCGTTCTGATCACAGGCGCGAGCGGCGGCGTTGGACAAGCGCTCACGGCGCGCTTGCCTGAAGCGCACGGCGTCGCGCATGACCAGCTGGACGTGACCGATGGACACGCTGTGGCACAGCACATCAACGCCGCAGCGCCGCAAGTCGTAATCCATTGCGCGGCGCTCACCAACGTGGATCGTTGCGCGCAACAGCCATCTGAAGCGTTGCGCGTGAACGCCTTCGGCACGCAGAACGTCGCGCTCGCCTGCCAACGGATCGGCGCGGCGCTGTGTTACATCAGCACCAACGAAGTTTTCGACGGCGAGCGCGGCGCGCCATACGGCGAATACGATCCGCCGCAGCCTGCCAATCCTTACGGCTACAGCAAATACGTCGGCGAGCAGATCGTGCGCCAGCTCGTGCCGAGGCACTACATCGTGCGCACGTCTTGGATATTCGCGCATAACGGACGCAACTTTTTGCAGCGCATCGTCAGCCTAGCGCGCGAAGGCAAGCCGCTCTCAGTGGTGACCGATGAAGTGGCTTGTCCAACGTACGCCGAAGACCTAGCGGAAGGCATCCTCGCCTTGATCAGCACTGAGCGCTACGGCACGTATCACCTGACCAATCAAGGCGCGGTCTCGCGCTACGCTTTCGCGCGCGCCATCTTGGACGCCTACGGCATGGCGGAATATCCAATCGCGCCAATTGTCAAAGCGCAATTCAACCGTCCGTCGCGTCCGCCGACTTACTCAGCCTTGCAGAATACTTTTGCTGCGCTGATCGGCATTGCGCTGCGCGATTGGCGCGCCGCGCTGGACGCATTTATCGCACGTGAGACACAGAGCCTATGAACGAGACGATCACAGTCACTTTTCAGCTGGAAGATGGCAGCCTTTTCAGCGGCGACATGCCGCGCCTTGCCATTGTCCATGAGGCGATGGAAAAGCTGCTGCCGCACGGCTTCCTGAAGAACAAGCGCATCAGCATCACGCAGCCGCACAGCGGCGACCTGATCTATCCCGATATGTTCTGCGGCGAGATTCACGATCAATGCGGCGCGGCAGTGCTGCACATCGCGGCGCGCGCCTTGCCCGAGCCGAGCGGCGCGCCGCGCGCATGGCGCAATGTCGGCTTCGATCACTTGGCGCTGAGCATGGCGGATCGGCGCGCGGCAGTGGATTTCTTCACGCGCGGCTTGGGCATGGTCGTCATGCGCGACGACGAGCATCTGGCTGTGCTGAGCGCGCCGAACGGCAACAACGCGCTCTTCCTGTTCGAAGCTGAGGCAGGCAAACCGCTCAGCGACGGCGTGCCAAGCCGCATTCATCACATCGGCTTTGTGGTGGACGATCTGGAAGCAGCCTATCAGCACTTGCGCGCCAATTTCCCTGCCTTCACCAGCGATTTCACGCTGCTCGAGCGCCTTGAGCGCTGGTCGCTCTACGGCAAAATCAGTTTTGGTGGCATCACGTTCATGATTCAGCTCTCGCAGATCAAAGATGCCTATCGCGGCTTTCCCGATCCGAAGGCGTACGCCGACCTGATGTACGATTACAGCAGTCGGCATTATGGCGTGCGCTTCATGCCCGGCTGAGCGGAGCGTTGTGCGATGAGCAAAATCGTGGCTGAACAAGTGACCATTCGCTACGCCGATCGCGGCGGAGTTGGCGAAGTGACCGCCGTGCAAGACGTGACCTTCAGCGTGACGGAAAGCGAATTCGTCTGTTTGGTCGGACCGAGCGGTTGCGGCAAGACGAGCCTTCTGCGTGCCATCGCAGGCTTACAGCCGATCAGCAGCGGCAAGCTGCACGTGGAGCGCAGCGACGAAAAACGACCTGCCACAGCGATGGTCTTTCAAGGCGCGGCAGTCTTCCCATGGCTGACCGTGTTGGAGAACGTCAGCTATGGCTTGCGCACGCGCGGTCTGCCGTATGCGCAGCAGATCGCGATCGCGCGCGAGTGGATTGCGCGCGTGAAGCTGGAGCGCTTCGCTGAGGCTTATCCGCACCAACTCTCAGGCGGCATGCAGCAGCGCGTCGGCTTGGCGCGCGCCTTTGCCTACAACGCTGAGATATTGCTGATGGACGAGCCGTTCGGCGCGCTTGACGCACAGACTCGGCTGATCTTGCAGGATACGCTGCTCGAGCTGTGGCAGGCGAGCGGCAGCACGGTCTTATTTGTCACGCACAGCATTGATGAAGCGCTGACTCTGGCGGATCGGCTGCTGGTCATGTCAGCGCGTCCAGGACGCATTCTGAGCGACGAGCGCGTGCTGTTGCCGCGTCCGCGCGAGGCGGTCGCGCTGCGCAGTGATCCGCAATACGGCGCGCTGTTCGGCAAGGTTTGGTCGCTGCTGCGCGCGCAGGTCGCCTAAGCGATCAGCACAGGTATCTGAGAGACGGCTGCGCCGCACAGCAGCTGATAGAGCTGTCGAGCAGCCAACACGGGCAGCTCAACAGCGCTGTGTTGGCTAGGCATGCCGAAGCGATTGTGCCAGTTGGCGCCATAGAGCGGCACAGGCGCGCCGTGTTGCCGATGGAGCAGCATGTGCCAAGGGCGAGGCAGGAGCAGATCGGCAGTGTGTGCGCTTGGCGCGCTAGGCTGCAGCACAGCTTGGTCTGGCGGCAGCCAAGGCGCATGAATAGCCGTCTTGCCAAGAAACTGCTCGCCGTCGTACAAGCTGAGCGTCTGTTGCGCGCAATCCAGCCACACAGTCGGCTGACGGAGCAGCGAAGGTTGTGGCAGCCAGCGCTGTAAGCTCAGCGCGCTCGTCCAGCTGAGCGTGCCATTGCCTTTGGCGGTCGAAGTGAACGCATACCAAACTTGTCCGCGATCGTCCGTCAGCCAATCGCGCACATAGACGACTGTGCCGAAAGGATACGCGCCGTAGATGGCGGCGTAAGGCGTGCAAGCGGCGCGCAACGTTGTACTAGGCGCGATCACTTCGTAATAGCCTGTGTGCAGCGCGGTCGGCTCAGGCGGACGCACATAGGGCAGGATCGGCTGCATGGCTTCGCGCGGCAGATAGCCTTCGGCGATGCGATACCACCAGCCGTCGTCGCTGACGGCGCAGATCGGTTGTATGTGATCGGCGGGCAGCTGTTTGACGACCTCAGCGCTTGCGCGCGGCGCTGCGCGCACATCGGTCGCCTTGAACAGACGACCGAGCAGCTCGCTCTCAGGCGGCACGCCGAAGGTTGTGCCGTGCGCCAACGCCGCGAACGACATCGCGGTCATTTGGCTGTGCGCAATGCCGAGCAGCGCGGCGAAGGCGCTGTGCCGTAGAAATTGGCGGCGCGTGAGCATCACTCGTTCGCCAGCAAGGCTTGGATAGCGCGATCAAGCTCTTGGCGCGTCCGCAAGCCTTCGAGGATGCGGAACGTTCTGCCGCGCGAATCGAGCAGGACGGTATAAGGGATGAATTCCACGTTGTAGCGCTGGATCAAGCGCCGTGAGGCACTGTTATCCACGTCCACATCCCAAAAATTGACCTGCGCGCTGTACTTGTCAATCATCGCTTGCACAGCAGGGCGCATCTGACGGCACGGTTGGCACCATGTGGCAGTGAAGCGAATGTAATGCGGCTTGCCGTTCAAGGTGATCTCAGAGATGCCGGGCGTGGCAGTCGGACGGCTCTCAAAGGTGCCTAGGATCATGGCGTTGAAAGCGGTCAAGGTCAGCAGTGGCTCAGGGATGCTCGGCGTAGGCGAGGCGAGCGCGGAGCGCGGTCGCGTAGGTGTGGCGCTGGCGCCTAAGGCGAGCGTCGGGACGCTCAAGCTGGTCGGCGTGGCAGTCTTCACCTGCGATTGAGCGGCGTTCGGCGCGGCAAACAGCAGCAAGCTGCCGAACAAGGCGAGCAGTACACTTGCGAAAAGCGCGCTGCGCAAAGCGTTTGACATGGCGTTCTCTCACTCAAGATATCTTGGTTAGATACTAGCAATTGTACAGGCATTTGCGCAGCGCCGATCTGATCAGTTTTCCTCAGTTGGCAGAGTCGACCACTTCATAGGCGATGCCGTCCAGCACGACCAAGACGCGAATGCCGAGCGCGAAGTACTCGCGCAATTCAGGATATTGCGCCAGCAGCGCGAAGTACTCATCGCTCAGGAATGGCACAACGCGGCGCGGCAGCTCGGCTGAGGTGTAGCGCGTATCGATCCACAGTCCGTTGCGCCAGATGAAAGTGCGATCGCGCACGGTCACGATCAGCTCGCGGCTTGGCGCGTCTGAGCGCGCAGCGGCAGTTGGCGCAGGCAGGGCGGCTTCCGCCGCGCCCATTTGCGAGAGCGCTGAGGCAGTTGCTACGGCAGGCGCGCCGCTGCGCCGATCGCGATCGATGCCGCCCGTCTCGCCTGCAGGCGGCTGGAGCGGCACAATAGGCGGCGGCACGACAGGCGTGACAAGCGGCGGCTCGCCGATGCGCTCGTCTTCTTGGATCAGGAAGGAAGTGTACGGCGTGATGATGCCGTAGCGCACGCTGAGCAGACGCACGCTCTCCACTAACTCTTTATTCTCGCCGCGCAGCCGAATCGCATTCAGCAGCGCGCCTATCTTGCGCGTCGCCCATAGGCGCGCCACGAACGCCTCGCCGCCTGCATTCGCCGGAAAGCGCAGCCCGCTGTATGTGAAGCGGCGCGGCGCGCCGTCCACCGTGCCGCGCAAGGTCAGCGCGACTGTGCCTGCGCCACGATAGCGCCCTGTCACGATCAGCTGTGTGCCTGCGAACAGATCAGGCAGCGGCAGGCTTGGATAGGTATCTTCGAGGATCAGGTCGCCGTCTAGCTCCAACGTCGGCTTGGCGAGAATTGGCGCGCTGATCTTGCTGTAGAGCGCGCTCACAGCAGCCTCGATATTCTCGTTCGGCTGCACATAAGTGCTGGTGCCGCCGTGCGCGCTTGAGAGCGTATCCAGCAGCACGGTATCCACATCGTAGCCGACGCCAAAGGCGAACAGGCGCACGTCGCGCTGCGCCGCCGCCGCGCTGAAATTGGCGATGATCGCGTCAGGATTGGTGACGCCTTCCGTCGGCAAGCCGTCGGTCAGGAACAAGATGACGGCGCTGCGCTCAGGCTCAACTTGTGAGAGCGCCGCTTGCAGCGCCGCGTTGATATCCGTCGCGCCAATGGCTTCCAGACCGTCGATCCAAGCGGCGGCGCGCTGCGCTTCACTAGCAGGCTGTAAAGTGCGTCCGTAAATGCGATAGCCGCTGCTGAAAGCGATCACATTGAAGCGATCTTGCGGCATCAGCGCGCTGAGCACAAAGCGCGCCGCCGCGCGCGCTTGCCGCCACTTCTCGCCTGCCATGCTGCCACTCTGATCCAGCACGATCAGCACGTCTTTCGGGATGCTGCGCGCCGTCTCGACGCGCAACGGCGGCGTCAGCGCCAACATGAAGAAGCCGTCTTCAAGCGCACTGGCGCGGTAGGTGAGCAGCGCGGCGGCGATCTCTGCATCGTGATAGCTGTAGAAGACGCTGAAATCATCGCGCGCGCGGAAGTCGCTCAGCTCCAAGCTGGCGCGGAAACGTCGCTCATCAAGGCGCGTGAGCATGACCTGCGCGTTAGGACTGTACAACGCGCCGATCGGCGCGCTAGACTCTGCCGTCAGCGTCACAGAGACTTCACGGACGGGCAAGGCGCTCACATAATCGGTCTTGAGCGGATAGGTGTAGCGCAGCGTGCCGTCCTCAGCGCGCAGCAGGTGACTGTACGTGATCTCAACCTTGCGCTCGCTGCGCGGCGGAATCGGGAAGATGTTCAGCTGCACAGCGCGCCTGCCGATGTATTGCAGCAGCACAGGATCGCGGCGCTGTCGCACGATGCGCTCGTAGATTTGGCGCGCTTGGTCGGCATCCAACAACTGACCTTTGATCGGTTGTCCATCGAGGTATAGCACAAGGTCGCTGACAGCGGCATCTTCGGGCAACGGGAACAAATAGACGCCTTCGGCAGGCGCGCTTGTGCTGTTCACGAAAACTTGCTGCACAGCCGTGACTGCCAACTGATCGCGGATATTGACCGAGACGCGATGCGCTTGCAAAAAGACGCCTGCGCTGAGCTGCGCGCGAGTCGTCATCAAGCCTAGCAGGACGAGCAAGCCTGCCAACAGCAAGGCGAAGACGGCAAGAGATAGTTTACGTGACCACATAAAAGCACCTCTTTCGGAGCATGTCATCCGTATATGTGACGCAAAGGCGTGCGCAAACGTTCCCGTGCGCACATTTGTGAAACGACATCCAATTTGTGCAACTGCACAAATCAAGAGCAGCTTGAGCGCGTTCAGTACGCGGATTGAGATAAAGTAAGTTAAAATACGTTCCAATCGTTTAACAAATGGACGCGATGTACAGAAATTTTGTTCAGCTAGCTGCCTGTGGACTGAGCCTGCTGGCGCTTTTGAGCCTCATCACAGCGGCGCCGCAGCGCTCAGCACAAGGTTTAGAGACTCCCGAAGCGCCACAAAGTGCGCAGCGCATACGACGGATCATCGTCGAGTTGAGCGCGCCGCCGCTCTCAGTCGTCCACAGCAGAGTCGCCGCTGCACCTGCGCTGCAGCGCGAGCTGGCGTTGCGCGTCGGGCAGATTCGAATTGCCTTGGAGCAAGCGCTCTTCATTGCACAAGTGACCGACGCACGCATTGGCGCAGTGGTGACAGGGCGCGCGCAGATGACTGTCAACAGCGTCTCATTAGCAGTGAGCGCTGAGAAAATTCCTCTGATCAGTGCCTTGCGCGGCGTCAAAGCTGTGCATCCCGATCCAACTGTTGAGCGAGGGAGACCTTAAAATTGCAGAGAGGTAATCGTATGAGCGTTTTTTCGCGCAGAGCCATTATCTTCGGTCTGATTGCCGCGCTGCTGGCAGGCTTGCTCTCGCTGAACGCGAGCGCGCCTGTGCGGGCGCAAGATGGCGGCAACACAAAGCGTCCCGGCGCCGCGCCCGACTACAGCAGCGCGCTGCCCGAGCTGACGGCGGACGATCTGTGGGTGAATGCGCACGGACGCACGCGCATCATCGTGGAAATGAGCCAGCCGCCGACGGCGCTCGCTTTCAGCCTGATGGCAGGCGGCGTTTCAGTGGATGCAGTGGCTACCAACCTGAACGCTGCCATCGAGGCTGAGCAAACCTTCGCGGTCAATTTCATGGCGAGCTTGCCCGGCAATGTGCGCGTGCTGAACACGCTGCGCGCTGCCGTGAACGCCATCGTGGTGGAAGTGGACGCTGAAGAAGTCAACGCGCTGCGCCGCGTGCCTGGCGTCAAGAATTTGTATCCCGATAGCATTGTGGAGCGCGCCAATGCCGACGCTGCGCAGCGCATCTCCGCGCCGCCGGTCTGGCAGTCCGGCTTGACAGGCGCTGGCATCCGCGTTGGCGTGATTGACGATGGTCTGGACTATCGTCATGCGCACTTCGGCGGCACGCCTTCAGCCACGTGGGGCAGTTTTAGCGGACCGCTGGCTTCGAAGGTCGTCGGCGGCTACGACTTCGTAGGTGACCTGTATGATGCGCGCAATCCGCTCTCCGTGCCTGCGCCCGATCCCGATCCGCTGACCTGCTGGCCCAGCCCTGGCTATCCCACAGGCTTTGGCGGCGAGACTACGCCTATTCATCACGGCACGCACGTGGCAGGCTCGTTGGCAGGCTACGGCGTCGCGTCCGATGGCTCAACGTATCTCGGTCCGTACGGTACAACCACGCCGCTGGGCACCATGCGGATCGGGCCGGGCATCGCGCCGTTAGCACAGCTGTACATCTACCGCGTCTTCGGCTGCTATGGCTCAACGGCGACCACCAATGTGGTAGCTGCCATTGACCGCGCTGTTGACCCTGATCAGGATTTCTCGCCGGCTGATCGCCTCGATGTGATCAACATGTCGCTCGGCGCGAGTTATGGCAGCGGCTTAGGTATCTATGAGACGGCGATCAACAACGCGACCGCTGCAGGCGTAGTGGTAGTGGCTTCGGCAGGCAACGGCGGCGATAGCTTCTTTGTGACGGGCAGCCCTGCTGCGGCGTCCTCAGCCATCAGCGTGGCGAACACCAGCATGTTCACGCCGCTGTTCACGTTGAACACGCCCACCACGCAGTTTCACGCAGGCTTTGGCGCGGCGTTCGGTCCGCCCATCACGTCGCCCATCACAGGTAACATCGTGGAAGCAGAGCCCGTCTTGGCGTGCGGCACTGGTCCGCTGACCAACGCGGCGGCGATCAACGGCAACATCGCGCTCGTGAATCGCGGCAGCTGTCCGTTTGTGGAAAAAGTGAGGCGCGCGCAAGCCTCAGGCGCGATTGCGGTCATCGTCTGCTCAGTGACCGGTCCTGCCGGTCCGATGGGCGGCTCCGATCCAACCATCACCATTCCGTCCATCATGTTGGAAGGCTCGTCCTGCGCAGCTTTCCGCACGCTCAGCCCGCTCAACGGCACGATCTCGCTCAACACACAAGACGGCTTGAACACCAGCTCATCGCGCGGACCGCGCCGCGCCACCAACATCAGCCCACTGGTGCTGAAGCCTGATGTGGCGGCGCCTGGCACGAACATCCTCTCTTCGGTTGGCCCTGCGTTGCCCGGACCGCTTTACAATCAGAGCGCACGCTACAGCGGCACGTCAATGTCAGCGCCGATGATCGCAGGCATGGCAGCCGTGCTACGCCAGCTGCGTCCTACGTGGACGCCTGCTCAGATCAAGGCGTCGATCATGAACACGGCGGACGCTAACGTCTTCGTCCAGCCGGGCGTGCTGCCCGATATCTTCGGAGTCGGACGTGCAGGCAGCGGACGGGCGAATCTCTCAGCAGCGCAACAAGCCTCTGTGATCGCCTATGACTCGGCAGCGCCTGAGCGCGTGAGCGTCTCGTTCGGCTTGCTGGAAGTGGTCGGCAGCGGCACGTTCTCGCGCACGATCACGGTCAAGAACATGGGCACCACGCCTGTCAGCTACGCCGTCTCAGTGCAGAACATCGTGAACCAAAACGGCACGACGGTCACTGCCTCGCCCAGCAACATTGTGGTGCCAGTGGCAGGTACCGCGACGGTCACTGTGACCATCACTGCCAATCCTGTCACCAATGGCTCGCTCAATCGCGATCCGTCCACACCGACTGTGCAAGGCGGTGTGCGCCGCGAGTGGCTGCCAGAGGTGAACGGCAACATCCTGCTGACGCCTACCAGCGGCCCAGTGCTGCGCGTGCCGTATCACGCTGTGGTGCGTCCTGTCTCAGAGATGAAAGCGACCACGAGTCACTTGGAACTGACGACGACGAGCGGCACGTTCAATCTGGCGCAGAGCGGCACAACCTTCTCCACAGGTCCGCTGAGCGGTCCCGGCTTGGAATTCAACGCTGAGGCGATGGTCTCGCCGTTCCGTCTGCTCTACCAGAGTCCGAACGAGCCGAATGTGTACGGACCGACTGAGAATCACGCTGATATCCGCTATGTTGGCGTGACGAGCGACTACGGCGCGCGCAGCGGCAACCTGAACACAACGCAAATCTACTTTGCGATTGTGCCGTGGAGCAACGTGACTACGCCGAAGGAAGTGGAGTACGCAATTTACATTGACGTGAATCGCGATAACATTGATGACTACATCCTCTTCAACGCGCGCTTCAGCTCAGGCGGCGTGCAGGTAGATTTCTACGGCTCAAATCTCATAGTAGCAAGCGGCGCTGGCAGCATTGGCACAACGCCTGTCGGCATTCAGGACTTCCTGAATCCGATCCAGTTCGCCGATCCGCTCGGACCAGTGCAGACCTATAAGTTCTTAAACAACACTTATGTGCTAGGCGTCTCGGCAGGTGGCGCAGGCACCAGTCCGTTCGGCGGCGGCGGCTTGAAGCTGACGCCAGGGCAGCCCTTCAACTTCTACGTGGTCGCCTTCAGCTACGAGCATTTCGGAGTGATTGATGTCACGCCTGTCATGACCTACAATCCGACGGCAGACATCTTCGACTTCACAGGCGCCAGCGCCGGCGGTCCGTACATCGGCGTGCCGTGGTACTTCGCACGTCCATCTGAGGCTATCCCAGTGGATTACAATCTCGCCAATTACGTGCCGGGCAGCGGTCCTGCGCGCATCCTGCTGCTGTACTACCACAATCGCAGCGGCTTTGGGCGCACGCAAGTGGTCAACGTCAGCGGGCCGGGCTTGCCCAATCCGCTCACAGGCGATACGATCGGCGTGTGGCGTCCCAGCAACCAGAATACCTTCTTCCGCACCAGCCTGACCAGCGGACCTGCCAACTACGTCGGCTTGATCGGTCCGTCCTCAGCGGTCATCCCAGTTGTTGGCGACTGGAATGGCGATGGCACGGATACGCCCGGCTACTACGATCCGTCCAATGGCTTGGTCTCGCTCAGCAACAACCTCGATGGCTCAGGACCGTTCATCACATATGTGTTCGGCATCGGCGGCGACTATCCAATCGCAGGTGACTGGGACGGCGACGGCATTGACTCGCTCGGTGTCTACCGCCAATCCACAGGTCAGCTGCTGCTGCGCAACGATAACAGCACAGGCTTCGCCGATTTCTACATGGTCTTCGGCATCCCGGGCGATATTCCGTTCGCAGGCGATTGGAACAGCAGCGGCTCAGATGCGCCAGGCGTCTTCCGTCCGTCCAACAACACGTTCTACCTGCTCTACAACGTAGGCAATGGTTCGTTCTTCGCCGATGAGGAAGTGGTCTTCGGCGCTTCGACCGATCAGCCTGTGGCAGGTGACTGGGACGGCAACGGGCTGACCGATCTCGGCGTCTATCGTCCTTCAATGGGCATGTTCTTACTGCGGATGCCTGATACGACGGCAACAGGTGGCGGTCACTACACACTGCCGGTCGTGTACGGCATCCCGGGCGATTTCGGTCTGGCAGGACGTTGGTTCCCGCCGCAGCCGCTGCCGCCGAGCGGACCTGAGGCTGCGCCGACCTTCGTGCCGCGCCAGTGACGTTGTGAGCGCCTAGCGCTCAGCTCACCATCAGTT
>Ga0308403_1000159_pt1 | contig 28002 bp, 24 predicted proteins | sample HotsprSampleOSM3_FD_203470 | JGI IMG/M metagenome (GOLD analysis project Ga0308403, IMG submission 203470) | Hot spring phototrophic mat microbial communities from Octopus Spring, Yellowstone National Park, Wyoming, United States - 20060914_OS-M3 ... | reverse complement strand
GGCGTGGCGGGTGTGGCCTTTGGCCGCCTCCGGCTCCGCCAGATCGAGACTGTCAGGTGAGCTGGGTCATGCGGCTTCTCCGATATGCTGCTTTTCCCAGGCGATGTGACGCGCGTCCAGGAAGGTCTGCATCGGGGTCTTGCCGAAGCACCAGCGTCCCTGGTGGGGGCGCTCTTCGTTGTAGCTCTTTATCCACGCATCGAGGTCGGTCTGCAACTCCGCGATCGAGGTGTAGAGCTTCCTGCGGAAGGCGATGCGGTAGAACTCCTCGAGCAGGGTCTTGTGGAACCGCTCGCAGATGCCGTTGGTCTGCGGGCTTTTGGTTCTGGTTCGGGTGTGATCGATGTTCTCCACCGCGAGGTAGAGCTCGTACTCGTGGCGATCATGGGCGCCGCAGAACTCGGTGCCGCGGTCGGTCAGCACGCGGTCGATGCGCAAGCCGTGCTCTTCGAAGAAGGGGATCACCCGGTCGTTCAGCAGGTCGGCCGCAGTCAGCGCGGTCTTGCGGTCGTAGAGCTTGGCGAAGCCCAGCTTCGAGTAGGTGTCGATCGCGGTTTGCTGGTAGACCCGCCCCACCCCCTTGAGGGTGCCGACATAGAAGGTGTCCTGGCCGACACAGTAGCCCGGGTGTTCGCTGTCGAACTCGCCTCTCGCCTCCTTGTCGAGTTTGGCCTTCTCCAGGGCGGCGAGCTGGGCTTCGGTCAGCACCCCGCCTTCCTGGGCGATTTTCGCCTCGAGCGCCTTCAGCCGGTGCTTCGTCGTGCCGAGATCATGGCGCAGCCAGACGTTGCGCACGCCGAAGGCGGAGATCTCGATGCCCCGCCGGCGCAACTCGTTGGCCGCGCGCTCCTGTCCCCAGCTCGGTTGCTCCAGCGCCAGCGCCACCACAGCCGCCTCCACCTCGGGGGCGACGCGGTTCTTGAGATTGGGCTTCGAGCGGGAGATCTCGGCCAGCGCCAATTCCCCGCCTCGCTCGTAGAGGTCGCGGAAGCGGTAGAAGCTGTCGCGGCTGTAGCCGAGCACCCGGCAGGCCTGGCTCACGTTGCCGAGCTGCTTCGCCAGTTCCAAAAGGCCGATCTTGGCGCGAATGATCTTGCGTTCGGTCTGGGTCATGGGTTTCCCATCCTATCGCTCGGCCGGGGCGCTGCGCTTCGCCTATGGCTCCGCGCCCCGGCCTCGCTACCCCCGCCGCTATACCACCTGTCAGATGAAATTGCTACTTCTACATTCCTTTTTACGACTGGGCACTATCGGCAGAGGCGCAGGCGATCGGGGCGGAGGCAAAGTCGTACCAGCTTCCCTCGAACCGTGCCGCGCCGATCCCGCCCAAGGCGCCGCGGCTCGAGGCGATCAAGCTCATCGACTATGACTTCGCGCGCTGGGGCTCGGCGGCGGAGCGGACGCGCCTGCTCGCCCGCTGGGACCGCGAGGTCAGGGCCTCCGCCCGCTGAGGCACTGCGTCTAGGGCTGCGAATGGGCGCATAGAGGAGTGGGGGCAACGAGCCTCGCGCGCGCCGCGCTCGCCTGTGCCGCTTTCGCGATCCTGTTCCCTCCCTGGTATGGGCTTGAGGGTGGGCTTGCGGGTTGGCCAGGCGGCGACGCGGCCCCTCTCGCCGTCCTGGTCGCGCAGGGCAGGTCCTGGTGGCTCTGGCCGATCCCGCTTGCGCTTCCCGCCGCTGCGCCGGCGCTGACTGGCCGCGGCACGAACGGGCGGCTCCTGATCGCCTGCGGGGCGGGCGCGCTCGCCTGGGCTTTCCTGCAAGGCTTCGCGATCGGAACTCCCGGGCAGGCTTGGGGCATCGCCGAGACCCTGGCCGGGGTGGGCGTCTCGCAGCCAGCCTTTGGCTGGGGGGCTGCGCTGCTGATCGCCGGCGCTGTCGGGCTCGTGGCCGCAGGGTTCGCCGCACAGGGAGCTTTCGGCGGCGACGGCTTCATCAGCGCGCTGGTGCTCGGCAGCGCCGCACTCCTGGTCGCGTTCGTCTTCGCCCCGCTCTTGACGATCCTGTCGGCGGCTGCAGTCGAGGCAGGGCAGATCTCGCCGGGAGCGATGCTCGCGCGGCTCGGCGCGAGGGAAGCCTGGAGCCTCGCCTGCGTCAGAGGCTCGCTCGGCTGCGGTGTCGTGTGGAACACGCTCGCGCTCGCCGTGCTCACGGGGATTCTCTCGACGCTGCTCGGACTTGCCTTCGCGCTGCTTTCTGCGCGCGGCGCAGTGCGCGGCGGCCGCGCCTTCCGGGCGCTCGCGATCCTGCCGCTGATCACGCCGCCCTTCGTGGTGAGCCTGTCGCTGATCGTGCTGTTCGGGCGAACCGGGGTCGTGACCCAGTTCCTCTCCTCCGTGTTCGACATCCCCCGCTCGCGCTGGATCTACGGCCTCCCTGGCGTGCTGCTCGCCCAGCTTCTCGCCTTCACGCCGATCGCCTTCATGCTGCTCGAGGGCGCGGTGCGGCAGATCGCCCCGAGCCTCGAGGAGGCAGCAGCGACTATGGGGGCACGCCGGTTCACCGTGTTCCAAACGGTCACCTGGCCGCTCTTGCGCCCCTCGCTCGCCGCTGTCTTTCTGCTCGGCTTCGTCGAGAGCCTCTCGGACTTCGGCAATCCGCTTGTGCTCGGTGGCGACTTCGACGTGGTCGCGACGCGGATCTTCTTCGCCATCGCCGGCGCGCGGCATGACCCTGGCCGCGCCGCCGCGCTCGCTCTCCTGCTCTTCGGCCTCACCCTCGGCGCCTTCGCGCTGCAGACTGCCTGGCTCGGCAGGCGCCGCTACGTGACCCTGACGGGCAAGGGCGATTCGGGCGTCGCCGCGCCGCTGCCGCGTGGGCTGGCGATCGCCTGCGGCGCTGTCGCCTATCCCTGGCTCACCTTCACCGCCGTCGTCTACGCCATCATCATGCTGGGCGCCTTCGTGCACGACATCGGTCGCGGCGACATGACCTTCACGTGGCGGCACTACATCACCGCCTTCGCCGTCGAGTGGCAGAACGGGCCCGCGTTCACCGGCGCCGCATGGGACAGCCTGTTCTCGACTGTCGAGGTGGCGGCGATCTCGGCACCGCTGACCGCAAGCCTTGGCATCCTACTCGCCTGGCTGTTCGCGCGGCAGACCTTTCCCGGCCGGCGCACGCTCGAGTTCATGGCCATGCTCTCCTTCGCGATCCCGGGGACGGTGGTTGGCGTCTCCTACATCCTTGCGTTCAACGTTCCGCCAGTGGAACTCACCGGCACGTCGCTGGTCCTCGTCATCTGCTTCGTCTTCCGGAACCTGCCGGTCGGGATGCGCGCCGGCATCGCCGCACTTGCGCAGATCGACCGCTCGCTCGACGAGGCCTCGGCGACGATGGGTGCGACCGCGGTCTCCACACTCCGGCGCGTGATCCTGCCGCTCCTCAGGCCGGCTATTGTCGCCGCCCTCGCCTATGCCTTCGTGCAGGCGATGACAGCGGTCTCAGCCGTGATCTTCCTTGTCTCTGCGCGGCACAACCTCGCCACCGTCTACATCGTCGGCCGCGTCGAGGCGGGTGAGATCACGCTCGCGATCGCCTATTGCTCTGTGCTGATCGTAATCATGCTCGCCGTGGTGCTCGGCATCGACCGCGCGGTCGGCAGCGTGCGGATCGGCAGGCGCGCTGAGGTGGAAGCGATGCGCCCAGCGCCGCTGCCGATGGCGGCCTGAGCGATGGCCGAGGCCGCGATCCGATTTGATTCCGTTACGAAAACCTTCGGCGCCGTGCGCGCGGTGGATTCCGTCAGCTTCGACCTGCCGCGGGGAGCGCTTGTCACCCTGCTCGGCCCCTCCGGATGCGGCAAGACCACGACGCTTAGGCTGATCGCAGGTCTCGAGCTTGCAGACAGCGGCTACATCGAGATCGAGGGAAGTGACGTCACGCGCCTTGCCGCTGCCGAACGGCGGATCGCCATGGTGTTCCAGTGCTACGCGCTGTTCCCGCACATGACGGTCCTCGAGAACGTCGCCTACGGGCTTGCGGTGAACGGGGCCCGCCGCGCCGCTGCCGAGGCCGAGGCGCGGGCTATGCTCGCCAGCCTTGGCCTCGAGGGATACGAGGCGCGCCTGCCTGCTGAGCTTTCCGGCGGGCAGCAGCAGCGGGTGGCTGTGGCACGGGCCCTCGTCCTTAGGCCGAAGGTGCTCCTGTTCGACGAGCCGCTCTCGAACCTCGATGCGCGGCTGCGCCGGCGGGTGCGCGAGGACATCCGCGACCTCCAACGCAGGCTCGGGCTCTCCATTGTCTACGTCACCCACGACCAGCAGGAGGCGCTGGCGGTCTCCGATCTCGTGGTGGTGATGCGCGAGGGTAGGATCGCGCAGATGGGAACGCCGACTGAGCTCTACGAGGAGCCGGCGGACGCCTTCGTCGCCGACTTCATGGGCGAGGCGAACGTGCTTGCGGGCGAGATCCTCTTCGCGGAAGGCGGGAAGGCGCGGCTGGTCGTCGCCGGTGTGGAGGTAGAGACGGCCATGCGCCTTGCAGCCCGAGGCGCGGTGAAGCTTGCGGTTCGGCCCGAGGCGGTCACGCTTGCCGAAAACGGCAGCGGCATACCCGGCCGCGTGGCGCGTGCGGCTTTCCTCGGCAAGATCCGCGAGTACGAGGTGGAGACCGAGGCCGGAACACTGTTCGTGACCAGCCCGGCAGCAGCGCCGGCCTATCCCGCAGGCGCCGCCGTGGTCTGCCGGCTGGAGCGGGTGATTCCCCTCAAGGCCTGATGCGGCGGCGCGCGCGCCGCCCTCCGCCCCTGTGGGAGGTCACCGCCCGCGTTCATGCGGGGACGTCACGTCGCGGTTGACGTCCTTGTGGAGCAGGTACTCCACCACCTCGTTCCCAGTGGCGTAGATCTGCTGCGGCGGATAGAGGCCCATCCAGACGAAGTCGCCTTCCCGGAGCTCGTGCCAGTCGCGGCCGAGGGGCTGCAGCGCCTGGCCCCGCAGCATGACGAGGCCGTGCTCCATCATGTGGGTCTCGACGCACCAGTAGTGCGCGCCGAAGGCATAGGCCATCATGTTTATCTCGAAATCCATCGAGACGTCCTTGTTGCCGATCAGGACGTGGCGCCAGCGCGGTCCGCTGTCCTCGCGCGGCGCATCTTTTCGGTGGCCGATTCCGAACGACGGCCATGCTACCCCAGGCACGGCGACGTAGGGGCGCTTGACCCAGATGGCGCGCGCCTCGCCTTCGTTGGTGGCAGCGAGCGCGAAGCCCATGCCTGCAGGAACGTAAGGCGAAGCCTCCAGGGTCGAGCGTCGCCGCCCGCCCGTCGGCTGAAAGGCGGAAGGCGCCCTGCGTCACGTAGAAGAAGTGCTCGAGCCCGTCCTCGACGACGCCGGCGCTGCCCTGCAGGCGCGATGAGCAGGGCCTGGGCGAAACGCACGCCCATCGAGGGAGAGGTCTGGAACCGGATGACGCAGCCCGGCCACGCTGGCAGCACGCTGTTCATGATCCTTTCCGGAGGAAACACGCAGTAGTGCGGCTCAGCATCGTGCGGTTGTGCCCAATGTCCCGGGCGGGGGATGCGCGGTCGGCGTGCGCATGGCGTGGCTCCTGCGGCGCGTCCGGCGCCTCAGCCGAGCGCTGCGATCACCGCATCGGTCGTGGTGACGAGCGCAACGTTCTGCAGCGCGTAGTTGATCGAGGCGCGGTGCCAGTCCGCGTTCATCGTCGAGCAGCCATCCTCTGGGATTATCATCACATAGCCCTTGTCGGCGCCGGTCCGCGCCGTGTGCTCGATCGACATGTTCGTCCAGGCGCCAGTCTCGATCACGATGTCGCGCCCCTCGGCCTTCAGGATCGTCTCGAGCATCGTCCCTTCCCAGGCCGACATCCGGTTCTTCTCGACGATATGATCGCCAGGCCGAGGCTCGAGCCCCGGCACCGGCGCAGCCCCCCAGCTTCCGCGCACCATCGCATTGTGGTCCACAACCCCCTCGAACAGGGGCGCGTTGAGCGTCAAGCCCTTGCCGCCTGGCGGCACCACGAACCAGACATGGATCACGGGGATGCCGAGGGAACGACACCGCTCAGCAAGCCGCGCGATGTTGGCGATCGCGTTCTGCTCCCGGCAGTGCTGGGCCGCTCCAGTCGAGGCGAAGGCGCCGCCCTCCATCACCACGTCATTCTGCATGTCCTGGATGATGAGCGCGCAGCGCCGGGCATCGAGCCTCAGCGGCTCCGACGCGCGCGGCGTGCGGGAGGCGGCTGCGCGCATGTGCGGCTCGTTGCGCGGCCCCACCTTCGTCGCCACCGCATAGACCGAAGTCGAGGCGCAGACGAAGAGGGTGCGCCAGTCCTCGCCGCCCCAGGCGAGATTGGCCGCCTGTTCCGGAATCGCAACGCGGCCGATGTGTTTCCCGTCGGGGCGGAACACCCAAAGCCCGCCCGGGCCCGTGACCCAAACATTGCCCTCGGCGTCGCACTTCATGCCGTCCGGCACGCCGGGGTTAAGGCTCTCGCGGATGCCAGAGGCGAAGATTCGGACCTGCCGCAGCGAGCCGTCCTCGGCGACGTCGAAGACGCGGATGTTCGCCTGCTCGGTGTCGTTGACGTAGAGCAGCCGTTCGCACGGCGAGAAGCAGAGGCCGTTCGGCTGCGAGAAGAGGTAGCGCTCGACGAGAAGCTGCGGCTCCGCGCCCGCGCGGTGGTTCGGCGCAAGGCGATAGACGCCCTGGAAGCCGAGCTGGCGCGGCCGCTCGACGCCGTAGTGCGGCATCCGTCCGTACCACGGATCGGTGAAGTAGATCGCGCCTGAGGAGTGCACGCAGAGGTCGTTGGGGCTGTTCAGCTCCCGCCCCTCGAAATGGCTCGCGAGCACCTCGCGCCGGCCATCCGGGCGGAACCGCGCGACCGCGCTCGTCGCGTGCTCGCAGGCGAGCAGGTTCAGCTCGGCGTCCAGGGCGAGCCCGTTGGCCTTGTTCGAAGGCCGCATCACCTCGCGTACGCCGTTCCGGTCCCAACGCCGTCGCACGTCCGCGGGCATGTCCGAGAAGTAGAGCGCCTGCTCGGCCGAGTGCCACACCGGCCCCTCAGTGAAGGTGAAGCCGCTGCAGATCTGCCGCACCGGGGCGTGCAGGTCGATCAGGCGCTCGAAGGCGGGATCGTGGGCCGTGTGCGCCATCGCGTCGTCTCCCTCGCTCACGCCGGAAACCAGTCGCGACGGTACACGGTCTCGACGATCGGCCCGGGAACCTCCATGCCGAGCCGGCCGACGACCTGCCCCTGCACCACCTTGGCTGGGCGGTCGTGCACCGGGAGCAGGAAGGTTGAGTTGCTGAGCAGCTTCTTCACGGCCGCCTTCTCCGCGCGCTTCGAGCCGGCGTGATTGCCCGTCACCTGGATCTCCTGCGCGAAATGCAGGCGGAACGGTTCGACGATCTGGTCCTGGATGTCGTAGATCACGTCGCCGCAGATGGTCGCGCGCCCCTCAGCCGTCTCGACATGCACGTTGAGCGACCCCTCCGTGTGCGCGTTCGCCGCCTCGAGGACGACACCCGGGATCAGTTCGATCGGGCCAGAAAGCTCGAGGTCCTCGAACCTCAGCGCCTGTGGCGTGTGCAGCCGCTCCACGAGGTGCATGATGTCGGGCTTGGGGTACTGGGGATGCATCAGGCCCGAGACGGAACATTCCATTTCGCGGCGGTTGACCACCACGGTGGTGTTCATCGGGAAGTGGTCGTCCTTGCCGGCGTGGTCGATGTGCAGGTGGGTGTGCACGACGAAGCGGACGTCGCCGACCTTCACGCCATGTTTGGCGAGCTGGCGCTCGAGCATGTTCTCGTGCGACTGCAGCCCCCGCATGCCAAGCGTGGCCATGATCGCGTTGTCGCGGAAGCCCGTGTCGACGACGATCGGATACTGCCCGCCGAGGATCAGGAAGCCGTAGGTGCACACCCGCCGGGTCCGGCCGCAGTCGCGCCCGAGCACGAGAAAGCTCGATTCCAGCTCGATATCACCATAGTCGAGGATCTTGATCTCGAGCGACATGCCCTCTCCCTCCCCCTCACAGCCGGTAGACCCGGCGAGCCGTCTCCTCGAACACCGCGCGCGCGGCCGCCGCGCCGAACGGGGCGACGGCATCGCGGTAGGCGGCGACCAGAGCCGCATAGTCCGTCCAGAGCTTCTCGATCGGGAAGTTGGAGCCGAACAGACAGCGCTCCGGGCCGAACAGACGGATGGTCTCGGCAGCCACCATCGCCACATGCGCGGCATCGAGACGGCGCAGGAATGTGCCGAGTCCCGAGAGCTTGGCGACCACATTCGGCCGGCGTGCGAGCAGCGCCATGCCCCGGCGCCAGGCCTCGATACCTGCCTCGGAGAGGTCTTCGAGCATGCCCGCGTGCTGCAGCACGAGCGTCGTCTCCGGCGCGGCCTCGGCCAGGGCGGCGGCGGCGGCCATCTGTCCCGCGAACACCTGCAGCTCGAAGACCAGGCCCATCTCCCCAAGGCCGGCGACGTTGCGCTGAAGTAACGGATGGACTGCGAGGTCCTCGCGCGCGGCGAAGCGGTACTCGGGGTTGGCATGCCAATGCAGTTGCTTGCGTATGCCGCGCAGCCGCTTCTCGCCGGCAAGCGCGAGGACCTCGCGCAGGGCGCCCTCGCGCGTGAGGTCGGCGTAGCCGACGATCGCCTGCGGCCAGCCGGTGCGATCGGTCACCGAGGCGACCCACGCGACCTCCTCCCGTGCGCGCTCGGGAGGCCAGTTCGCCTGGATGTAAACGGAGGCCTCGATGCCTTGTCCGGCGATGTCGAGCAGGTATTCCTCGATCAGGTAGTCGCGGCGGATCGGCTTGTAGGGTCCGAAGATGCGCGGCTGCATCGGCCCGACAAGCCAGGGCAGGTCGTCGCGACGCCAGATGTGGAAATGCGCATCCACCGTCATCGCTGCCGCGCGTGCCGCGCGAAGCCGAGCACCTCATCCGCGATCGCCATGGGGCTGCCGCCGTCGCCGAGCCTGTCCAGCAGGGGCAGGATTGCGCGCATCGCCCCAGTCTCGGGCCGGAATGCCGGGTCTGAGGCGAGCGGCGAGAGCCAGAGCACGCCCCAGGCGAGCCGGCGCAGATGCGCGACCGCGGAGACGAGCGCCTCCGGTCCGCCGCGCTCGAGCCCGTCGGAGACGATGATCACGACCGCCCCGCGCGTGAAGGAGGCAAAGCATGGTACGGAGAGGAACACCGCGAGCGCCTCGCCGAGCCGCGTGCCGCCGTCCCAGTCGGCGACAAGTCCGGAGGCGCGGACGAGGGCCGCGCCCGGATCGCGGTGCGCCAGCGCGCGTGTGATGCGCGTCAGCCGCGTGCCGAGGGTGAACACCTCGACCTGCTCGCCCGCCTGGACCAGGGCATGCGCGAGACGTAGCGTGCCGTCCGTCGCCGCCTTCATCGAGCCGGAGACGTCGACGAGCAGGAGCACGCGCCGCTGCCGCGTCCGCCGCCGCCGCGTCGGGAGGGCGGTGAGCTCGCCGTCGCGGCGCAGCATCATCCGGAAGGCGCGGCGCGGATCAGCCACCCCGCCGCGGCCAGGCGCGAGGCGGCGGCTCCGCCGCCGCGGCAGGTCACGCGCGGCGCGGCGAAGGAGCCTCCGCGCCGCCTCCCCCGCGCTGCCGCCATCGAGCGCGCGGCGCGCGAGCCGTTCCGCTTCCGTCGCCTGCTTGCCGGACTGGTCCGTCTCGCCCGGGTCCCGCAGCGCCTCGAAGCCTGCCGAGTCGAACGCGGCCGGAAGCTCTTCCGACTCCCCGGGCATCGGCGCAGCGATCTCGCGGCCGAAGAACACGCGGTCGAACACCGCGTCGAAGGCCCCTTGTCGTTCCGGACCCGGGCCGAACACGGCTCGCGCGGCAAGCCTCACGTCGCGCAGCGAGCGGGGGCCGAGCAGGCCCACGGCGGCGAGGAAGGCCTCCGTCTGCTCGGGCGCCGCGGCGAAGCCGTCGGCGCGCAGGGCTGGCGGGAAGGCAAGGAAGGGAGCGAGCGCGCGCGGCGTCGTCACGGCGAAGCGTCCGCGAGCAGGCCATCGAGCCTCGGCCCTAGGAAGGCGAGGTCGTCCTGGTCCTTGAGCGCGACACCGATCGCGCGGGCGAAGGCGCGCGGCCAGGGCGCCCCCTGCTCGTGCAGCAGTGTGGCCGCCTCAGCCCACTCCACGGTCTCGGCGACGCCCGGGGGCTTGGCGAGCGGCTCAGCGCGCAGGCGGTTGACGGCAGCGACCACGCGCTCCGCCGTCGCCCGCGCCACAGTCGAGGCGCGCATCATCACGATCTCCGCCTCCAGCGCAGGATCAGGGTAGCCGATCCAGTGATAGACGCAGCGCCGTCTCAGCGCCTCGTGCAGCTCGCGCGTCCGGTTCGACGTCAAGACGACCACCGGCGGCTCGGCAGCGCGGATCGTGCCGCGCTCCGGGATCGAGATCGCGAAGTCGGAGAGGAATTCGAGCAGGAATGCCTCGAACTCGTGGTCGGCCCGGTCGATTTCGTCGATCAGGAGCAGCCGCTGCCGCGGCAACTGCAGCGCAAGCAGGAGTGGCCGCGCGATCAGGTACTCGTCGGCGTACAGGTTTACGTAAGACTCGCCCGCCTGGCGTATCGCCAGCATCTGGCGGGGGAAGTTCCACTCATAGAGCGCGGCGGAGGCGTCGATGCCCTCGTAGCATTGGAGCCGGACGAGCTCGCGCCCGAGAATGGAGGCGAGCGCCTTCGCCGCCTCCGTCTTGCCTACCCCAGGCGCGCCCTCGAGCAGCAGCGGCTTGCCGAGCGCAAGCGCGAGATAGGCGGCTGTGGCAAGCCCCTCATCGGCGATGTACTGCGCATCGCGCATCGCGCGCGCGACCGCGCCCGGTCCGTCGAGCCCCGCGATGCTGCGCCTGACCGGCATCGCTCAGAGGCGCTTCCTCGGCCTCGCGCCGCCCTGCGCGCGCAAGCCACGCAGCACCTTCTCGGGTGTGACCGGGAGCTCGTCGATGCGCACGCCGACGGCGTCGTAGATGGCGTTCACCACCGCGGGCAGAACGGGGTTGGCGCACATCTCGCCCGGGCCCTTGCCGCCAAACGGGCCGTCCGGCGCAGGTCGTTCCAGGATCGAGATGTGATGCGGCGCGAGGTCGCCGGGTCCAGGCATCAGGTAGCTAGAGAAATCGACCGGTCCGTGCGCGCGGTCGGGATAGTAGGGTTCCGTCGTTTCCCATGCGGCATGGCTCATGCCCATCCAGGCGCCGCCGCGCAGCTGCTGCTCGACGAGCTTCGGGTTGAGCGCACGCCCGACCTCGTAGGCCGACTTCATGTCGGTGACACGGACCTCGCCGGTCTCGTCGTCCACCTCCACCTCGACGATCATCGCCGCGTGCGCGAAGCAGGAGACGGGAGTCATCTCGCCTGTGTCGGGATCAACCTCCGAAAGCGGGATCAGGAAGATCCCCCGTCCCGAGACCGTGCGCCCATGGCGGAACTGGGCCGCCTGGCAGGCGGCCATGGTGGTGATGGAGCGCGAGGGCGCGCCGCGGACGTGGATGTTGCCGCGCCCGTCTGTCACGAGGTCGGCTGCGTCGACCTCGAGCTCCTCCGCCGCTGCCTCGAGCATCACCGCGCGCGCCTCCTGCGCCGCCTGGATCACCGCGTTGCCGACGCGGTGTGTCCCGCGCGAGGCGAAAGAGCCCATGCAGTGCGGCCCGGTGTCGCTGTCGGCGGTGTCGACATAGACATCCTCGACCGGGACGCCCAGCGTTTCGGCTGCGATCTGGCGCGTGACCGACTTCATTCCCTGGCCGAGATCGATCGAGGACAAGGAGACGGTGAACTTGCCGTCCGGGTTCGCGTGCACGAGGGCCTGCGACGGGTCGCCACCCAGATTCATGCCGATCGGGTAGTTGACGGCGGCGAAGCCCCGCCCGCGATGGAGCGCCATCAGCGCCTCCTGAAGCCGGAGATGGAGGAGAACCGGATCGGCCCCGACCGGGCCGGACCGCCCGTCTGCGCCGGCTGCGCGGGTGCCGGCGGGATGGGCGGCGCGGCCGAAGCCGCGCGGGAGGGCTCGAGCCGCGGCACGCGGGGCTGCGGCGGCGCCGGCGCTGGCGCTGCCGCAGCGGGCCGTGCCGCCGTCGCCTGCGCCTGCCGCGCGGGCTTGCGCGCATAGCTGCCCGTGTCAAACCCCTCGACACGCCCTACTTGGTCGAGCGCGGTATGCGCTGGGATCCGCCCGCGCTCTCCCCCCCCTCCCTGGCGCGAGGAGGCGGCGCGCGAGGCGCTGGTCAACTGCACACCCGCCTTCTCCGCCACCACCTGGCAGCATTCGATGAGAGCGCAGTTCTTCGCAACGCGCCGATGCGCCTTCATGTCGCCGTCGCGGTAGGCGTTTAGGATTCGGAGGTCGATCGGGTTCATGCCGACCGCCTCGGCCACCTTGTCCATGTGCGCCTCGATCGCGAAATCGACACCGGTGATGCCGAAGCCGCGCATGGCGGTGGCGGGCGTGCGGTTGGTGAACACGCAGTAGACGTCGGCATGGACGTTCGGGATCGTGTACGGCCCTGGCAAATGCCCCACCGCCTTGATTACTGCGTAAGAGGTGAGCCGCGTGTAGGCGCCGCTGTCGAAGTAGCCGGTGAACTTCCGTGCCACGATGCGGCCGTCGCGCATCACGCCGTCCTTGATGTACCAGCGCTCCGCGCCGCGCGGCCCGCCGACCTGCATCTCCTCCTCGCGGTCCCACATGAACTTCACCGGCCGGCCGGTGAGCATCGCGCCGAGCACGGCAAGCGGCTCGTGCACCGAGTCGACCTTGCCGCCGAACCCGCCGCCGACCGTTCCGCCTATGAAATGCAGACGGCTCGAGGGCAGGCGCAGGAGCTTCGACGTGGTGGCAAGGGAGAAGAACAGCGCCTGCGTGGAGGTGTAGCAGACATAGCGGTCGTTCGTCTCCGGCGCGGCGATCGCCCCGCAGGTCTCGATCGGGGCCTGCTCGATCGGCGATATCTGGTAGCGGCCCTCGATGATGTGGTCGGCAGTGCGGAAGGCGGCCTCGACGTCGCCAAAGCGGAGCTTCTGATGGTCGTAGCGGCCGTGATAAACAAACCTGTTGCCGGGGTAGATCTCGAGCACCACGGGTGCGCCCGGGCGGATCGCCTCCTCGACGTCAAGCACGTGCGGCAGCACCTCCCACTCGACGCGCACCTTTGCAGCCGCCTCCCGCGCGGCCGCCTCGCTCTCGGCGATCACCGCTGCCACCGGCTCGCCGCGGTAACGAACGCGGTCGGTCGACAGCACGGGCTCATCGTCGATGCCGAAATCGAGCAGGGACAGAAGCGTGTTGAGGTTCAGCGGCACGTCTCGCCCGGTCAGCACGCGCACCACGCCGGGGCTCAGCTCCGCCTCGGTCGTGTCGATGCGTCGGATGCGTGCGGCATGGTGGGGCGAGCGCGCGCAGCGCATGTGCAGGAGCCCGTGGAAGAGATGGTCGTCGTAGAAGGGTGACCGGCCGGTGACGTGGCCCAGGATGTCCTGCCGCCGCGTCGGCTTGCCGATCTCGTTCAGCGTGTCGTCGCGCTCGTCAGCAAAGAGCTCCTTGCGGAACTCGATCATTCCGTTACTCATACTATCCGTTCTCATGCCCGCGCGCTCCCGTGCGCCACCGAAAGGATCGCCTCGATGATCGGCTCGTAGCCGGTACAGCGGCAAAGATTGCCCGAGATCGCCTCCACCACGTCCTCGCGCGTCGGGCGTGGATTGCGGGCGAGCAGCGCCTTCGCCGCCATCAGAAACCCCGGCGTGCAGTAGCCGCACTGGGCGGCGAAATGCGCCATGAAAGCCTCCTGCAGGGGGTGCGGGGTCGCGCCCGACATCCCGGCAACGGTCTCGACGTTTCGGCCGTCGACGGCCTCGGCGAGGACGAGGCAAGCGAGATGCGGCTCGCCGTCGACCAGAACTGTGCAGGCGCCGCAGCCGCCCTGGCCGCAGCCGTATTTCGGCGTCAGGTCGCCGAGGCCGCGGCGCAACAGATCGAGCAGGTTCTGCCCAGGCGCGGTGAAGGCGGCGCGGAAACTGCCGTTCAACGTCAAGGCCACTGGCTTCATCACCATCAGCTGCGCTCCATGCTCTGCAGCAGACGCCGAAGATGCACCCCTGCCACCTCCCGGCGGTACCAGGCGGAGGCAATTGGACAGGTCGGCGGGTCGATCCCCTGCGTCGCCACCTCCACGGCGCGCGCGATCGTCGCGTGGTCGAGCGCCTGGCCTTCCAGCGCCCGCTCCACCGCAGCGGCCTGCAGCGGGGCCGGGCCCATGCCGCCATAGGCGACGCGTGCGCCGCGGATCCGCCCTCCCTCGCGCGGCAGATAGGCCGCGATCGCGATCACGGAGGCGCCGCGCGGGTGCACGCGCGACACCTTGAGGAAGCCGAAGGCACGTCTATCGCGCGGCCGCGGGCAGTCGATCTGGGCGACGAGGCCGGCCCGCGCCCGGTCGCGCAGGAGGTCCGAAAGCGGCCTCGTGCCTCCCTGTCCCGCCATCGTCACACGCGCACCGAGCGCAAGCAGCGCGACTGCGAGGTCGCCATAGGGGTGCGGCGCGAACAGGTTGCCCCCGACCGTTCCCATCGCCCGGAGCTGCGGCCCGCCCACCTGCTGCGCCGGAACATGCAGAAAGGCGAGCTCTCGGCTCGCCACCACCTCGGCGATCGTCACGCCAGCGCCGATCCTCACCGTCTCGCCCGCCAGCGCGATCTCGCGCAGGCTACGGTCGGTCGTGCGCACGATCCGCCGCGGCGCCTCGCCGGCATTGACCGCGCGCATCACGAGCGTTCCGCCAGCGAGATAGAGCGCCTCGCCCGAGGCGAGCGCGCGCGCGGCCTCCGCGGCGGTCGGATAGGTCTCAACGACGAGGCTCACGGGCCGCCCCCCTGTGCAATGTAGGACCGCACCGCTGCGAAACCGCTCTCGTAGACGTCACGGCCTACCAGCTCGGCGAGCTCCCGCTCCCGCCCGGGCGGCGTGTCGAAGCGGCTCTCCCATTGCCAGAAGGTGCGGTCCCCATCGGTAACCGGCGCAAGGCGGACATGCGCGACGTAGTTGAACAGCGGCAAGGGCGTCTCGAGCAGGCAGTAGGAATATGCCGTGTCGGCGTCAGAGAGGGTGAGCAGAAGCTCGCGCAGCTCCGACCCGTCACGCAGGTGGAAGCGGCGGACGCACCCGACGCGGTCCGAGGGCTGGCCGCGCTCGATCACGCTGTCGGCGATGATCGGGTGCCAGCGATCGTGGCCGTTGAAGTCGCGCAGCACAGCCCACACCTCATCGATCGGCCGGTCGATCACGGTGCTCCGGATCACCTTCGGCATCGTTCCCCTCACCCCGCGAGCTGCCGCTTCAGCGCGTCGAACCCGGCCTGAAACACGTTCTGCCCGATTCCAGATACGAGGTCGGCGGCAACCTCCGGCGCGCACTCGAACTCCGCCGTCCACTCCGCGAAGGTGCGGTCTCCGTCCGTGATCGGCGTCAGGCGGATCGTCGCCACGTAGTCGGTGAGCGGCATCGGGCTCTCGAGGATGGCGTAGGTGCAGAACATGTCGTAGTCGGAAAGGCCGAGCAGGCGTTCGCGTATGCGGTCGCCGTTCTGCAGGTGGAAGTCGCGCACGCAGCCCACCTTGTCGGAGGGTTCGCCATTCTCGATCCTGCTGTCGCGGATTCGCGGGTGCCAGCGCGGGAGCCCGTTGAAGTCGCGGATGCGCTCCCACACCCGCGCTGCCGGGGCGTCGATGACGGAGGAGACGTAGACGCGTGGCATCGCCTATCGCTTCCCCTCCCCGCCTTCCGCCTTGGGAGCAGATTTCCGGGCCTCGCTGGCGATCCGCTGCATGTCGGCCGCCTCGCGGATCAGGCCGCCCTGCTTGGCGAGGCTTCCGCCCTCGATGCCGATGTCGGACAAGAGAGCGTCGATCAGCGGCGCCTGCACGCGGTAGCGAAGCGCGGAGGTGATCACCTCGTCGGTCGGGCTGCCTGTGCGGCCGTCGCCGCCGTTCAGCCCGTCGAGCTGCATGATCTTGATCTCCTGGATCTTCTCGAGCGGCTTGACGGAGGCAGCGACGATGCCCTCGACATGCTCGAGCAGCTTGCGGCGGAACAGCGAGGCGCGTGCCGGGTCGGTCAGCACGTTCTCGGCCTCGTTGAGCAGTCGCTGCGCCTCCGCATCGACAGCACGGCGGACCTTTTCCGCTTCGGCAGCGACCTTCACCTCCGCGGCAGCCTTCTCCGCAAGCAGAAGATCGATCTTCCTGCGGCGCGCGGCTATTTCCGTTTCGCGCACCGTGCGGATCCGCTCCTCGGCTTCAGCGGCGCGCGCGCGTGCCTCATCGGCCTCGATGCGCGCCGCGCTCTCCTCGAGCGACTTGCGCGCGAGCGCGATCGCCTTCTCGAGCTGCGCCGTCTCGACGATCCGTTCGCGCTCGATCTCCAGGCGGCGCCGCTCTGTCTCGTGCCCGATTCGGATCTCGTCGAGCCCGCGTTCGGAGGCGATGCGCGCCCGCTCGATGTCCTCGCGGCTCTCGATCTCCGCCTCGCGCAGCGCCTGCATCCGCGCGATCTCGAGCTGCTCGAGCGCGCGCTTGCGCTCTATCCGTGCCGCCTCGAGCGCGCGCTCCCGCTCGATCTCCGCGGTCTCGACCTCGCGCTGCGCGGCGATCTGGGCCTGCCGCACGGACGCCTCAGCAGCCGCCGCCTCCGAGCGTGGCGCGGCAAGCGCGACGATTCGCGCCTGCTCGGCCTCCTCGATCGCCTTCCGGCGCGCGATCTCGGCCGCCTCGAGCGCGCGCTCCCGGGCGATCTCGCGCGACCGCACCGCCTCCTGCGCCGCGATCCGCGCCTCGTCCAGCGCCCGGTCGCGGGCGATCTCCTGTTCACGGGTTGCCGCCTCCGCCCCGATCCGCTCCGCCGCAAGCACCTTCTCGCGCGCGATGCGCGCCGCTTCGATCGCCTGCTGGGCGGCGATCTCGGCCGCTTCGATCGCGCGCGTGCGCTCGATCTCGAGCTCGCGGATACGCTGGTCCTCTGCGATCCGGGTCTCGCTCACCGCCGCCGCCTCGGCGATGCGCAGCTTCTCCGTCGCCTCGCGGGCGGCGATCTCCTCCGCCTCAAGCGCCCTTTGCCGCGCGATCTCGCGGCGGCGTATCTCCTCCTCCTTGGCGATCCTCGCCTCCGCGATCGCACGCTCCTGGGCGATCCGCGCCTGCTCGATCGCCTCGCGCGCGGCGATCTCCTCCGCCTCGATCGCCCGCTGGCGCTCGATCTCGCGGGCGCGCACCTCGCGCTCGGAGGCGATCCTTGCTTCCGCGATCGCACGCTCCTGGGCGATCCGCGCCTGCTCGATCGCCTCGCGCGCGGCGATCTCCTCCGCCTCGATCGCCCGCTGGCGCTCGATCTCGCGGGCGCGCACCTCGCGCTCGGAGGCGATCCTTGCTTCCGCGATCGCACGCTCCTGGGCGATCCGCGCCTGCTCGATCGCCTCGCGCGCGCTGATCTGCGCCTCCTCGGCATCGGTCTCGCGAGCGGCGCGCTCGCGGGCGAGCTCTGCGCGCTGCTGCGCCCTACGGAACTCGATCTCGCGCTCCTGTGCGAGCCGTGCCTCCTCGCTCTGCCGCTCGATCTCGAGCACCTCACGCTCCGCCTCGAGGTTGCGGGCGCGGATCGCGATCATCGCGCTCTGTTCTATATCGTTGCGCAACTTGCGCCGCTCCTCGATCTCGCGGATCAGCGCGGTGAGGCCCTCGGCGTCGAAGCGGTTTGAGGGATTGAAGTACTCGAGCGGGGTCTGGTCGATGTCGAGGATCGCCACGCTCTCGAGTTCGAGCCCGTTCTTGGCGAGATCCTCCTGCGCGACGTCGCGCACGCGCGCGACGTACTGCGCACGCTGCTCGTGCATCTCGCTCATCGTCATCTCGGAAGCGACGGCGCGGAGCGCGCTTTCGAACTTGCCCGCGAGCAGCGCATGCAGACGCTCCGGCTCGAGCGTGCGCCGGCCGAGCGTGGAGGCAGCAGTCGCGACCGCCTCGCGGTCGGGCCGGACGCGCACGTAGAACTCCGCTTCCATGTCGATGCGCATACGATCCTTGCTGATCAGCGCGTCCTGCCGCGTCCGCTCGATGCGCAAGGGCAGCGTGTTCATGTTCACGGGGGTGATGTCGTGGATGATCGGCCAGACGAAGGCGCCGCCGTCGATCACCACCTTCTGTCCGAGGAAGCCCGTGCGGACGAAGGCCACCTCCTTCGTGGAGCGCCGGTAGAGATACTGCATCACCCAGTAGACCACGGCGATGACGATGACGGCGACGATGATCCAGAGGATCAGCTCGCCGATGAAGGCTCCGCTCAGCATGGCCTCACTCTCCGTTCTCCCCCCATCGCCTCAGCCTGCAGCGGCCCGGGTGCGCAACCGCGCGAAGGCGCGCGTCTGTTCGGTCAGCGCCCGCTCGGCAGGCAGGCGCTCCATCGAGGAGGCGCCGTAGAAGCCGTGGCAGAGCGCGCTTCGTTCGAGCACATAGGCCGCGTCCTCGGGTTCGGCCACCGGCCCGCCATGGACCAGGATCAGGACGTCGCGTTTCACCCGAAGCGCGGCCTCGCCCCAGGCATCCACCAGCGCGGGGCAGTCCTCGAGCCTCGGCGCCGTCTCCGCCCCGATCGTTCCGCCCGTCGTGAGCCCGAGATGGCAGACGATGATGTCCGCCCCCGCCCGCGCCATCGCCTCGGCCTCGCCCTCGTTGAACACATAGGGCGTGGTGAGCAGGCCGAACGCATGCGCCCGCGCGATCATGTCCACCTCGAGGCCGTAGGACATGCCCGTCTCCTCTAGGTTGCGGCGGAACTTGCCGTCGATGATGCCGACCGTTGGGAAGTTCTGCACCCCCGAAAAGCCGAGCCGGCGCAGCTCCTCGAGGAAGACATCCATCCGCCGGAACGGATCGGTTCCGTTCACGCCGGCGAGCACAGGCGTGCGCTTGACCACAGGTAGAACCTCGGCCGCCATCTCGAGGACGATCGCGTTCGCATCGCCATAGGCGAGCAGCCCCGCCATGGAGCCGCGTCCGGCCATCCGGTAGCGCCCGGAGTTGTAGATGACGATCAGGTCGATGCCCCCCGCCTCCTCGCATTTCGCGGAGAGGCCGGTGCCGGCACCGCCGCCGATGATCGCCTCGCCGCGCGCGATCTTGGCGCGCAGACGCGCAAGGATCTCGGCCCGCGCGATCATCGCGCCCCCTCGCGCCGCGCTCCGCGTCGCAGGCCCGGGTCGCTGCCGTGCAGCGCCCGGAAGGCTGAGACGAGGGCGGCGGCGAACTCGGGCGCGTTGATGTGGAACGGCACGCGGATGAGCTGCCGCTGCGGCGCCTGCCGTACCGTCGCCTCTAGCGCTCCGAACAGGGCTGCGCGCGCCTCGCGGTCCTCGAAGGGCTGGCCTGGCGCGTCGAGCGCTGAGACGCCGCCCTCGGGGAGGAAGAACCGCACCGGTGCCTCCATCGCGTTCAGACGCTCGCCTATCCAGCGCCCGATCCTGACGTTCTCCTCGGGTGTCGTTCGCATCAGCGTCACCTGCGGGTTATGCTGGTAGAACTTCCGCCCAGCGTATCGTTCCGGTACCGTCTCGCGAGGGCCGAAGTTCACCATGTCGAGCGCGCCGACCGACCCGACATAGGGCATGCGCTGGCGGATCATGGCGCCGAACCGGTCCTCCGTTGCTGGCAGGATGCCGCCCAGCAGAAGGTCCGCGACCTCCGTGGTGGTGACGTCGATCACGCCCATCACCTTGCCGCTGTCAACGAGCTTCTCCATCGACTGCCCGCCGATGCCGGTGGCGTGGAACACGAGGCAGTCGTAGGCATCGCCGAGCAGCGCGACCACTTGGCGGACGCAGGGCGTGGTGACGCCGAACATCGACAGCGCAACGGCCGGCCGGGCCTCCGCCCGCCGCGGCGCTTCGAGCCGTGCCTTCACCATGCCGACCATCGCGTGGGCGGCGTTGCCCAGGACTTCGCGCGTGATCGCGTTGAGCCCTTGGACGTCGGCCACAGAGTGCATCATCATGATGTCGGAGGGGCCGACATAGCGGCTGACCTCGCCCGAAGCCACGGTCGAGACGATCAGCTTTGGCACGCCGATCGGCAGGGCGCGCATCGCCGGGGCAACGATCGCTGTGCCGCCCGAGCCACCGGCAGCGATCACACCTGCGATCCCCTCCTGCCGCGCGATCCAGCGCGCGAAGGCCTCCGTCATCGCGGCCACGGATGCGCCGCGGTCGCCGGTGAACACGGCGGAGGCGCCGCGCGGATGGAAGGCGGCAACGAGATGGGCCGGAACATCCGCCCCGGAATGGCGCCCGCTCGTCGAGAGGTCGACAAGCCTGACGGAAAGCCCGGCCGCGCGGATCAGGTCGCGCAGGTAGCCAAGTTCCTCGCCCTTTGTGTCGCAGGTGCCGGCAACGAGCACGACGCGCTCGCCGGGGGCCCCGAGAGGTCGAAGCTCCGCCTGCACGGCGGCCGTGGCGATGGCAGACCCGGCAGTCAGAACACGCGCGGAACGCTCGATCTGCTCAACCGGGACGGGCTGCGACCAGCGCGTCGGCCGAACCGGGTTCGAGAGATAGACCTTGGTGATGCCTGGCGCCGCTGCCTGGGGCGGCGCAGCGGCCGGCGCTGCGGCGCCGGCGGCGGCCTCCTCCTCGTGACCGTGGCGCCCAACGCCAAGCAGGCGCTGCTGCAGCTCGAGGTCGGAAGCGAGCTCGCGCGCAGCGACGATGCGGTTCACCCGCCCGTTCACCATCACGGCAACGCGGTCCGCAATCGCGCAGGCGACGCCGATGTTCTGCTCGATCAGCAGGACCTCAACCTCGCCCTCCTCGGCGAGCCGGGCGAGCAGCGCCTCGACCTGCTCGACGATCACCGGCGCGAGCCCCTCGGTCGGCTCGTCCATCACGAGGAGGCGCGGGTTCTGAAGCAGCGCGCGGGAGATCGCGAGCATCTGCTGTTCGCCGCCAGAGAGCTGGCCGCCGCCGTTGTTGCGCCGTTCAGCAAGCCGTGGGAACGTGGTGTAGATTCGCTCCACCGTCCACGCCCCTCCGGGCCGCGCGACCAGGCGGAGATGCTCGTCGACCGTGAGAGAGCGCCACAGGCGCCGCCCCTGCGGCACATAGCCAACGCCGAGCCTTGCGATCTCGGAGGCAGACCGGCCGACCAGGGGCTGTCCCGCAAACCGGATCGTTCCGGAGGCGACCGGCACGAGCCCCATGATCGCCTTGCACAGCGTGGTCTTGCCCATGCCGTTGCGGCCGACCACGGAGAGCACGCCGCCGTCGAGCGTGAGATCCACACCCTGCAGCGCGTGCGAGGCGCCGTAGAACACGTTGAGGCCGCGTATCTCGAGAGCAGGCGGGCGAGCGCGCTCAACCATGCGCGCCTCCGAGGTAGAGCGCCTGCACCTCCGGGTCGTCCTCGATCTCGGCCGGCGTTCCCTCCTTGAAGACGCGCCCGTTGTGCATCATCGAGACGCTCTCGGCGACGCGCAGCGCGACATCCATGTCGTGCTCAATGATGATGAAGCCGATGTGTCGGGGCAGGTTGGTCAGGATCTCGACGAGCTCCCGTCGCTCGGTCGGGGAAAGGCCGGCGGCCGGCTCGTCGAACAGGATGAACCGCGGCGCCCCTGCGAGGGCGAGCGCGATCTCGAGCTGGCGCTGCTGCCCGTAGGAGAGTTCCGAAACCACCCGGTCGCGGGCGCGCGTGAGGTGAACGGCCTCGATCAGCTCGTCGGCGCGGGCAAGCAGCGGGTCGCTTCGCCTCGGCCGAAGCAGAGAATAGCGCCAGCGCGAGACGCCTCGGCAGGCAAGATAGACGTTGTCGACGACCGAGAGGCCGCTGAACAGGAGGGAGATCTGGTAGGTGCGGCGCAGGCCGCGCCTGATCCGCTCGTGCGGCGGGAACGAGGTCACGTCCTCGCCGAAGAGACGGATGGTGCCGGAGCTCACCGGCACGTCGCCGGTTATGCAGTTGAAGAGCGTTGTCTTGCCCGCGCCGTTGGAGCCGAGCACGGCGCGGCGCTCGCCCGGGCGGACGGTCATGGTGACATCGGCGATCGCGGCAAGCGCGCCAAACATCCGCGTCACGCCGCGAAGTTCGAGCGCGTTGGCGGCGCTGACGGAGCCGAAGCGCTGGGCGGTGTCGATCTCGGCGGGCGTCATCGCGGCGTGCCGGTGAGCGGATCGACGCGGCGTCGGCGGCGCTCGGCAGCCCGCGCCCAGAGGCCAAGCACCCCGTCGGGGGAGAAGGCGACGACGGCAAGGAAACCAAGGCCCACGAGCAGCTTGAAACGGTCGGGCGCGAGCCCGAAGGCGGTCAGCACGTCGGGGGCGAACGCGCTGAGCAGCACGTAGATGAAGGCGCCGATGAAGGGCCCGATCGGGTGCCGCATCCCGCCAACCACGGCGATCACTAGGATGTCGATCACCGCAGGGATGCCCGCCGTGCCTGGCGCGATCTGCGCGTTCTGCCAAACGAGCAGTATGCCGCCGAAGGAGGCGATCACCGCGGCGAAGCTGTAGGCGAGGATGCGGTGCCAGACGACGTTGTAGCCGAGCGCCGCCATGCGCCGGGCATTGTCGCGCACGCCCTGCAGGGCGAGGCCGAATGGAGACCGCGCGACGTAGACAACCGCACCATAGGCGAGCGCCGCCATGCCGAGGCTGAGGTAGTAGAAGGCGGTCGGCTGTCTCCAATCGATGCCGAACAGAGGCGGCGGCACGACCAGCGTGAAACCGTTATAGCCGTTGAAGATCGTGTAGTTCTGGCGGGTGAAGTAGAAGAACGCGGCGGCAATCGCGAGCGTGATCATGATCGTGTAGATGCCCTCGGTGCGCACCGCGAGCGCCCCGACCAGCGTGCCGAACAGCGTCGCGACCAAGATCGCAACCGGAACGTTGATCCACCACGGCAGGCCGAGGCTGATCTGTTCGGTTCCCGACGGCCCGAGGATGGCGACCATGTAGCCGGCAAGACTTGCGACCGTCATCTGGATCAGGCTCACCATGCCGCCATAGCCGGCAAGGAACATCAGCGACAGCGCGATCATCCCGAGGATGAAGGTCCAGCCGAACACCTGGAACAGGATGAAGTTGTTGGCGAAGGCTGGCATCAGAAGCAGCACCGCCGCGACCGCTAACACCGCCGCCGGCACGCGCCCGAGCGCGCCGAACGGCGCATCCGCCGCGGACAGCCTCGTCTCCCCCGCCACCGCCATCAGCCCCTGCCCCCGAGCAGGCCCTGCGGCCTGAACGCCAGCACCGCGGCCATGATGAGGAAGGTGAAGACCACCGAGTAGGTCGGCGCGTAGAGAACCCCGAGTTGCTCGGCGAGGCCAACGATCAGCGCCCCAAGCGCCGCACCGGGGATCGATCCCATACCGCCGACAATGACGACGACGAGGCTCGCAAGCAGGAAGCGCGTGTCCTCTCCAGGAGAGAGCGACTGGAACGTTCCGCCCACGATTCCAGCGACTCCCGCAAGCCCCGCGCCAAACGCGAAAACGAGCACGAACACGAGCTGGATCGGCAGGCCCGAGGCGGCGAGCATCTCGCGGTCGTCGACGCCGGCGCGGATCAGCATGCCGATGCGCGTGCGGTTGATCACGAGCCACATCGCAACACCGACGACCACAGCCGCCACGAGGATCCAGACCCGCACCCTCGGATAGCGCAGATAGACGGCCGTACCATCGGAGCGCACGGCGGTGACGATCGGCAGCTCAACCGGCCCGGCCAGGAAGTCGGGCGTGAGGATCTGGTATGACTTGCCGCCCCAGATCCAGAGCAGGATGTCGGCGATGACGATCGAGAGCCCGATCGTGACCAGGGTCTGTCGCAGCTCCTCCCCTTCCATGCGGCGGAACACCGCCCATTGCAGTACGACGCCTAGGAGCGCCACCGCAACGAACACGATCGGGAAGGCAAGCAGCCAGGAACCCGTGCGGTCGGCTATCTCGAAACCGAGATAGCCGCCGAGCAGGTACAGAGAGCCGTGCGCAAGGTTGACATTGCGCATCAGCCCGAAGATCAGGGTGAAGCCGCTCGCGACGAGGAAATAGAGGGCGCCCAGCGTGATCCCGGAAAGGACCGAGCTCAGGACCACCCGCTTCGGCCCGAGCGTCGCCGTCACCCCCGGCGGCCAAGGAGCAAGGATGAGCCAGAGGAGCAAGGCTGCAAGGACGACCACGAGAAGCGACGTCAGAGGCCGCCTCTGCACGAACGCTTGCACCGCTCAGCGCCCTCCCGCGCTTGCCACACGGGCGCGACGACGAGGCCGGCTGCTGCTCGACCGCGATCGCGCTTGCGCAGCGGACCGCTTTTCCGGCCGCATCGTCGCCAACCGCTCCGGCCCGCAACCGAGGGAAAGCTCGGCGCCCGGCAGGAGACTCTCGCCGCAAGCAGACATGCCTCGCCTCTGAGGGCCTCATCCGGCGCGACGCAGTCGCGCGCATGCCGGTGTCTCTCGCCCGGGAAGGCCGAGCGCGCGGAACTCCTCGGCCGAAAGGCCAAGAGTCTGGTTCACGTTGTCTGTCCGCCTGACCATGCGATTGTAGAGGGTGCCGTCAGCGCGCTGCGCCACTTCGGACACGAAGACGGGGCCGATCGCCTGCCGGTTCTCGTCCAGCCGGATCGGGCCGAGCGGCGTCTGCAGCACGAGCGTGGCGAGGGCACGCTGGAACGCTGCCTGCCCGTCAGAGAGGTTGCCGCGCACAGCCTCGAGAGCGGCGAGGGCAGCCTGCGCGGCGATGAAGTAGGACGTCGCGAAAAACGAGGGAGAGGCAAAGCGCTGCCCTTCGGGAAATCCGTCACGGTAGCTGCGGACGAAGGCCTGCCAGGCTGGGTCCGGGTTCTCGTCGGAGATCATCCCTGAGGTGGGCGTCCCGATCAGCGCCTCGCGCGCGCGCCCGCGCGAGGACAGGATGGTCTGGTCAGCCATCGCCGATCCGCCGATGAAGTTCATGCGCACGCCGGCTTGCAGATACTGGTTGAGGAAGTTGATCGCGTCCGTGCCGCCGAGGCCGAGATAGATCGCGTCCACGTCGTCCGGCAGCTGGACGACGACGGAGGCGAAATCGGCCTGCCCGAGCGGCACCCAGAAACGGCGGACGATGTCGCCGCCGGCGCGGCAGAAGTCGATCGCGAAGCCCATGAAGTTGGTGTGCCCGAACGCGTAGTCGGCTGCGACCGAAGCGATCCTCCGCCAGCCCTTGGCCTTGACCACATAGTCGCCGAGGCCTGCTCCCCATTGCAGGCCATGGGTTATGAAGCGGAAAAAGTTCGGGGCAGGATCGATGTAGGTGGTCTCGAGAGCAGCCGACGAGCCATTGATGATCGTCCTGTCGGGAATGGTCTTCGCGTAGTCGCGCAGCGCGATCCCCTCCGATCCGGAGAGAGGGCCGATGATGAAATCCACCCGATCCTGCTCGATCAGCTTGCGCGCCTGCCGCAAAGCGACGTCCGGCCGCGCATCGGTCGGCGCGACAACGGTCTCGATCCGCCGCCCGGCTGCGCTGTGCCCCGCGGCGCGCAAGGCGAGCTCCACGCCCCGCAGCCCATCCTGCCCGGAGGCGACGAAGGGCCCCTCGAGGGTCACGAGCACGCCGATCTTGACCGGGCCGGCGGCGCTGGCCTGCGCGGACAGGATGCGCGGCTGGCCGGCAAGCCCCGCAAGGGCGGAGGCGGCGAGAACGGTGCGGCGCGCAAGACGTGGCATGAGACTTATACCCCCTCCCTTCTCACCTGGCGCGCTGGAACGGGCAGGCAACGATCAACCGGTTGTGCAAGCCCGTCGTCTAGCGCACACGTGTTCGCTGTGACGGCCGTCAGCCGCGCAGCTGCCGAAGCCTCGCGCAATCAGGCGTGTCGCGGCCCGGCATGCCGAGGGCGCGGAACTGCTCGACCGACAGGCCAAGCGTCTGCGTCACGTTGTCGACGCGCCTGACCATGCGGTTGTAGAGGGTGCCGTCAGGGCGAGCCGTCACCTCATTGACGAAAACCGGCCCGATTGCTTGGCGGGTCTCGTCGAGCCTGATCTTGCCAAGCGGTGTATCGAGCTCGAGTGTCGCGAGCGCCTGCATGAACGCGCGCTGCCCGCCGGAGAGGTCGCCGTTCACCTTCTTCAGCCCCTCGACCGCGGCTAGCGTGCTCAGATAGTAGCTGGTGGCGAAGATTGTCGGCGAGGGGAAGCGCTGACCCTCGGGATAGGCGGCGCGGTAGCGCTGCACGAACTCCTGCCAGGCGGGATCCGGGTTCTCGTCCGACATCATCCCAGCTGTCGGCGTGCCGATCAGCGCCTCGCGGGCGCGGCCGCGCGAGGTCAGCACGGTCTGGTCGGCCATGATCGTGCCGCCGACGAAGTTCATCTTCGAGCCGGCCTGGGCGTACTGGTTGAGGAAGTTGATCGCATCGGTGCCGCCGAGGCCGAGATAGATCGCGTCCACGTCGTCCGGCAGCTGGGCGATCACGGCCGCGAAATCCGCCGAGCCGAGCGGCACCCAGAAGCGGCGGACGATGTCGCCGCCGGCGCGGCAGAAGTCGATGGCGAACCCCATGAAGTTGGTGTGGCCGAACGAGTAGTCAGCCGCTATGGTTGCGATCTTCCTCCAGCCCTTCGTGCGCACGACATACTCGCCAAGGCCCGCACCCCACTGCAGCCCGTGGGTGTGGAAGCGGAAGAAGTTCGGCGCCGGATCGACCCAGGTCGCCTCAAGCGCGCCGGAACTGCCGTTGATGAAGGTCTTGTCCGGAACGGTCTTGGCATAGTCGCGGATCGCAATACCTTCCGAACCTGAAAGGGGGCCGATGATGAAGTCGACCCGGTCCTGTTCGATCAGCTTGCGCGCCTGGCGCACGGCCGTGTCGGGGCGCGTGTCGGTGGGCGCGATCACGGTCTCGATGCGTCGGCCGCCGATCTGGTTGTTCACCGTTCGCAGCGCAAGCTCTATCCCGCGAATGCCGTCGCGGCCGCCCTCAGCGAAGGCTCCCTCGAGAGCGACGAGGATACCGATCCTGATCGGCTCCTGCTGTGCCGCCGCGGCTCCAGGCAGTCCAAGCGCAAGCGCGGCCGCGGCCGCGAGGAATGACCTTCTCATCCGCTTCTCCCCATCGTTCTCGTTCGCCCCGGCGCGGGGCGTGCGGCAGCGCGCCGCGATTCAACGGGGCAAAGAGTAGCGAAGTCACTCGGCGCCTGTAAACTGCTTAGAAGCGCCCGCATGCAGCGACGTGCCCGTCCTGCCACCGGCCGCTGGCTCAGCCGGGCAGGCAGGGTACCTGCGGCCGGCCGGCACGTGTTTTGGTTAGCCCATGGCACGAATCGATGCGGTGAACATCTCGGTCGTGCGGCACCACCTGCACGCGATCGTCGAGGAGATTGGCGAGGCGATGCTGCGCAACGCCTTCTCCAAGGTCCGGAACGGGAGCCGCGACGGCTCGACCCCCGTCAGCTCCCCCAACGGAAGGCTCATTGCGCAAAGCGGACATGTACCGATCCATCTCGGCGCCCTGCCGTGGGCCGCACGCTCGCTGCACGACACCTTCCGCAAGCGGGTCCGTCGGGAGAGGTGTTCCTGCTCAACGATCCCTCACACGGCGGCAACCATCTGCCGGACCTGATCGTATTCGTACCGGTGTCCGACGGCGACCGCGCGGCCATGACCGGCCCCGCGCAGCTCGAGAGCGGCGCCCTGTAGCGCTGCTCGCCAAGTTCGGTATGGAGGTTGCGCATGCCGCAATCGAGGCCGTGCTTGATGGGACCGAGCGCCAGGTCAGAGCGTTGAGCGACCCCGCGGCGGCAGCGCTGCCGGTCTGCATGGCACCGCAGTGCCGCGTCAGCTCGAGAGCCGCCCCGTCATCGCCCAACTTGGACAGCGCCTCCGGAAATAGAGTTTATGATCAATACGATAGCGCGCGCACGTCGGGTGTTTGCACTACAGGGGAGACCGCTGGCGTGGGGCGGGGCGGTCAGGTGGTCTGGCTCGTC
>Ga0308403_1000157_pt1 | contig 28169 bp, 28 predicted proteins | sample HotsprSampleOSM3_FD_203470 | JGI IMG/M metagenome (GOLD analysis project Ga0308403, IMG submission 203470) | Hot spring phototrophic mat microbial communities from Octopus Spring, Yellowstone National Park, Wyoming, United States - 20060914_OS-M3 ... | reverse complement strand
ACCAAGAGCATGAAGAGCAGCAAGTTGCGGCGTCCCGCGAAATTGAAGCGCGAGAAGGCGTAAGCAGCCGGCGCAGTGATCGAGACGATGCCGATCGCCGTCACAGAGGCGACCAGCGTTGAGTTGAGCAGCCAGCGGAAAAACGGATAGCGATCCGGATTGCCGAGCAGGTCATTGTAATTCTTGAAGAGCAAAGCAGGATCGGAGACGTTCGGAATCAGGCTCTGGCTTGCCATGCTCTGCAGTGGATTGAGCGACGCGCTCACGATCCACAGCACAGGGAACAGCGCGAAGACGATCAAGACGCTCAAAATGGCATAGCGCACCAAATTTTGCAGCTGACGGCGCTGCTTGAGAGTCAGACCGCCGCCCTGCGCACGAAAAGTGACCGATTGTGAAACGCTAGACATTTCGAGAGACCTCCTCCCAGCGTCGCGTCAAGCCCATTTGCATGATGGTGACTGTGCCGACGATGATGAAAATGATGATCGAGATGGCAGAGGCAAAGCCGAAATCGGCGCCGCCCTGCCCAGAGAACGCAATGCGATAGGTGTAGCTGATCAAGATATCGGTCTGCCCGGCAGGTATCGGCGAATCGGCGATGACGGGATTGCCGTCGTTGAAAGCCGCGATCAGCGTGTAGTTATTGAAGTTGAAGGTGAACGAGCTGATCAGCAAAGGTCCGATAGAAACTAGCAAGAGCGGCATCGTGATGAAGCGGAATGCCTGAAAACGATTGGCGCCGTCCACTTGCGCTGCTTCATACAGATCGGCAGGGATAGCCGCAAGCGCGCCGCTGCAGACCAACATGAAGTATGGATAGCCGAGCCACAAGTTCACGATCAAAATGGCGATGCGCGTCAGCGTGCCATCGGCGAATACATTCGGCAAGCCGGGCAAAATCTGGCTGAAGACGCCGAACTGCGGCTGAAACATGCCGCGCCAAGTGACCACTGAGATGAGCGCAGGAATGGCGTACGGCACGATCAACAACGTGCGAAAGACGCGCCGTCCTGCGAACTTGCCTTGCATCAAGAGCGCCACCAGCAAGCCGAGCGCGAAAGTGCTTGCCACTGACGAGAACGCGAAGACGACCGTCCACGTGAAAATGCTGAGCAGCGGTCCGCGCAAGGCAGGGCTATTGAAGAAGCGATCAAAATTGGCGAAGCCGATCACTGTGCGATAGCCGACGCCTGCCGGAAAGCCTTCGATCTTCATCACGAAGTCGCTGGCGCGCGCCTCAGGATTCTGAGCGCGGGCTGCTTCAAAGGCAGTGCGGTCAATGAAGAAACCGATCTCGTCGTCCGCCGTGAAGACTGCGCCTGTCTGCATATCCGTGACGCTATCGGTAGCGCGGTCGTAGCGGAAGCGCGGCACGAGGACTGCCACAAAATCGCGGGTAACGCTCAGGCGGTTATCTTCAGGGCCGAACTGTTGGTTGGCTGCCGCCGTCAGCAGGCGCGTGCGCTCAGCGCGCGTGGCGCGCCGAAAGCCTTGATAGGTCTCAGGAATTTCGCCGCTGACGGGCTGCAGCTCGCCTTGCCCGATCACGAAAAAGGCGCTGCCGTCAGGCGCGGTCAGCCACAGCGCGTACTCGCCCGCTTCGTTGATGAAGGCTTCCCAGCGGTAGCGCACGCCCGTCTCAGGCACGAAGGTGCGGCGCTCCAAAAGCTGCACTACTTGCGTTTTGGTCAGCAGGTGACCGTCGCCATAGTTGGTGAACGCCACATAGACTGTGTAGACAATTGGATAGATGACGCCGAGCGCCAAGAGCGCAAAAGCGGGCGACATCCAGCGCAGCGGCTTGAGCGGCGGACTCAAGTTGATGACGTTCACGAGGAGCGTGATCAAGCCGATGGCGATGGCGAGTTCCCAGATGCCATCGTTAATCAGCGAAAAAATCAACCAGAGCGCGAAAGCATCCACAACCATCAAACCGATGTAGCGCAGGATCAAAGTCACTACGCCGGGAATAGCAGGTTGAACGGATGGCTGTTGCGTGAGCGTACCTGTGGTCATAAACGCGGTTGCGGCGCGGAAGTGCCGCTCTCCTTTCCAAGAACAGAATTAAGTTGAGCTGAACCTACACATAAGGGCGGGAAGACTTTCCCGCCCTTACTGCTGTGCGATCACATGGCGCTGTTTAGCGCGCAGCGCTTACTTGAGCAGGTTGCGAATCTGCTCAGCCGCCGTCTTGAAAGCTTCTTCAGCGCTCACCTGCTGGTTGGCAACTGCTTCAACAGCGTTGCCCCAAGCCTGCCAGACCGAAGCCATCTCTGGGATCGCCGGCATCGCCAAGCCGTTCACGCCCGCTTGACCGAACGCGATCAGGTCAGGGTCTTCCAGCTTCTCCAGCGCGGGCAGGAAGGCGGACGGACGATCGAAGCCGAACAGCACCATCGGGATGCCTGTGCGCTCCACGCCATCTTTGCCTGTGGCAGTCACTTCGATGTCCTCAGCGGCAATGAAGTCGAACAGGAAGGTCTTGGCGAGCTCCTTGTTCTTGCTGAAGGCGTTGACCATGAAGCCTTGCACGCCGAGGAATGGTCTGCCGCCGCCAGGGATCGGCGCGATGGCATATGGCACGCCGCTCGGGCGCAGACGGTCGCCGAGCGCCCATGGACCAGTGATGATCATCGCTGCTTCCTTGTTGGTGAAGAGCGTGTGCATCACGTCGTAGTCCACGCCTGCCGGCTGCAGACCATCTTTGACCATGCCTTCGAACCACTTCAGCGCGGCAATGCTGCCTTCGCTATCAATGCCCAAGTCCTTCGCATTGTAGCCGACGCCTTCCTCATAGCCGAAGACGTAGCCGCCGAAAGCAGTCTGGATCGGGAAGAAGTGATAAGGATCGCCGCTCTGGCGGACGAAACCGTACTTGACGACGCCCGACTTGATCAGCTCTTCAGAGAGCTTGCGCACTTCGTCGAAGTCCTTCGGCACTTCTTTGACGATCTCAGGATTGTAGACAAAGGCGACGTTCTCCACTGCGTAGGGCATACCGTACAGCACGCCTTCGTAGGTGAAGCCGTTCAGCGAAGCCTCAGTGAACTTCTCAGCCAGATCGCCTAGGTCTAGCGGCTCAAGCAGACCGTCTTTGGAAAGCTCGCCGATCCAGTCGTGCGCGCCGACGAAAATATCCGGACCTTCGCCTGCCGGCGAGGCAGTCTTGACCTGCGAGCGGATATCGCCGAAGCCGAGCTGCTGCACCTTGACCTCTACGCCGAATTCTTCCTTGAATTTGACAGCGAGCGCTTCAAGGATTGGCGCGCGTGTGTCATCCGCCCAGATCAGCAGCGTCGCATCCTGAGCGCGTACGTTCAGCACGCCGAGCGCGCTAAAGGCAAAAGCTGCGATCAGAAGAAAGGTAATAAACTTGTTGCGCATAAGCGTTTCCCTCTTGTGGATACCAATAGCGTGTGTGAGTTACCTCGCGTCTTGAACGACGCGCCGTTGAATATACCGCACTCTGCTGAACTTGCAATAGCTCAATAAAACTTGGACAAACGTCTCTGCTTTGCACAGTTGTGAAATTCCTAACAAGCGTTAGGCAGTTTCTTCAGGCGCAATGACGACTGCCTCGCCTTCCAGCACGAGCGTGCCTTCCTGATTGGTGCAAGTGGTGCGTAAGGTCGCTATGCGCTTCTCCGAGCGGAAGGCGGTCACTTCAACGGTCGCCGTGATTGTGTCGCCGAGATAGACGGGCGCTTTGAAGGCGAGCGTCTGGCTCAGGTAGATCGTGCCTAAGCCGGGCAGATCGTTGCCCAGCACAGCGCTGATCAAGCTGGCGGTCAGCATGCCGTGCGCGATGCGCCTGCCGAAGCGCGTGGTCTTGGCATATTCCTCGTCAAGGTGAATCGAGTTGGTATCGCCGCTGGCAGCTGCGAAGGCACGGATATCGGCATCAGTGATGGTCTTAGTGCGGCTGGCGCGCGCACCAACTTGAACTTTAGGCATGGATCAGTCCTCAGCTTTCGGTATTCTGCACAAACATAGCGCGCAATTCGCGCTTGAGAATCTTGCCTGCGGCTGAGATCGGCAGCGCCGTCATGATCTCGACGCTCTTCGGCACTTTGTAACGCGCCAAATGCGCGCTCATGTGCGCGATCAGCTCGTCAGGCGTGGCAGTTGCGCCGCTCTTCAGCACCACGCACGCCTTGCCAACTTCTCCCCACTTGGCGTCAGGCACGCCGATCACTGCACACTGCTGCACAGCAGGATGCTGATAAAGCACCTGCTCGATCTCGGCAGGATAGACGTTCTCGCCGCCGCTGATGAACATATCCTTCTTGCGATCTACAATGTAGAAGTACCACTCGTCATCGCAGCGCGCCAGATCGCCTGTGTGGAACCAACCTTGCTCATCGAAGGCTGCCGCGCTCGCCTCAGGATTGTTGAAATAGCCTGAGAGCGCCGATTGACCTTTCAGCACTAGCTCGCCGATCTGACCGACAGGCACAGGACGGTTGTCATCGTCCACAATGCGCGCATCCACGAAGAAATTCGGTCTGCCGATGCTGCCTGCCTTGCGGATAGCGTCCTCAGGCGCCAAGGCGAAGATGCCGGGTCCGAACTCAGTCATGCCGAAGCCTTGCTTGAAGCGCACACCTTTCTCGCGCTGGAACTGCTCGATGAGCGTCACAGGCAGCGGCGCGCCGCCGCTGGTGCAGAAGCGCAGCCCGCTCAGATCGGCGCTCGCCCAATTCGGCGCTTGCGTCAGCATCTGATACATGGTCGGCACGCCTGCGAAGACAGTCGCGCCGTATTGCTGGATCAGCTCTAGCACCTGCGCAGCATCGAACTGGCGCGTCAGCACGACCGTGCCGCCTAAAATCAGCAGCGGCGTTGTGTAGACCAACAAGCCGCCTGTGTGGAACATCGGAAAGACGTTCACTGTGATATCGCCGTGCCGCAAGTCGTGGATGATCGTGTTGAGCGTATTCCACGCGATCATGCGATGGCTGATCTGCGCCGCTTTCGGCAGCCCTGTCGTGCCGCCTGTGAAGATCAGGCAGGCAATATCTTCCGCCTCGACTGCATCGTTGAAGACGGGCGTCTCAGGCGCGTTGTCCAGCAGCTCAAGATAATCGTAGCTGCCCAGCACGCCGCCGCCTTCGTAGTGAACCATGCCTTGCAAGCTATTGCCGTGCTGCCTCAGGAAGCGCGCTGTCTCGCCGAACTCGCCGCTGAAGAAGAGCAGCTTTGGCTGCGTGTTGCTCAGAATGCCGAGAAGCTCGCGCGGATGTGCGCGCCAGTTGTAGAGCGCCAAAATCGCGCCTAATTTGCCGCATGCGAAGAACAGATCGAGATACTCGACGCCGTCGCGCGCCAAAATGCCGACCACATCGCCCTTGCCAATGCCTTGCACGCGCAGCCAGTTCGCCAGACGATTGGCGCGCGCGTTCAATTGGCGGTAAGTGAGCTTCAAGTGCGGCGTCTTGCCGCTATCTACCACTGCCAGCGCCTCAGGGCTGTATAAGGCGCGTCTGCCTGCAATATCGCCAACGTACATTTTTTGCCAATCCTATTCAAAACTAAGTAACGATCGCTCATCGGCAATTTTAGCGCCCTGCGCGCTAAAAATCACCGATCAGCTCTATCTCCAGCTCAAGCTGCACGCCGAATTGCTCGTAAACGCGCCCTTGCGCTAGACGGATCAGCGCCAGATAGTCATCGGCTGTGCCATCGCCTGTGTTGATGAACCAGTTGGCGTGCTGTGGCGAGATAAGCACGCCGCCGATGCGTGTACCTTTCAAGCCTGCCGCTTCGATCAGCCTGCCTGCGTAGTCGTTCGGCGGATTTCTGAACATGCTGCCTAGGCTGGCGCCGCTTGGCTGTGTGCGCCGCCGATGCGCGCTGTGCGCCTCAGCTTCGGCGCGCAAGGCGGCAGGCTCAGCGCTCGGCTGCAGCTGCAAGGCTGCTCGCAACACGGCAAAAGGCGACTCGCGCCGCTTCAACGCCGACTCGCGGTAAGCGTAGGCAAGCTCAGCGCAAGACCAGCGGCGCGTCAGCTGCGCAGGTTCAGCGATCTCTGCCCAGAGCAGGCACTGCGCGATCTCGCCGCCATAAGCGCCTGCATTGTTGACCACAGCGCCGCCGAGCGTGCCTGGAATGCCGATCGCCCATGTCAAGCCTGCCAAGCCACGCCCGATGCTCTCGCGCGCCAAGCCGATCAGCGGCGCGCCGCTCTCTGCGATCAGCGCGCCCGATTCGTCAAAGGTCGCGCCGTCGGCGCGATTGAGGATGACCACGCCGCGTATGCCGCGATCCGAGATCAGGACGTTGGCGCCGCCGCCGATGATGCGCACCTGCCAGCCTTGCGCCCATGCCGCGCGCGCTGTTTGCTCCAAAAGCGCGACCGAATCGGCGATGACGAGCGCATCGGCAGCGCCGCCGAGCCGCGCCACAGCGTAGCGCGCCATCGGCGCGTTCAAGTGCAGCGCCGCGCCTGCAATCGGACGCAGCACAGCCTCGTAGTCACTCATTCGGATATTTCAGTCCCCACTGCTCGCGAATGGCGTCCATCGTCTGCATAATCTGCAGCGTCTCATCCAGCGGCATGGTTGGACTCTCTAGCGAGCCTGCCTGCAGGCAGCGCATGACCTCAAGCGCTTGAAATTGGTAGCCATTGCCTTCATAAGGCACGCTATAGCTGCGCGGCTCGCCTTCCACAGGCGTGATGGTGAAGCGATTCGCCTTGTAGAATGGCTCGTGTATTGTGAGATAGCCTTCCGTGCCTGCCAATAGCACCTCAATCGGCATTTTCAGCCTGATCGCCGAGCTGAGCGCAGCCAATTCGCCATCTTCGTAGATCAGCTGCATCACAGCGTGTTCATCAACGCCTGTGCTGCCCAAGCGCGCCGCGCTCTGAATGCGCTTCGGCTTGCCGAAGAGCCATGAGGCGAACGATAGGACGTACACGCCGACATCCAAAAGCGAGCCGCCGCCCAGCTCAGGCGCGAACAGCCGTCCCTTCGGATTGAACGGCGCGGAGAAGCAGAACGCGCCGCTCATCATCCACACCTTGCCCAAGACGCCTTGATCCACAATGCGCTTCGCCTCGACCACTGCTGGGATGAAGCGCGTCCACATCGCTTCCATCAAAAAACGCCGCTCTTGGCGCGCTAGGTCAATCATCGCCTTCGCCTGCCTTGCGTTCATGGCGAACGGCTTCTCGCACAGGACGTGCTTGCCTGCGCGCAAGCACATCAGCGCATTCTCAGCGTGCATTGGATGCGGCGTGCCGATATAGACCACGTCCACGTCAGGATCGGCGGCGAGCGCTTCATAGCTATCGTAGGCGCGCGGAATATCATAATTGATGGCGAACTCGTCCGCCGTGATGCGATGCCGCGAGCCGACTGCCAGTAACTTCGCATCGGGCAGCGATTTCAGCGCCGCTGCAAAGGCGCGCGCGATCTTGCCTGTGCTGAGAATTCCCCATCGGATCATCGAGCAGCTCCTAATGTGAAGAAGGTGAAGATGTGTGCCACAGCCGTCCGAGCGCGACCTCGCCGAGCGGCACAGGATGGCTGGCGCCGCTCAAAGCGGGCAAGACGCCGCTGCGCCCGTGCCACGTCTCATAGGCGAGCAAGGCGAAGAGCATCGCCTCTTTGGCGACGCTCGGCACGCCGAGCGCCTCGTGCGGCTGCACTTGCGCGTGCGTGAAGCCTGCCTGCAGCATCGCCATCAGAGTCGGATTTTTGGCGCCGCCGCCTGCCACGTAAATCTCGTGTGGCGCGCACGGCAGCCAATCGCGGTAAGCCTGCACAATGGACTGCGCCGTGAAAGCGGTCGCGGTCGCCACGATATCTTCAGGCGGCAAGCCGAGCGCTTCGGCGCGCGCCCAGAGCTGTGCACCGAACTGGACGCCGAAAACTTCGCGTCCAGTCGCCTTTGGCGGCGGCTGATGCAAGTATGGATGTGCCAGTAGACCGAAGAGCAGCTCGCCATGCACCTTGCCGCGCGCCGCCAACTGACCGTCTACATCGTACGGCAGCGCGCCTTCGGTAGCGCGCTCGGCGCAGTAATCGATCAGCATGTTGCCCGGTCCGGTGTCAAAGGCGAGCGGCGCGCTGTGCGGATCGTTCAAAGGCGGCAGCGCGGTCACGTTGCCGATGCCGCCAATGTTCTGAATGGCGCGCCATCGCGTTGGATGCCTGAAGAGCAGCCAATCCATGTAACCGACGAGCGGCGCGCCGCGTCCGCCGGCGGCGAGATCGCGCGCGCGGATGTTGCCGACAGTCGTGATGCCTGTCCGCTCGGCAATAGTGGACGGATCGCCGAGCGCCAAATACGCGCCACGCTTGCCGTCTTGCGGCGGATCGTACCACACAGTCTGCCCATGCGAGCCGATCAAGTCCACTTGATCAGGCGTGTAGCCTGCCTGAGCGATCACTTGCAGAATGGCGGCGGCGTACGCCTCGCCAAGCGCGACGTTCAGGCGACAGAGCCGATCGACGCCGCTCGATTCAGGGCGGAAACAGGCGAAAATCTCAGCGCGCAGCTCAGGCGCGTAAGGGACGGTCTGATGCAACAATAGCTCGATTGAGAGCGCAGGCGGCGCGCCGCTGATGCGCGTGAGCGCTACGTCAATACCATCGGCAGAGGTGCCGGAGATCAGTCCGACAACGGTCAAAGGGCGCATGGCAATGCTGTCTCAACGCGATGTAGCGATATCGCGTTAACTTTGACACACTTCGCGCGATGGGTCAAGTTTTAGGCGGCGCTGTGGCTCAGCTTTCGTCGAGCAAGCGGCTGCCGAGCTGCATCATACGGTTGTAGGCGAGGTCGCGCAGGGCTGCCAGCTCGCGGTAGCGCACGTAGGCTTCATCGGAGAGGTCTTCAGTGCGTCCGCCTGCCGATTGCAGCAATTGGTCAACCTGTTTATCAAGCGCCTCGTAATGCAACACTGATTCTTGATAAGCGCGCACTTGTGCCAGCTCATCGGCGGCTGATTGGCGCTCAGGCGGGCTGTTCGGCGTCATGGCTGCGATCTCCTTCGCTCAGGGCAACAGGTGTGCTATGCATTACAACACACGCGCCATCTGAACGTTGCTCATTCTGACTGCAGAAATCGGGCTTAAAAACATTGTATAGCGCTCTTGAAAAACGAGTCAAGCCTTGAGCGCTAACGAATTGTCAAGGAAACATTCCAAAAGAGTCAAAAGACTGTGGCGCGGCATCAGGTTGTCCAGCGCGCGCGGAGTTCGTGTAAAATCGTTAGGGCATCATCCTAATCGCTGATGGAGCAATTATCCATGTCGTTCTTTCTATCGCTCGCCAGAGGTGATTTCGAGGCGCGCAATCTGCTCAAAGAAGCGGTTCTCGCGCGCTACGCAGCACGTCCTGTGCCGCTTGAGCGGCTCAAGCTGACTTTGAAGCGGCGCAAGCGCATCTTGTTCGGCTTGCCGCTGGAAATCGCCGTCGAGGCGGCTTACGCTGAGCCTGATCAATGGTCATGGCGCGAGCGACACAAACTGTTCGGCGTCGTGATCGGCGGTCAGCGCGAGGCGCTCGCTGAGCAGACTGATCCTGCGCTGCGCGAGAGCTTGCATCGGCAGCAATGGGCATTCCGCGCGCTGATGCTCACGCCGCTGACTCGGGAAGGCGTCACGGTCAGGGCAGTGGCAGAGCGCGCCTTCCAAGCTGTGCATGACGATCAGCCTGAGGCTATCGCGACGATCTACCTGAAGCCTGACTACAACGTCGCCGCTGTGGAGATCGAGCGCTATCGCGCTGCTGATAAGCGCCGTCTGCCTTACACGCTGCGACCTGAAGGCGGCTACCAAACGCTCGACGGCATCAATCTGCCCGCTCAGATCGCTGAGCAGTGGGGCAGCGAACCAAGCCTGCTCTACGCGGTCAAGGCGGCGCAGGCGGACTGGTAGCCGCGTTTGACTAGAAGTTGCGCGATCAGGCGCTGTGGCGCTAGACTCACAAAGTTAGGGTTGACTGAGACGCGCACAGAGTTGAGTTGTTAGCTGATGACCGATCAAATGACCGCCACGCCGACTCGGATCGCCGGCGTGCGTTTTCAGCGTGTTGGAAAGCTGTATCACTTCGATTGCTCAGAGCTGCCTGACCTGGCGATTGGCGATCATGTGATTGTTGACACAGTGCGCGGCGAGCAGATGGGACAGATCGCCGCGTTTTATCCACCTGAGGAAGGACGCACAGACTACAAGCGCATTCTGCGCCTTGCCACGCCGCGCGACCTGCTGCTCAAACAGACTTGGGAAGCCAAACAGCTGGAGACACTGATCGCATGCCGTGAGCTTGCCGCGCAATTAGGCGGCTATGAGCGCTGCAAATTTCTGGCGGCGCAGTACAGCTATGATGGCAGCGCGCTGACCATTCTCTACAGCACGGAAGATAATCGCCTGAACGTGAATCGCCTGAAGAATGCGCTCAGCGAGCGTTTTCCGTCTCGCGTGGAGCTGCGCCAAGTCGGTCCGCGCGATGTGGCGAAGCTGCTGGGCGGCATGGGCGCGTGTGGCATTCCGCGCTGCTGCTCAACCTTCCTGACCGAGTTCAGCCCAATCTCGATCAAGATGGCGAAGGTGCAGGGCATCTCGCTCAATCCATCTGAGATCACGGGCATGTGCGGCAGGCTGCGCTGCTGCCTGATCTTCGAATATGAGCAATATGTTGAGGCGCGCAAAGTGCTGCCCAAGCGCAATAAGCGCGTGCGCACGCCGCATGGCGAAGGCAAAGTGCTGGATGTGCATCCGCTGCAAGATGCAGTGACCGTGCTGATCGGTGAGATACGCTACATGGTCAAGCGCGAAGACCTTGTGCCGCTGGATGAGCTGGAAGCGCTTGAGCGAAAAGCGCAAGGCGGCTGCGCGCGGCATGATAGCGGCGGCTGCGATTGCGGCGCCAAGCGCGCTGCGCCTGCTGCTGCCGACGCAACTGAAGATGACGAGGACTTCGAAGACGCCGATAGCTGGGAATGAGGAGCGATGACTGAACCGAATGCGCCGTTGCGGCGCGTCATGGCAATCTACGCGCATCCCGACGATCCTGAGTTCTTCAGCGGCGGCTTACTTGCCAAATGGTCGGCTGAAGGCAAGCAGCTGTTCTACGTGCTGGCGACCAGCGGTGATAAAGGCAGCGACGATCCTGAGATGACTTCCGAGCGGCTGATCGCCATTCGCGAGGCGGAGCAGCGCGCGGCGGCGGCGTGCTTCAACGCTGAGCAGGTCATCTTCTTGCGCTATCCTGATGGCGAGCTGGAGCATACCTTGCGCTTGCGCCGCGATCTGACGCGCTTGATCCGTCAGGTGCGCCCTGATATCGTCCTCACGAACGATCCGCACACAGTCTGGACGCGCACAGGCGGCATCAACCATCCTGACCATCGCGCTATCGGCGAGGCGGCGCTGGCGGCGATCTATCCATCCGCGCGCGACCGCTTGACGTTCATCGAGCTGTGGCGCGATGAAGGCTTAGCGCCGCACAAAGTGCGGCAGGTCTATTTGGCAGGCACGCTTGAGCCGAATCGTAAGGTGGATATCACGGCTTACCTTGAGCGCAAGATCGAGGCGATCAGCCAACATCGCAGCCAAGTGAAGGATATCGAGGCGCTGACCAAACGTCTGCGTGAGAGCAGCGACGCTGATTTTGACGAGCCGCCGCTCTACACGGAAAGCTATCGCGTTTTGACCTTGCGCTAGGCGCGCTTCGCCATGGTCAAGCCATACTCAACGCTGTCGGCGAGCGCGCGCCACGATGCTTCGATGATGTTCGTGCCAGCGCCGACAGTGCTCCAGCGTTCAGTTGCGCTCTGAGTCTCGATCAGCACGCGCGTGAAGGCGGCTGAGCCGTTGTGACCATCGAGGATGCGCACTTTGTAATCGGCGAGCGTGAAATCCGCCAGCTGCGGATAGAGCGGCGTGAGCGCCTTGCGCAGCGCGCGGTCGAGCGCGTTGACTGGGCCATTGCCTTCGGCGGCTGTGTGGACGACGGTATCGCCAACTGCCAATTTGACGGTCGCTTCAGCCAACATGCCGCGTCCGCGCCGATTTTCCACCACGACTAAGAAGTCGATCAGCTCAAACGGCGGCTTGTAATCGGGCTGAGCGCGCTTGAGCATCAACGCGACCGAACTCTCAGCGCCTTCGAAGGCATAGCCGAGGTTCTCAAGGTGCTTGATCTGCTCCAGCACTTGGCGCGCCGCTTCGCTGGAGACATCCATGCCGAATTCTTCCGCCTTGCTCAGCACGTTGCCGCGTCCGCTCAGGTCACTGATCAGCACGCGCATCTCATTGCCGACCAAAGCAGGGTCAATGTGTTGGTAGCTCTGCGCGGTACGGCGCATGGCTGCTACGTGAATGCCGCCTTTATGGGCGAACGCGCTGCGTCCGACGTAAGCGAGGTGATTATCGGGCGGCAGATTGGCAATCTCAGCGACCGTGCGCGCTACATGCGTCAAGGTCTTGAGCGCTTCAGCATCGGGCAGGCACGGCACGCGCATTTTGAGCATCAGATCAGGGATGATGCTGCACAAGTTAGCGTTGCCACAACGCTCGCCATAGCCGTTGATCGTGCCTTGTACCATCGCCGCACCTTGCCGCACTGCCGCGAGCGAGTTGGCGACGCCAAGTTCGCCGTCGTTGTGCGTGTGAATAGCGAGCTTGACGGTTGGCGGCAGCGCTTGGCGCACTTCACAGACGATCTGCTCAACTTCCCAGTAGAGCGTGCCGCCGTTCGTGTCGCACAGCGTCAGCCAATCGGCGCCAGCGGCGTGCGCCGCTCTGAGCGTGGTCAAGGCGTATTCGCTATCGGCTTTGTAGCCATCGAAGAAATGCTCAGCGTCGTAAATGACTTCCTTGCCGAGCGCCTTCAGATAGCGGATTGAGTCAGCGATCAGGCGGCAGTTTTCCTCAGGCGTGGTGCGCAGCACTTCGTAGACGTGCAGCAGCCACGTCTTGCCGACCAGCGTCACGACCGGCGTCTGCGCCTGCACGAGCATCTGAATGTTCTCGTCCTCAGCAGGCGCGCTGCCGACGCGGCAAGTGGCGCCGAAGGCAGCCAGCTTGGCATGTTTGAGCGGTAGATCGCGCGCTGCCTCGAAGTAAGCTGCATCTTTCGGATTTGAGCCAGGCCAGCCGCCTTCGATGTACGCTACGCCCAGATCGTCCAAAATCTTGGTGATGCGAATCTTATCTTGCACGCTCAGCGAGATGCCTTCGCGCTGTGTGCCGTCGCGCAGCGTGGTATCGTAGATATAGACGTAGGGCGGATAGGTCATGATCAAACCTTTCTAGCGAAGAGAGAGATAGCTACTCATAAACGAGCCGTCATTCGGCAAGGTCAGCGAACAGGACGCGCAGCGGCAAGCGAAAGTTTGGCAGCACGGCGCCGCCTTCCAAAATCGCCTCGCCGCTCAGACTCTGCATCCGCTCTGCGCTGTAACAATCCACTGTCTGCAGGTCAGGATAGATCAGCCAGACCAACTGCACGCCGTGTTTGAGATAATCCTGCACCTTGTGCCGTAGCTCCAGCGCGCTATCGTTCGGCGAGACGATCTCGACGGCAAGATCAGGCGCGAGCGGCAGGAACTTGTCAGGGATCGGCTTGGGCATACGCGCCTTGCTGATGAAAGCGGCATCGGGGATGCGGACTACGTCAGGATTGCGCGCTAGGATGAACGCGCCGCTGGCGCCTGTCACATAGCCCAGACCGTTCTCTTCGACAAAGTTCGCCAGATGGCGCGCTATCCGCGCTTCCAAGACGCCGTGCAAGCCGCCTGTGCCGCCTACCATCTCGATCAGCGCTCCATCCGCCAGTTCATAACGCACACCTTCCGTCTGCGGCAATGCCCATAAGTCTTCAGCCGTCAGCAACCGCTCTTGCAAGTGCATCGCGCTACTCCATCAGGTCAGCGAACAGGATGCGCAGCGGCAGACGGAAATTGGGCAGCACGGCGCCGCCTTCCAAGATCGCCTCGCCGCTCAGACTCTGCATCTGCTCTGCGCTGTAACAATCCACCGTCTGCAGATCTGGATAGATCAGCCAGACCAGCTGCACGCCGTGTTTCAGGTAATCCTGCACCTTGTGCCGTAGCTCCAGCGCGCTATCGTTCGGCGAGACGATCTCGACGGCAAGGTCAGGCGCGAGCGGCAGGAACTTTTCAGGGATCGGTTTAGGCATACGCGCCTTGCTGATGAAAGCGGCATCAGGGATGCGCACCACGTCAGGATTGCGCGCCAAGATGAACGCGCCGCTGGCGCCTGTCACATAGCCCAAGCCATGCTCACGGACAAAACGGCTCAAGTGATAAGCGATGCTCGCTTCCAAAATGCCGTGTAAGCCGCCTGTGCCGCCTACCATCTCGATCAGCGCTCCATCCGCCAGTTCATAACGCACACCTTCCGCCTGCGGCAACGACCACAAGTCTTCGGCTGTCAGCAATTTCGTTCCTACATCCATGCGCTGTCTCTCCTGATCAATCGCCTGTCATACGGATCGTGGCGCTCTCGCCTTCAGGCGTCTCGCCTGCGCCGCCGGTCGCCACCAACATGCGATTGAGCGCTGCCAGATATGCCTTCGCCGAAGCCACGATGATGTCAGGATCGGCGCCGTGACCGCCGAAGGTCTGGTAATCGCCGTCGAGCGTACAAATGCGCACGGTCACTTCGCCCATCGCGTCAATGCCTTCGGTAATGGCGCGCACCGAAAATTCCAAGAGCTTGTTCGGCGCGTTCACGATCTTATTGATGGCAGTGTAGGTCGCATCTACTGGTCCAGTGCCGATACCTGCCTCAATGTACTCCTTGCCGCCCGGTCCTTCTAGCTTGACCGTCGCCGTCGGCATTCCGATTTGCCCACAAGTCACTTGCAGCGCCTTCAACTTGAAGACTTCCTTCGGACCTTCCAGCTGATGTGCCATCAGCGCCTGCAGATCGGCATCCGTAATGTGTTTTTTGCGATCTGCTACTTCTTTGAAGCGCTTGAACGCTTCTTGCAGCTCCTGATCGCTGAGTTGATAGCCAAGATCGCGCAGGCGCACTTTGAAGGCGTGCCTGCCGCTGTGCTTGCCAAGCACCAAGCGACTCTCTGAGACGCCGACCGACTCAGGACGCATGATCTCGTATGTCTCGTGATGCTTGAGCTGACCGTCCTGATGGATGCCTGCTTCGTGCGCGAAGGCGTTCGCGCCGACAATCGCCTTGTTCGGCTGCACCACGATGCCTGTGTAGTTGGAGACCAAGCGGCTGATGCGCGCCAATTGCGTCGTTTGGATGCCCGTCCACAGCTTGTAGTAATTGCGGCGCGTGTTGAGCGCCATGACCACTTCTTCCAGCGCCGTGTTGCCTGCGCGCTCGCCAATGCCGTTGATGGTCACTTCTGCTTGGCGCGCGCCTGCGTACAAGCCTGCTAAGGTGTTCGCGGTCGCCATGCCCAGATCGTCGTGGCAGTGAACTGACCAGATCACGTCCTTGCCGCCGCGCGTATGCTCAATCAAGTAGGCGATCATCGCGCCGTATTCAGCAGGCGTCATGTAGCCGACCGTATCAGGGATGTTGAGTGTGGTCGCGCCTTCTTCAATGGCTGCCGCGCACATCTGCGCCACGAAGTCCCAGGCGCTGCGCCCGGCGTCCATCGTGCTGAACTCGACGTCAGCGCACAGGCTGCGCGCAAGGCGCACCATCTGGCGCGCGCGCTCCAGCGCTTGCTCACGAGTCAGGTTGAACTGATACTTCAAGTGGATATCCGAAGATGAGATGAAGGTGTGAATGCGCGGCTTGGCAGCGTGCTGAACAGCTTCCCAGCATTTTTCGATGTCGCTTGGCACACAGCGCGCCAAGCCACAGATGATCGGACCGTCAAGCGTGCCGATTTCCTGCGCAATGCGCCTGACTGCTGCCAGATCGTCGGGCGAGGCGGCAGGAAAACCTGCCTCGATGATATCCACGCCAAGCGCTGCTAGATGATGAGCGATTTCGAGCTTCTCGGCGCTGTTGAGCGAAGCGCCCGGCGATTGTTCGCCGTCGCGCAGCGTGGTATCGAAGATCAGGACGCGATTCTCAGGACGGCGCTGTACATCAGTCTCCATAGGACAAGCGATCCTTTCTCATAGACGTTTGCGTAAGTATTCCAAAGCGACGATCAAGGTGATATCGAGCCATTCCTTGAAGCGCTTCAACCGTCTGTTGGTAGCACATCGAGATATTGTGCTGTTAGTAAATGTTGCGTCACGCCGCGATCAATGTTGTAGAGCCGCTCAATGACGCCTGTCTCAATGGCGAAGCGCCGCCGCAGCCGTTCCATGAAGGCTTGGTACGCAGCAGTGTTACGCAACGACTCGCGTTGCTGTTCCCACAGCTGCGCTAACGGCACAAGGTCAGGCTCAGCCAGCGCTTGCCATGCTTCAGGCAGGTCAGTGATCGGCTGCCAGGTCATCGTTCAGGCGCTCGGATCGTAATCCTGCAGACGTTTTGGCTTCAAGAACTGCATCATCTCGCGCAGCCGTGCGCCAACTTCCTCGATTGGATGTGCGCGCTCAGCGCGACGGCGCGCCAAAAAGTTCGGCAAGCCGTTAGCGTTCTCATCTATCCATTGCTCAGCGAACGCGCCGCTGCGAATTTCCGATAGCACTTGGCGCATCGCTTGGCGTGTCTCATCGGTCACCACGCGGTCGCCGCTTATGTAGCCGCCGTATTCAGCTGTATCGCTGACCGAATACCACATGTAGTTCATGCCGCCTTGATAGAGCAAATCTACGATCAGCTTCAGCTCGTGCAGGCACTCAAAGTAAGCGACCTCAGGCTGATAGCCTGCCTCGACGAGCGTCTCGAAGGCTGCCTTGACCAGCGCTGTGACGCCGCCGCACAAAATGACCTGCTCGCCGAACAGATCGGTCTCGGTCTCTTCGGCAAAGGTCGTCTCCAGCACGCCTGCGCGCGTGCCGCCGATTGCTTTGGCGTAGGCGAGCGCGTTCGCCTTCGCCTTGCCGCTGGCATCTTGCTGCACGGCGAGCAGACATGGAATGCCGACGCCTTCCACAAACGTCTCGCGCAAGCGATGTCCAGGCCCTTTCGGCGCGACCATCGAGACATCCACGTGCGCAGGCGGCACGATCTGCCCATAGCGGATGTTGAAGCCGTGCGCAAACATCAGCGTATCGCCCGCGCCTAAGTGCGGCTCGATCTCCGCTTTGTAGACGGCAGCCTGCTTCGTGTCTGGAATCAAGAGCATGATGAACTGCGCCGCCTTTGCCGCCTCTGCCACAGGCAAGACGCGCAGCCCTTCCGCCTCTGCCTTCGGACGCGATTTGCTGCCTGCGTGCAAGCCGACCACCACATCTACGCCGCTGTCGCGCAGATTGAGCGCGTGCGCGTGTCCCTGACTGCCATAGCCGATGATGGCGACCGTCTTGCCTGCCAGCAGGCTCAGATCGGCGTCTTGATCGTAATAAAGCGTTGCCATTTTGGTGAAGTCTCTCTTTCGTGCGATTCAGGCGAGGTGCGGCGCAGGCTGTACGACATGTTTGCCGCGTCCCATCGCGACCACGCCCGTCCGCACCAGCTCGATGATACCATGCGGACGCAACGCTTCGACAAACTGCTCGACGCGCGCTTCTTCATCGCTCAGCTCAAGGATCATCATCTCATCGCTGCAATCGAGGATGCGCGCACCGAACTGACTGGCGAGCCAAGCCGCTTGCCCTGAGGCGCGCACTTTGATCAGCGCCAGATCGCGGCTGACGAACGGCTGATGCGTCACTTCGTAGACCTGAATCACGTTGACCAGCTTGTACAGATTCTTCTGCACCTGATCGACGCGCGTGACGCTGCTATCCAACACGATGGTCATGCGCGAGATGTTTGGGTCTTCTGTGCGACCGACGGTCAGGCTATCAATGTTGAAATTGCGGCGGCGGAACAAGCTCGCCACGCGATTCAGCACACCGGGCTCGTTTTCCACAATTGCGACAAGCGTATGTTTCATAGCTCAGGCATCCAATCCTTGTGAAGATATGCCGCAAGGTTTGGGCGAGCCGAGCGCTCGCCCAAGCGCAGCTCAGTGATTCTCAGACCAATCAGGCAGGTTTGGCTGCGAGATAGGACGACGGATCATCTTGTCCAGATCGGCGCCTGCCGGCACCATTGGATAGACGATATCGGCTTTTTCGACCTGAAACTCGACGACTGTTGGACCGTTGATGCTGTGCGCCCAAGCGACCGCTTCAGGAATCTCAGCGCGTGTGCGCACGCGCCGCGCCGCAATGCCATATGCCTCTGCCAGCTTCACAAAGTCCGGATTGTGCATCGGCGTGGCGTTGTAGCGCTCGCCATGGAAGAACTCTTGCCATTGGCGCACCATGCCTAGATAAGCGTTGTTGATGATCGCCACGTTCACGTTCACGTTCTCCTGCGCGGCTGTCGCCAGCTCACACAGCGTCATCTGAAAGCCGCCGTCGCCGACAATCGCCCAGACTGTCTCGTCAGGCGCGCCCATCTTGACGCCGATAGCCGCCGGAAAGCCGAAGCCCATCGTGCCGAGTCCGCCGCTAGTGATCAGGCTGCGCGGTCGCTGATTCAGGTAGTATTGCGCCGTCCACATCTGGTGCTGACCGACGTCAGTGACCACGATAGCGTTGCCGCCGGTCGCTTCCCACAGATCGCGAATGGCGTGCGCCGCATAGAGCTTATCGCTTGGCGCTGCGTAATGGATGATATCGCGCTCGTCGGTCTCTTCCTGCCAATTGCGAATCTCGCCGAGCCACGCGGCATGGCTCAGGCGCGGCAAGTGCGGCAAGAGCTGCTCAAGGACTGTGCGCAGGTCGCCTGCGATGCCGACATCCACTTTCACATTCTTGTTCAGCTCGCTGGCGTCAATGTCAACGTGAATCTTGCGTGAGTTTGGCGAGTAGGTGCGCAGATTGCCCGTCACGCGGTCGTCGAAGCGCATGCCGAAGGCGAGCAGCAGGTCTGCGGCTTGGATCGCCTGATTGACGGCTGCCGCGCCGTGCATGCCCATCATGCCCAAGCACAGCGGATGCGACTCAGGCATGGCGCCCTTGCCCAAGAGCGTGAGCGCCACAGGAATTTGCGCGCGCTCGGCGAATTCGAGCAGTTGGCGCTCGGCGCCGCTCATGCTGACGCCGTGTCCTGCCAAGATCAAGGGACGCTCGGCTTGTTGGATCAGCGCGATGGCGCGCTCGATCTGCTCGGGCGTGGCAGCCGATGGCGGCACGTAGCCCGGCAGTCGGATCGGCTCGGTCGGGTAGATAAATTCCATCTTTTGGTTCTGCGCGTCTTTAGTGATATCCACAAGGACAGGTCCTGGACGCCCTGTGCGCGCGATGTGGAACGCCTTGCGCAAGGCAGGCGCGATCTGGCTGACGTGCGTGACCAAAAAGTTATGCTTGGTGATCGGCAAGGTGATGCCTGTGATATCCGTCTCTTGGAAAGCATCCGAGCCGAGGACTGTGCTTGGCACCTGCCCTGTGATGCACACCAGCGGCACGGAGTCCATCATGGCGGTGGCGATGCCCGTCACCATGTTCGTGGCGCCCGGTCCGCTGGTCGCCATTGCCACGCCGACCTTGCCCGTGATCCGCGCGTAGCCATCTGCCATGTGCGTCGCGCCTTGCTCGTGGCGCACCAAGACGTGCCGCACGCGATCTTGATACTTGCTGAGCGCGTCGTAGGTCGGCAAGATCGCGCCGCCCGGATAGCCGTAGACGATCTCGACGCCTTCGCGCACCAGACATTCCCAGATGATCTCTGCGCCTGTTAGCTCCATAAAGTCCGCCTTTGCTGTGATTTTCCCCACACTGTGACTTGGTAAAAAAATGCGCTCTCAGCTGCAGAAGATAGCGGAAAGCGCATCGTGCGTAGGACGCTCGTCATCCGTGGAATGCCACGCGGCAGCCGAAGACTCAGCGGCTGAGCCTTGCGCTTCGGCAGCGGCGGCATCGTCTTGGAAGAGTTCCGTCCAAGGGCTGGTGTTGCTCTGCATTTCCAGCAGCGCTTCATCGTGCAGCGTATCAGGGTACATAACTTCATCACTCCTTCGAGCTTCGCTCTGCGATCTTGGCACAAAAAAACCGCCCGTTCGGTCGGGCGGCTTTTTGCTCAAATTGGCGCATGTTCAGGATGATTGCCAACACGCACGCCAAGCAGCCCAACCGTTTCGCTCGTAACGAATAATCGCTACGAGGTTGATAAGGATGCTAAGGCTGACCAAAGTGCGCAGTTGAGCTGTCATCATCACACGATCTTGTGCTTCTCTGAACAAGCTGCGCTTAAGCATAGAATATCTCTATCAGTTGCGCAACTAGCACTCTGCACAAGCGAACTGCGCGATTTTAGGGCAAATTGCCCAAGCGTACGCGGCGTTGCCCATCTGAGCAACATCTTGTATGATGAGCGCACGATGAGCAGAGCATTTCAAGATCGTTCAGAAAGGATTGTGCGCTGATGACCGATCAGACTGCGCCCGATGAAGTGCTGCGTCCGCGCTCTCAGCAAAAAGGCGATCCGCGCCGCCGTTGGCCTGCTTGGGCAAAGCAGCTGCCTTACTTCAAGCTGCCGCCGCCCGATCCGAATTTCTCGCTTGTGCCGAAGCAAGAGGCGCTTGAGCTGTTGCGCCCTGATCCCAGCAAAGTCACCAGTAGCACTGCCGCCGCCGCTTATCCGCCTTTCCAAGCCACTGATAGCACACTGCGCGCCATCGAGAGCGACCTCGACCTGCTTGAGCGCGAAGTATTGCAGCTCTTCCGCGAGCGCGACCTCGAAGCCAAGCTGCAGCAGAACCGCTATCGGCTCTATCAGATTAGCTTCATCTTGCTCTCAGCTACCGCGACCGCCATCGGCTCGCTGTTGGCGCTGGCACTCACGCAGCAACCGCCCACTTGGGTGCCAATTCTCGGCTTCGCTGAGACGGTTGTGGCGCTTTTGGCGACCTTCCTCGCGCAGATCAGCGGTCGCGAGTCGCCTTTTCTGCTCTGGTTAGAAAATCGGCGCGCCGCCGAGAGCCTGCGCCGCGAGTATTTCCGCTATTTGGTGCGCCTGCCGCCTTACGACGATCCGAGCTTGCAGCCCTATGAGCGGCGAATGCTGCTGGCAGAGCGCGCTGCGCTGATCAATCGCGGCACTTCGCCTGATGACCGCGCCTCAACAGCGCTCAGCGGCGCCATGACCGCTGAAAGCGTGCCACATCGCACAGAAGGGACATCGAGCCATGGATGATCTGGATCGCAATCGCCTTGAAGCGCTCTATCGCGTCTTCGATAAGTTCGCTCTGGAAGATACGCGCGTCTTTTACAAAGCGACCATTCAAAAGCATCGGCGCGCTGTCGCACAGGTCAATTTCATCCGCGCGCTCGCCTCGTTTCTAGCAGGTTTAGCGGCTGCGCTGGTCGGTCTGATCGTGCAGTCGGTCTATGTGAGCGGCAGCACTTGTCTTGCGCCTGCCACGCCTGACCAAATCAGCTATTGCCAGTTCATCAACTTGACGATCATCGTGCTGATGGTGCTGGCGATTGTCTCGCCTGCCATTGGCGGCGCGTTCTCAACGCTTGCTGATCTGTACCAATGGGATCGGCAGATATCGCTCTACGATGAGTCGCTGAAGAATCTCGCCGTCGCCGATGCGCGCTCGCCCGATCCTGAGATGGACGACGCGACCTATCGCGCGGCGCTCAAATCTTACGCGCTCGGCACGTTGACTGTGCTATACGACGAGGCGGCGCAATGGGGACAGATGATCCGCACGCCTGTGCAGATCGAAGAGTTCATTCGCCGCTCACAAGAGCGCGCTCAGAACATCCAGCTGCCCATCTTCAGGACGCAAACGCCGCCGCCGAGTCCGCGACCGACGGGCGACGAAGACGCGGTCGGCTGAGCGCACAGACGGCGCTTTCAATTGACAGGAATCGCGTCGTAGAGCGCCTTGAGCAGCGCCGCGATCTGGTCAACAGAGACAGGATCGCTCGGCGTGGTGGCAAACTCAGGCGGACGATAGATGATCAGCACCATGTTGGCGCGAATCGCCATCGCCAGCACATAGTTTTGCGGCGCAGTGACGATGCCTGCCTCGCCAACTGGCACGCGCTGATAGCCACTGATCGCCGCGAGATCGGCGCTGTAGCGCTGAAAGGCTTCATCGGGCGAGTTGGTGAGCCACAGCACAACCAAGTATTGCGTGCCGTCAGGCAGCACGTAGAGCAGCGTCGAACCGTATTGGTTGGTCGTGCTTGCCTCTGGGATCAGACGGAATGGATTGACAAAGCGCGGCGCGCGGTCGTTGAACGAGGCGGAATTCTCCACTTTTGGCGCGACGGTTGGCAGAAGCGCGACAGGCACAGGCGTCTGGTTCAGGATCAGCACGCCGGGCTGCGCAGTCGGCGGCGGCGTGCCAAAAGGCGTGACAGTCGGCGGCTGGACAGGCGTGTTGGTCGCGCCAGGCAGGCTGAGCGTCGGCTGACCGGGCGCGCGCGTCAAGATGGCGCTGAAGCCTGCGCCGATCGGTGTGCGCGTCGGGAATGGCGTGCTGGTCGGGCGCAGCTCGCGCGGCGGCAAGGTCGGCTGCGGCGTGACCGTGATCTGGAACATGCCGCCTTGCGGCGTGAAGGCAGCGCGCGTGCGCTCTTCGGGCGCCAGCGTGACGATTACGAAAGTGGCGGTCGGCGGCAGGCGCGTTGGCGTAGGCTGTGCGGTCAAGGTTTGCAGGAAAGCAGCCGCTAACGGCGTGCCTGTCGCAGTTGGGAACAGAGCGCGGAACGGCGCGCTCAGGAGCGAGGTCAAATGGCTCTCGATCTCAACGTCAAGGGCAGAAGCGTTGTTCGGACGATACAGAACGCGGATGTTGGCTGCTGTGAACGTGCGCCAGTCTTTATAAGTCGGATCAGAGCGCAAGGTGAGCGCGTTGCGTCCAAGCTCTTCCTCAGGATCGTAGCTCAGCACAATGTACGCGCCAACTTGATCGCCGCGCACCACAAGGAATTGGAAGCCTTGCGCAGCGGAGAAGATAGGGCTAGGCACGCTCAGCGTGCGCAGATCGCTGAGCGGCACGCCTGCGCGCCTGAGGTACTCGATCACATCTTCCGCTCTGAACTTGATGAAATCATAGCTGAGCGTAGGCTGCACAGGCGTATCAATCCTGATGGTCAGCAGGGCGAGCGACGAGACGATCAGCACCACAAGCGCGAACGCGCCTATGACCAGCAACGGACGCACGTTACGGCGCGGCTTGGGCGGCTCAGGCGGCGGCGTCTCAAGCGTAGGTCGTCTGATGGGCGGCGGCGGCAACGGCGCTGTGCTTTTGCTGGGCGCAGGCGGCTCAGGAGCGCTGCGCGCAGGCGACGGCGCGCTTGGAGTTTGCTGCGTTTTGCGCTTCTTGATCTCTTTGCGCAGCGACCAGTCGTCTTGTCTATCGCTCATAGGGCAGCGGCAGCTCGATCAGGGCGGAAATGGATCGGTGAAGACGCGCACGCGCACAGGCGAGGCGGCAATTGAGCCATCAGGCGCTTGAATGGCGATGCCAGTCGGGCAATTGCCGGGCTCAACAGGGACGCCTGTCTCGAGGCGCTCCAGCTTGAAGCGACCGACGCCATTCGGCTCGAGCAGCAGCGCCTGCCCTGCTCGATTGACGCCATCGCCAAAGTTGGTGCGCAGGAGCAGCGTAGCTGGATCGGCGTTGGAATTGCCTTCGATAAAGTAGCCGAGCAGATCGCGGTAGATATCCACTTGGCACTCGGCGCGCGTGATCTCAATTGTGATAGCGCCAGCTGTATCGCTGACGTTGCCGCCAACCGAGCCGACCAGCACGCCCAGCGTGCGCTGAATGACCAAGCCGAGCGCAAAAAGCGCCGCCATGCTCACAATGCCGACCAGTGCTAAGGTCAGCGCGTATTCCGCCAAACCTTGTCCGCGACCTGCCCGTCGCTTGCCCTGCGTTTGTCCGTCTCTCATGGTAGTGCGCACCTCTCTGATCTACTTCGTTCGTCTCAACATTGTAACGATTCTCAGCAGACTAGTCAATCAGCGCCTTGTGATCGGATTCCGCACAGCGCTTGCCGTTTCGCGCGTTCGGTGGTACAGTCAGCGACGCTCGATTTTTTACGCGCTTTTGATGATCCTGTGAGGCAATTGAACGCGCTTTTGTGTAAAACTTATAGTGTGAGTGAATACAGTTTGGGCGACCAAAGGACTTTATACAAGGTAGCTTTTGCGAAGATCGTCCGATTGAGTGACACGAGATGGTAGCCTAGCTATGCTCACTTTTCTGTCTGGTTGGCGCAGCGCCGACCGCGACGCCGCGCTTTTGAAACACCGCGATCCAACGCGACACGCCGTCTTCTTCATTGACAATCTCTCTAGCCTGCCGCACTTGCTCGACGATGTGCCTATCATTGACGTATGGCGCAACGGCACGCTGGATTTCAAGATAGACGATGACGTGGACACCATCGTCCGCGTCAATCACGATACTGATCACGATCTGATCGTGCGCGCCGTAGCGCATGTGCTGCTCAGCGGCAGCCGCTCGCAGCCGATCATCGCCTACGACGCGACTGCCTATCTGCATCGCCTGTTCCCTGCGCTGCGCGCCGCCGGCGCCTTGCTGGCAGCCGATGAGCGACTCGATGCGCCCAGCGGCGACCGCGTGCTGTTCACGCGCGGCGGCTCGTTCGCCTGGCGCGACCACGTGCTGGAATCGCAGACCTCTCAGCTGTTCAACTCTGAAGTGCTAGACGGCGGCATTGTGCCTGATCCTGAGGAAATGCCTGAGTAGCGCTATGCAGTCTGCGCCGAGCGGACGCTCGGCGCAGAACGTCTTCACTGTTGTGCCACAACCTGACGCGATCCAGAGACAGACGGCGTCTCTTCAGGCGCAGCGCCTGTATTTTGCGTCATTGCAGTGAAAACCTGCTGCGCTAGTGTCGTCAGCTCCAGCGGCAAGACGAACTTGGTGGACTCGCTGGCGCCGAGCGCTTTGAGCGCTTCCATGTATTGCAACGCCATCGTGTTAGAGTCTATGCGCTGCGCCTGCTCATAGATAGCGCGCAGCGCTAACGCAAAGCCTTGCGCGCGCAGCAATTGCGCTTCGCGCTCGCCTTGCGCCTTCAGGATTTCCGCCTGCTTCTCACCTTCCGCCTTCAAAATCTCAGCCTGCTTCTGACCTTCGGCTACCATGACCGCCGATTCGCGCTCGCCGCTCGCCTGTGTGACCATCGCACGGCGCGTGCGCTCAGCCGTCATCTGGCGATTCATCGCGTCTTGCACGTCGCGCGGCGGCTCGATCTCGCGAATCTCGACGCTCGTGATTTTCAAGCCCCAGCGCTCTGTGATCTCGTCTAGCTTGACGCGCAGCTTGTCGTTGATCTCCTCGCGCTTCGCCAGCACGTCGTCCAGCGTGATATCGCCGATCACAGCGCGCAAGGTCGTCGTGGCGATGTTCAACGACGCGCTCACTACGTTATCCACTTGCAATACAGAGCGCTTCGGATCGATCACGCGGTAGTAGACGAGAAAATCAATTGAGATCGGCGCGTTATCTTTGGTGATGGCAGTCTGGCGCGGAATTTCCAGAAAGCGCTCGCGCAAATCCACTTTAGTGGCGCTTTCCCAAGGCAGCACCAAGACGATACCAGGGCCGCGCACGCCCGCAAAGCGACCGAGCGCAAGGATCACCAAGCGCTCGAATTCTGGCACAATGCGTATCGAGCGCAACACCAAGCCCAAGATGAGCAACGCCAAAACCACTATCAGAATGGTTGGCAGTTGTTCGGAGACGAGATTTGTTTGTCCCAGCATACTTCACCTCTCTGAATGTTTGCTCCTAAAGGAGACGATCATCTTCCTTGCGCAGCGTCTCAAGCGGCAGATCAGGCGGCACTTCGGCGTCCTCTGCTTGCGCCAAGCGCGGCGCGTGCTTCGGCTTGGCGCGCTCCACGAACAAGCGCAAGCCTTCCTTTGAGACAACCTGCACGTATGTGCCGCTCGGCAACGGCTCGGCGCTGTAAGCTGTCCACAGCTCGCTGTTCACATTGACCGTGCCGACAGGCTCGAGCGGCTTGACCACGTAACCGTAAGCGCCTTCGATCAGCTCATCCTCGCCGACCGTCGGCTGGCTGACCTGCTTGCGATAGAACGGCAGCAGCACCAACTGATACAAGCCGAACGAGATCGCCACTGTCACGCCGATCAGCACAGGCGAGACGACTGTATCTGTGAACAGGAAAAAGCTGCTGATCGCTTGCAGCACCAATCCCAAGAGCGCCCAGCGCGCCCATTCGCGCCGATAGAGCGGCAATAGCATGTAGCTCAGCACGCCTGCGCCTATCAGCACGGCGAATATCCAGTTCGTGGCAGGATTCGCCGCCAGCGCCAACAGCGCGCCGATCAGCCCGATAGCGGCGAGCAGCTCGACCAAGCCCGTGCCGGGAATGTACAGCCCGAAGACGCTCGCCCATAGTCCGACGACGAGCAACAGATATGTTAGGTTCGGATCGCTCACAAGACACCTGCCATCCACTAGACCTGAACTGTTGCTACCATTTTACAGGACTTTGCGCGCTTTTGTCACCTAAAAACGCGGCGTTCTACGCTGACCTTAACGTAAATTGCACGGTCGCTGTAGGCACATGCTATAATGTCTACGCAAGATGCATCAGAAAGGTTGTGCGCATGACCGCGAAACCAGCTAAGCCGATTTTCATCTACACCACCAGCGGCGATTGGCAAGCGACTGCCATTGAAGGTCGTCTCTTCGATACGCGCGGCGAGTACATCGGCTTCATAGAAGGCACGAGCGTCTACACGCGCGACGGCGAGTGGATCGGCGATCTTTCGAAGGACGGGCGCATTTTGCGCAAGCGCGCCGCCAAGCAGCGTCCGCTGCATCCGAATCCGCCGCCCAAGCCGAGCGTGCGCCCTGCCAACTTGCCGGCGCGCGCGCCGCTGCCGCCGCAAAACGGCGATATCACTTACGACATCGTGGACGTGCTGGAAGAAGACCCTGATATCTTCAAGCGCGTCAGCGACCGCCGCAAGGACATCGGCGGATGAGCGATACAGTCATCACAGGGCGCACAGTCGCCGAATCGCGTGTGCAGTTGGTGCAGTTCATGCGCCCTGAACACGCTAATGCGCTCGGCAACGTGCATGGCGGCGAGATCATGAAATTGGTGGATGAAGCAGGCGCGCTCGCCGCCATGCGCCATGCGCGGACGGTCGTGGTCACGGTCGCCATGGACTCGATGACCTTCACTGAGCCGATTCGCATCGGCGCTGTGCTGACCGTCTCGGCAGAGCTGACCTACGCCGGCAGCACGTCAATGGAAGCGCAGGTCGAGGTGATCGCCGAAAATCCGATCACAGGCGAGCGCAAGCACACCAACACCGCTTATTTGGTCTACGTCGCGCTGGACGAGTCAGGGCGACCGAAGCGCGTGCCGCCGCTGATCGCCACCACTGAGGAAGAGCGCGCGCGACTTGCCGAAGGCGCTGCGCGTCAAGCCGAGCGCCGTCGTCGCCGCGCTGCCGCGTCCGCTCAACCGTCGGCTGAGAACATCTGAGCTTGCCGATGAGCGACTCCTTCTCAGGCATCAATCCTGATCGCGCGCCTGAAGGTTACATGCCTTCAGCCTTGCTGCGCATCTTGAGCGCGGTCAGCACGCCTGCGCTGGTCGCCAAAACTGCCGACATAGACCTAGGCTTGGCAGAACACATGCCATTTCCGTTCTTGGCGCTTGTCGGGCAGAACGAGATGCGCATTGCCTTGCTCTTGGCGGTCATCAATCCGAATGTCGGCGGCGTCTTGTTGATCGGACCGCGCGGCACGGGCAAGACGACGGCTGTGCGCAGCCTGAGCGACCTGCTGCCCGAAGTCGAGGTCAGCGCTTGCGAAGAAGGCTGCCTGCCCGAAGATTACGCGCGCAGCGGCGAGACGGCAGTCTGCCCGAATTGCGCGGCGAAGCTGAAGCGCGGTGAGCCGATCACGCGCTGGACAGCGGTCAAGATGATCGAGCTGCCGCTCAACGCGCGGCTTGAGGATGTGGTCGGCGGCATCAACGAGCGAATTGCCTTGCAGCAGCAGCGCGTGCGCCTTGAGCGCGGCATTTTGGCGCGCGCCGATCAGAACATCCTATACGTGGATGAGGTCAATTTGCTGGACGACGCCATTGTAGACGCCATTCTGGACGCGGC